>ENA-OWNT01002867-OWNT01002867.1-seawater-metagenome-genome-assembly--contig:-NODE-2867-length-17123-cov-4.138449_pt1 | contig 17123 bp, 7 predicted proteins | sample MGYA00238136_ERZ651165 | MGnify/ENA primary metagenome ERZ651165 (study PRJEB26861, sample SAMN08777766) | seawater metagenome | isolation source: coastal seawater | place: USA: Florida | collected...
TGGTTGTGTGTGCGTGTGTTCGCCTCTCGCTCGAAAACAGAGACGCAATCTCTGAAGACAGAGAGAAGAAGAGATCAAAGAGTCAAGAAAGAAAAAGGAGAGAACGGAGAAGAACGCTAGGGATATTCAACGAAGCAGACTGGCATGGTGTCCCACTGGACCATGTTCACCGCGTTGACCCTGCTTTTCGCTTTCGCTGGTGGCTTAGGTTCGGCTACGGCGGAGCAGGTGGAGCACATCCCACTTTGTGGAGTTGTCCCCGTCATCAACACCAACTTCCACGATGGCGACATCGAGGCCATTGATGAGTTTTTGGCCCGGCTCCGCGGCCAGGGGCTGTTCGTGTCAGTTGTTCGCCTCGATTTGGGTGGCAGCGAAAAACTACTGCAGGAGGCCGATGAGACACAACGCTTTGCCAGTTCGCCAAAGGTCGCTATTCCCAGTCAACGCGAGCACCTCTTGGCCATCGGCGTCAAACGTTTGCCCGCCGCGTGCAAGGCTGTTGCCCTTTTCCAAGACGCCAGTATTCAGTTCTTGAACGAGGATTGGGTAGACGATACTTTGGAGGCCTTGGAAGACTTTGAACTCGTGCAGCCGTTTTCATTTGTGTACAATCGACGCCAGGGTGATGCTCTCATCGCGATTGCGGATTTTGAAGACGACATGCTCTTCGAGTCGGCTATGGGTCGAGAGCCGGGTCAGCTGTTTTACGGAGCAGCGTACGGATTCAGTTTGCTCAGGAACTTTGATCTGCACCGAGGGGTGGTGGTTGAAAAATTGCAAGGGTTCGGAGGAGGGGTATGGGTCTGCAACAGAGCATTCCTTGAAAAAGCGGGTGGCATATTTGACGACACACTGCGTCTCGGTGAGTGGCGGGGTTGTTGTGCACGTGCGTGCGTTTGCAAAGGATGGGCTGACGCTGACTCGCTTTGTTCTGCGCTTTCATTTTGTTTTCATTCGCAGCGGACGGATTTTCACTGCTAGCGGCGTCTGCTCTGATGTCGACGACTAGCACACAACTTTCTGAAGACCCACGTCTCCAAGCGTGGCAGCTAAAATTCATTCGCCACGTAGATGGTAGCGTTGGCCATGTACCTGGGGCTATCGCACAAGAGGTGCCGCCGTCCACCTATCTTTACGAAGACGGAGCGCAGGACCTGCCGGAGAGAACTTTGGCCCCGACCAAGGTACACATTGGATCGCAGGGTTTGTTCGAGTGGACTGCTGCCGGGCAGAGCGAGGCGCAGTCAGTGCTCTCATGGTTCAACACCCTTCGCATACGACCGTTGGTGTCAGAAGCTTCGGAGTGCGAAGCACATTTGCCAGCCGCTGCTTGCAAATGGCTGCGCACGGTCAGAGAGGTTTATGCGCGCGAACAATCTGGCCGCACCCGTAGACTTATGACAGGATCAGACCCAGACTTCGCCACTTGCAAAAGCGTCGAGCACCTTGGTGTTGAGGACGAGCTAGTCGCCGACTTGTTCCCGGCTGAAAGCCGTGTTCTTCAAGACGACACATGTTACGAACTGCAGCTCACGGACTATGCTCCAGTTGGAACATCGAACACCGCAACTGCCCATGCTCTATTCGTAGGCGTCTCTTGGGGCGACTGTGCCGATTTCTGCAACACAGATCGAAGCTGTCTTGCCTTCGGTTACACAGACACTGGAAACTGCTACGTCTACACGGCAGAACTGAATCGATACAAGCAGATGTGCCCGAGTATTAAACCCGCCCCGGCACCAAATTCGAAACCCGACCTCGCAGTTACGCGTCAACCAGCTCCACTACTGCAGGATCGCAGTGAACCTGCTCCAGAGCGAAGTTCGCCCGCTCCGTCAAAGGGAAAGAAGCCGGAATTCAGCGTCGACTACAACCCGGCCCCATCCGAACGTAAAAAGCGCCGGAGAGTTCCTTCTCCTGAGGAACGGCCAACTACAACGTCGGCTCGGGACACCACGACAGTTCAGCGTGTGCAAACCACTACGAGAGAACCAGAGGCTACCACGACACGGGGCCGTGCTCGGCGCCAACTCTGGGCCGCCGAGGACGTTGCCACCGACGATGTCAACAAGGGTTTTTCTGCGCAAGAACGTCAACTTTACGTCCGCGCCCAGGATGCTGAGTACGAGTGCTACGTTGTGGAAGGTGAAGACAATATCGATGCATACGACGGCACCAGCTTTCCTGGCATGTCGTTGTTTGAGCATATTTGCGAAACTCCTGCTCCACAAGCGTCCGACTCGTCCGCCAGCGCAGTTTTCCAGTCCATTGACAACCATTACTGCAGCGAGCGCGACTCCTTCGTTATTGGGGACCCTTCAGCAACCGCTGCCGGTTGTGAAAGCCAATGCCTCTTGTTTGACACTATTTGCGATGTGTACACCTGGATCAGCGACGAAAGCCATGACGACTTTGGGCGTTGTGTCTTGTTTTGGGGCTGTTCTCGCATGACCTACAATCGCCAGAGTGAGTTTCGAAGCTACGTACGCTGCGATTATAGCAAGGCGAAGGACTTGGGAGTGTTCTGCTACGCCCCGAGTCCAAGCATTGATTGGTACGTCCCGTCCGAAAAAACTAGGGTTAAAAGCTACTCTTTGACGGCCAACGGGATCGACGTGGATTCGCATTACAAATGTGCGATGCAATGTGAATCTTACAGCATTGCTTGCGACGCATTTCAGTGGGTCGGCGACGAGACGTTGCCGGCGTACAAAGCGTGCAAACTTTTCTGGGACCCCACCGCTCTCGCCAGTCTTTCGGTGAACGTCACGACTTATGTAAGATGTATGTACGACGGCCTGGGGGACTTGGGCCTCTCTTGTGGAGAAACTACCACCCCTTGGATATCGTCGTCTGTGTACACGAAGCAGAACAACCAATACTGCTCCTTGTACGACTCTTACACCGTGCATGACGGAGTGACAGAGATGGAGTGCAAGCGCCTGTGCGAGGGGGCTTCCTGCGATGCGTACCAGTTCTTTTTTGAACCCTCCAGCTCCAATTTCCGCCGATGTGTCTTGTACACGGGCTGCTCGAAGCTCACTTCAGAGACGGGTAACACATACTTCACGAAAATCAATTGCGAATATTCGGGTCTTAGTAATTTGCGACTTAGTTGCTCCGCACCGGCACCGACCACACTACCACCAACGACGACCACGACAATTCCCGATATTATCCCCGGCCCGGAGAAGCCTTTTGATGGATGGGGCGGTGGTGAAAGAAGTCCAGCACCAAACCCGGCCGCTCATATTATGCCAAACGACGATGAGTGTTACGAAATCGTAAGCCGGAACCACGTCCCAACTGGACCGGAAGGTGGTTCTGTGCTTCGAGTGCGCTTTCTGACAACTGACGGCAACAAGTGCGCGGATCGATGCAATTCGGACCGCAACTGCTTGGGTTTCATGTTGGCGTTCAACAAAGAGCAGTGTTGGATTTACACCACGGATAAGAAATTCTGGGAGTTTGAGTGCTTCGAGGGGGCTCCTGCTCCTTCTCCTCGTACAGTATCGTATTACGAGAGCGATTATCGTGCTCTTACGACACAGCCACCTCGAACGACGACTACTGTTGAGTCTCAATACACGCAAAGCTTCTTCGTTTGTTCTCAGATTGATATGTGCACCATCACAGATAATGACGAATGTGAGACCGCCGCTGCGGAGCTTGGACTCAAAGACACAGTATCAACCGAGCAGTTCAAACCAGATAAACCATATGGATGTTATTTCGGCAACAGCAAGTTAAAGATGAACTACCGATCCACGAGCGTTGCACCCGCGATTGGGGAAACTGCCATTTGCAAGCAGTGCGAGCCATCACGTTCTTACTATGACTACTACGATAGCCGAGGTGGCGACTACTATTCAACATCTCGGTATTCGACCGGTTCGTATTCCAACACGCGCACATACGGATATCGTGGTGGCAGCTACGACACATCCTACTACTCCAGTTCGCGGTACGGCACGGGCTATACGCCCACCTATTATGGAACCAACTATCGCGAAAAATACTATGGCTACATCAATAGATACGCGTATGAGCCGCCATCATATTATCACTTTGTGCCAACGTACTCGTACCGGTCTTACGTGAACTACAACACGCGCAGCTATTACTCCGGCTACGATACTCGAACTTACTACTCCGGATACCGCGCGAGGCGAAATCTGGACGGGGAAGCCAACGGCGAGGACCCATTTGATGATGACGGTGACTTGAACCACATGCAACCTCGCCGCTTGCAATCGAGTACCCAGTGCAAAATTTTCGCCGGCGAGTTGTCAATCAACAATACCAAGGGCAAGCCTTTCGCAGGAGCTATTTTATTTCTCGACATTTGCGACGAACCAGCCCCTGCTCCATACTTCCCCGCCCCATCCCCCGCGGGCACTTGTTCTGATGGCGAACTCAATAACGGAGAAGAGCAACTCGATTGTGGAGGTCCGAATTGTCGTCCGTGCCCAACATGCTCAGATGGCGTGTTCAATGGCTTGGAAGACGCGCTCGATTGTGGCGGGACTTGCGCCGTGAAGTGTACCTGTTATGATTTCGGAAACTGCACATGCTCAGACGGTATCCAAAACGGCATGGAGGAAGGCATCGATTGCGGTCTTGATGCAGGCTGTGAAGAGTGTGCGACTTGCTCAGATGGGGTTTTGAATGGTGACGAAACCGGCACTGACTGTGGAGGTCCCGATTGTAGTTCTTGTTCGTGCAAAGACGGAGAGATTAATAACGGAGAGGAAGACTACGTCACTGGAGAATCGGATTCTGGAGAGTGCGGGAATGTAGCCTGCGGACCTTGCCCGACTTGTTCCGATGGTGAGTGGAATGGCGATGAAGAAGGGACAGATTGTGGCGGATCTTATCGCTGCAAGTTTCCGTGCACGTGCTCCGATGGTGAGCAGAATCAAGGTGAAGAGGGCACGGATTGTGGTGGGCCAAACTGCGATCCCTGCACATGCGATGACGATGAGATCAATCAAGGAGAGGTAGATTGGATTGTCGGAGTAGCTGGAGGTGGCGAATGCGGTGGCGAAAATTGCCTGGTGTGCCCCAACTGCACAGATGGGCTGTGGAATGGTGATGAGAATGGTACTGATTGCGTGTCCCCCGATCGAGAGTTTTCCCAATACCGAAATTGCAGTGTTTGCTCCTGCTTCGATGACGAGGTGAACCAAGGCGAGGAGGGCTTCGTATCTCGAGAGCACAATTTGGATTACATCGTTTCCGATCTGAGCGACGGTCAATGCGGGGGCCCAAACTGCGATCCTTGTCCGACCTGTTCCGATGGAATTTGGAACGGCGATGAGCAAGGTACCGATTGCGGTAGCTTACTGAGGCCGTGCAACAATTGTACGTGCTCAGACGGAGAGCTGAACCAAGGCGAGCTCTTCGTCGATTGCGGTGGAGATAATTGCCCACCGTGCACAACGTGCTCTGATGGAGAATGGAATGGCGGAGAAGAGGGAACGGACTGTGGTGGCACTAATTATGATCTTGAGCTTTACAGCTTCGTGGAGTGCGAGCCGTGCACGTGTACGGACGGTGAAATTAATCAAGGCGAGGAGGACTACACAAATGGTACTTCGCGATCTGGCTGTGTCAATGCTTTCGACGAGTTCTACAAAGAGCCTCTATGTGATTTCTACATTGACGAGCATGGATTGACTTGTGACGAGTATTTTTGCCGAACATGCCCGTATGCAGAACGATGCGACAAGTCGTGTGGCTACTGCGAAGATTTTGAATGTGGTGGACCGTGTACCGATTGCCCCACGTGCTCGGACGGTATTTGGAACGGTGACGAACAGGGAACTGACTGTGGCAGCACGTATCGAGACTGTGAACCTTGTGCCTGCGATGATGGCGAGCTTAATCAAAATGAGGAAGACTATGTCAATGGGACAGTTGGTAGCGGAGAGTGCGGCGGCGTGTGCGGACCTTGCCCGACTTGTTCTGATGGTATTTGGAATGGAGACGAAACGGGAACGGACTGCGGAAGTACTCAACGCTTCTGTGGTGCGTGCTCTTGCAGTGACGGTGAAGTCAATCAAGGTGAAGGTGGTGGCCTTCTTGGCGGGTGGTCAGACCTCAACCACACCACAGAATGCGGCGGCGAGTTCTGTCAAAAGTGCCCAACGTGTTCGGATGGATTGTGGAACGGTGACGAAGTTGGCACTGATTGCGGTGGTCCCAATTGCACGGCTTGTACGTGTTCAGACGGCGAAGTGAATCAAGGTGAGGAAGACTATGTCGATGGTACGGCCTCATCCGGGGAGTGCGGAGGTCCGTTTTGTGACCCGTGTCCTACTTGCTCTGACGGTGCCTGGAATGGCGACGAGAGTGGTACGGATTGTGGTGGCTCGTACCGCAACTGTACGCAATGCAGTTGCAGTGACGGCGAACTCAACCAAGGCGAAGGAGGCGGCTTTTTAGGTGGCTGGGTTGACATAGCACATTCTGAGGAATGTGGTGGTGATTTCTGTGACTCGTGCCCGACCTGTTCGGACGGTTTGCTCAATGGTGACGAGGAAGGTTTGGATTGCGGGGGACCGAATTGTACAGAGTGTTCTTGTTTCGACCATGAACTGAACCGCGACGAAACCGACTGGGTGAACGGAACAAACACCGGTCTCATCACCGGCGAAAGCAACCGGGGAGGCGAATGCGGGGGTATTTTTTGTGATCCGTGCCCGACTTGTTCCGATGGCATCTGGAACGGCGATGAAACCGGCACAGACTGCAATTCCAACGACTTCCCTGATAACTACCGCAACTGTTCAGCATGCGCTTGCGACGACGGCGAAATCAATCAAGGCGAGGGAGGTGGGTTGCTCGGCGGATGGATCGATTCCACCCACTTGACCGGTGAATGTGGAGGCCCCTGTGACGCGTGTCCCACGTGCAGTGATGGCGTTTGGAATGGCGATGAAGTTGGAACTGATTGCGGGGGCCCAAATTGCACGGCTTGCAGTTGTTCAGATGGTGAGTTGAACCAAGGAGAGTTGGACTGGTACGATGGTACCGAGAGTGGCGGAGAATGTGGCGGGGACAATTGCGACCCTTGCCCCACCTGCAGCGACGGGCTTTGGAATGGCGATGAATTGGGGACGGATTGTTCCGGAACGTATCGGAATTGTTCGCGAAATTGTACCTGTGATGATGGAGAGGTCAATCAAGGCGAAGAGCGATTCATCGATTACGAGAGACATAATGAGTGTGGCGGCGACTATTGTCGCAGTTGCCCGACTTGCTCTGACGGCGTGCAAAATGGAGACGAGACTGGCATTGATTGCGGTGGCCCACGGTGTCAACTCTGTGGCTGCCCGAATTTTGGCGAAACCCTCGAGGAATCTTTTGGCGACACGTGTTCAACGTACGAGTGGTGCAACAACGAAACTGGCGCCGGGGCCTACGGTATTCAATCAACCGAACCATTGTTTTCTCCCAACGGTGTTTGCGAGTTTAAGTGTCTAACTAGGCATCTATACCACCCTGACGACACCAGTGAAAAGTGTGACGATGGCGATGGTGATCCCATGCATGGTGAATACTGTAATGCTGTCGGGAAATGCACAAATTGTACAGACTGCATGGAAAATTTGGTTTTAGTGGGCGCGCAAATAAATGGGTCAGACACCGCTGATGGCAAAGACTGTTGGCATGATACGTGCTGCGCCGACCCTGAGTATCCAGACGCTGACGGCCTTACATGTGCTTACTGGGTGCTCAAACGGCAGAAAACATGTTGGGAAATGACTGAACGATACAATTACGATTGCCACTGCACTTGCTATGAAGACTACTACGAGCCTCCGTCGACTACTCCAGAACCTCCGACGGACCCGTGCCGCCCGAACCCTTGCATTCACGGTGAGTGTATTGCGTCTGAAGACTTGTTGTCGTCAGAGTGCGAGTGTGCAACTGGGTGGAAGGGCGCGCACTGTGACACGAGTGTCATCGACTTCAACTTCGGCGATGACGAATTGTGGGAACTGTTAGAACCTCTGCTGACGTGTGCTGCTGACGTGTACTGTGGATACCACGGCGACTCCGATTCTTGTTCTGAACCCGAAGACACGCATGGGTACAGATGTTCGGACTACGTCGCATACGGCTTGGCGACGTGTGCACAAATGATTGAATACTACGAGTTCCCTGCTGAAGCTTGCATGTGTGACTGCTCGAACTACACGGACACTTTCACGGATTGTTTTGGGGATACTTGGGTGGGCAGCGATGTCAGTGGTGCCGACAAACAATGGTGGATTGGAGACGGGTGGTGTGACGACCACCTAAATTGTGCACAGTTGGACTTCGATGGCGGCGACTGCTGCAAAAACTCTTGTGATGGTTTGATATCAGACTGTGGGTCTGCTGGCTACAGTTGTGTCGACCCAACTTCGAAGCATTGTGATGAGCCCACCGACTACAGTGGCAAAGACTGCGCTTACTGGGTTGGACAAGGCTTTTCCTGTCAAGAAATGGTCGACGTGTACGGATACCATTGCCCCTGCACTTGCGCTGATTACTTGGCCACAGTTGCTCTCAATAGTTCAGCTTGTTTCGAGAAACCGGATGTCAACGGCCACACATGCAGCTTCTGGATTGACAGCATGGGCTACACGTGTGATGAAATGATCTCTTCATACGGTTACGACTGTTCATGTGCTTGTGATGGCGCTTCTGACTGTGTTGAAGAACGTGACTTGGATGGCGTGGCGTGCTCGTATTGGATCAACCAAGGTTACAGCTGCAGTGAGATGATCAACACTTTTGGGTACGACTGCAGCTGCGCGTGCAGCACAGCTGACGTGTACACTGACACAGGTGCGTGCAGCAGCTGGCAAAGTGGCTACAACTGCCCAGTGGATGTGACAGAATGGTTCTACCTGTCAATGGGTAATCATGGCCCTGACGAGTGCATGGCAGCATGTTCTCATCAACCAGGCGAGGTTTGCTGCTGGTATGGCCTGGAGGGATCCGGCAATGAGAACCAATGTTGGTTTGGCTCACTGGTGCAAGAAACCGACCTCCAGTACACCGGCAAGAGTGATGCGGCTATTTGCACCGCGCCATCCGCTGCCCCTGTCACCACAGTTGCTCCGTCCGATTGGGTGTGTGCTCCTGCATGGTACGATGCTCTTGATGGTTGCGACTGCGGTTGCGGCGCTGTCGATCCCGATTGCTTGGTCGCTGATCAAGTCGTGTATGGCTGCAGCAATGGTCAAACTTGCTCCAGCACTGGCGTTTGTGAAGGAGAGGCAAGGACAAACAAGGACAAGTGTTGGTGCTTGTCGGAGTGCACGGATGGATCAGATGGCTGGGACCCTTGGTGCAACACGATTTCAGGGTGGTCATATTGTTCGCTCTGCAACGGTGGTGGCTCCGCCACCTCGTGCATGGGCAATTGTGGTGGAATGGGTAAAGGGTGCTTCTGTGATGAGCACTGCAGTGACTACGGCGATTGTTGCTCTGACTTCGATGATTATTGCGGATGCACTGATACCTTCACCTTGTCGTTGAACGATTTGGGAGGTGATGGCTGGGAAGGAGCTTCCTGGGTGCTGAAGAAATTCTACACTGATGCTCAGATATCACTCGTTGCACACACTCTTGGTTCCGGCCTCAGTGCCGACGAACAGCAAGTGTGCGTCATTGACACCACTGTTTGCTACGTTGCCGAGGTGTCCGGACTTGACTTGGCAACCGCCGACGACCGTGCCGAGCTATCGTGGACGCTGACTGATAGTTCAGGACAAGAGATTGTGACTGGTAAGAGTGAGCCACGTCCACATGTCCATCGTGAAACATTGTTCTCAAAGATTGTTTGGTTGTGATTTTAGGTGGCTACGGGCAAGTCTCATTCGGCCTGACAGGCGAAAGCTCATGTCCACAGCGGCTGTTCAAACGAATGGGTCGCTACTCGTTGAAACAAATTCACAAATTGCACGACCAAGACAAAGATCTTGTCAAAGTATTCCGCCAGATGACGCTGCGTGCAGATAGGTTGGGACTCTACGAAGCCGAAGACAATTTTGCGTGACGCGCCAAGCGTACACCACGGGCAACTGTCGTGATGACAAAATAAACTTAGAGGATGCCCTTGATATCCCCAACTCGTCACTAATTGTCGATTCAACACATTACGTCTCACTCCGACGTTGATTTCAGGGACTGTTTTTTGTCTGCATTATGTACAGCGACCACCGCAGCTGTTCCAATCAATTGTTTGGGGGTCAGGTGCCAGGAACACAATTCCCTACCGAATTTTCAATTGCAAAACGCAAGTATGTGATGTCTTGCACTGTGACAGATTGTGAAATAGAATATTGACGCTCGTACCCCTGCATGTCGGAACTGCACCACGCCTTTGAAAGCACCTCGCGGCACCATTGCCTTTTCATTGTCCATGAGTCCAATTTTCTTGGCCTACGGGTTGTTGTGGTCTCAGCGTCATGTCCTGACTTGGCTGGCTGGCACGCGAGCACCAAAGCAACGAACCAAACGCATAAACGAATCCCGTCCGCCTGTAACGCTGCGATACTCCAGGCGGTAGTATCGTTCCTCAAGGTGTCCAGGAACTCCTTTCTGCAAATTAGCTACTTCGTCAAGAGAAGAAACTTTCGTCGCCAACTACAGGGGCCAACATTCATTAACTTGACGGCATGAGAGTTCCGGAGCACGCACACACGCATGAATTTACACACCGCTAGTTGCTGCTGGTACGTCTCGACGAAAGAATCATGTTGCAAATAGCTGGGACGTTCATAGTGGGGACAAACTTTGAGGTCAAGCACGCCAACACCAGTCACAAGCCACGCTGTGTCCGCACCGTAAATCTTCTGCTTCCCAGTCAATGACTTCTGAATTAAGGCGAATCGACTTCAAGTATGCGTTGAATTGCCCTGCACTCGTCCCCCCTTCTGCTCCAAAATGAAAAGTCCGACATATCTGGGCACCCATGCAGCATAATTAGTTAGTGCAGTTAATAACAGCGACACCAACTCCAATATGACGATGAAACTTACCTCTGGCCTCAGAACCTCTCGCCCTTTCCTTTGATCCTTTACAACACACATACACGCCGTGGTCAACGCGGCGAAGGACGGTCGTACGTTGCGCAGCGTCAATTACCGGTTCCCGGATCCAGTCATCCCAATACCCTGTCGGCCACGAAGGGCCGAGTTCATCCCAGAGCTAAGTGTTCGAGACCAACAGCACATCGAGGGTCAATTGCCCCAAACAAAACGCGAGGCTCATGGTGTACACAGTGTCAAACATACATCACGATTCATCATCCAACCAAGTCCAGGGAAAAAGTCGCTGCGAACAACCTGCAGAGGGGAAACAGTAGAGTCACAAAGTTTGGTTGCACGCGGGGGTGGAGCGTACAACGCTTACTGAATCAGGATGTGCGCCCTCCACGTTTTTGGCCATCCCGTTGTCATTCCAGGCACTGATGCTGTAGAGCATAGGGTCTGCATCGAGGAGTGGCGCCTAGAACAATGAGCACACATCACGGCGCCGCCGACAACGACATACGAGACTGCGACCACATATAAACACAAACCATTGCACCAAAGTAAGAAAAAAAGTCGGGGGCAATCTCAATATCTTCCTCCAACACTATCAAGCGTGCAGCCGCTGGCACTTGGGTGGCAATCATGCTCTGCGGATAATTGTAGATGTCGGTCGAAGCGCTCGACCGGGCAGCGTTATTGTCGAAAATTTGGTTGAAAGCCCACCTGTACCCACATGCAACGACCGAAGACACCACTATTAGTAAATATACAATGTCATTTCCAGCGCGACAGGACGCACCCGAAGTGTTGAGCGAGCTTCTCATATCCGTTTTTCGCTCGCGTTGCTTTTGGATGCTTGATCCAGGCAAAAGGAATCCCCGCCGCCAAGAACTTATCGCGCAATGCTTCAATTGCTTTGTTCACCTTCTCGATATTCCCATCTTGTGACACTACTATCGGGACACTGGGTCGTCCGTGGACGACGGTTGGGTGGTACTTGTAGATGGTTTCAAGAGTCTTCTTCAAATAATCGTCTCGGCTGTAGCAGAGCACGAGCATGGGAGAATCAAGCCCCAGGCGTCGCTGTTCTCGAGTCGGAGTGAATGCACTCGACCCGTCGTTGACTGCTGTGGCAACTTTAGCATCTGCAGGATCGTTTCTCACTGCAACAGATCCACCGTCGCGGCCGTGGCTGTTTGCACCTTTATTGTTGCGAACAACAGCAGTTTGCGCAGCGTCCTTGGTGGCCTTGTTCCCCACCTGAGCAACGATCGCGCTAGGCGGTGTGCCGGCGCCGTTGTCAAGCTTGGGGATTCTGTTGCTGCCATTTCCCGCTGCTGCAAGAGCTTCCTTGCGGTGCTGTTTGTTCTGTTTCTGCTGCAGCTTTTTCACCAGTTGCAGTTTGTGATCCATTTCGGATTTTAGCTCATCGATCTGGCTTTTCGCTTTGCTAAGAGCTTCCGCGCTGCCTGCACCCCCGTGTGCGATTTGGTCTCTCGTCGCCTTCATGATCTGCTCCATTCTCAATTCGAGCGACACAAGATCGTGACCAGCATCAGACGCTTGATGATTGACGAAAGTCCCTCGTAGTGTACCTGGTGCCGACGGAGTGGACAGCAAAGTAAACACGGTGCGGAGTTGGAAGATTAACACAACCGCGAAGCCGAGGCCCAGCACGAACGCGATCCGGGACGTTTGAACCATTCTGCTGAAACCGTGCTGCTGCACCAGGCTTTCGAACAGCGCTTGTCAATTCAATAGACACTACTCATGGAACGTTGCTCACTGTGTTTTCGTCGGCGCAAGGACGGACGCCCCGAATTGCAACACAGAAGAGGTGCACGATTACGGGTAAATTGTAGCAATGATTTTACACGACTTCTCTACATCGCCAACTTCGTTTGGTCAATCCCCAACCTCCCCGCCATCCACGCTGCTCCACGACGACAGCATGCAGTGTTTGTGCGAAATCACATACAACAACCAACCAATGGACGAACACAGAGACAGCGAACAGGTGATGATAGACCAATGCACAAACTACTCCATCACATCAACGCTTGAACAAAATGCAAATGCAACACATCATCGACAACACTGTAGCACAACACAACACAACACAACCACGGCCACTGCCACACAACTTCACACTTCAACGCAACTACAACATTTCAATGAGCACTTACTTCAACACGTACGTAGAGCACATCACACAACACAACTAACTTCAACGCTGCAACGCGTCGTTCGTTCGTTCGTTCGTTGATCGGTGACAACGCAGTTACGCGGCCACTCACCAAATTGTGCGTTGGCAGTTGCAAATTGGAGGTTCGCTGGATTGCGGTGTTGTTTGTTGTTGCCAGTCTCTGTCAGCGTTTCGTTGCATGCTCGTGTCTTCGCACGTCCGTGTCTTGGACTTTGCGTTGTAGTTCTGCTGAGATCCGCATCACCAACAGGGGCGGTTGCCCTGGTGTGCTTGCGTTCTGTGGTTGCTTCATCGGGACACGACGTTACGTGAGGGCGCGAACGGGATTGCAACCATTTGCGATGGCGTGGAGGATGCCAGAGGCCAACATTCATTAGGTGTGCGGCACGCAATAGGAAAGGCAGCTGATTCCGTTAGTTGCAACGGCCAGTATTACCAGACAACATTGGGACTGATGCGACGATGCGACAACTGTTGGCGGAAACAGTGTGCATGTAGTCGGCAATTATCAGCGCATGGCGACATGAGATTCTACGTTGCGGGGTGGGGCTCAAGATCACCAATCGTTCAGACCACCAACTTCACGAAGCTCCCGAACGAGCGTGCGGCGTGTGCAAAAGTTTCAGAAAGGAGCACACAAACTCGTTTCCTAATCGTGTGAGTTTTCGACGTGTAGATGACTTCGCACCGTCGGTTTTACTGCCACCTGAACTCCGTGGTCAACTGTAGAACTGCAGCATGAGTGGATGAAATGCGTCGAAGGCGCGGCCCACGCTGAGCCTGTGCTAAGGCACAATGGCGGGACAAAGCACTCGCCAAGGGCCTTCATGGGTTCGTTCTATGGCGGCGTTGGTATCAGGTGTGCTTGTGTTGGCAGCACTATTTTCGTACGGGTTATATCGCACGGAAACATCCGACTTCATGGTCCACTATCACGTTCGGCGGCCTAGAAATGCGGACGCGGACGATGTCGCTCAACCTCGTTTTACTGATGGCAACGATGTGCCTCAGATTACAACCACGGGACGCGGCGACGTTTCCCGGCTTCGAAACGCAGGTGGCGAAGGCGCTGTCCCTCAGAAGGATGACGTAGCAGAGGCGCTCCAAACACTTGCGCGCCTGAATACCACGCGAAATAGTGAGCAGTGCCACGTTGACTGGAAGTCGGTGGTGCCTGCTCGCCTCCCTCGGCACCCTCAAGGACGATGCTTCGTCAGTGACAAATACAAATTGGTATTTATTTTGGTTCCGAAGGCGGGCTCGTCTACGTCCAGAGAAATCTGTTTGCGATACAACATGCAAAAGACTACTTGGAGGCAATTGACGGCAGAACAAAAGCAATACTTCAAGTTTGGATTCTGGCGAGACCCTGTGGCGAGAATGCCCAGTGCATACAGCACCCTCCTCAGCCGAAGCTATTCGAATTGCGACGACATTCTCCAACTGACGAAGGGTACAGATACGCAGCGCGAGCAACTCTGCCGTGACATGTTCGCAGAAAACACCGGTTTCTATCAATTTATAGGTTGGTTGCAATTGTTCTTTGCGCTGCATTCTTCGTGTGGGGTGTGGCTGTGGGTCGACGACGTAATGTCTGCTGTGTGTCCTCAGATGATCTAGAAAGTTTCGCGGGCTGGACTTTTGATGAACATGTTCGACCCCAAACAACGTTTTTCGCTCTTGAGGACGGCTCGCCGATGCCTTTGGACTTTATTGTGCGTGTGTCGTGGCAGTCGGAATGCGGGATTTGCGTGGCACTGATTGTGGTAATGATGTTACTGCTAGACGAACATTGAACACTTGACTGAAGCCTGGCTAGCGATCGCCAAGTTGCGCCAATTCGACCCACCCTTGGAAATGGTTAAGGTACGTCCGATGTCTTGGCGGCGCAACGTCTACGTTTCGAGGCGATTATAATCACAAGTTGTTGCTTTGTTTGGCGGCAAATCACAGACTTACCGAGCCAAGGAGGGAAAATACCACGTTGCCCGACTTCATATCAATACCACTCACACCCCACAAACGGAGGCAGCGATGAGAAGAATGTACCGACAAGACTTTTGCTGTTTCGACGAATGTCCTTCCTCATAACACCGACGAAGCGAAAAGTATAAACCTAAAGTTGTGACGAAACGTTGTGGTAGATATATTCAGGACCACAGGCCCAGCGTGTCCGGATTCATCCAAGGGCGTTCGATGCAGACTTTCCATTTCTTGTTATCGACCCTGGTTCAAGACAAATGCAATGGTGCCCATGACGTCCAGCACAGCAAGCCCTCATTCATCCCACAACAACGACGCCATACCCAGTTTCATCAAGGAGCTTCGCCAATCGAGCCTGAGCGCGCAACTTGTGTGGCCGATCTGACCAATTTCTTATGGTCATTGCAATCCTGTGCCCGACAACTTTATTAGGGCATTGCGAAAGAGCCTTCAACAAAACGCAGACAGGTCGGACAATTGTATTCTGGCGAGCACGCTGGCAACAACTTTATTACCAGGTACTCAGGCGTTTCGCCGTTGACGGAAATATTCTTCGCTCCAAAGTTCAACAGTTCCTGCGCACACGGCCGTCCATGGTGGTCAGTTATAGCCAGCGAATTAAATGTCTGCAAAAAAATCCTACCTGGACGCAGTCTTCGTGCCTTAGAATTTAGCAGCATGGCATAAACCCACAGCAAGTGAGTTAGAACACACCAACAAATCACTGCAGAGTCGTTGTATCGTCACAAGCGCGCGAAGCCCCAGCCTCGCGCAAAAACACCACGTACCCGCAGGCAGCAGCCCAATGAAGCGGAGTGTATCGACTGCGATCGGGCACATTGACGTCGGCGCGACGTTCGACCAGACCAGCAATAGCGCTGGCGTTTCCGGTGCCAGCAGCAACGGAGAGCGCAGTCCTGTTGTGCGGTCGAAGCCATCCATTGATATTGAGTCCTCTGTCTTTGATGAGCACATCTAAAAGGTGCAAGTGTTTCGGCTGCGATGCGGCCTCCACAATTTGACGGGCAAGGGGAGATACGGGTTGTGTCGAAGCCACCGAATCGGTCGACATGTGGGACGTCGCGGCAGACGCAACTTTTTGAGCCTCCCTTCTTGACAGCTTTTCGCGTGCACGTTTGCCTTCGCTCTTCGATGCATCGATAGCATGGGCACGCCACTCAGGAGAAGCCACAATAAAGCGAAACTTCTTCGGCAGTCGCTCGTGATCGTCGAGCTTGTCCCTACAACTGTTGTACCAGTGATGCTCCCAATTCGATCCCTCGACTAACTCGTCAGCTCTCGAGAACGGGATGGTGCTGGCTCCAAGCGAACCGGCCAACAGAGCCTGGCCTCGCCGGGCAGCCTGACTACGCCTGCGCCTCGCTTGCAAGCCCTGGTCGATGACTTCTTGTCGTCGCCGTTCTTTCTGACGCCCAATGTCCGAAAACAGCGACCACACCCGTTCCGACGCCAAAGGCTTTCGGTGTCGTCCAGCCCTGAAACCTCGCCTCGGCGCGCTAGTGCCTTGCATGGCCTCACAGCCGCAAGCATGAATTTGTTACATGATGACTCACGCTGTGAGCATCAAAAGACGCAACCACTTCGTCAGATCAATGTACGAGACGAAAGTGGAACAACATAAAACTCACAACGTTCATTCAGCTCCTTTTTTATTTTGCGTCGCGCTGCCGTGCCGTGCCGTGCCATGCGAACAAACCTTCCAGTGCTTGCAAGAACGTAATTTATCGCTTCGTTACGACAAGTGCACAACGTTTTGCAGCGTTGCAGTGTTGCCCTGATCGCGAGCACAGTCGCAAGGCAAGTTGGTTTTACATGGTGTGTCTTTGCATCATTGATCGTTGATTGCGTTGGTGTGTTGGTGTGTTGGTGCAGCT
>ENA-OWNT01002868-OWNT01002868.1-seawater-metagenome-genome-assembly--contig:-NODE-2868-length-17122-cov-3.349369_pt1 | contig 17122 bp, 14 predicted proteins | sample MGYA00238136_ERZ651165 | MGnify/ENA primary metagenome ERZ651165 (study PRJEB26861, sample SAMN08777766) | seawater metagenome | isolation source: coastal seawater | place: USA: Florida | collected...
TTCGCACATTTGTTGAAGCTGTTCAGTCGATTGTGATGCGTCTGGTTAAGATGATCATGGCGTTAACCCCGTATGGTATCGCAGCACTGATGGCGAAAGTGGTAGCAACTTCAAGCGCGGGCGACATTCTCAACCTGCTTGGTTTTATCGTCGCTTCATATGTAGCGATCGCACTGATGTTCGTTGTACACGGTATTTTAGTGGCCTTTTTCGGTGTGAATCCAAAAGAGTTCTTCCAAAAGATTTGGCCAGTACTGACCTTCGCGTTTACCTCTCGTAGCTCGGCAGCATCGATTCCTCTTAACGTTGAAGCACAGATTGATAAACTAAACGTGCCACCAGCAGTGGCAAACCTATCTGCTTCTTTTGGTGCAACAATCGGGCAAAACGGCTGTGCGGGTATCTACCCTGCGATGCTAGCCGTGATGGTTGCGCCAATGGTTGGTATTGATGCTATGGATATCAACTTTATCCTGTCACTGATTGCGATTATCGTTGTGAGTTCATTCGGTATTGCTGGCGTTGGTGGCGGTGCAACCTTTGCAGCCCTGATTGTCCTTCCTGCTATGGGTTTACCAGTGACTATCGCTGCACTACTTATCTCTATTGAGCCACTAATTGATATGGCGCGTACCGCACTGAACGTATCAGGTTCTATGACAGCGGGTACCATCACTAGCCGAATCTTAGGCAATAAAGTGACCAGTGACGAGTTAGATACACAAAAGGCATAACGCTCTACTCATACAATGGCCGACATCATGTCGGCCATTTTTTTATCATTCAAGACAAGATTACCGTATGTCGATTGCCTTGATGCAGCGGCAGTGGTCTAATACCTAAATCAATTTCAGATACTTGGTAAACAGAACATGCAACAAGAGCACCAGCCCACGTTCTTCTTTTTTGACTATGAAACGTGGGGAACGAGCCCTGCCAAAGACCGGCCGTGTCAATTCGCAGGTGTTCGGACCGATCAGGATTTTAATATTATCGGCGAGCCTCTTGTCATCTACTGTCAGCCACCTTCTGACTACCTCCCTTCACCAGAAGCCGCTCTAATCACAGGCATTACCCCTCAAACGGCTGTTTCTAAGGGCCTAACAGAACCAGAATTTATCGCCAAAATTCACGAGCAATTGGCCACGCCGAACACCACCAGTTTGGGCTACAACAGCATTCGTTTTGATGACGAAGTCACGCGTTACACCTGCTACCGAAACTTTATTGACCCATATGCATGGAGCTGGCAAAACGGTAACTCGCGTTGGGATCTACTGGATGTGATGCGTGCATGCCATGCACTGCGCCCTGAAGGCATCAATTGGCCTAAAAACGAAGAAGGGTTTACCAGCTTCAAGTTAGAACGCTTATCGGTTGAAAACGGCATTGAACACGAAAATGCGCATGACGCAATGGCCGACGTTATCGCGACGATTGAGATGGCGAAAAAGATCAAAGCGGCACAGCCTAAGCTGTTCGATTACTTCCTGTCGATGCGCCATAAGCGAAAGCTGAACGAGCTGGTTGATATCGTCAATATGACGCCGTTAATGCACGTTTCCGGCATGTTGGGCAGAGAGTGCAACTACACCAGTTGGATTGTGCCCGTTGCTTGGCACCCAACCAATAAAAATGCCGTCATTACCGTTGATCTGGCGAAAGATCCACAAGCCCTGCTCGATTTGGACACAGAACAATTACACGAGCGCCTGTACACCAAACGCAGCGAGCTTGGTGAAGGAGAACTCCCTGTTCCGGTCAAACTCGTCCACTTGAACAAATGCCCAATACTCGCTCCTGCGAAAACGTTAACCGCAGAAAACGCGGAAAGTATCGGCATCGACCGCGAGCAGTGCTTGAAGAACTTAGCATTGCTTCGCCAGCACCCAGAAGTGCGAGAAAAGCTGATAGGGCTGTACAGCATAGAACGTGAATACGAAAAAAGTAACGACGTAGACACCATGCTTTACGATGGCTTCTTCTCACCTGCCGACAAAGCATCTATGGATATCATCCGAAGCACGGATCCAAACAACCTCGCTGCACTGGATATCACGTTTAACGATGAACGGATCACACCGCTGCTATTTCGTTACCGCGCAAGGCACTTCCCTTGGACTTTAGATGAGAATGAGCAGCAAAAGTGGGCAAACCACTGCCGCGAGTACTTCGAAAGTCGTATTGAAGATTATATGCTCAATTTGGAAAACTTAGTTCACGAATATGAGAGTGATGAAAAGAAAATAGCTATTTTAAAATCCGTATACCAATACGTTCAAAAACTAGTATCTTAGTAATCAACGCCTGCACCCTACAAAGCCTCAGCTAATTATTAATAACAAAAGATAGATGAGGCTCTTGAACGCCAATACCAATTGGAATCTTACGTTGTGAAAATGCAACGGGCTTTAATATATTTGGACGACAACAACTTATGGCTAAGACTTTGCTTAAATACGTCGTATCTATGGGGCTCATCGTTTTGTGTCTCATTGCGGGCATCAATCTCCAACAGCTTTTAGATACCTCAATCCCTGGCAGCATTATCGGTATGCTGATTCTGTTTACTCTAATGGCGAGTGGACTGGTTCCATCAGATTGGGTAAAAAACAGTGCAACACTGCTGATACGTTACATGGTACTTCTATTTGTGCCTATCAGTGTCGGTCTCATGGATCACTTTGATCTTCTCTTTGCTAATGCCATTCCTATTCTAGCCAGCGCGGTCGGCGGAACGGTATTAGTACTTGTCTCATTAGGTCTGATCCTAGATAGAGTGTTAAAGGGAGGAGCAAAATAATGTGGTTAATAACAACTGTCATTGTGTTTCTTGCGGCACGCTGGATCTGTCAAAAGTGCAACTCTCCACTGATGAACCCGCTGATCATCAGCCTGCTGGTGTTAATTCCGCTGCTAACCTATTTCAAGGTTCCTTTCGAAACCTACTACGCAGCCAATGAGTGGCTCAACTACCTGCTTCAACCGGCGGTTGTCGCTTTAGCGTTCCCTCTTTACGAGCAATTGCCACAAATTCGTGCTAATTGGCGTATCATCGCCCTTGCTTGTGGTGTGGGCAGTGCCATGTCGATGCTGACGACAAGTGTTATCGCGGTCTATATGCAAGCAGATATCTCGTTAGTCGCAAGTTTATTGGGCAAATCAGTCACAACGCCAATCGCGATGGAAGTCTCTAGTCACTTGGGTGGAGAACCCGCTATTGCAGCGATCCTAGTACTAATTGTTGGTCTATTTGGCGCAATCGTTGCCTACCCGATCTACAACGTTCTGAATATCACTCACCCCATTGCGAAAGGACTGACGATGGGAACGGTGTCACACGCGTTAGGTACCGCTGCATGTGCCGAGCGAGATGGACAAGATGCCGCTTTTAGCTCATTGGCCCTCGTTTTATGCGGGGTAATCACCTCAATTCTTGCCCCTTCATTCTTTGCTTTTGCTGTTTGGTTAGCCGCTTAAGCGCTATCAATGTGTTGCTACGACCGACAAACAATTTGCGTTGTTCGGCGTAGCTCACTCAATTTAACACTGCAATCGTTATCATGTGTGACATCACTCTAACTATGAAACACAAAAATCCATTGCAATAATTAGTGTGATCATAAGCACAGTATTGTTTGGTGCGTATCCTAAAATGAAATACCAGTATCGAGGTACGTTCACGCTTTAAGGTGAACGGTTCACCAACGGTATCACTACATGTTTACACAAGGATTCAACATGAGAAGCCGCATTGAACAAGCGCTATCTGAAGCGCCAAAAAACATTGCAGAGTACTTATCTCCTATTCTGCTTGCAGACGACTTTGACGCGACTCTTTCTCGTGAGCAGTTTCAAGAGCTGCTTTCAATTTCTGGCCTCGCTGACGATGAATTGCGCGTAGCACTACTACCTTTTGCCGCTGCGTATGCATATGTTCCAATATCCAACTTCTATGTCGGCGCGATTGTACGTGGTTTATCTGGCCGCCTTTACTTTGGCGCCAATGTCGAAATTTTAGGCGCTCAGCTTGGTCAAACCGTTCATGCTGAGCAGTCCGCTATTAGCCACGCTTGGATGAAAGGCGAAGAAGGTGTTTCGGATATCACCATTAACTTCAGCCCTTGTGGTCATTGCCGTCAGTTTATGAACGAGCTCACAACCGCGCAAAGCTTGATTGTTCAATTGCCACAACGCGATGAAATGACGCTTCAAGAGTATCTTCCAGAGTCTTTCGGCCCAGCTGATTTAGGAATTGAATCCGGCCTGATGACACGTGTGGATCACGGTAAAACAACGGAAGAATCCGATCACCTAGTACTAGATGCACTTAAAGGCTTAAATAAAAGTCATGCTCCGTATACGCATAACCTAAGTGGTGTGAGCATCAAAACCACAGATGGAAAAGTGTACCTGGGCGCGTATGCTGAGAATGCCGCCTTCAACCCTAGCCTTCCACCACTGCAAGTTGCTCTGATTCAACTGTTGATGGATGGTAAATCTCTGGATGAGGTAGATTCTGCCGCTCTTGTAGAAATGGCTGAAGGTAGCATTAGTCACCTTGCTGACACTCAAGCCACGCTTGAAGCAATTAACCCAGATATTCCACTCGCTTACTTAGCCATTTAACCAATTAGCGATTCAAGCCAAACACATTGATAGCAAGGGCCTAGTTAGATAACTAGGCCCTTGCTATTCATATCGACTCATTTATCACTAAGTTGATACTGACAACTTACTGGTATTCCGCTTTTTTTCACTGTCTACTCTATCCATATTTTATGCTCAAAAAAGCACGCAAACGTTTGCTTTTGCGTTTTTAATCAGTATGATCCCTTGCATATTCAATATCTGCTCTAACAGAAAGGTTAAATATGTTTGGTTCGGCTACTCGTAAAAATGCAACACGTGTTCTTCTTTTAGGCTCAGGTGAACTGGGTAAAGAAGTCGCTATTGAATGTCAACGTCTTGGATTAGAAGTTATCGCATGCGATCGCTATGACTTTGCGCCTGCAATGCAAGTTGCCCACCGCAGCTACACCTTAGATATGCTAGATGGTGATACGCTGCAAGCCATTATCGAGAAAGAACAGCCAGACTATGTTGTCCCTGAAATAGAAGCGATTGCAACAGATACGCTTGTAGAGCTGGAAGCAAAAGGCTTGAACGTTGTCCCTACCGCTAAAGCAACCAAGCTAACAATGAACCGAGAAGGGATTCGACGCTTGGCAGCAGAAGAGCTGCAACTGACCACCTCACCTTACCGCTTTGCAGACAACTACGCAGACTTTACGGCCGCTATCGAAGCTGTAGGCATCCCTTGCGTTTGTAAGCCTGTAATGAGCTCATCAGGCAAAGGTCAAAGTGTCATTAAAAGCTCAGATGACGTTGAAAAAGCGTGGAGTTACGCGCAAGAAGGCGGGCGTACTGGCGCAGGCCGCGTCATTGTAGAAGGTTTTATTGACTTCGATTACGAAATTACCCTACTAACCGTTCGTGCAGTAGACGGCATTCACTTCTGCGCGCCTATCGGCCATCGCCAAGAAGATGGGGATTACCGCGAATCGTGGCAGCCGCAAGTCATGTCAGATGCAGCACTAAAAGCGGCCCAAGATGCGGCAGGCAAAGTAGTCAATGCACTAGGCGGCTATGGCATCTTTGGTGTTGAATTGTTTGTGAAAGGGGATACCGTCATTTTCAACGAAGTATCACCGCGTCCACACGACACTGGTTTAGTGACACTCATGTCGCAAGACAATTCAGAGTTTGCACTGCACGTACGCGCGTTTACGGGATTACCTATCTCGGGTATTACTCAATATGGCCCATCGGCATCGGCTGTGATCCTTGGCCAAGGTACTTCGGAAGATATTCGTTTTGAAGGCATGGAACAGGCATTGGTTCAGCCTCAAACTCAATTACGTTTATTTGGTAAACCTGATATTGATGGTCGCCGCCGTCTTGGTGTTGCGATCACTCGCCGCGACTCTATCGAACAAGCGATTGAAGACGCAATAAGTAGTGCCGGAAAAATCAAAGTCATTTACTAGTTGTATGACGATTGAAAAACAAAAGGCTTGGTGATTCCAAGCCTTTTTTCATTTGCAGTGGATTATGACGCGATCAGGTACACTTCTTCAGCAAAACGAGATAGTCCTTTTTGAGCGATTTTAGGATGATGCTCGTCCGCTTCATCACGGTTAAGCCTCGTGATCTTATACTCACCAAACAGGCGATTCACTTCTTGCTCTGTCACAGAAAATGGAGGGCCTGCCATCTCTTCCTGAACATAATCTAAAGTCACCAACAAAATACGACCACCTGGGTTAAGCAATGACTTAAGACGAAGCGCGTATTCTGCACGCATTTCTTCTGGCAGTGCGACCAATGCCGCGCGATCATAAATAATATCGGCCGACTGCACTGGCGCAGTAAAAAAGTCACCCGCATAAATTGACAACTCATCAAACTGATACAGTTCGTGTTGGCCATTAATCGACGTCACCATTGGCGTATAAAAGTGCTCGGCAAAAAACGCGCGTACCGCAATTTTACTAAGCTCTACACCCTGAACGTCCTCATGTTTAGAGGCCAGCCACACTAAATCTTCCGACTTACCACAAAGAGGGACGAGTACCTTATCTTCGTAGTTAGGATTCGTTTTTTTCCAATATTCAATGAGCAGTGGGTTCACATCTTCTAGGTGGAAGCCAATGCGATTACTTGCCCATTTACCATGCCAAAATTCTGGATCTCTCATTTTATTCTCAGGTCTGACTTTGATAGGTCATAGACTATACGAAACCCAAGCGAAGTGGTATCCCCGACCTGAATCAACTGTTCATACTTGGTTCAGTTAAGCTCGTTATACTCGTTACCAAGTCATCAAATAGAGCATGAGTGAGCCACAATTTTAATCTAGTGAGAGCTTGATCCAATAATCGCACGGTATGAAGAAAACCAGATTGAAATCTGACATTTAGACCCAAGATTATTATTAGAAGATACGTAGACCTTAGTGACTGAAACCTTTTTCAACACCTTTTCTAAGCCACTACGAATCTAAGGAGAGTGAATGAGCTTATTCCTGCGAACAACGGCACTAATGCTATTAATGCTCAGCCGTGCACCGGCTTTTGCCTCAATTCCGACTGTACCCGGTAGTGACCAGAACCGTTCATCCAATCAGAATGAAGTGTGTTCAAAAGCCTTCAAACACAATTTAAGTGGTTTGTACGGCATCCAATCCACTTCAACAACTCCCCTACAACCATACGCAGACTTCGATATTCTTTATTCGAAAGCACACCAAGCCCAAGCGGAGCTAGAGACTCTGTGTAAAAGTACAGCGCTGCTTACCTCTACAGAGGCCTACTTCGCGGGCGTAAAATCCTCAGAACGCGCCAAAGAAAAAATTGCCCATAAGTTAGATGGACAAACCGAACGTATTACTGATTTGGCTCGTGCAACCATCGTCGCCGATGACATTGATAGCTTGATGTCTGCATACGAAGTGCTCAGCCGAGAAACAACGATAGTGCAAGTCAAAAATCGTTTTAAAAGCCCCAAAGCGTCTGGTTATCGAGATCTAAACCTTCTCGTACAATTGCCCAAAACCAAACTCATCGCGGAAGTTCAAGTACATTTGAAAGCCATTGCCGATGTAAAAAATGGCCCTGAGCATGATATTTATGAGAGAATTCAAGGAATTGAAAGGAAAGCTGCCACGCAAAATCGAGAGCTGTCAGAATTTGAACTCGCCCAAATTCAACATATGCGCAATGAGTCTAAGGCGCTGTACCAGAATGCATGGCAACCTTACCTAACCACTCGACTCACTACGCGCCTAAATGCGGCTTAGTCTTTCACATTAATTTGAATGCCTTCCGAGGTTCTTCGGAAGGCAATACCTAACACCAAGGAAGTGTATGACCCCTGAACAACAAGCTTTTTTAGATCAATACCTACAAACATTGACACCTAACGAGCGACAATCGATACCGCAAACCCTTGCCGAGTATTTTTGCGCCGATGAGTACAACGCCAACGAATGCGCAAGGTTGGTTAATATCGGACAAAAACGCGCTTCATGCAGTCTTAAGGAAGGCTATCTCATAGAAAACGAGCCATTTCCAGAAGTTGGCCGTTTGACTGTCGTCCTCAACTGGCGGGAGGAGCCTGTCTGCATCATTAAACTCACAGAAGTCACTTTCTGCCCTTTTGATGAAGTGCCAGAAGAATTCGCACAAGCGGAAGGCGAAGGTGATGGAACATACGAATGGTGGAGAAAAGCCCATATCGAGTTCTTTACTCAATACGCTAAAGAAGTGGGAGCAACCTTTTCTCTAGGCTCTGAATTGGTCTTAGAAAGGTTTGAGAAAGTCTATCCGCTGTAAATTATTAAAGCGCCACTAGCAATGCCGTGGCGCTTTTGTATTTCAGTGTATCTACGGATTATACCGACAACACTCTATTCACCGCGTTGCTAATCTCAGCATCACTCGCGGCTAACGGAAGAGTGAAAGACACATACTGATCGCCACGCATGCTCATCGCACGATCCACTTCCGCAAGACAGTGCATGACAGAACCATCAAGAATAAATGATAATTCGATCTCTTTCTTGTTCACAAAACCATTGTTGCGGAACTCAACTTCCTGATAGCAACCGGATTTGGAAGAGAAGTTGCCACCACGAAGATAACCTTTCTCAACGTCTGCTTTTACCATTGAGAATCCCGCTTGCTCAATGGCAGAAATCACTTTAGCAGCCACTGGCAGCGGCTTAATTTCAAGAAAATCGCGATCTTTCGGATCTATCGCGAAGTCGATATCTAGCGAAGTCTCGACCCAAACATGGCACATATTCTTAAGTGCGTTAAGCGCCGTAATGGGTGTTTCATCATCTAATTTCAGCTCGAATGGTACTTGCTTATTCTCACCCGGTTGAATTGTGAATGGCTGTACAGCTTGTAGCTTGCCGATAACAAAGCTTTGGTAGCTTGCGCCACTGTCGCTTTCTACCTTCACCTCTGTACACAGTTTCAGGTTGATGGCATCAATGTGCTGCTCTACATCACCACCTTGAATATGAACAACCCCTTTCAGAGTCTCACCTTGGAATACCGACATACTCTCTAAAACGGTATCCACTTTTGCAGCACCAATCCCTAAAGAAGCCTTTAACTTACCAAACATTTTGTTTCCTTGTGACTTTCGTTGTTAGCACTACTCATTTAACGTGCCTATCTAAAGATAGCAAGCCATTTCGCGATTTACCTGATTGAAATGTGGTGAACTCTCATATTCAAGTCATCAATGCGAACGTTGCTTGAAACTTTAGGATAAATGTATAACCATTTGTATAGTCAATTATAGGCTTGGTTAAAGAATTATGAGTAACTCCCCTTTATATCTGCAAATTAAGCAGTTCATCGATGACAAGATCGAGTCAGGCCAATGGCCCGTAGGTCACCAAATTACCACCGAACTGGAGCTTACCAAGCAGTTTCAAGTCAGTCGTATGACGGTCAATAAGGCGATCCGAGACTTGGTTTCAGAAGGCAAACTGCAAAGAAAACCAAGGTTAGGCACTTTTGTCTGTGCACCTGAAGAGAAGGCGGAATCTCCTCTGCTCGATATCAGAAACATCGCTGAAGAAGTCACCCAACGTGGTAAAAGCTACTCAAGTAAAGTGGTAAAACAGCTGTCCATGTCAGCAGATGAAGGTATTGCAACCAAACTGGGCGTGATGCTCAATACGCCTATTTTTTATAGTGAAATCATTCACTTTGAAGACAAAACGCCAATCCAATTAGAAGTCAGATGGGTCAATGCTGCGTATGCACCGAACTATTTGCAGCAAGACTTTACCCAAATAACGCCCAACCAATACTTATCTCAAAACTGCCCACTCAGCGCCATTGAGCACACAGTGGAAGCGATCGTCGCTGACGCACATGTTCGTTCATCATTAGCATTAACCGCCAACGAGCCATGTTTGTTACTGAATCGTAGAACATGGAGCCTAGATAAACTCGTCAGCTCTGCATTACTCTACCATCCAGGCTCTAAGTACAAATTAAGTTCTAAGGTTTTGCTCTGATCTAGAGGATCATAACTCACATCTGATCACATTTTTGCAACATGACTCTTGCACTATTGAGCGTCCTAAACCAATATTTGTATATACATTTAAACCTATATGGATTTAGCCAGTATGACCAACCACAACAACATACAAAAAACCTCTGAACAACATATCGATTTGGTGCTGGCCAATGCTCGCATCGTATCAATGGTCAGTGGCGCTGCTGGCTATACGGTGTCGGAACCAACTCATATTCATGTATGTAACAGGAAGATCGTTAAGATTTCCGATGAGATCCCTACAACCAGCAATATTTATGACTGTAAGAATCAGTTGGTTACTCCGGGATTCATCGACTGCCACACTCACCTTATTTACGCAGGTAACCGCGCCAACGAATTTGAAATGCGTTTAAATGGTGTCCCATATCAAGAGATTGCCAAACAAGGTGGCGGTATTTTATCTACGGTGCGGGCTACTCGCGAAGCCAGCGAAGAACAACTAATCGAGTTGGCACTGCCACGTTTAGATGGCCTGATCCGAACTGGTGTTACATCCGTTGAGGTAAAATCAGGTTACGGGCTGACACTGAGCGACGAAATCAAGATGCTGCGTGCCGCTAAAGCACTAGAAGATCACAGAGCAATCCGCGTCACACCAACTTTACTGGCTGCTCATGCCCTGCCACCAGAGTATGTAGGCAAGGCCGACGATTACATCAATTTCATCTGTCAGGAAATCATTCCTCTTGTTGCTGAAGAACAACTGGCCACCAGCGTCGATGTTTTTTGTGAATCCATCGGCTTTAACTTGGATCAGACAGAGAAAGTATTCTTAGCGGCACACCAGCATGGCCTAAAAATCAAAGGTCACACAGAGCAGCTGTCAAACCTGGGCGGCACGGCACTTACCGCTCGTCATGCAGGATTATCAGCCGACCATATCGAATATTTGGATGAACAAGGTGTCGCGGCTCTGGCTCAATCAGGCACGGTTGCTACCTTGCTACCTGGCGCTTTTTATTTTCTTCGTGAAACGCAGCTTCCACCGATTGCTTTACTCCGTCAGCACGGTGTACCCATGGCGATTGCAACAGATTTGAACCCAGGCACATCACCTTTTGCAGATTTGACTATGATGATGAATATGGGCTGTACGTTGTTTGGCTTAACTCCGGAAGAAACACTGCGTGGGGTAACATGCAACGCGGCAAAAGCATTAGGCTATGGCGAAAGTAGAGGCCAAATCCAAATTGGTTTTGATGCCGACCTTGCAATTTGGGATGTTTCTCATCCTGCAGACTTCAGCTACCAGCAAGGTGTTCCTCGCCTATCAGCACGTCTTGTTAATGGGAAAGTAAGCTATGTCTGAGCAATTTAAAGTTAGGCTGCCAATCACAAATCAAGAGTTTCACTGGCAAGGTAGACACGACGCTGAAGATGGCGACTTAGGAAAGCGCGTTCACCACGTCATGAAAAAAATACCCGTACAAGAGCTGGAACCTTATAGAAACGGCGTCAGTATCCTTGGTTTTGCGTGCGATGCAGGTGTTGCGCGCAACAAAGGCCGAGTTGGTGCTCGCAAAGCTCCTGATTTGATCCGCCGTGCTCTGGCCAACATGGCTTGGCACAAAGAAAGTACGCTGATTGATTTGGGCAATGTGAGTTGTGAAGACGATTTGCTCGAACAGGCTCAATCCGATTGCGCATCGGTCATCGCACAAGCACTGCGCTCGACCCCTGTCATTACCTTAGGTGGTGGCCATGAAGTGGCTTGGGCCTCATTTCAAGGCTTAGCGCGCTATTTTGAGTACTTAAACCCAGCAAAGCCGCCGAAGATCGGCATCATTAACTTTGATGCGCACTTTGATTTACGCGTGTTTGAAAGTATGAATGCGGATGTTAAACCAAGTTCTGGCACACCATTCAATCAAATTCAACGTTATTGCCATGATAACAACTGGCCATTTCACTATGCCTGCTTAGGCGTTAGCCGTGCCAGCAATACTGAAGCGTTGTTCAAAATCGCAGATGAACTCAACGTGTGGTACGTGGAAGATAAAGATCTGGCGCACCTGAACCATATTTATCACCTCACGCAGCTACAGCATTTTATCGACAACTGTGACTACATCTATCTCACTATTGACTTAGATGTGTTCCCAGCTGCAACCGCCCCTGGTGTTAGTGCACCTGCCGCGAGAGGCGTCAGCATGGATACGCTGGCAATCTTTTTAGACAGAATTTTGCATTATAAACAAAAGTTGGTCATCGCAGATATTGCTGAGTATAACCCGACGTATGACGTAGACAGTCAAACGGCCAGGTTAGCCGCTCGGCTCTGTTGGGATATTGCCAACGCTTTTTCCGAAAAATAGAAATATGCAGATAGCCCTTTTAGCTAGGTCTAACACGGACTTGGCCACCCTACTGCTATCTGAATTTAGTGAAACACAAGGAGTCTTACCATGACGGAACGCCAAGTAGAAGATAAGCGTCTCGATACTACTCGTACCATTCGTGCACCACACGGCACCACTTTGAGAACAAAGTCTTGGCTGACGGAAGCCCCACTTCGTATGCTGATGAACAACCTAGACCCAGATGTGGCCGAACACCCACATTCGTTGGTGGTATACGGTGGCATTGGTCGCGCAGCACGTAACTGGGAGTGCTATGACAAAATTGTTGAGGTTTTAGAGCGCCTAGAAGACGATCAAACTCTTGTGGTTCAGTCTGGTAAGCCTGTTGGTGTTTTCCCTACCCATAAAAATGCGCCGCGTGTTCTTATTGCAAACTCAAACCTTGTTCCACACTGGGCAAACTGGGAGCACTTTAACGAATTAGATAAGCAAGGCCTGATGATGTATGGCCAGATGACAGCAGGTAGCTGGATCTACATCGGCTCTCAGGGCATTGTCCAAGGCACTTATGAAACCTTTGTCTCGGTCGCTAAAAAGCACTTTAACGGTGAACCTAAAGGTCGATGGATTTTAACTGGTGGCCTTGGCGGTATGGGTGGCGCTCAACCTCTTGCGGCGACGATGGCAGGCTTCTCAATGATCGCCGTTGAGTGTGATGAATCACGTATCGATTATCGCTTACGTACTGGCTATGTTGACAAAAAAGCCACCAGCTTAGATGAAGCACTGGCGATCATCTACGAATCTGATACACCGATTTCCGTCGGTCTGCTTGCAAACGCAGCAGACGTGTTCCCTGAACTGGTTGAACGCAACATCACTCCAGATGTGGTGACAGACCAAACCTCTGCGCACGATCCTTTGAACGGCTACCTACCTCTAGGTTGGTCTATGGAACACGCTGCGGAAATGCGCTTAAAAGATGAAGCAGCAGTGGTAAAAGCTGCAAAAGAGTCGATGGCGGTTCAAGTTACAGCCATGCTAGAGCTACAAGAACGCGGCGCGGCGACGCTAGACTACGGTAACAACATCCGCCAAATGGCACTAGAAGAAGGTGTCGAAAACGCATTTGACTTCCCTGGCTTTGTACCTGCGTACATCCGCCCGCTATTCTGCGAAGGTATTGGTCCATTCCGTTGGGCAGCACTTTCTGGCGACCCAGAAGACATTTACAAGACTGACCAAAAAGTTAAAGAGCTGATCCCAGACAACCCTCACCTGCATAACTGGTTAGATATGGCTCGTGAACGCATTCAGTTCCAAGGTCTACCAGCGCGTATCTGCTGGGTAGGCTTAAAAGATCGCGAACGCTTGGGCCAAGCATTCAACGAAATGGTTAAAAACGGTGAACTAAAAGCACCCGTGGTCATCGGTCGAGATCACTTAGATTCAGGCTCAGTGGCCAGCCCGAACCGTGAAACTGAAGGCATGATGGACGGTTCGGATGCGGTTTCAGATTGGCCGCTACTGAACGCTTTGTTAAACACAGCAGGCGGCGCGACTTGGGTATCTCTGCACCACGGTGGTGGCGTAGGCATGGGATTCTCGCAACACTCAGGCATGGTGATTTGTTGTGACGGTAGTGAAGATGCGTCACAGCGTATTGCTCGCGTTCTCCATAATGACCCTGCAACTGGAGTTATGCGCCATGCCGATGCGGGCTACGATATCGCGAAGAAATGCGCGGCTGAGCAAGGCCTAGACTTGCCTATGCTTAACGAAGAACTGAAAAAGCTGAAATAAGCAGACCTGAAGTAAGGAAAATGAAAATGTTAAATTTAATGCTAAAGCCGGGACAGATTAGCTTAAAAGAGCTGCGCCAAGTGAGTCGTTCTCCTGTGAATCTATCGCTTGATCCAGCGGCATTTCCTGCTATCGAAGAGAGTACTCAAGTCGTAGAACAAGTGATCGCAGAAGATCGCACTGTCTACGGCATCAACACTGGTTTCGGTCTGCTGGCAAACACACGTATTGCACCGGCTGATCTTGAAACACTGCAAAAAAGTATCGTACTTTCTCATGCTGCGGGTATTGGGGAATTCATGTCGGATGAAACCGTCCGTCTGATGATGGTCCTTAAGATCAACAGCTTATCACGTGGCTACTCGGGCATCCGCTTACAAGTTATTCAGGCCTTGATTCAACTTGTCAATTCTCAGGTCTACCCATGCGTACCACAAAAAGGCTCGGTAGGTGCATCAGGTGACTTAGCGCCACTTGCGCACATGAGTACGGTGCTGTTAGGCGAAGGACAAGCACGCCACAATGGCAAAGTCATTTCAGGATTAGAGGCGCTTAAAATTGCAGGGCTTGATCCGATTACTCTTGCTCCAAAAGAAGGCCTAGCGCTTCTTAACGGCACGCAAGCCTCAACCGCGTTTGCACTGGAAGGCTTATTCGCCGCAGAAGACTTGTTTGCTTCTGCAACAGTGTGTGGTGCCATGTCTGTTGAAGCTGCATTAGGTAGCCGCCGACCATTTGACCCACGCATCCATCGCGTGCGCGGTCATCGCGGCCAAATGGATGCTGCAATGGCATACCGCCATATGTTGGACACAAGCAGTGAGATTGGAGATTCGCATACCGGCTGTGAAAAGGTTCAAGACCCATACTCACTGCGTTGCCAGCCTCAAGTCATGGGCGCGTGTTTACAGCAAATCAGAAACTCGGCCGATATTCTAGAAATTGAAGCGAACTCTGTATCGGATAACCCACTGGTCTTTGCCGATGATGGCGACATTATCTCTGGTGGTAACTTCCACGCAGAACCCGTCGCCATGGCGGCTGATAACCTTGCTTTAGCAATTGCTGAAATCGGTAGCCTTTCTGAACGTCGTATGGCGCTGCTTATCGATAGCGCACTAAGTAAACTGCCACCATTCTTAGTCGACAACGGCGGCGTAAACTCGGGCTTTATGATTGCTCAGGTAACCTCTGCGGCGCTAGCAAGCGAGAACAAAACTTTAGCGCACCCAGCTTCTGTCGATAGCTTGCCGACATCCGCTAACCAAGAAGATCACGTGTCGATGGCCACGTTTGCAGGCCGTCGTCTGCGTGATATGGCAGAAAACACACGTGGTATTTTGGCCGTAGAATACTTGTCAGCGGCTCAGGGTATTGATTTCCGTGCACCCAATAAATCGTCAGCAAGAGTAGAAGAAGCCAAGCAAATTCTGCGTGAGCGCGTCTCTTTCTACGACAAAGACCGCTACTTTTCCCCAGACATCGAGCAAGCGAACACGTTGCTTAAGCTGGCGGTACATAACCACCTAATGCCAGAAGCTATTCTACCTAGCGTATAAAAACGAATGGCCTAAAACAAAGCCCCCCACTCGTTCGTGGGGGGCTTTTTTCTTTAATGTTTGCGCCTTAAAAGTGGCAATAGCAGAACTAGGGAGAGCCAACCAAAGCTACCTCCGCCTCCTCCACTACGACTTGCATCGGAAGTCGAATCTGGATTTGGCGCACTTCGGAAATGAGAGATGAACACAGCATCTTCTCCCTGGTCGATCGACAAGTCCTTTCTATACTCAAACTTGACGCGATTTGTGTAACCAGGTAAATAAACGGGAACTTCTTCCTTAAACTCACCGCCAACACTGCCATAGAGATTACCATTCACGTATACGAAGAGTTGATCTGCTGATTCTGAAGAAACTCTCGTATCAAATACGTAATCGCCCGAAGGTAGGCCATCAAAAATAACAGCTGAGCGTTCATTATGAGCAATAGGTGCAGAACGAATACCGTCGGAGGTCACTTGCCAAGGTTGATCATTACTATAAACCTCAACATTCTCTAATGATAAAGCATCTGCTAATACTGTATTTGCAGCTTGTGCGATTTCATATAAAGCGACTGAATCCGCACTGTACGAGCTCCCGTTTTGCTGATAGTCAAACGTTACGCCTACGGGTTTCAATCCGTAAGAAGCAGAATCGAATTGAACTGTCACGCTGCAACTCTCACCAACGGACAATGTTCCATCAAGTACACACTTGTTTGACAACACCTCTACCCCACTGTGCCAAGTGGAAACATTGATATTGGTAATATCGTGAGCCGTTGAAACGTTGGTAAATGTAAACTCATGCCTGTTTTGGCCTAAGTCTTTATAACCCGCAAATCCCAATTGCGAGTAGCTTAGCCCTGATGTCACTTGCTCAATCCAATCAACATAGCGGCTAATATTGGTATACACCCCATAGGAATCAGATTCGCCACACTGTAAAGAGCCAAAGCTAACAATACCCAATTGTGTTCTGTCGTTATCGATGACAAGCGGCCCACCGCTGTCACCACGGCAGGAATCATAACCCTCATACTGATAACCTGCACAGAAGTTCTCTGAGCCAGGATCACTCATCACTGATGGAAAGGCATTGGCACAAGTATTTTGATCAACCATTGGAACGGTGACTTCAAGCAATTGAGCAGAGGCCGTATGATTACCTAACTCAGGCGTTATTGACCCCCAACCAGCAACGGTTAGAGACGTGCCAACGGGGGTGCCATTTCGGGTCTGGGCATCTGCCAGTTGAACAGGAATCGCTTCATTAGTGTTTAATGCTCTTGGGAGTTCGATGATAGCAATATCATTCTTGAGGTTA
>ENA-OWNT01002872-OWNT01002872.1-seawater-metagenome-genome-assembly--contig:-NODE-2872-length-17100-cov-18.198731_pt1 | contig 17100 bp, 7 predicted proteins | sample MGYA00238136_ERZ651165 | MGnify/ENA primary metagenome ERZ651165 (study PRJEB26861, sample SAMN08777766) | seawater metagenome | isolation source: coastal seawater | place: USA: Florida | collected...
CTTCCACATAGCATAGCATAGCTTCCACATAGCATAGCATAGCTTCCACATAGCATAGCATAGCTTCCACATAGCATAGCATAGCTTCCACATAGCATGGCTTCGACATAGCATGGCTTCGACATAGCATAGCTTCCACATAGCATAGCTTCCACATAGCGTAGCTTCCGCATAGCAAAGCTTCCACATAGCATAGCTTCCACATTGCATAGCTTCCACATAGCATAGCTTCCACATAGCATAGCATAGCATAGCATAGCATAGCATAGCATAGCATAGCATAGCATAGCATAGCACAGCATAGTTTCCGCATAGCTTCCGCATAGCTTCCGCATAGCTTCCGCATAGCATGGCTTCTTCATAGCATAGCATAGCTTCCACATTGCATGGCTTCCGCGTAGCTTCCTTGTTTGGCGAATGTGTATGTTGTGTGTGTGTGTGTGTGTGTGTGTGCAGGCTCATCGGTACATTGATCGTCGGTCGGCTGAAAGGGTGAAAGCTTAAAGGCTGATTGCGCACCAACAACAACGAGAAACAAACCAAGAACGAACGAACGAACGAACGAACGAACGAACGACGACGACGACGACGACGGTGGCAAACAACGACGACGACGGTGGCAAACAAAGACGACGACGGCGACAATGGCGCCATCAAACAACGATGTGACGACAAAGGCGACGATTACTTACAATCGACGACTACTTCTGTAACATTCAATCAACAACAAACAACAATAACAACAACACCTTGCCTTGCCTCGTTCTCCTTCGGCATCGTCAGGGCAGCAGCAGCAGCAGCAGCAGCAGCAGCAGCAGCAGCCCCACCACCACCACCACCACCATCACAACCGACAACAGCACACAGCAAGCACCAGCAGTGGCAACCATACAAACCACGCAAACCACACATCCGCCACAAACAACCACACGAACGAAGGAAGCGGCAACGACCACCAGCACCCGTCGTACTGGCGCAAACCGACAGCAGATCCGAGGGCCGGGCCGGCACACACACACACACACACACTGCGGCACGGGCACGGCACGGCACCGCACGGGATTGGCGGAGGCGGAAGCAGCACGGCACGACGGCCAAAACCACTGTTGGCAACCCTGCAACGACTTGCGGCCTCGGGGGGGATCGCAAGCGCCCATTTCATTGCCACTTACAATTCGCTGACAGCAGCAGCAACAACAACAGGCAACGAACTGTTTCCTTCGAATAAAGAGAAATCCAAAAAGTTGACCCACACCCAGGAGCCCGTCACGGGTAGGCTCTTTCGCTTTACTTGGACGCCACAGTGCGGCAGCGCCGCGCGCCGTCCACGGAATATCTCCGGCGGGTATCCCAACCACCCGCCGCCACCGAGCATCCAAAGGCCCAGGCAGATCAACGTCACCACGCGCAGCGCAGTGTGTAAGGCCCCACATCGCCCAACCCCTCCGCATCACCAACGGCTTCGCAACGTCAACGGCTCCACAACTCCAAAAGCAAGCCGCGTTCGGCTTTAGCTCGACCCACCCCAGACATTAATAGTACTTCCCCCGCCCGCCCCGCCCCGCCCCCCTCCTCCCCCCACCTAGCATGACGCCGGCGGCTCGCCAGGCTTGACGCGCTAGGGGGGACACTCCTGGCGCACACCGCCGCTTGCAGCATGCCGCCTGTTGTGCCTGCGTGGCGGGCCAGCTGCGTGGACTGCGCCTCGCGGTTCTTCGAGAACGCCGGCCTACTGTTCAAGGACCGCGAGCTCGAAGTGCTATACCTCACGCGCTCGGCCCACCGCAAGGCGAGGCGCATCCTGCTCGGCGCTCTGGTGGCAGAGGGCATCGCCTTCAGCGCGTGGCTGGCGCTTGACATCGTCGGCACAGGCACCTCATACCAGGGCGTGTACATCGCGGAGACCTGCGTCCTGGTGCTCATCGCCGCCTGCGCCATCGCGGGGATCGTCGCCACGGTGTTCGCCATGGCGGACGAGCGCCGCCGCTACCTGTGCACCGCACTCGGCGCCGCCTTTGCCATGGCCACCGTGCAGGTGGACGTGCTGTCGGAGGTGCTCTGGTACAACGTGTTCCCCAACACCTCCGTCGACGAGGTCTGTTGGCCAGGCCTCAACGCCTCCCAGTACCCGGCCGCGGCGCTGGAGGCCCGCGAGTGCGGCTCCGTGCAGCCCCTGCCGCCCAACTGCATCCTGCTCATGGCCGTGCTCTGGGCTACGCAGTGCGTGATCCTCGCGCTCAACATCGTGGCCACGCGGCTCTTCACCGTCATCGCAGCGTTCACGGCGCTCACGCTGCTGGTGATCGGCAGCCTCATCGTGTCCAACTCGATCCCCTGGGCGGAGTTTGAGTGCCTCGCCGTGGTCCAGACTGCAGCCGTCAACATCTGCTTCGAACTGTTCGTGTGGGCAGCGGCCAGTTCGTGGGCCTTCTTGGTCGCCATCGGCCGCCGCGAGGCCGCCACTCGTGAATTGTTCGTGTGGACGCGGCGTCTCAACTTGGACGCCGAGGCGTTGCAGTTGGAGGCGGATCCTTTCCACCCCGACAACCTGCAACGATGGCTCGAGGCGGCCGGGCAGAGCAACGGTCCAGCCGACGCGAGTGACAGTGCCAACGCCGATGCCAATGCCAGTGCCAGCGCCAGCGCCAGTGGCGACGGCGGCGTCCCCAACAAAAGCGGGAGAAGTCATCGCAGCAACAGTAGCAGCAGCAGCAGCAGCGGCGGCGGCGGCGGCACTAGCGTCCACGGCAGCAGCAACAGCGCCAGCAGTACGCGTGGGTCGAAACGTGATCTCGGGCCAGACCAACGGGCACACAATGGGGTCGAAGGGGAGTTCTGGTCGATACCTGCTAGCGCGTTGGTGTTGGAGAGCAGGATCGCGTCGGGTAGCGGCGGTGCAGTGTGGAAGGCGACTTACAACGGAGACACGCCAGTCGCAGCGAAGGAGTTGTTCTCCACAGTTTCACGCCCTTCTGTTGAAGAGTTGGCCCACGAGGCCGCTCTGCTGGGTCAGCTGTCGCACGACAACGTCGTCAAGTTCCTCGGCCTTTGCGCGCTGCCGGCAGACCCGTCACAGCACCGCACCTCTCCTCAGCTGTTCATCGTGCAGGAACTTTGCGCAGCGAACCTGCGAAGCGTGATCGGGCAAAGCTGGTCGGGCTCCATGACTGCGCTAGCTCTGCAACTCGCCAGCGGCATGGAGTATTTGCACCAGCGCAGCGTCGTGCACCGGGACTTGAAGCCAGAGAACGTGTTCCTGGCCGGCGACGGCACCGTCCGCATTGGCGACTTCGGAGTGAGTTCGCAACAACCAGTCCTCTCTGTTGGCCGTCTTGCCACGGAACACTCTTTGAAGGCGGCAGCTGGCACCGTGCAGTATTTGGCACCAGAAGTGTACGTGGTAGTCATCAACGAGCCTAACTTGGCGCTACAGGCCGCGTCTCCGCCTGTCGATGTGTACGCGTTCGGCATTATCCTCTGGGAGATGATGGACGGTGCTGCTGTGAACACCGTTGATGTTTTAAGTTCGCTGCGGCAATGCGCGCCAGCGCAACTGAAAGCCAACTCAACCAGTTTGGCGATACTGCAGTCTCAAGTGTGGGAGTGGCCGCAACAACAGCAGCAGAGCGGCGAAGAACACGCTGTGTTACACCGTTTAGTGTCGATGTGCTGGCAATTCGACGCTGGCCAACGCCCAACGTTTGCTGCAATTGCCGCCCGATTGAGTGTCATTGCCGCAGCTTCTGACCAGGCAAGGGCCATAAATGTTCGTTGTTATGATCATCACGAACAACATTGGCCGTCCGCCCCGGGTCGCATGCAGAATGATACTCCGTTGGAAATGCCTCTGCTTGCACGCGGCCGCGACGGTGCTCCATCAACGCTGGCATTAACATCCGCACCGGCAGCAAAGTTGCTTGCGTCTGAGTTTCATAGTCGGGGTTCCCACGCGAAGAAAGCATCTCCGCATGCACGTTGGCACAGTTGCTGGCACAGGTGCGGTCTGCATTTCCGATCTCACGAAATGGAGGCGCGGTTTGTGGCCTACTTGAGAAGCGACGCCTTCTACTCAGTACTTAGATGGCCCTATCTTATTTTCGCCGTCTTGTATCTCGCGCAGTTGGCCACAACACTAGCTCTGTCGAGCGAGCCAGGTACCTGGGTTCTTGGTGTCACACCGTTGCTCCGAAGCATCCTCTTTGGTGTTGCAGCCGTATTTGCTTGGTTCTTGACCAAAACCCAGCGCCTGAATTCGGGCGTTTTATCCGTGTTAGCTGCGTTGTACTCTCTTGTTGGTGCTGCTGTCACATTGACTCTTCCATTTGCCATCGACATGTCCGCGAATGCGACAACGTTTAAAGTTCTTGGACAGTACTCGTGGGCGTATGCGCCGCTCAATTCCACATCCGTGTTCGACAAAGGCGCGTTAGTGAGCTCCACAAATCGCTCACAGTTCATTACCAGCGTTTGTGCTGGTCGTGTTGAATGCCATGATGCAATCGATATCGAAGCTTGCGGAATCGGTGCCCCCGATGTTGTGGTCTCGTTCACATCAAGTGTTCTCTTTCAATCAAGACTTGGTTCAATGGAGTACATGCTCCAATTTGGTTTGTACACCGTGGAAGGATTGATTGCACCTGTGATACTCATGTTGTTCGGCTTACCGTTCCGACATTACATTTGTGTCATCGCGGTTCCTGCTGCTGTACTGATTGCTAAAGCATTCATCTCATACTTCGCTGGTACGACCTTTGACAGTCGAATAATGCCAGCGATGTGGAACTTCGATTTTCACTTAGTTGCATTGAACATCATTGTTCCTCTCGTTTTCACGTCATGCGCTGTCAGCGTTTGGCTGCATGAACGTTCACAAAGGCGCCTCTTTGTTCTATTTTGTGGCTTACTGTCGCAAAAAAGTACATTGACCCGTGATGCGGCGTTTCGTCAGTACCGCCGCATTATGCAATTCAATCGAGAATACTTTGTTCGCGATCCCTCGAGACCACAAACGGTACGTGCAACTACGGTGCGCACCCTTACTATGAACTAGCACTTCCGGAACTCGAGCAAAGATTCCCTTTGATAACATGCCAATCACAACAACTCTTCTCTTAAATAAAGCTGTGTACATCCAACAAGCTTTACCAATTCAATGCATACACAATGCGTAAGTTTGGCAGTGACATTGTGACAATTGAGTCTAATTTACAATTTGTCATGTCGAAAAAAAGGGGAAGAGTGCTCTCTTTTCAGTCCAGGCGAGGACTGAAAAAGTGTGAGTCTCCGTGAAGCGAAACGGAAGAGTTGTAATTGCTGTGTTCTCCGTTGATCCTGCAACAACACTGTCCAATCTAGTTTGCAACTGCCATTTCCTTCACAAGCCATGCTATCCACTGCAATGTTATCACCAATACGACGCTTCATTTCCTTATTCGTCCTTGCGACGCGAGTCTTTCTTCGGCTTCTCTCAAGCTCTTTATAAAAACAAACTTGTAGTACACGCATTACGAAATTGGCTCGAGAACGATTTGTACTCGAGTGTAGTCGCGCCGGTTTGTTGTGTCTAAACGAGATACAGCAATTGGATGCATCTTGAAAGTCCTCCTGTCTCGTTCCTGCAGCCACCGTTCATTGCTAGCCACTTTTCACAAGTTACAAACACCAGCGCGCCAGCTGATCGAGTATGCCATACCAGCGCGAAGCGTCCGTTGACATAGATGCTCAAAGTCTGCTTGATCATGTAGCTGTGATTTTGTTCCGCGCGAAGTGTCAGCTGGGATCCACTCTGGTTGACAGAGCCACTTCTGGGACCATCTCTTTGGACAAAAGCCAATATTCTCGGTTTGAGATTCCGCCATCGTTTCATTTCCACTCCAGAACATCCTCCTCCTCGAGACGCCGTCTTTCTCAATCAATCCGTGTGCAGCCTTTATTGTGGCAACAAAGCCCGCCATGCTCAGCTCTTTCGTTCTTTCGTTCTTTCGTTCGTTCTTTCTTTCTTTCCCTTCGTGTTCTTCGTTGTCAGCCGCAAAGTGAAACACTACGTAAACTAAACTTGTTGGCAGATGTTCACACCAAAACGAGATGGCAGAAGCGCTTCTACTAACAATCAATACAGCGGTCAGAGCGAGTCAACGAAGCGGTCTGGGTCGTGCAAAACGACTGCACGCTCCGAAAGCAGGTGCTACAGCACGGACGGCGTGGTTGTTGAACTGGCCGCCCGCTCGTGGTTCTCTCAGATAAAGCAACACGGCCATTATTGGCTGAAACATGCGTTGCGCGCTTCTGCGACGACTTTCCGTTGCAGACAAACCCGATCAGATTGGATGGACCGCAGAAGAAGGTGTATTGAATGAACAATTCAAGGAGGTGGCGGAGCTGCAAGTTCCAAGTAGCAGCGCCGAAAAGGCCACGCTCGCTGCTATAGTATAAGGACTGTGTACCTCGCTGCTTTTGGATCCAGTTTCTTTTATTGCGCATTTTGATCAGACGGATCTGCTGGGATTGGTTGCCGCGTGCTGCAACTTGACAAACTCACAACCACTCACCAACCAAAACTGTTGTACTGACGTTCTGTGTCGATGTGAAGCACAACCTTGCCAAACACGCGTACGGGATTGTAAAACGAAACTCGGTGGTTATCACGATGGACGAGGCAGAGAACGAAGAGGAGCAGCTCGCTAACGACTGCGAAGCTTTCGTAGAGGCTCAAAGTGAGCCGGCCAAGATAAAGCAGTACGGTGATGCAGACAAAGTAAATCTCGACAAGTTACGATACAAAGGTGACAAAATATCGGAGACTTCTACAAGGTCCGAAGCTGGAGCGATTGTGAGACGCTATGCGGCGGCAGTGAAAGCGGCCGTTGATAAGGACGATGCACATTGGTACCAACAATTGGGTGGTGATTATTCTGAGACGGACGCTAGACGCTTGCAGGGTATGCTGAGCAACATTGGCGTTTGGAAGTATCTTGGGAAATTCAAGCCGACCGTTCCAGATGATGCGGCTCAATCCGGAGTCTCTGGACGCACCCGGTCCCAGTTGCAAACTTCCCAACCTGGCGTTCCTGCTTCCGATTTCCCTAGGACCTTGTGGGAATGGGAGAGAATCAAGGCAAGACAAACTACCATGACCACTGCAAGTATCAAATACTTCAAGCAGGCCTGCGAAGCGAATCTCTATGAAGTAGTTATGAGGGAATTTGCGACCAGAAATCATAGCTACTCCGGTGAGGCAAATCTGTTGCTTTGGAATAAACTCGTATTGTTGACGAAAGAAATCTTGGAGGTACGCTCCCAACTTGAAGTATCAGTAGATATGATCGTTGAATGCCGGAAGGACTCGAATCTGAACACGGTGCTTTCTACGGCGATCAACTACGGGAAGGATTATCATGACTACTCTGAACGTATGAGGAAGCGTGATATTCGCAAGGGTGTATTTAGCGGAGACACGATTACTACCCTGGCGACATTCGGATGTAATTGGGAGACACTCTCTCTGGAGGAACTAGCCGACAAGTTTGAGACGTTGCCGAGGTCAACAATGAAAAAGATCAACGCCACTATCCACTTTGACCCTTCAAATGACTTATTGAAGTACGGGTCGTCTGCTAGTAGCTCCAAGAAAACAAATTCCTCAAAGAAACGGGGCCCTTGCAAGTTTTTCATGAAGGGCCATTGTAAGAAAGGCGCGGCTTGTTCATTCTCGCACATTCAAGGTAGTGCGAAAACTAAATTGCCTGATTCGCGCCGGACAGAAAATGCTAAGCGTGCAAGAAATTCTCGTGGTGCTGGAAATGGATCCAACAATCGAGAACGCAATGCAGCAAGCAATGGCACATCACAATCTGATATGGTGTGCTACAAGTGTCACAAGAAAGGACATTCTTCAAGACAGTGCTCTGAGAGTGCATGCCCTTGTGGAGATCGGGGCAAGCCGACTTCCAAATGTCCAAGATCTGACAGTCATGTTGTATATTCGATGCCATTAGTTGACAATGCGTTCAATTCCGCTGTGATTGGAACTGACGCTTGTCACTCTGGCGAAATCCCTATTGCCGATACTTCTGGGGCTCTGAAGGTTAAAGCACTTTTCCACGTGCTGGGCGAAGATGACTTCGAAACCCATCCTGTATTGCTCGATACCGGCGCCGACGTGAACCTTGTAGGGAGTCACGTGGCACATGATGTTCAGACGATAAACCCTGTGAAGATTTCAACAGGTGGTGGTGTCATGACACTTTCCCAGGCTGGGAGAGCCATGGTGAAATTGAATGATTTCGCGGATAATGGACTTCGATCCGTCCGTGCTTTTGTTTTGCCAGAAGGGAAGATGCCTAAAGGCGCCGCTTTGTTGCTGAGTAGACAAGCAATTGATAAACTACGAATTAGTCTTGACGGTAGCATGAAAAAAGGCTCTCGGTCTGTCAAGTCTGCTCTAAGTTTCCCTGTGCTAAGAAGGACTGGCCGCAAGCGGCCAAAGAAAAGAAAGAAAGGTAAAAAGCGTAACAAGGTTGGATCTTTATCAGCACTGACTACATTGAGTGGCATCGACGAGGTTCCTGGGTGGGCATCCTCCGACGGAAACAGTGACTTGATCTCCATATTGGCGCTGCCTGAATTACAAACAAGCAAGGATTGTGTTCACCTTCCATTCGATGATTACATGAGTAATCTGGAGGAGGTGAAAGAAGATATTTCCCTGGATTGGATTGACTCAAATAACCATGAATTGTGGTGGTCGGAACTTAAAGCTGCTGAGTTTTTGGCGGAGAATCCTGTGTTGCAGAAAACATTTACGATTGATGATATCGCGATAGCTCCTGACATTTCGAGTCAGTTGGCTAGTCGTATTCGAAAATGGGCAACAAAATATGACAAAATATTCGCCAAAACCAGTGTACCACCCTTGTCCAAAGAGTTTATCAAACGCAAGGGCCCTGTGGATATGATCGCAGAGCTTAAACCCGACGCTAAACCAGTTCATGTGGCTTCTCGTACATTCAAGCCGAATGAAAGAAAACTGTTGACGATGTTTACCCAGCAGATGCTTGATGCGGGGGGCATGGTACGCAATCCAGATTCTCCATGGGCTAGTTATATCCACATTGTTGACAACAAAGGCGTAAAACCACGTTTTGTGGTAGACCTTCGTATGTTGAACGATCGCACGCGTTGGCGCAAGACCACTATGCCTAGTGGCGAACGTCAAGCTGAGCGCGCGAGCGTTAAGGCCAAGTTTCATTTTTCTACTGATGCCATTGGGTGTTACACGCAATTTGGTGTGACCAAGGAATCGTTGGACTTGAACACGGTGCACACTCCTCTGGGGAAAATGGCATTCACCAGGATGCTAATGGGGTATGCGCCGTCGGCACGTGTGCAGCAGCATTACTACACAGAAGCTATGGATTCCATGGCTGAGCATGCGCGTAATCACACTGCCAATTTTGCGGATGACTTCGTAATTTGGGCAGACTCTGAGGATCAGCTTATGCAGTTCCTTGAAGAGTTCGCGAGCATGTGTGTGGAGTTTGGGATCTCCTTGAGCCCGAAGAAAACTAAGATTGGTGGTCCTTCGACGAACACTGTATTTTATGGCTCGGAAATTCTATCTTTTGACAAAGGTGGAGGCTTGGTTGCTCTTAACGACAGAGTCAAAGCTCTGAAAGAGACTCGCTCCCCGACTTCCGTTAAGGAAGTTCGATCTGTCATTGGAATGTTGAACTTTTGTAGACGATTGGTTCCTCAGTTTTCGTCGCGGATTGCGCCGCTGACGAAATTGACGAAACAGAATTATTTCAAAGGAACATCGTTTCATTTCCCTGATGAGGCTGAGAACGCGATGCGTAGCATCATAAACGACCTGTGTAATGGGGCTGCCCGGCACACAATGATAACTACCTCTCCTCTGAGAATGGATGTAGATGCTTCGCGTCATGGATGGGGCGCCCATGTTTGGCAAGAAGTGAAGAACGAGCTTGGAGAGCTCGTTCCCCAAACAATAGCGTGGCTATCGAAGCAGTGGCCCCCTTCTCTTCGCTCACGACCTAGTTTCGTGTTGGAAACACACGCACTATTTGCGGCTTTGAAGGCAGTTCGGCCTTGGGCCTATGCTCACCCGGACCCTGTGCGCGTTCGTACCGACGCTCGTAGCATAGAATGGGTCTACAAACAACCATCCGGCCCGGTAGCTGGCTACGCTGCTGCAGCAGCGGCTGAGACTCCCTTTACATTGGAATACTTACCTGGGCCACAGAACGTGGTAGCGGACGCGTTATCACGACCTCCTTTGGTAGGTCCACAAGTATTGTCTAATGATGGATTGGAAGATATGTTACAACTTCTTCTGGGTCAGATCAGTAATGAGTTCCAGCAAGCTTCATCATTGTGGGTGCAAGCGAAAAGTGATACCGACGTGGCTGTGAAGGTGGTTCGCAATTGCTCTAAGCGAAAGCAATTGAAAGTAATGAAACGAACAGTTTCTCAAGAAAATATCGCAAGTGCTAAAGTCGACTTGGCGATTGTGGTGCCTGAGGCCGGGCGTTCTCCCGGAATTGCACGCTCCTTATTGGCTTCGGACCTTACGTTTGCAGTTTTGATGCCGCACGATCTCATTCCGCAGATAGCTCGAACTGATGACGGTGTATATGATGAGAAAGTTGCTGCTGACATGACTGGAGTCACGTTTATTGGATCTGCTACGGCGATGTTCACGTGGGTTTACAGAACGAAATCGGACACGAGAGTGCCTCATCACTTGGTGATGGCGCTTACAGCGCCGGATCCTTCGGAAATCCCAACTGATGGAACGTTTCCAGCGAGTTTGGCAAATTATTTGGATGTGTTATCCTGGATTGGTTACCAAAACGTTACTGTTCCGAGAACAGACAAGGGAACCATTCTGACACGGTCCGACAACCTCAAACTCTATGTGGGAACGGACGGTATGCACCGTATTGTGGTACCGGCAGCTTTGGAAACAACGCTGATCCTCGCTGCTCATCAAGAATTACGCCATTTGAAAGACAGATATGTGCTGTTTCATTTGCGCCAACACTTCTGGTTTCCGAAAATGAGTGCCAAAGTCCGACAAGTAATCTCCCAGTGTGCTGATTGTCAACTGTCCAATGCGAATCGTCTCCTGGCTCACGGTGATCACCATGCACCTGCGGTGCATGCACCTCGTACAAGATGGCAGATTGACTCCAAGAAAGTCGGTGATCAACATATCTTGGCGTGCATCGACACCTTTTCTGGTTATATTGTATTGATTCCGATACCGGATCGAACTGCAGTCGTCTGCGCCGAAGCTTTTATTCAGGAGGTGATTTTGATTTTTGGCGTCCCGCACACGGTGCGGGTTGATTCGGCGAGGTCGTTCGGCAGGTCATTCGCCAATATGCTTGGGCGATTTGGCATTTCCGTGACGGCCACTGAAGCCAATCATCCTCAGGGCAACAGCCACGTTGAACGTGCATGGAAACAAATAAATAGGCATTTTATGGTCGGACCCAATGCGGGCATCGAACAAATTGGGAAATCACTGCGCATGGCTGCGTGGGCTCACAATGTTTCGGTAAAGCCATACGGATATTCGCCATTTGAGGTGATGTTCGGCACTAGAGCGATGTCTCCCATGCACCAAGCTGCTGCTATTCCGGCTGTTGTGGGCTCGGAGCCTACCGATGACGGTACGGCAAATGCACGGCAAACGACGGCTGACCCAGCCCAAGAAGGCTCGGTCCCTACCGATGACGGTACAGAAGCTCCGTCGGCGACACGCACCCGCGTTGATGAGCTGGTGAACGTGACAAATATGACTATTGACAATTGCGCTGCGGCCGGTAAGCTGATCCGCGATGCGGCAACTGCTCGTCTAAACGCGCGTGGTCGTGGTGTGCCTGTTGTGTTTCAGGTGGGAGACAAAGTGGCATTGCACCGAGATCCCAGCGGCAAGACTGGTCAACGAGAAGGTCGTGTTCGTGCCCTTGTTCCAAAGTGGATCGGACCCGGCGTCGTGACGCAGTGCCGAGGACACGGAATGTATTCTGTCAAAGTTGGAAGACGCAATTACGGCCGCCATGTGAGCGCCCTCAAGCCTTTCCACGGTCCCCTAACTTCGCCTGTCCCAGCCACCCCTGCGGCGACCGCTTCATCTTCAAACGCAGCGTCCCAGCATTGAGGGGCGCGCGTTGAGCCTTGGATTGTGCTACACGCATTGTATTGTGATTGTGGATTTCACAGCGTGGTTTAGCCGTCCTTGGGCTCTTTCCTCATGAGTTGTTTCCTCTGAACGAATTTGTATTGCGCTACGAGCACTCTGAAAATTTCCGTGGATTGGATTTGGACTCCCTACTACTACTCTACTTGTACACTACTACTCCGGGATTCATGGAATTACTTACGACGAATATTCCTGTTTCCTCATCATCGATTGGATGCTGGCTCCAACGTGGTCCCCACAACGTGGTTTGTGGTTGACCTGAGCAGGCACCAATCGTTGAAAAGGGTTTCCTCTTGGTTTAGAATTGTGGCTCGATCCGCACCACAATTTGCCAAGAGGTTTTCTTCCCTTGCTTTTCGGGACTTTATTTATTTAGATTGGATTTGAATCTCGACGCTGTGCATTGCAACACAGCGAAATTTATGGATGGAATTCTCTCTGTTTTTTTTCCTCCCCTGCTTTGACGCCGGGAGTTTTTGCAGCGATTTTATTTCTCCTTTCACTTCATGGAGGGCTTTCAACCTTTTGATGGACTTTAGATTATGGCCTTGGACTTAAAAAGGGTTGGTCAGGGGGGCATGTCGATCACGTGTGTGTTACACCCCCTCAACAATATCGACCAACGCCCAAGTCAACGCCATCCGCGGTCACCACGCCTTGTAACGCGGTGCCCAACGGTGGGGGAACTCTGGACAGCGAAGGAACGTTTCACTGCCAGGCAGTGAAGACTCAAGCCCAGTGGACTCCACCTTTAGACTCTAAGACTCTGACGACTCAAGCTTCCCTCACACTCACTGTGAGTAGAACCAACGAACTTCTGCATGATGACTCCAGCTCACGACACCAGCGCAAGACGCCAGAACGACAACAACGCACGACACGGTGCCTGAAGGCAACCGTGTCTCCAACGAAGTGTGTTCGTCGTCAACTCTGGTGCAGCCCGGTGCAATCGTGCTGTAGCTGGAAGTCTAAGCTCAGCTCCCGGAACTCAAGGGTGACGCTGCAGAGCAGCGTGTCATCGTTCCCGAAGCTGGCTTGATGACGACAGAAGAATGCGGATGACAAGCGATGCCTTAAGCATGCATCATCCTCGAACGGCGAAGAGCGAAGCAACGCACATCAAAGTCTACGACATTTACTATGAGCTGCTTAACAGCGACTCCGAGGGAATTAGCTTCCTCGACTTCTTTTGTTACTTTCTGTATTCTGAACATTATTATTATATTATTTCACTCGACGTTCTGCAGAGCAGAACGACGGAACGTTGCGGCGGCTATCGAATCATCTAGAAGCGTCGATAGCGCGTATTGAGTGTAGCCCTCAAACTCTCATCCCTAAAGCTCGGCAAGGAAGGAACCATTGTGCAAGCATGTGATATCGCCAACATAGCACATATCACGGAGCTTGACGCCGGTTTTACCGTCACTAGTACTCACAACCCACTCACGAACTCACACTCACTCACACTCGCTCACTCACTCACACTCACCTCAATCACACACACTCACACACACACACACATTCTCGCAATCACTCACTCACACTCACTCACTCACACTCACCGCACTCACACTCACTCACACTCACTCACACTCACTCACACTCACTCACACTCACTCACACGCACTCACACTCACCCACCCACCCTCACTCACTCACTCGCTTTCGCGCATTCTCTCATACTCCCACCAAGGGGCAGGCAATATCTTCGCGGCTCTGTCTCTGTCACCCCCAGTCAGAAGGTAGGTGGTATTACCCCCTGCCTTGACTCGAGCCCGCCCTCCACCAAGCAAGCACTCACTCACTCACTGTCAACTGTCAGCGTCGCGACGTACGTGTCAGCATAGATGGCCATTGTTGTCGTTGTGTTGCTCAGTGTCAGTCGACCCCCCGCGGTGGAGACCATGTATGTATGTCATGTATGTATGTATGTGGTTGTTCGTTGGTTGTTCATTGGGAAGTAAGTTTCTGTGTCGCTGCCGAGTCAGCAAAGTCGTGTTCTGTCCTCGACAGCTGGGCCAAAGTTGATTAAAGTTGACGTGATGTTTGCCGCGTCGTTATTTCATTCATTCGTCTTGCTGCTGCGTCGTGACATCAATCGCTTGGTGACGGGGCGGAGAAGTTGACGTACGGTTCTTCTCTGCTCCTCCACGGCTGATCTGGTTGCGAAATACTTCTTACTTCAATATTTTCTTGTTTGTTTCGAAGGGACTTCGTGTGTGTGTGTGTGTGTGTGTGTGTGTGTGTGTGTGTGTGTGTGTGTGTGTGTACTGCGTGTCATCATCCCTTTCTCAATTCGATGTCACAGCCTGGAGAGCGGGATGGCTTTGAAGCCATGGAGATTGGTGCAGAGGGGCTTGCACCGACAATCCCCGGCCGCCGAAGCCCATACCACCATGTTTGGGTGTTTCTGAGGGGTTTAACGAGTTTGGTATGGAGTTTGGTATGGGGACTGGCGCTCATCGACGCAGTTTTTGTGTTTTTCCTAGGAAAGCCGGCAAAATTGAGTGAAGCTGTTGTTGGTTCATTCGCTCTGGCTGCATCCGCACGTGCATACCGTCACTATGCGAAGCGCCACGACTTGTGGCCTTACAGTAACCGTCCGCTTTTCCCGCCAGAGAGTGCCGCTGGACAGGTTTTGGAGTATGGATCCAATTTGGGGACATCATTAATTCGGGGCTGGCGCGCTGCAACCAAACCGGGCGCAACGTCTTGGCGACGCACACTGGTGGGGCGATGCATAGAGCTGGGGGTCACAGTGCTTGTTATTGGCTATCTCTGGGTAGTCTGGAGCCAGTGGACAGGCAGTTCAGCGACTTTCATGAGCGGGGATGGTGTGTTCACTCTTGGGCAAGGCAGGGCAGATCATGCTGTGAAGGCTGCTGGTCCGTTTGGGTTATTCGACCCAATTATGCGAATGCACCAGATTTGCTACTTCCCACTGGTTGTGCTTTGTGTCGACGGTTTGTTGCGCATTCCATTGGCAGTGTGGCGCTTTACCGGTCGAGAAAGTTCAACTGCATGGGAGAGTAGTCGCAACCTGATCAAACCCAGTGATGCCGTGCCCGCTACCCCGAGGAAACGGGCTGTACGCTTGCTGGCATTTCTTCTGACATTGTGGTGTGTCATGGCGGTCCCGCTGCCGCGGATTTGGCGCAATCCACATGACGACTTTACTGGAGTCAATACGGATGTGACAGGTTTTCCAAAACTCAAAATGATGCACGCTGGTGTATGGTGCAACGTTTACTACCATCCATACGATGACAAGAAGTTGATCAAACAGTTTCATCTGGCAGGGTACGGTCACTCGGACTATGAACACATCGCTATACCCCTTCCTTACAAACAGTGCCTGGAATACTGTCCACTTCCATTTGCGATTATCCACATCGTAGCACTGTACGCCCAGACAGCCACTATGCTGCGCATCCCAACTTTCTACGGCGACTCCCACGCATTCCCCACAACCTCTGAGCTTGATATTAACACCAGGCGGGTAGTGGTGTCGCGTATTCCCACGCTCAGTACTGACTACTGTGAGTCTGATCTTATCGAGCAGCTGGAGGACGTGTCTGCGTCGCTGGAGGCACACCGATTCTATCTGGACGATGCACACGCAAACAATTGGATGTGGAATCCGGACGCTGCAAATCCAGGTCATCAGTCGCTTGTCTCTGTCGATGGTGAATTGTATTCGGAACTTGAGTACCTCTTCGCCCATTTCTTGGTGCATACCATGGATGTAAAGAATGTGGGAACGCTGTCACTTCCGGCCTGCCACCGCTGCTACCACTGGCAGGACGGTCCACGAAAATCCCTCAAGATGATCATCGAGGGCCAGGGGTGGTATCCGTACCCTGAACAAAGTGAGTGCTACCGTATCACACACGGCAACGACGAGGAAGCCAAGAAAGCACTGGAGCGCGAGGTGGACGGCGAGCAGTTGGACGGCAAGCGCACTGACGACAGACCTCCGGGGCTGTGGAGTCACGGTCACGAGTATGGTGAAAAATCTCTCAAGTATGCATGTTATGAGCCGTTCAACGCTGCTGGGGGTCGAGCATCTCTCTCAGCGGAGGACTTGAAGCGGTTCGAAATTTTCGATCGCAAGGTTCAGGAGAGTGCCAATACGATCTGGGAGTTTTATGGGCCACAACCAGATAATTTTTGGACCGCGAAGAACTACCAAGTACAGTGATGCCGCTGTGGTTGGGTAAGAAAGACGTGGTAGCAGTAACAGCACAGAGAACAGTTGAACCATTGGCTGTCGCTGGGTAGCAAGCAAGCAATGAAGACTCTCTCGCAATGCTTCTGGCCTGATGTTTGTTCATTTTCAACTTACTTACTCACTTTATCAATTACTATCAACATCATTTCATTCAGCACCATTTGTTGGGGACTTCCACCTTATTGAAACCAATCCTCGATCCATCAGCAGTTTCAACTTCCTGTGAAATGCAGCTATGCCCAATTCAGGGACCCGGCATTCGCTACGGAAACGTTTCAGATCACCGCCATCGTTGCAATGTTCTAGATCCCATTCTCGTGCTTCCACGAGCAAACCTTTCATCCAAATGGCCATGGCCCTAGAGCAATTCATGGCACTCTGTGCATCAGTCGGCTCCACGAAAGACTCGCTGCTGGCAACAAATGTGTTGATGTTCGCTTTGAGAAGACAGCATTTTTTTCGATAGTGTCTGGAATGGAGGTAAATAGGCCTCATAGAACCTCTAGCACAGAGTTTGTACCGTTTGTCATCGAGACCGGCGGACGTCTAGCGAAGACGACCTACAAGTGGCTGGATAGCTTCTGGAAAGATGTCACAGAAGAGCGAACACGAAAGCTGCGACAAGCTGCGGTGCGCTCGC
>ENA-OWNT01002873-OWNT01002873.1-seawater-metagenome-genome-assembly--contig:-NODE-2873-length-17095-cov-7.071160_pt1 | contig 17095 bp, 9 predicted proteins | sample MGYA00238136_ERZ651165 | MGnify/ENA primary metagenome ERZ651165 (study PRJEB26861, sample SAMN08777766) | seawater metagenome | isolation source: coastal seawater | place: USA: Florida | collected...
CCTGAGGATTGGGAAAAATCTGTTGATTTGTTGAATCTCATAGCACTATTAGATTGCCTCGTGCGTGATAATCCAGCATTAAGGCTAAAGCGCCTAAAGGATATTAAAAATCTGATAAATAACATTTTGAGCAGATATAAGTAAATCAAATGACTTTATAACGTAAAAATTGATAATTGTAAAAACCCTATTACAAGAGGCTTTTAAGGGCACAAAAATCCCTTAGCGTATCATATTTTCCGTTTCCCCAGGTGACCCCTATTTGCCTTTTTACCAGGAATTCTATTCATTGTTTTACCATTAGTATCAACTAATTCCTCTAAATAAAGTCTCTTTCCTCTTTGAACAAATTTTTTCCAATGTTCTCCACCATGTCCCCTTTGACCACTTATTTCTTTTGAGTACCAAGTGTTACTATCCTTAACATCTCTATAAAACTTACCCCATCTTTTGTGCCTACTTACCTTATCAAAATTCCCTTTTTTAGCTGGATCAAATTTTGACTGGGTTTTCTCGGCTGCGTCAAGTGAAGTATGACAGCGTATAAAAAGGCTATATTCTTAGATTTCAGGCGTGAAGGATATTCTCAAGCAATACCAATAAAAAAGCTGGCTACATCTCATAAAATATGTCTGTAGTATTACCACCTATGCCTAATGTAACAATCTCCTGTGGTCCAATATCCAAATCAGTTACATCACACGATTCAATTTCATGCTCTAACCTTACTAGTCCCCTCCAAATATCCTCCACTTGCCCTTCGGATCTTTTGAATTTTGCTGTTAATAGTATGAGTTGCTTATTCATTTTTTGGACTAATTCTTTATTGCCTTGAGAACTGAACCTCTCTTTCATGGCTTCAATTTTTTGTTCTATATCGAGCTTGATTTCAGCTTTTTGATCACCCATTGCAGAGAGTGCTTTTTTTAAAGAATCAAAATTTGTGTCTAGTTCTCTTACAGCATCCTCCAGTGTGTCCACCTTAACATCTAGCTTTACTATTGAGTCGCTATTGTCTTGAATATTCGCGCCCATTTCACCCAGATGCAACTGTATTTGAGTTACTCGTTGCACTAAATCATCTGATGTACTTTCTTCTTCTGTATGCAATGCTTCTATCAGTGTAGAACGTAAAGCTGCTTTCTCTGCTTGAAGCAAATCTTTAACTGCTTCTAGCCTCGTTGACGGATTAGCCCTCATTGCATCTACAAACTTCTGACTCTTTCTGTCTAACCTTCCTTTAATAGGGATTGTATCGGCTTCAACAAATACTTCGATTGCTTTCTTGGTTTTTTCTAATGCCACCAGCACGCTACCTTTGCTATACAAAGAAAGTGCATTATAATTTTTCTTATAAGATGCGATCTTTATAGATGTTTCAAATGCCTCAAGAGCCTCATCGTATTTTCCTTGAGCTCTATATACGTTACCTAGAGTATGATGTGAATACCCATTATCCCTCTCTAGTTTTATTGCCTCCTGGCAAGCATCCACTGCTTGGTCATATGCTCCAAGCGCATGCAAGCACAAGGCTTTATTACAAAAGGCCATATCGTTTTTTGAATTAGCTTGAATAGATCTTTCACAAGCTGCTAAAGACCGCTCAAATTGTCCATCATTAAAATACGCCAAAGCTAAGTCATTAAAAAGCAAATCTAATTTGCTTATATGTACTTCAGCCCTTCTATAGCATTCGACGGCTTTTTCATAGTATTCTATAGCAAATTCAAATTTATTGCCCATATCAAAATTCTCGCCAATACTATAATACTTATCAGCCGCTTTTGCATATTGCTCATTAACCTCTTTTTTTGCATAGTATTTAGAGCGTTGCATGTGAGGTTGATATTTTTCATATTTGTGAGCTGTACTCAAGTACCAATTAGCTTGCCATAGTAAAAGTTTATTCTGATACTTTACCCACATTCCCATAGCTCTACCTCCCATTAGCTTGTCAACTTGAACAAATCAGATAGTATTTAGACTGAATAACAGTCAAGACCACCTTACTTTTATAATTCTAACAAAAAGAAATCATAAAGAAACTCTTTTTTCAATATACTAGAAGCAGGGCTATTTAGGAGAACTTAATGGCCCTGCTTCTAGTATATTGAGATTGTTGATTTATTACAGATAGCGCTATCTTTATTTCTCCTAGGCTACCGGTGACGGTAACCCCCTCTCTGCTCTAGTGCGCCTTGTGTTTCTTCTTTTCAATGTCGGGAAAACTAATACAGGATCAATATCAAATATCATTAATTTCTGAAATTCATTTGGCAAATGTGACTTTGTGCAAATAGGATAATAATATCCAGAAGCAGTGAGGCTTATACCCTTCTAAACAACACCATTTACTGTAAGCTAATACACATGTTGACAAACCTTTTTATGTATATTAGCATCGTGGGTAGAAAGTAGTGTTTATTACTTACCTCAAGGTGGTGTTTGCTATGGAGGAAGGAATGTCCAGGTTCAGTTTCGACTCGGAAAGTATAAGTCTAGAAGGGTATGAGAAGGGTGTTTTTTTGCTTCGTTCGGGAAAGCTTGGTGAAGCTTTAGTTGTTATAGATAGTGTCATATTAGCTGATCCAACTGATGTTAGGTCGCGCCTGGCTAGAGCAGAAGTTTTTACGAAATTAGGCAGATATAGAGAAGCTTTAACTGATATTGATGAGATTATTAAAATTGAGCCAGATAAGCAAGAGCACCTTTTAAGTAAAATTTCTCTGCTAGGTATTGTGGGGCAAAGAGGAGATTTTTTATCTGCGTGCAAAAGCTTCTTAGCTTTAAATCCTCATGACAATCATATATCCTCACTGATTCATTTGATGGTAAAAAATAGAGCTGTTGAAGATGCATTAAAGCTTTTAGAGGTCTTTATTGCTCAAAATCCCGAAAACACAAAACTATATGAAGAAAAAGCCGCAATTTATCTATTTGTAGCTCAGGAACGAGATGCTCTCGATTTTGTTGACCATGCTTTATCTAAGTTTCCTGAAAATAATAGCCTGAAGTATAGTAAGATAAATTTACTATTAAAGTATAAAAATCCTGAAGTCGTTACTTATATAGATGTAAATTTTAAAGATAACTTGCTTTTAAAAGTTGACGCTTTGGAGAAATTGGAGAGGTATGAAGAAGCGATTGATTTGTTGTCGGAAGAGATATCAAAGATTGTATCAAAAATTAAAGATTACATATCAAGATCAAGCGATAGTGAGCAAGAAGATGATGATATAGACTTTGAAATTGATGATATATTGTTTATCAAAAAATCTGATATTTTGTTTAAACTAGGAAGAGTATCAGATGCACTTGAGTGTATTAATCTAGGCCTTAATTGTTGCCCTGAAGATAGAGAGTGGCTTTTTTATACTAAAATAGGCTTACTTGCTCATCAAAACAAATTTGAAGAAGCGCTAAAGGTGTGGGATGAACTTGAATCAGAGGAAGATTCTGATGAAGAGAGCGATAATTTGCTTCAGAAAGCAAAACTATATGAGCATTTTAATCAAAATGAGAAAGCTTTAAAGTGCTATGAAAGCATGGATAAGGAAGAATCCGTTTCTGTGCATAAGGGGATATTATTTATAAAAATGGGAAAATATTCTGCTGCATTGCAATGCTTTGAGGAGTATTTAGCTATGGATCCTCAAAATAGTATTGTACTTTTTTATAAAGGATTATCTTTGGACAAACTCAACGAAAGAGAGGCTGCATTAGACTCGTACGAAAAATCAATCCAAGCTGCTAGACAGAATTACCTACCGTATCTTGGTAAAGGGAATATTCTTATGGCTCAGGGTAATGAGAAAGAAGCCCTCCATTTTTTTAATGAAGCTTATAGGATCACTGAATCAATTCAGTTTAATACTAGCGGATTGGGCAAGGATACAAAAACATGGATCGATGGAATTTTCTCCACCAGAAAGGAGTTATTAGGTAAATATATTGAACTACATAGAAAATATGCTCAAGCAAAGAGTGATGGTGTTGCAGTTGACGAAGACCAGATGCTACAAATTGATAATTTAGTAGGGGAATTTTTAATTAGAGCTGATTTTTCTCAAAAAATTGAAAGCAGTCCTTTTGAATTATTATTAACTAGGAATAGTCTGCTAGCAGAGGAACCTCAACTCAAAGAATTGCTTGCTTCAATGATAAGTCAGATCGATATGCTTGCAGAACAAAATAGAATTTTAAATCTCAAGCAAAAGAGAACAGAAGAGAAATTTTTGCAAATTGATAAAAAACTTGATGAAGTTGAAAGTAGCTTCAGCACTCTCGAAAAAAAGATTCAAGCTGCTGGCAAAGGTTCGGATGAAATGAAATCAATCTTGCATGAAATTAAATTTACAGTTTCAAAAGTGGATCCTATTCTTATAGCTGAGATCAATGCTAAGGTTATAGCGCTATCTGCTACCAGTAGACTGACAAGAGGCCAGCTTCTGGACTTACAAGATGAAATAAATGAGATAATGTTAAGTAAAGAAACAGAAGATAAAAGCTGTGCGGTGGCAGTAGAGATCTCGAGTGGAGATGGGGCAGCTACACTAGAGCCTAACTTAATGGGGACAGGGTTTCACCATGACTCAGATAGTTGAATCTAGTGAGTAATAAAACTTAAAAACAAGGAGTTGACATGCAAGAAAGTAAAAGTACAGAAGAGTTAGAAAGAGAGATTAGAAGTTGTGATAGGACATTGGAACGGCATCCTGATGATGATAATGCATTATGGCTTAAAGCACTAGCATTAGTTGAATTGGCTGATCAGGATAAGAACGATCTTCACCTTCAAGAATCTTTGCAATGCTATGACAAAGCAATAGAGCATAAGCCTGATAATGGAATATATAGGGTTGGAAGGGCTGAGCTTAAAGTAAAAATGGGAGATCCAAAGTCAGCAATAGAAGACATATATGCGGCAAATGAAGCACCTGGTGGTGTAATGGCAAAAGCTTATGTATCTTACACTGCAACCGAATTAGCAAAATTAAATCAGGTCAAAGATACGATTGCTGAGTTGCAGTCTGACCCAAATGTTTCTAATACCCTTCTAGCTGCATTCAGTCAATTAACTGATGTTACAGAAGATCTAGTAGTTGTTTCAGGGGTTCATGAAGAAAGATTAGGTAAGCATGATGGTGCAATTAAATATTTAATGGAAGAGGTACAGAAACTATCAAAAAAAGTATTATCAATTGAAGAAGCTGATCAAAAAACACAGGAAGTTTTATTACAGCTTAATGAGAGAGTTACTACACTTGAAGGTTCAGTAAAGTTACTTAATACAAACTGTGATTCGTTTAAAGAGGCTTTGTCCAGGATAGAAGAACAAAATGCAGAAAAAAGCAGCGCCATAGAACAAAAAATAGAAACAATACAAAAGAAGTTAAGTTGGCAGGGAGATCAAGCATTGGTCCAAAAAATGAATAAGCAACTCATACTATTAACAGGTACTGTCAAAAGAGATGGGGCTCAAATAGATGATGTTTGGAAGGCTATAGCAAAAATGGATCAGGAGATTGATGAAAACAGTGAAGATATTAAAGAAATTAATGGCAAAATAGCTACTATTGAAGATGTCATGGATACTTCAATCACTAAATTGCCAAATATAGGCCTTCTTCCCCAAGTGCTGCAGGAACATGAGGATAAAATAGCACTAGAAGAGCAATTTACAGAGCTCCATGCGGATCCTTATACAGCAGCAATATATGATAGTGTAAGGTTTCAGCTCAATGCTGTGTGGAATGCATCTAGGGTTGTCAAAACAGGTATTGTAGACCATAAAATGAGTGGTAAGGTTGGTATAGTTGGAAAGCTGATGCAATCGTTTGGAGACAAAGTGCCAGTTGTAGGAAGTGCAGTAAAACTTCTCGGATCTTTAATGTCGTATGTTGATAAAAATACGCAAACAGAAAGATTAAATAATTTTGCAAGTCTTGCAACTAATGAAGCTGATATGGATTTTATTGCTGATAGTATTGCAAGAGAGATTGCGGGAACAAAGCTTGATAAAGCTACTATTAGAGACACGGATGGAGTACTTGCTAAAATATCAAGCTATTGCTCTGATGTATTGAGTAAGTCCAAGAAAAAAGTAGTAAAATGGCTCAATGACCAACAAGATGCCGCTCCTGCCCCTGATGCGGATCAAAAAGAAGAGGGTATAAAGGATGGTAATATAATTGCGGGTATTTTGGTTTCTCAACTGTTTAAAGGTGACTTATTAGATAAGTCTTCAGAGGAAATAATCGCTGCTTTATCTACTGATATAGTTGCTACTTATCAGGAACATATCGTAGCTTATCTAACGGATGTTGTTTATGAGAACCCAGGAGTTCAGTTATTATACGATGATCCCAATTGGCAAAAATATGGCAAATCTGCTGAGGCATTACTGCAATTAGGAGAAAGATATTCTGGACACCCAGGTAAATTCCAGACTGCGTTACTTGGAAATGCGGTGCCTACGCCTAGTCAGACAGCTAGTAGCGAGTTAGAATAACAAGCAAAAATCGTTGCCTGGTTCTTATAGTTAAAATTATTCGGAGGGGAAATCCTCTCCGATTTGTTGCCCGGTACTGAAAGCAAAGTTTGAATAAGTTAACAAACAATGAATGAGGAAGGAAGCTTATAAGTGTAAAGAGAAAATTATTATATCTGACTACTAATTTATGATAGAATGCCGGTGTCAATGTGCCCAAAGATTCTGGAGTGATTAATATGAGATGGTGGAGTAACGTCAAAGAGGAAATAAAAGATATTATTAAGTATTTTGATGGTGGCCCTATAGAAAAAAATACGCAATTTAAGCAAGCTATGGCATTCTATGAAAGTCAGCAGTACGGGGAAGCTTTGGATATTTTTTATACTTTACTGGAACAAGTGTCTAAGCATGAGATAAAAGGCATTAGAAGCCTTCATTTATTGATAGGCAATTGCCATTGGTTTCAAAAAAATTATGACTCATCTCTAGCAGCTTATGTAAAGGTAAAGGAGCTCTCCAAACCACACAGCAAGGAAATGGCAGTGGCACTTTCAAATACCGCAGCTGTTTTTTTTGCAAGGGGTGAGTATGAAGAAACACAAAAAGCACTAAGTGACGCTCTGGAGCACGGAGAAAGAGACCCAGATCTTCTATATAATCTTGCTTGTATACACCAAGGGTTAGGTGAGCATGATAAGGCAATAATAAGATTTGAAGAAGCAAACGCAGCTTATCACCAGAAGGGCAAATCAGATGACGAGGTATTCAACTGTTTAGCTTGGTCACATTACAAACTAGGAGCTATTGAGGCGGCAAGACATTATTGTGAGAGGGCATTGGCATCAGCTCATAGAAAACCTGCATTTTATGATACTTATGCTTGTGTTTTAAATCAGGAAGGTAGCTATTTGGAGGCATTAGAACAAATTAATACTGCAATAGAATTAGATGGTGATCATCCGTATTTCTTAGTAACAAAAATACGAATATTATCTAACTTGAGCCAGAAAATGTTTGATGAAACTAATCACAAGCTAGCACTTTCCTTTATCCTTGAAGCCATTAAATCCATAGTACAAATTTGTGATCTTATTAGACAAAAGGGAATGAAATATGATGGACTCGATGAAGAAGATCAATCTATGTTGAGAATACCAAATGCTGATTTTATTGATCACTTACAGCAATTAGTAGGAGAAAAGAGCGCTGAGGAGATTGAATTTAGAGTGATTTTTTCTGAGTTAAAGAAATTTAATACAATGAATACTGATGAAGCAGCGCGTCCAGTAGACACAACTCAAGCTCAATTAGCTAGTATTAAAACTACCTTAGATAGTTATCACAAGGTTGTAGTAGCATCTACGCAAGCTATCGAAGCAAGGCAAGATCTGGATGAAGGTGTAAGAAAGCTATTGATTACCAGAATAGAGGGTATTGGGAAGCAGAGTAGGGTATACTCAGTAAAAGACTCTAAGCTTATTAATACGATGAATGTACAACTAGCGCAGATAGCAGGCAAAACCAAATTATCAGCGAGGCAAATAGAAGATATTCTGGTGAAGATAGAGCAAATTAGTATTGAAACAGCCAAGCCCACAGCAATACACGATGCACATGTTCAGTATGCAAACCCTGCTATGCAATTACTGCAAAGTAGTTCTAAATGGCAAAAATATGGCAAAACCGCTAAGGAATTAATTAGCTTAGGTGAAGAATATGTAGGTAATCCGGATGGATTTAACGCAGTATTGCTAGGCTCTTTGCCTGATGATACAACTTTCAGTGAAGACCTTTAATTTATTTAATATTTCCCCTAGGGTTTTTTGCTGACTTATTAGTAAAATATACAAAATGTATAATTGCTGAAATATGTTTCAATTTTTATACTGTATCTTAAGGGATGGAGCATGCATACTTTAGCTGGTATTATGTATTATAGAGAGCTGTTATGAGTATTAGTGCTGAGCAATTAACTACCCTAAAGGACCAACTTCAAGACGTTTATTGCAGACAAGATACGCTTCCTAAATTGGTAGATGATGGGTCAGTTCCGGACCTATATCTTAAAGATCACTATATGAAGTTAAGGATACGTCATGATAGGCGTCATGCTAAACACCCAGAAGAAAAGAGTGATATAGAATTAGAAAATCTTTTTGAAGCCACTGATAGTAGTGATAAAGCAAGTAAAATATTGATCACTGGGGTAGCTGGTAGTGGTAAGTCTTCCTTATTGCAGTATATCAGGTGGAAATGGGCTCAGTCAGAAGGTAGCTTGTGGGGGGATAGGTTTGATTTTGTATTTAAAGTAAAATTAAGAGACTTACATAAAGCGCCTTATACTGATATTAAAGGGAGAAGGGATAGTGACATAAGTTTAATAGCTGATTTAATATATAGTAGCGAACCTTTATTAGACACAGAATGTGCGCATGTAGTAGAAAATTTAGAAAATATTATCAGTCAAACACCTAAAGAGAGAATATTATTTTTACTCGATGCTTTCGATGAAACCTTAGGGGTAACCGACCAAAGTAATACTAAGGCCTCTAAAATATATAATACAATTTTGCGCGATTACAAATATGTCATTATGACTACGCGCCCCAACGCTATAAACACTTCAAAAGTTAGATCATTAGAATTTGATAGGTTAGTTGAGAATCAAGGTTTTGAGCAAAATGATGTAGTCAAATATGTAGAGAAATTTTTTGGGGGGCCTAGTGTGAAACGAGGCACAGTTGATTCAGGTGAGGGGAAAGAAGAATCTGCACAAGTCAGATTAGGCCAAGACTTAAGAGAATATTTGTTGCTCCATCCAAATATCAAGAGTTTATGTGAAGTTCCTATTAATGCATTCATGCTATGTCTTATATGGAATGATAGAACCACTAGAGAAGCTGCTTTTTTAAGCTCGAGTACAGTAATTAACGAAAGCACACTCTATAGGAATATGCTATTTTGGTTAGGCAAAAAATACTCTTACGTAGTTAAAGAATTGAGTCAGACTCAAACTGAAAATATATCGCTGGGGCAGGCGTTAGCAAGAAAAGAGATAAAGTTTTTAGAAGAAATAGCATATGAGAGTCGTAAATCTAGCGGTGGAAATGAGGTTAGTAAGGAGTTGGTTGAATCTCTATTACTCAAGCAAGGTATTGCAAAAATATCTGATGTAACAAAGTATGGGATATTGCAATCAATAGATAAGGAAGGTATAAAAACAATAGATACAACACACAAATTCACACATGATACATTTCAAGAATATTTATGTGCAAGAAGTATAAAGGCACTGCTACAAGCGAGTGAATCTGATCAAGCAGCAACCGCAGAGCATACGAAAGAACTAGCTCAATTTATAGCTGAGCATAGACATGATCAAAAATATTTACAAGTTTTCAAGTTCCTTGCCGGTGAAGTGGCTGCGACTCAAGATTCTGGTACTACAATATTACTAGTGAAACGATTTTGGGAAGCTATGACTTGCAATATAGATGGGATAATAGAGACCTCTGTTGATGATAAAGTTAAACTTCTTATGCATCTACTAGGACAGTCTAGAAAAGCAGATGGAAAATTTGACAGCCGAATACCTAGCTTAGATGGGATAATAAACTTTATTGATGATACAATATCACATAGATTAGAAAAATGGGATGATGCAATAATTGCAAGTAGGTATAACTCATCAGCTCTGGAAGATAAAGTAAGTACATTAATTAGCAGTAATGCAGAGGTCTTGGTAAACCCCCAAATAATCCCTTCTATTTTATCGGCTTGCAAGCTTGCTGTACATCATTTGACCAATAGAGTTTATATAGAATCTATTTCAGACGGTCAGCTAATAACCTTGCTCAAGAAATTACTAATGAATGAAGAATTAAGAGTAAAGAAAACTGCCTTTCATTTATTGATTCAAATAGCAAAGATCCCTGATTCTAAAGAGGCAATTGAAGCTATAAGCTTAATATTAGATATGGTGTTTGTGACTGATGTAGATAATGTATATCAAAAAAGAGCTATTTTAGCTATATCAGATATAGTTAACACTTCGCTTGAATACCGTGATACAGTATTTAGTTACGTAGAGAGAAAAATTACCCCCTCTTTTTGCTCTGAAGAAACTCTAGAAGCATTGCGTTTAATAACAAAATCCGTACCAACATATGCACATGAGATTGTAGATAAATTACTGGATAAGTTAAAAACTTCTATTTTATATAAAATGCAAGATTTTGTAAGCACTGCTGATACTATTCTTAAAATAGTTCAGTCAAGACCTTATGAAGATTGGAAGATACGTGTGTTGGAGCAAATGTTATATTTAAAAGAAATACATTGTGCGAAGATAGCAATTGTCGGATTAGGATATGTTGTGCAAAATGATACACAATATGCAGAAGAAGTAATTAATATATTAAAAGCTGCATGTGAGAATAATAATTTACACTTTGCTGGCTATGTTGGTATTGAATCAGAAGCGGTAATTGTCATTGGGGGGATAGCAAGATATTTAACTAGTTTAGAAGATAATGCCTTAGAAGCACTAACCTCGATATCAAAATTTACAAAGGATGAATATGCAAGATCACAAGCGCAACAGTGTATTAGGCAAATTCATGCTAGGAAAAATCCGAAAAAAGAAAGCACACAAAACCCGATAAGCACTGAGTCAAGTGATAGAAAGGTACTTAATAGCATACTAGAATCTGACATAGAAAAAATTGGGCAGCTAGTGACTGAAGGTAATATCGAGGGTTTAATAGGGATGATAAAGCATTCGGACGGGCAAATAAGAAGCCAAGTCGTATCGGCAATTGGCAGAACAGTTAGAGAAAAAAACCCAAATGATGACCATCTTATAGCAATAATAACTACTTTACAGCAAATGATTATGGATAAATCTTTCTACGTAGGGCGATTCACAACAGAAGGCTTAGTCGATATAGCAGCATTGGTACCAGATCATATTTTTAAGTTAGCAAGTGCAATGATAGAAAGCGACAGCACATACATTAGAGAATATGCACCACAAATAATGTGCGCTGCAGCATTAAGTAAAATTGACTTGGTACCTTCAGCTTATCAAAAACTAAAATCAGCTGTCACTGATGATAAAAGTTTCTTAGTTGTTGTGGCGTCTATAAATCCAATGATAGCAATGGTAAGGGTTAGTCCAGAATTAATACCAGAAATACTTAGAATAATTCAAGCAAAAATTTGTTTGGGTAATGATAGCATAAGAGACACAGCTATATCTGGAATAAAAAAATTGTTTGAGATTATTTTCCAAGAAAAGCCTGAATATTACGAATATACATTAACATGCTTATCATCCCCTAATACAGTAATAAGAGCAGCTCTTATAAAAACAATAAGTATGTTTGTTAACTCCCCTTCTCCCGCGCAGGGTAACAAGCAGTTAGCTATTAAAATTTTTAGCCATATAATACAAAATAAAGGTATATTAGAACTAGATGTATTATCCGAAGAAGCCCATGGGGCAGTGGCAAAGGCTTTACTTGATAATATACCAAGTATTTTATATAATTATGCAAAGTCAGCTGATAATACATTTATAGCAGAAATTAATGATATATTTCCAGTATTAATTGAAGATTCCCCTAATTCAATATTTCTCAATGAATTACTTAGGAAAGTACTAATTTTGTGTGCTGAAGAAGGAATAGATACTATAAAACAAGAGTATATTTTAATGTGCATAGAACATAAAATACCTATGTCTTTTGGAGTCAAGCTGCAGGAAGCTACAGAAGAAACACAGCTAGTCATAGGCACTTTTATTATAACAGATGGGCAGTCATATAGCATTTGTTTAGACCCCGACAATTTGCTATCACTATTAAAATTTGAAGAACTTGTATCAAAAGCATTGGGAGCAGAGGTAGAGAATCCTTTAATAAAGCAATTAGTAACACATGAAGCATTATTCCAAAACTCAAAAACTGGTATTGGAAAGGCTGCAATAGATTATAGGAAGTTGGCTAGTTTGGGAGATGAGGGAATAGAAGTCGGCAATAGTGGTTGGCATATATCATTAGTAAGCGAATCAAATAATAGGGATGAGCTAAAAGGATCATTTCTTTTATTAGAATACAGAAGTTATTTTGGTTATGAGATTATTTGTAAAGTTTCTGATGATAGCAAAATTGATTACTATATCAAGCATCCATCTGAGCTTGAAGATCCTATTCAAAATACAGAATTTAGGAAGATTATATTTGGAGAGATGAAATATGATTTAGAAGGCTTGAAATCACCACTATATTATATAACACAGATACCAGGATATATTGAATCTGGGAAAATAAAAGATTTTATAGCGGAGCTGGCTACGAAAGGCTCAAGTGCAGAGTTAGCAGATGCATCTACGTCTCAATCTTCACAAGAAACACACAATAATAGTTTTGTTTATATGTTGCGTTTGTTGAGAGACTCGAAGATTGTAGATGATGCTGACATAGATAGCGTAATCCTTAGCGCTACTTGGGAAGAATATATAAGCCAAGCCCATAATCCTTCTTGTACTAGTGATTCTTCAAACTCAAAGATAAAAAGTTTAAGTAAAAAAGAAATGTTAGCTTTACAAGGAGAAGAATTAAAGCGATGTAAGATGGATGAAGCTCTCATTTACCACATATCACAGCATAATATAGTGAGAGAGTCCCTAAAAGCTCTTGAATCACGTATTAATGCCGGAGAGGAAAATGAATCAGAAATGAAGCAAATTTTAGATAATATTCAATTAAGTGTTCAAGGGCTAAATACAAAGCTTATAGATAAAATTAATGCTAAGGTTATACTATTATCTGCTACCATTAAGCTGACAAGAGACCAGCTTCTGGACTTACAAGATGAAATAAATAAGATAATGTTCAGCAAAGAAACAGAAGATAAAAGCTGCGCAGTGGCAGTAGAGATGCCGAGGCAAAAAATACCGTCTGATGATCATATGCCCCATGCTATAAAATTACCAATGTTGATGGGAACGGATGGAGAGCTTGATGCTAGCTCATAGCTTGTCAATATATCAGCATGCATGAGTCTATCATTTTCTTTGTGTAAGTTCATTTTTTATGCTCCAGTAAATCCTGCCTAAAATCACCACATAAAACCTCAAATTGATTTAATGCTAATTGCCAATTTCTGATGGGCATACTCCATTTTTTAGCAGCATTTCTAAGAGCTAAATATATTATTTTCTTTATTGATTCATCTGTTGGAAACACCCCCTTGTTTTTTATGATTTTTTTGATTTGACGATTGATGGATTCAAAAGTTTCAATTCTGCAAAAATCATACTTACTGGAATAGAAAATATTCGCATGATTTACAAAGGTCAAATTGAAGGAGCAAATGACAATTTATCTACATTTGAAAATTTTGCATTACTAATGGCTGCATAGTGCCCAAAATACTACTTCTTGGAGAATTTAAGAATTAACAAAAACAGATGCGACAGAACCGTCCATAAGGCTTCGTGGCAACTTATGGCTCCAACCCTTTAACAAAGGTGCTTTGAGATTTTAAATTTCTATATTTCAAAGAGAGCAAAACTCATGAAAAAAGAAAGTTTTTGAAATCTCCACAAAAATTGCTACAGTCCTTATAAAACAATGGCTTGCTTTAAAAATCACCTTTCATAAAGTGACAACTATCAAAGGCAAAAAGGAACGAGTTTCCACAAAACCTTATGGACCGTCACCGGTAGCCAGGTCAGAGGATTTTCAAATTATAGAATCATAGACTTTAGTCATAAAACTGCTTTACAAGCGTTGACCAAACTACCGGCTTTAGCCGGGTAGTAGTTGATAATCTTCATGATAACGTATAATGCGCAAAGCGCTTTCTATAGAGTATGAAGTAGAGGTCTGGGAGTATTTTATAGGTGTTATTATTGCTCCATTAATAAAAATACAACCACGTAGTGCATATCAATAAAAAAACAATAGAAAATAGGAAACGTGCCATGACACAAGAAGTATTTACAAAAGAGCAATTGCAGCAAATCATATCAAAACTTGAGAAATTAGAACAAGATAAGGCTAATATTGCAGAAGATATAAAAGAAGTATGTGGTGAGGCTAGAGCTCAAGGTTTTGATGTATCTACAATAAAGCAAATCCTTAAAATAAGGAAGATGGACCAAGAAAAGAGAATAGAGCAAGAGGAACTCCTAAAGCTTTACCTTGATGCAGTAGATATGTGAATAAGTAGAATACAGATAATAGGGCTGGAGCTAGTATATAAAGAATAATTGAAATTAATGATTAAAATAGGATTATACAAACATTTTAAAGGCGGACTCTACCAAGTTATAGCAGTAGCAAGGCATGAAGAGACATATAAGCCATTGGGTAATATATCAGGCACTTTATGGTGATTACAGAATTTGGGCTAGAGATTTAGATGTATTTATAGAAGAAATAGAAGTAGATGGCAAAAGGAAGCCTAGGTTTGAGTTTGTAGGAGAAAATATGACGAATCTTCCTGCAATAGAAGATAGAGAGTAGGTTTTTGAAAATTGCTTGGGATTAGAGGGGTTAAGACCAAAATATAGCTAGAGGCCTCTTAATATTCATTAATTATATTGACAATGAGCCTACTTTTAGTTATAAATACTTTGTGAAAAGCAAATATTAAGAGATTCATCATGTCACAAAGGAAAGGCTCTATAACCCCTGAAACTATCAGGAGAAAATTTTTAAAAACACCAGTTGCTAGTGAATTGCTAGAGGTGAGAGAATTGCGTAGTACAATTCCAGAAAGTGAGCTATTAACTGATGTAGCACGTAAAGAGCGTTTGCAAGAATTTCTTAAGCATATTGAATTATATAATGCATTTCTTTCAACACACAAAGATCTAGAACTATATCTTGATGTAGATTACACTAGTTTAACTAGTGAGGTAATGAGATTTGGTATCAATACAGATTCACTAAATGGTGATATATCTACAGAATTAACTAAGATTTTCATAGAAACAGGTGCTGTATCTGTATCGCATGCATCCAGCGCCTCTGCTAGAAGTAATTCAAAAGATTACCCGCACATATTACATCCTCTAGAAGTTCTGAGGATAAAAAGCGCAGCTGATTTTGTAATAGATACAAAACAAAAAGCTGTGCTTGTAGATATTTTTGCTCGTAACGATAATGGGAGTATTAAGTTAGAGTCAGATGGTATTCCTGAAATTCATACAATATTGCTTTATATGCCACCTTCAGCGAGTGAAAAAAAGGTTTTGGTAATAGACCCAAATAATTCCACTTTTAGTAAGCATTTAACCTACAACAAAGATATGATTTTTGGCTGGGATTCTGAGATAGAAATTTTAGCTCCAAGGCGAACAACACAAATTTATCTCCCACCCGAAGAGAAATCAGGGCTAGTAACCGGACCATTACCGGCTCAGCATAGAGATTGCACAGATATTGCTGTTAAATTAGGTTTTGCATTATCAGAATATGACGAGCAAGTGTCAGGTCCAATCAATATACACAAACTAAAGGATGTGCAAGTTATTAGAGAAATTTCTAACAACTATAAATTCGATACAAGAATTTTTTATAAAGGTAAGGAAGATAGTGCAAGAATTTGTCAAGCTACAGAATCTGATGTTAGGAAGGAAGCCAAGAAATTTATAGTAGGACTTGGTATATTTGCCGACACTATTATTAGGGATTGCCGCAAAGGGGAAGAAGGAGAGGCTGTGAAAAAAGCGGTAATTGGTACTTTAAATATATCACACAGTGAACCAGATGGATATCTAGATGACCTTCAAAGATTACGTGTCTTATATGATGAGACTGTAGAATTGGCTGGGAAATTAGCCTTAGAAGTTTAGATTGACTTTAAAGGTAATTTTGTTAAAATAAATTTACAAATTATGTTGTTGGAGGTGCTTATGTCAAAAGAAAAAAATGCTAATCTGGTAGACTATGCTAGGATGGACTGGCTTGAGGGCGTTACGGACATTTTAAAAGAACCTTCTGAGCTAGATGTTTTGTATGATGAAGGACTTGCGTTTTGGTTTGCTGTGGATCATAAGAATGCCAAAATGCTTAATGCTTTGCTTACCTATTACAAAGAGCACAAACTAAAAACCGATCTAAATTCCACAGAATATCAAAATAATCTGGATGCTCTATATCAAGTAATGGATATCATTGAAGAGGAATGTGAAATCACCACAGAAGTCAAAGAAATAATTGGTGATTATTTACCTACAGGAAGGCAACAAAAGTTACTTGATGATTTGGATCAAGAGATTGTAAGGATGAGGTTGAAGGGTAATCTCGTAGATTTTGACACAGATAGTAGTTCAGGTTATTCTGATCATGAACATGATTCAGAACATAGCGAAGAAGAGCACTTTCCCATTCCAGAATGTACGTATAATTTGAGAGATGTGGTCCTAGGAGATGGTAATAATGTTGTTTCCGACAGCCATCAGTAATCATCAATTATTCCTTGCAACTCCCTGATATTCAAGTAACATTCATTGTCAACACAAAGTAGAGATGTCGTGTATTCTCCAAAGTAGAAATGTCGCTTTTTATGTTTTAGGCAGTCATGTAT
>ENA-OWNT01002874-OWNT01002874.1-seawater-metagenome-genome-assembly--contig:-NODE-2874-length-17095-cov-3.517100_pt1 | contig 17095 bp, 15 predicted proteins | sample MGYA00238136_ERZ651165 | MGnify/ENA primary metagenome ERZ651165 (study PRJEB26861, sample SAMN08777766) | seawater metagenome | isolation source: coastal seawater | place: USA: Florida | collected...
GGGCGGCGATGCCGATCGCGCGCAGGGGGCCCTTGCTCCCACGGGTGAGCGACGTGCGCCCCGGCTCGGGCAGGGACCCGCCCGGCTCCACCACGAACACCCCCGCCGCGTCGTGCTGGACGAGCGCCGGCTGCCCCTGGGTGAGCCAGGTGGCGTGCAGGCCGTCGACCCGCGGCGGCACGCCGGCGATGGCGGAGGTGGCCCGCCCTTCGTCGAAGCGGGCCTCGCGCAGCTGCTCGTAGGCGATGCGGGACGGCGCGCGCAGCGGTAGCACCTCGGGGAGCGGCCGAAACGGATCGGCCTCCCACGATGCCAGGAAGTGGTTCGCCGCACGTTCGTGCTGCCCCTCCTGCGCGTAGTACAGCCCGAACAGCTCGTGCACCTCGGCCGCCTTGGCCGCAGGAAGCACCTCGGTGGTGCAGGCGAGCTGCTCCTCGATCACCTTCACCCGCGATCGTTCGAGGCGCTGGGCCTCCGCGGCGAGCCGGGCGGCCTTCAGGTCGACGTCGAGGGCTTCGAGGGTGCAGCCGGCCCAGGCCAGCGCAGTGAGCAGCATCCACATGGCCGCAGCGTACCGCGGGAGGGGCTCAGCGGGCGAGCCCCACGCTCGTCGCCACGGCAGCCCGCAGCCCCGACCGGGTGTGCTCGTAGGCCGCGCGCGTCTGCTCGTAGCGCTGCCGCTCGGTGGCGATGCGGTTGGCGGTGCCGGTGATCTCGTACTGCAGGTTGAGCCGCAGCTGCTTCGAGGCGTCGTCGGTGGGCGGCAGCCGCGCCAGCGCCGTGGCCATCTGGGTGCCCAGCGCGTCGGCCGCTACCAGCCGCTCGTCGACTCCCTCCGCCGCCCGCACCGCCTGCACCGCCTCGCTCACCTCCGAGGCCTCGCCGCCCGCCAGCGCCACCAGCTGCGGCGCCAGGGAGGCCTGCCGATCGATCACCACGTTCAGCTGGGCCTCGGATGCATCGAGCTCCGCGGCCGTGCTCCACAGACCGGGCAGCGCACTGCCCACCCACAGCAGCAACAGCAGGGCCCCGCCGGCCAGCAGGCCCGCGCCTCCGAGGAGCACCTGCTTGCGCAGCGCCGCCTGCTGGGCCGCGTCGGCGGCCGCGTCTTCCCGGCGCCGCTTCAGCTCGGTCAGCGCCTCTTCGACGTAGGCGGGCGCGATGTCGAGCTCGCCGGCCACCTGCTCCACCTCCTCGAGGCTGGCCCCCTCGGCGGCCGCCCGGTCGGCGTCCTGCAGCTCGGCCGCGATGGCGATGACATCGTCGACGTCGGCATCGGGAATGTCGGCACGCTGCAGCAGCGTCTCTCGGGTGCTCATGGCGATCTGTATACTTCGCCGAGGAGTCCGATGGTGTTCGTGTGGGCAGCGCTGGCCTGGGCCGGCACCAGCATCGACGAGGTGCCCAACCCGCGCCCGTCCGGCCGGTGGATCAGCGACGTCGCCGACGTGCTCGACGCCGAGCTCGAGCACGAGCTCGAGGGCTACCTGCAGGCGGTCCATCACGACACCGACGCCGAGATCACCGTGGTCACCGTGCACGACACCGTCGACGAGCCCAAGGCCTTCGCCACCGGGCTGTTCGCCCACTGGGGCGTCGGCGACGCCGAGGCGAACAACGGGCTGCTGGTGCTGCTCGTCCTCGACCGACGCCGGCTCGAGATGGAGACCGGCTACGGCCTCGAGGGCGTGCTGCCCGACGGCTGGCTCGGCACCATGCAGGCCCAGCACATGGTGCCCGCGTTCAAGCAGGGTCACTACGACCGCGGGCTCGAGGCCGGGCTGCGCCAGGTGGCCGGGCGGCTACGGGCCAACGCCGCGGCCGTGCGAGAGGGTGGGGGCCACAGCAACCCCGGGAGCCCCCCCGGGGGGGTGCCCGAGTGGGCCCCGCTCGCCGGCATATTCGGGGTGATGGGGCTGCTCGGCCTCGGCGGCTACGCCTACCACCGCCGGGAGCGGCGAACCTGTCCCCAGTGCCGCGTGCGCATGCGGATGCTCTCGGAGATCGACGACGACGAGCACCTCGACGAGGGGCAGCAGCACGAAGAGGCCATCGGCGCCATCGACTACCAGGTGTTCGTCTGCGATCAGTGCAGCTTCTCGCGGACCCTCACCGTGCACCGCTGGTTCTCTGGCTACAGCCAGTGCCGCGCGTGCGGAACCAAGGCGCAGCGGTCCACCTCCACCACCGTCCGCCACGCCAGCTACACCAGCGGAGGCCTCGTGCGCATCGAGGAATTCTGTACCTACTGCGACGCGACCCACAGCTACACGCGCTCGACGCCGCGCCTGCAGCGGTCGTCGTCGAGCTCCAGCAGCTCCGGCAGCTCCTACGGCGGCGGCGGCGGCAGCTTCGGCGGTGGCAGCTCGGGTGGCGGCGGCGCGGGGTCGTCATGGTGACCGCCCTGCTGCTGGGCTGGAGCCTGGCCCACGCCGCCGAGGTGCCGTTCACCGCGCCCGACGAGGTGCGCCTGTTCACCGCCGTCGCCACGGTGACCGCCAAGGCCAGCGCCGAGGACGACGCCTGCGACGAGGCCGCGCGCATGGCCCTCGACGAGCTGCGCGACCGGGCCGCCAAGGCCGGCACCCCCACCCTGATCAGCGCCGCCATCGACGGCGAGTGCAAGCAGGCGAAGACCGGCAGCACCGTGCTCACCTCCGTGGTCTCCCTCGACGGGGTGGCCGTGGCCGAAGGCCCGGCGATGCCGACGGTCACCGCCCAGCGGGCGCTGGCCATCGCGGCCACCGTGGGCGCGCCGCAGGGCGGCCTGGACGCGGCGGCGATGGTGGGCCTCGACGGCAAGGCCTGGCTGTCCCTGGGCCCCCTCGATCCCGGGGCCAGCGAAGAGACCGCAGAGGCCCGAGCGGCCACGGCCTTCCTCGACCATGTGCTCCCCGAGGCCGCCAAGTGGGGAGCGGTGCTGCCCACGCTCCCCGAGCTGGCGGGGGTGGCGGTGGAGGTGCTCACCGACGGCAAGGGCAAGAAGCGGGGGGCGCTGCGCTTCGTGGTGCCCACCGACGAGATCACCACCTGGCGCAAGGGCGAGATCCCCGACGAGGTGCTGCTCGAGCGCGCCGGCGCCTACGTCTCGCCCGCCGGCAAGGAGCGGTCGTGGACCCCGCTGAAGGTCGATCTGACCACCGCGGGCCAGACCGACGCCAGTCTGCGGGAGGTCGACATGGACGACGCCGATCTCGAGGGGCTGGAAGACGAGAGCGAGTAGGGCCTCAGTCCAGCGACAGCTCGTAGGTTCCGCCCTCTCCTCCCAGGGACTGGTCGGTCCACGTGCCCGAGCCCGAGCAGCTGCCGAAGTCGTAGCTGCCGGAGATGGTCACGCCCTCGTGGGTGCCGCTCATGGTGCCGTCGGCCGCCACGAAGCCCTCGGCGTCGGTGTCGCCCGACGACGAGGTGAACGTCACGTACAGCGTGCCGTCGGCGAGCAGCTCGCCGAGGACCCCGCCGCTCACCGGGTAGGCGTCGACGTCGTAGGTTCCCGAGTGCTCGCCGGCGCAGTCGGCCGCGTGGCCCCCACCGCCACCGTTGCCGCCGTTCCCACCGTTGGCCCCGTTCGTGCCGTTGCCGCCCCCGTTGGTGCCTCCCGATCCCTCGCCGGTGTCGGCGCTCTCGGTGTCGTCGCCGTCGCCCTCGCTGGCGCAGGCGAGCAGGGTGAGCGGCAGGGCGAGCAGCAGCGCGCGGATCGGCAAGGTCATGGTTCCTCCAGGTCTACGGTTAGGCTACGGACCGATGCAGCCACCCGACACGACCGCAGCGGACAACCACCTGACCGAACCGGACACCCGTCACGGCGTGGCCGCCTCGGTCGTGTCGCACCTGCTCGTGGCCTACGCCGCCCACGCCCCCGACCACGCCGAGCGCCTCTTCGAGCAGCTGGGCCTCGTGGGTCCCCACCGCTTCGACTTCGCCCAGCGCGTGCCCGAGGAAGCGGTGCTGGGGGTGTTCGACCGCCTCGGCCCGACCCACCTCGACCTGGGGCTGCAGGCCATCGCGGCGCCGTCGGGTCACTTCTCGCCGGTCTACCACCTGGCGGCGGCCGCAGAGGTGGTGGCCGACCTGTTCGACGTGGCCGTGCAGTACAGCGCGCTCGAGTGGACGCGCCTGGCCTACCGGGCGGTCCTCGACGACGAGCGGGTCACCTTGGTCACCCCCGCCGTCCCCGAGCGGCCGGGCGCCTGGCTGCTGCAGCGCTACCTCACCGCCGAGATGATCTTCGCCACCAAGCACGCCTTCGCCGCCGCGCCCGTGCAGGTGCTCCGTCTCGAGCTCCCCGGTCCGCCCACCCCGACCGAGGGCTGGCACGCCCTGGCCGACGAGGTGGTGTTCGACTGTGCGGAGGTGCGCGTGGTGTCGCCGCGCTCGGTGCTCGACGTGCCCTGCGCCCAGCCCAACCCGTCCCTGAGCGGCTGGCTCCGCTACGTGCTCGACCAGCGCCTCGCCGAGCTGCCCCGCACCGCCAACCTCAGCCACGAGGTGGCCGAGCTGGTGCGCCGTCGCCTGGCGCAGCCGCCCGACCGGGGAACCACCGCGGCCGTCCTCGGCCTCACTCCGCGCACGCTGGCCCGTCGCCTGGCCGACGAGGGCACCTCGTTCCGCGCCATCGTCGACGCCCAGCGGCTGCGGGCGGCCACCGACTGGCTGCTCGACCACGGCATCGCCGAGGTCTCCGAGCGCCTGGGGTTCGCCGATCCGCGCAGCTTCCAGCGCGCCTTCCAGCGGTGGACCGGCCTGTCGCCGAGCGCGTGGCGGCAGCAGGTACAAAGCTGAGACACGGCCGCGCCGATCCCACCGTACAACGAGGATCGGAGGTCCCCCATGAACCCAGCCCCCGAAGACGCTGCCCGCGCCGTGCTCCGCGACCACGCCCGCGCGCCCCGTCCCTACGCCGCCACCACCGCCGCCATGGTGGTCGCCGAGGCCGCCCGCCGCCGCGCCGACCCCCCGGCGGAGACGAGCGCGCTGCTCCTGGCCGCCACCGCGGCCAGCGAGTGCGGCGCCGACGATCTGGTCACCCACATCGTCGACCGCCTGGTGGTGCTCAACGGCCCCCACGCCCCCGCGGCCCTGCCCGAGCGCGTGCAGCTGGCGCTCGCCGAGCGGGCGTAGTCACCCACCGTCGGCGAGCCGCGCATGGACCCGCTCGTCGTGGGCGGGGACGATGACGAGCTCGGGATGCACGGCGGCCAGCCGGTGGAGCGCCACGAGCTGCTCGCGCACCCGGGCCGGGTCGAGGTCGACCATGCGCCGCGACAGCCACGGCTTCTCGGCAGGCCAGGTGACCCCCTCTTCGGCCCAGGCGGTGTCGCCGATGAACAGCAGCCGCCGCCCGTCGGACAGGTGCACGAAGACGCCCACCGATCCCGGCGAGTGGCCCGGCATGGGCACGGCCACCACCGACCCGTCGCCGTACACGTCGTGGTGGGACGGGAACGGCCCGTAGGGCCCGCCGTCGAAGGAGAGCCGCCGAACCACCACCGGCTCGGCCGCGTCGAGCTGCCGGTAGAGCGCCGCCCCGTCGTCGTGAGCGATGTAGCCCTGCTCCTCGTCGGTGAGCCACACCGGCACACCCGGCAGGTCCTCGAGGCCGCTCACGTGATCCCAGTGGCTGTGGGTGAGCAGCACGCCGCGCAGGTCGCTGGCCGCTAACCCCTGGCCCGCGAGGCCCTCGGCCACCGACTGCGACAGCTCGAGCTCGATGATCGCCTGCATCAGCAGCGGCACGGTGGCGACGTGGGCCACCCCGTTGCGGCTCATGCCGGCGTCGATGAGGATCGGACCCTCGGGATGACGCACCAGCACCGCCACCATCGCGCTCACCAGCGGATCGGTCAGCGGAGCGCCCCGCACGCTGAACCCGTGCTGCGTCGCCACCCGGGCCGTGGGGATGACGGTGACCGAGACGCCCTCGACCTCGGGGTGGGCCGGCAGCGCAGCGACAGCGCCCGACGGCACGGTCAGATCGGACCGCACGAACGTGCTGCCCACGGCGCCGACCGCCCCCAGCAGTGCCACCACGGCCCCTCCGAGCGCCACCGCCCCCCACCGCTTCATCCTGCCTCCCGTCGCAGCATAGCTTGCACCCCCCACGCCACCCATTAGACTGCAGACATCGGAGTGCCGGTTTGCCGTCCTGAAGCCCACCAACCCCACCGTGTCGGATCTCCCGCGCAGCGCTGTGCACGGCGGGCGCTCCGGCGACGCCCGTCCACGGCGACGATCGCAGGATCCGAGCCATGATCGGGCGCACCGTCGCTGCACGTCCGAGGCCTCGTGGCCCACGGTCTGGCAGCGTCGTCACGGCGGGGTGCGGGTGGGCCTGCACGCTGCCGATGCTCCTCCCAGCGACCCCGCGCGGTCGGGCCCTCGTGGCCCGGCGAGGTGGTCGTGTCTGCTCTCCCCGAGGTCTCCTGGACCCTCAGTCGCTCCGTCGCAACGTCGTCCCCGTCCCTGTCCCTTCGCTGCCCCCGCTGCGACGGGCTCCGCCCCCACGTGTTCACCGAGCGCGCGCGGGTCAACGCCAACAAGGCCCGGCTCGACGCCTGGCTGCTCTTTTCTTGCATTGCATGCAAACGAACCCACAAGCACGTCGTGTTCCGGAGGACCCCGGTGACCTCGGTGCCGCCGGAGCTCCTCGAGGCGCTCCATCGCAACGACGTGGAGCGACTCACGCCGCTGCTGCCCGTCGCCGCCGCGGCATGGTCGCTGCGCGCTCCCCCGGTGGACGGCGCGGCCACCGTGGTGCTGTCGGTCGACGACGGACTCCGCGTTCGCCTCGACAAGGTGCTCGCCCAGGGGCTCGGGTGCAGCCGGCGAGAGGTGAAGGGGCGAGTGCAGGGAAGAGTGCGCTTGTCGCGACCGGCCCGTGATCAGCAGCGGATCGAGGTGTTCGGCTGATGGAGAATCCCCCACGCCGTTCCCCCCACGTGGGGGATTTCCGGACAGCTCTTGTCCGAAGTCACCGCCGAGCGGCCGCCGATTCCCCCACGTGGGGGACTTCCGGACAGCTCTTGTCCGCAGTCCTCGCGGTCCCAGAGGATACGCCCCTCGCCGGAGGCACACATGCAGTGGCTACGCTGGGCGGCAGGAGTGTCCAGCCTCGGCGGGGCCGGGGTGGTGGCGCTGGCGACGGGGGTGGGCTGGTGGCTGTCGTCGCCGGGCCACCGCGGCCAGGTGACCGATCACTTCGACGGCACCGTGTTCCGCAACACCGAGCCCACCCCGCTGCCCAGCTTCGGGAGGGCGATGCGCATGTTCCGGGAGGGCCGCGGCCCCGACTGGGAGCAGCGCGCCGTCGGGCCGCAGCCGCCACCGCCCGAGCGCGTGACCGGCGACGATCTGCGGGTCACCTTCGTCAACCACGCCACCGTGCTGGTGCAGCACGACGGGGTGAACGTGCTCACCGATCCCATCTGGTCGGAGCGCTGCAGCGCGGTCCAGTGGGCGGGGCCTGCGCGGCACCACGTACCCGGCGTGGCCATGGAGGAGCTCCCGCCCATCGACGTCGTGCTCATCAGCCACAACCACTACGACCACCTCGACGTGGACACCCTCCGTGCCCTGGCGCGCCGCGACGACCCCGTGCTGGTGGTGCCGCTGGGCAATGGGCCCCTGGCTCGGGCACTGGGCTTCTCGGAGGTGATCGAGCTGGACTGGCGGGAGACGGTGACGGCCCGAGGGCTTCGCATCACCGGGGAGGAGGTGCGTCACTTCAGCAGCCGGGGCCTCTTCGACCGCAACCGCACCCTGTGGATGGGCTTCAGCATCGAGGGCACGGAGGCTGGTCGCTGGTACTTCGCTGGGGACACCGGCTTCGGGGAGCACTTCGCCGATACGGGCCGGGCGAGGGGGCCCTTCCGCCTGGCCCTGCTCCCCATCGGCGCCTATGCCCCCCGCTGGTTCATGGGCCCCATCCACATGGACCCGCAGCAGGCGGTGGCGGCCCACCGCGACGTGCGGGCGGCGGCGAGCCTGGGCATCCACCACGGCACCTTCCAGCTCACGCGGGAGGGGCAGGATGCGCCGGTGGAGGAGATGCGGGCTGCCCGGCAGGCGGCGGGGTTGGAGGAGCGGGCCTTTCGGGCGCTGGCGCCAGGCGAGGGCTGGGCCGTGCCCTGAGGGAGTGTCGCGGTCCGCGGAGGATGTCCGGTGCGGGGGGCTGCCCAGGAGCCGTGAGTCACAGGTCCTAGGGGACCCTGTTCCTGCGGACATTGCCGGGGGCATGCGTGCCCATCCCCCGACGGATGTCCGATTCATCACGTAGTTGCAGATGCCGAAGTGGTTCACCAGCACCCGTGGTGAGCTGATTCGGGTCGAGCGAAGAGCCTCTACTCCTGGGCTGGGGGAGTCCGGGCTACTTGCACATGGCCTCGAGCTTTGCTTCGAAGTCCGGGTGCGTTGCCTTGGCAAGCGCCAGCACTTCGGCCGGCGATTTCTGTTTGTCCGGAGCCACTTCCCTTGCGAAGTCCTCGAAGTGCTTCTGCGGCTTGACATCGTCGGCACCGTATTCGACAGCCTCCATCGGTCCGATACCGCCGGCCAGCAGCCAGAGGTAGTCGCCGAAGTCGCGGGCGACGACACCGGTCTCCCCTTCGGACCCAAGGAAGACGACAGGCTGGTCCAACAGCTCCACTCCATCGTTGGCGAGCCAGAAGGCCACTTGGCCTCCGGTGCCATCCATGCCGAAGACGCGGAAGCCCTCTGACTCTGCAGCCTCATTTCCGGTCCAGGCTTGGAGCCACGAACGGTTCTCCGACAATGGCCAGAATTCGTCGTACGGCTCGAAATCCATCACGTCGAAGTCGAACTCGAGCTCGTGCAGTCGTGCGAGCGGCGCCGGGAACTCAGTACTCCATCCCACGATGACCTCCTGTTGTCGTCGTTGCGGTGGGCCAGCATAGAGCAATCACCGAAGCCGCTCGGAGAAGGCGGCCGGCGCGGCGAATCTTCAGCGTGATTGTTGTCGTTCTGGAGGGCGAACGGACGAATCGCGTGTGGCTTCGGCGACCGTTGGGGATTGCGGTCGTCCTGCGTGGGGGGGGGCTACCCAGGAGCCGTGAGTCACAGGTCCTAGGGGACCCCGTTCCTGCGGACATTGCCGGGGGCATGCGTGTCCATCCCCCGACGGATGTCCGCCGCCCAGCAGCGCCTACTTCACCCAGCCCTTGGCCCGGAGCTCGGCCACCGAGCGCGCCATGGGCACCATCCCGAGGGCCCGCCCGGTCTGCATGACGCTGTGCAGCTGCGGCGTCTTCCCGTCCCGGATGTTGGCGGCGGCAGCCTGGTTGATGCGGAGCACCTCGACGGCGGGCACGCGACCGGCGCGGTCGAGCCGCGGCAGGAGCTGCTGGGCCACTACCCCCTGGAGGGCATCCGCGAGCTGGACCCGCACCTGCTGCTGCCGACCTTCTGGGTAGGCGTCGACGATGCGCTCCACGGCACTGACGGCGTCGCGGCTGTGCAGGCTGGCGAAGACGAGGTGACCGGTCTCGGCGGCGGTGAGGGCGAGCTGGATGCTCTCGGGGTCACGCATCTCGCCGACGAGCACGACGTCGGGGTCCTCCCGCAGGGCGTCCTTCAGGCCGCGGGCGAAGCTGTCGACGTGGCGGCCGATCTCCCGCTGCCGCACCAGGGCGCCGTCGACGGTGGGCATGGCGTACTCGATGGGGTCTTCCAAGGTGATGAGCACGCCGCCTCGGGCCCGGAGCCGCTCCACGAGGAGGGAGGCCATGGTGGTGGACTTGCCCGATCCGGTGGCACCGCAGAAGAGCACGAGGCCGTGGGGGAGCTCCGTGACCCAGCTCAGGTCTACCGGGAGGTGGAGGGAGCGAAGGGGCGGGGGGGCCGGACGGAGCACGCGGAAGGCGGCGGCGAGCCCCTCGGCGTGACGGTAGACGTTCATGCGGAAGCGCCCGCCACCGGGGAGCTGCACGGCACGATCGATGGACTGGCCGGCCTGGAGGCGGGCGTGATCGGCGGGGGTGACGACCCCCTCGAGGACGGCGTCGAGGTCGTCGAGGCGGGCGCCGGTGGGCACGAGGCGCCCGTGGAGCCGAAGCATGGGGGCGCTGGCGGTGGCGAGGTGCAGGTCGCTGGCCTGGCGCTCGGCGGCGTAGGCGAGGAGGCTGGCGAGGCGGTCGCTGGGGCCGGTGGGCTCGTCGGGCAGGGCGGCGGACCTGGGGGCCGCGACTGGGGTGGCGGTGGTGGGGTCGTCCGGCGGTGGACGATTGGGCGGCGGAGGCGCTCCCGCGGGGGCCTGTGGCGCTGCCTTGGCCGGCGCCAGGTCGTCGTCGTCGGGGAGGTGGACGAAGCGCATGCGCTCGCCCCCCCGGCCGGAGAGGTGAACCTGGTAGCGCCCGTTCTCGCCCTCGTCGATCTCCAGGGAACCACGCCCGGAGTCGCTGAGGGAGCTGGCGACCTCCTCGGTCAGGACCTCGCGGAGCATGAGCTGATGGCGGTCGTCGGGGATGGCGCGGAGGAAGAGGCGCAGGGCCTCGCCGCGCTTGAGGAAGGTGGGGGACTGGCCGGTCTCGAGGATGAGCTCGTCGCCGGAGTGGGTCTGCAGCACGCCGAGGAGCGCGGAGAGCTGGGACATGGGGGCCTCCTGGTCTTCCGCTATGCCGAAGGGGCTGTCACGGGAGGTCGAGGTACGTAGGGACCTACCATGAGCATGCGATGAGCTGGGCCGAAGACGACTGGGAGCGCGCCACGCCGCCGGTGACCCTGCCCGCCGACGAGGTGGCGGAGCTGGTGGGCTTCGCACCGCTGCGCATCCAGACCCTGGCGGGGGGCAAGGCGAACACCCACCTGCGGGTGCAGGGCGCCGATGCGGACCAGGTGCTTCGCATCGTCCAGCGGGACGCGGCCACCGCTGAGCGGGAGCAGCGTCTGTGGCCGATGGTCCGCCCCCATGTGCCGGTGCCCACGGTCCATCGGTGGTCCACCACCCGGTCGGGGCTGCCGGTGGCGGTGATGGACTACGTCGCCGGGGAGACGCCGGCCGATGTGATGGCCCGCGCCCCGGAGGCGGCCCACGGGGTGGGGCTGGCCCTGGGCCACACGCTGGCCGGGCTCGGGGCGGTGCCGGTGGCCGAGATGGGGCTGTTCGCCCCCGACTTGAGCCTGTCCCGTCGCTTCGACACCGTGGCGGACTCCTTCCTCGACCTGGTGGACTGGAGTCTGCGCCGCGGCCGGGCGGGCAAGCGGCTGGGCCCGGCAGCGGCTCGGGTCGCCGCGGCGATGCCTCGGGCGGCCGAGGCGCTGGCCGTCCTCGACGACCACCCAGGGCTTGCCCACGGTGACTACAAGTCGTCGAACCTGCTGATCCGCCCGGCGGCGGACCGCTGGGAGGTGGCGGCGGTGCTGGACTGGGAGTTCGCCTGCCCCTTCACCCCCATGCTGGACATCGCCATCCTGATGCGGCACCGAGACACCTTCCCGCCGAGCTTCCAGGCGGGCTTCGCGGCCGGCTACGGCGCCCGCGCGTGGCTCCCCGACGACTGGCGGGCCCTGTCCCGCATCGTCGACATGATGAACCTGGTCGGCTTCCTGAACGCGTCCGGCGACCGTCCACGGCTCTACGAGGCGGTGACCGGCCAGCTCCTCGCCACCGCGGACGCTATTCGTCGGGGATCGCCTGGGGGGGCAGCGCCATGAGGTGGTCGTACACCGCGCGCAGGTCGGCCTCGCTCCAGCTCGCGTAGGCGGGCCAGGGCATCAGGGTGTCGAGGGTGCGGCCGTCGCGGCTGACGCCGGTCTGCATGGCCTTGGTGAAGTCCTCGAAGGACCAGGCGCCGATGCCGTCGGCCTCGTGGGGGGTGATGTTGCTGGACCGGGGCTGCCCGGGACCGAAGCCCTTGCCCACCCCGCCCTCGTGGCACCCCAGGCAGCCGCTCACGGTGGCCAGGTAGGCGCCGCGGTCGGCGGCTGCGGTGGGGATGGGGGCGTCGTGGTCGACGTCGTGGGCGTGGTAGGCCCAGCTGCCCTTGGACACCAGCATCTTGCCGATGGGCCCCAGGGTGAGCTCCCCCGGCTCGTGGTCGATGGGGGTGAGCTGCTCGAGGTAGGCGACCATGGCGCCGAGGTCGTCGACGGTGAGCTGGGCGTAGTCGTGGACCGGCATCATCAGGATGGCGTGGCCGTCGGGGTCGACGCCGTGGCGGATGGCTCGGACCCAGTCCACCGGCTCATAGGTGCCGGCGAGGGTGGTGAGGTTCGGCCCCACCACGTGGCCCATGGGGAAGCCGTCGATGTAGGCCCGCCCCTCCAGCTTCTCGCCGTGGCAGTCGGTGCACACGGTGATCTCGTGCACCAGCACCCGGCCCTGCTCCACCGCGTCCGCGTCGGAGGGGACGTCGATGGCCTGGGCCGAGACCGAGAGCGGCACCGGCGTCGGGGCCGATGCACAGGCGAGCAGCAGGGAGAGGACCATGGTGACTAGCCGTCGATCAGCCCGTTGAGGGTGGCGGACGGGCGCATGGCCTTGCTGGCGAGCTCGGCATCGGGCTTGTAGTAGCCGCCGATGTCCATGCCGGGGCCCTGGGCCTCGTTGAGCTCGGCCACGATGACGCTCTCGTTGGCGGCCATCGCCTGGGCCAGGGGGCCGAAGGCGGCGGCGAGATCGGCGTCGTCGGCCTGGGCGGCGAGGGCCTCGGCCCAGAACATGGCCAGGTAGAAGTGGCTGCCACGGTTGTCGAGCTCGTGCACCTTCCGGCTCGGGCTCTTGTTGGTGAGCAGGTACTTCGTGGTGGCGTCGTCGAGGGCAGCACCGAGGACCCGGGCCTTGGCGTTGCCGTAGCGCTCGCCGAGGTGGTCGAGGCTCACCGCGAGGGCGAGGAACTCACCGAGGCTGTCCCACCGGAGGTGGTTCTCCTTGGCGAACTGCTGCACGTGCTTGGGGGCCGAGCCGCCGGCACCGGTCTCGAAGAGGCCGCCGCCGTTCATCAGCGGCACGATGGAGAGCATCTTGGCGCTGGTGCCCACCTCGAGGATGGGGAAGAGGTCGGTGTTGTAGTCGCGCAGCACGTTGCCGGTGACGGAGATGGTGTCCTGGCCTTCGCGGATGCGCTGGACGGACAGCTTGGTGGCCTCGACCGGGGACAGGATGTGCAGCTCGAGGCCGTCGGTGTCGTGGTCGGGGAGGTAGGCGTTCACCTTGGCGATGAGCTGGGCATCGTGGGCGCGGTCGGCGTCGAGCCAGAACACGGCGGGGACGCCGGTGGCCCGGGCCCGGCGCACGGCCAGACCCACCCAGTCACGAACCGGGGCGTCCTTCACCTGGCAGGCACGCCAGATGTCGCCGGCCTCCACCTGGTGGGACATGAGCTCGGTGCCAGCGGCGTCGACGATGCGGATCACGCCGTCGGCGGCGACCTCGAAGGTCTTGTCGTGGGACCCGTACTCCTGCGCCTTCTTGGCCATGAGGCCGACGTTCGGCACGCTGCCCATGGTGGTGGGGTCGTAGGCGCCGTGCGCCTTGCAGTCGTCGATGACGGCCTGGTAGATGCCGGCGTAGGAGCTGTCGGGGATGACGGCCTTGGCATCCTGGGTCTTGCCCTCGGCGTTCCACATGCGGCCGGAGGTACGGATCATCGCCGGCATGGAGGCGTCGATGATGACGTCGCTGGGCACGTGCAGGTTGGTGATGCCACGGTCGGAGTCGACCATGGCGAGGTCGGGGCCGTCGGCCAGGCAGGCGGCGATGTCGGCCTCGATGGCGGCGCGCTGGTCGTCGGGCAGGCCCGCGAGCTTGCCGACGAGGTCGCCGAAGCCGTTGTTCACGTCGACGCCGAGCTTGTCGAAGGCCTCGCCGTGCTTGTCGAACAGGTCGGCGAAGAACACGCGCACGGCGTGGCCGAAGATGATGGGGTCGGAGACCTTCATCATGGTGGCCTTCATGTGCAGGCTGAACAGGACGCCGGACTCCTTGGCCGCGGCCACCTGCTCCTTCAGGAAGGCGATGAGCGCCTTCTTGCTCATGAAGGTGCCGTCGATGATCTCGCCGGCCTCGAGGGCGAGATCGCTCTTCAGCACCGTGGCGGTGCCGTCGGCGGCGACGTGCTCGATGCGCACGGTGGTGGCGGCGTCGACCGTGACGCTCTTCTCGTTGTGGCGGAAGTCGCCGGCGCTCATGGTGGCGACGTGGCTGGCCGAGTCGCTGCTCCAGGCCCCCATGCGGTGCGGGTTGTTGCGGGCGTACTCCTTGACCGCCTTGGGCGCGCGGCGGTCGGAATTGCCTTCGCGGAGCACCGGGTTCACGGCGCTGCCCTTCACCTTGTCGTAGCGGGCCTTGATGGCGCGCTCGTCGTCGTTGACCGGGTCTTCCGGGTAGTTCGGCAGCGCGAAGCCCTTGGCCTGCAGCTCGGCGATGGCGGCCTTGAGCTGCGGCACGCTGGCGGAGATGTTGGGCAGCTTGATGATGTTGGCATCGGGCGTGAGGGCGAGCTCCCCGAGCTGGGCGAGGGCGTCGGGCACCTGCTGGGCCGCGGAGAGGTACTCCGGGAACACGGCCAGGATGCGGCCGGAGAGGGAGATGTCCGGGGTCTGCACGTCGATGCCAGCGGCCGCCGTGAAGCGCTGGATGATCGGCAGGAAGCTGTACGTGGCGAGGGCGGGGGCCTCGTCGGTGATGGTGTACATGATGGTGGGCGTGGTCATGCGTGCTCCGTTCGAATCACGAGGGAGCGGGAAGCTATCACCCTGAGGCCATCTCGGGGGCCCCAGACCCCGGGCGCGAGGCGTGTCGGCGCATGTGGCAGGATGCACCGCGGGAGGCGCGCATGTGGATGCTGATGGCCCTGGCCTTCGCGAGCGACGACGAGTGGGAGCTGCTGGGCGCCAACCTGGAGACCGGAGCCATCGCGGTCCGGGAGCACACCTGGCACGACGACAGCCCGGACATGGAGGCGCACGACTGCGGCTACGCGGGCCACGAGGGGCCGAACGGGGTGGTGCTGCACCTGCTGCAGGCCGATGGCCCGACCCGCCGGTGGACGGTCTACGACGCCGTCACGAAGCCGGAGGAGTGCACACCTCACGAGGTGTCGGTGGACCGGCTGACCAAGGCCAAGGCTGCCTTCGCGGAGGCCGGGGTCGACCTGGACGCCCCGGTGCCCTTCGTCAAGAGCGACAAGGACCAGCTGCGACTGCCCCTCAGCTCGGGTCCCAAGACCATCGCCTGGACCGAGCTGGACGACCCGCGAGTCCAGGAGCTGGGGCGTCGGGGAGAGGTCGAGGTGGACGCGTCCGGGGGCATGGGCTCGGATCGCTGGCGGGCGACGAGGTACACGGTCGACGGGAAGCCCTGGCGGACGACCTACCGGCGGAGCTCGCACTGGCCGATGTTCTACGGGCACACCCTCGTGGGGGGCGTGGCGGCAGGGGACCAGGCGGTGCTGTGGTGGAGCTCCAGCGTGGGGGGGATGCGGTCGGCCACCGAGTCCACCTACAGCCTGGAGCGGGTCGACCTGACGAAGCCCTTCGAGCACGAGATCATCGGGCAGCTGCGGCACGACCTGCCCGCAGGGGCGGTGCGGGACGTGATCGTGCAGGACCTCGACCCGGCGAAGGGGGTGGCGGCGGTGAAGCTGATCTCCCACCATGGCCGTCGCTCGGTGGTGTGTGACTACCCAGGAATGAAGCACGGGACCGACGGTGTGTTGCTCACCGTCTGGAGCTTCGCCGACAGCTCCATGGAGGTCGGGCACGAGGTCTACGCGGCCGCAGTAGGGGAGCGCGCCTGCACGAGCCCCGAGCGCTCGGCGGCGGCCCTGCAGGAAGCCAAGGAGGACGCTGCCTCCTATGGGCTGGACCCGACCTCGGGTGGGCCCGAGCGGCATCCCCTCGGGGAGGTGTGGACCGTGGCCGGCCACCAGGCCTCGCTGGGGGGCGCGTCGGTGCTGGTGGATGGGCAGGAGGTGGGTCGCCTGCCCGACGGGGCGACGGTGCACAGCGCCTGGTCCCACGCCGGGCACCTGGTGTTCGTGCTGCTGAAGGGTGGGGGGGACCAGACGGTGGCCTCGCTGTCTCCGCTGTACCCGGTGGCGGCGCCATGAACCTCCCCCTCCTCTTCGCCTCGCTGATGGGGGGCTGCTGCCCCGACTACCAGCCCGAGACCGGGCGGGCCGGCTACGACCAGGCGGCGCTCGACGCCCTGCGGGACCGCCTCCACGCGGCCCGGCCTCGCACCACCGCGAGCACGGGGGGCACGGGCTCGGCATCGCTCCCTCCGGCCGATCCGGCCGATCCGGCCGACCTCTCTTGCGAGGAGCTGTGCGACACGTGGGACATCATCGAGGACTGCACCTTCGTCGACGTGCAGGGCGACGAGGTGGTGGCGGTGGAGTGCACCACGATTCGGCAGTGCGAGGGGGGCCGACGGCATGCCATCGTTCGCCGTCCCCCCGCTCCCGTGGGGCCGGACGCGGTGGGGCGCGCGCTGGCTGCCCAGGCCCATGACGAGTGGGCCAGCGTGCATGCCTTCGTCGCGCTGGAGGAAGAGCTGCGTGCCCTGGGCGCTCCGGTGGCGCTTCGTGCGCGGGTGCTGGAGGCTGCACTGGACGAGGTTCGGCATGCTCGGCTGGCCGCGGCGGCGGCACAGGCTCGCGGTGCGTCGGTGCCGGTGCCGGTGCTCCGGCCGCTCCCGCCGCGTTCCCGGGAGGCCATCGCCGCGGAGAACGTCGTCGAGGCCGTGGTCTTCGAGACCTGGGCGGCGCTCCGTGCCTGGCACCAGGCCCGCCATGCCGACCCCGCCCTGCGGCCCCTGTTCGCCGCCATCGCCCTCAAGAGCCACGGCTGGTCGGTGAGCGTGCACGAACGTGCCGGCAGCGCCCTGATCAACCGTGGCGCCGGCATCGCCACCCACGACGAATTCCTGGTTGAGGCCGCGGAAAAAATCATCAAGGATCGAGGCCTGGGTAAAGAACACTATGAATTCCAAATGCTGCTGGGTGTTCGCGAAAGTTTGCGCGACCAAATCTTGGCGAACAAGCACAATGTGCGCATTTACGTGCCCTTCGGCAAAGATTGGTACGGCTATTCCGTCCGCAGACTCAAGGAGAACCCGTCCTTGGCCGGAACCATGTTT
>ENA-OWNT01002875-OWNT01002875.1-seawater-metagenome-genome-assembly--contig:-NODE-2875-length-17089-cov-4.614566_pt1 | contig 17089 bp, 13 predicted proteins | sample MGYA00238136_ERZ651165 | MGnify/ENA primary metagenome ERZ651165 (study PRJEB26861, sample SAMN08777766) | seawater metagenome | isolation source: coastal seawater | place: USA: Florida | collected...
GAGTGCGGTGTCAAGCGATCTCCTCACTCACTCACCCGCTCTCTCACTCACTCACTCACTCACTCACTTACGCTGACTGAGTGAGGTGGTGTGGGTGGGTGGGCGGCAGGCAGCCACCGACCGTGCCAGCCAGCTTGACTGATTGTGAGTGACTGTGAGTGACTATGTGAGCTGTGCGGTAGTGGACGGCCTCAGTGCCGCAAGGCGGGCGAGGCGGTGGGTCGCAGTCACGAGTAGTTACATCAATCACCGAAAACGCGGTTCAACGACTATACTGACTTAGCCTGTAGTCATAGCTTTTTCCGTCCTTTCGTTGCTTGGTTTTGGTGTTCGTTGGTTGGTTGGTTGTTGGTTGGTTGGTTCCGTTGTCGTTCGTTGTTGTGCTGTCATTCCAATTTGAAGTGCGCAGGTCGTGGTGGTGTCTTGGTGTCTTCCCGTGCGGACGGCGGACAACGGACAACGCGAGCCGCGAACTTAATGTGCCACGTGCTTGCTTCTTGCTTCCAAGCTCCCAGCTGTTGGCGTTGTTTTCGAAACAATACGCGCTATGGTGCCCTTTTCGGCGATGTATATCATGCACGTGGCCAGGCGGCATGTGCGCGAACAAACCTGCGCTCCAATATCTATGCGGGGTTCGACGAAATTCCATCAGTTGACTTTTTTCATAATGGAACAGCTCCAGCAAAAAACAATGTCATAATTTAGATACCAAGGCTGCACACTCAGTAGAGTCGCCATACTTGTGGCGGCACCAATTTTACGGAAGGGTGCGGATTGTTGTGGGTTCGCAGTGTGGCTCGCCGAAAAATGGGGCGCGTTCGCACACGTGGTCGTGTCGCCCGCAAGTCGACAACGATTCCTTGGTGGCGGAACACGTCAGTGGTCGCGGCCGTTGCAGTTGCCGCTGCTGCCAGTTTTTACTTCTTTGCCCAACCACCGTCAACATTGCCTCATTCGTTTCAGCAACCTCCAGTTATCGACGAGCACCATGGCACTCAAGCACCAACTGAGACTGGACGTACCGACAGAACTTCCGACTTTGTCGAACACAATGACAGTGCTTTGACCATCCAACAAAATACAAAGTTGACTGCGTGGCGACCAGTCCTCGACCTAGAAAAAGTTCAATCTTTCGAGGATCTTGAACCGATTCGACGGCAACAACTCGGAGAGCACGACATTTTCTGGAATACCCCCGCTGTGGAGCATGTCACGACATCAAATTGGAAGAGCTTCGTACATTCTGCGGATATGGTCTTCATCGTCTTTTACGATCCCGCGTCTATTGCCTTTGAAGTATTAAGTCCGCAAATATCTGAAGCGGCTTCATTAATTCGGCAAGGACAAACCGCTGAGAACACAGGGCCACGATTACCTGTGAGATTTGGGGCGGTTGACATCTCAGTTGATTTTTATCTTGCAATGCAAGTCGCACCTGAGGTTCTTGGGTCGTGGCAAAAAGAGTCACGGTTGAAACGCAATGAACACGAGCCCCCCAAAAGAGAGGCCTTCAAGTTCGGCGACGCCAATTTTTACCCGGTTGTTGCTTTTACATTCCGCAATGGCACGCGGCTAAACGAGTATGTTGGCACCTTCGAACCCGCCAGCGTCACGGCGTACCTTGAACGCAATCTTGCTCCTCCATTGCCAGCTGTGAAGTTGGAGACCGTGACTGCCATCCAGCGCTTCTTTGACCGCGAGAGCCCAGCCATTGTGGGGTGTTTCTCCGGGAACGAGCTCTCGCACACGTACTTTGGCCAAGCATTTAATGCATCGGCTCACAATACGTTGCGCGGTCTTTACTACTTTGGACTGGTCGGGGATACTTCTTTGTGTGCACAGGCAGTTGCCCTGGAAGGTACAGATATTGTCGGGATTGGGCAGCCCGTGGTGCGCGTAATTTGGAAGCCTCAGGGCATTCACGAGCTTCGTGTGTTCGCATTGACGCCTGAGGAACCTCGAGCCGTGCCACGTGAAAACGGCTCACTTGGTCTGCAAGTGTATCAGCCTGTCCACAATTCGCGAATTCGGGTGCTCACGGAGGAAACATTTGAGTTGAGTTTCGACAAGCTGTTTCAGGAAGAGGCCGAACGGCAAGAGGAGCTCAACGCGTTGAAGCTGTCTGGTAGCAGTGCTGTCGACACACCTGATGGTAACCCACTATTTGAGCGTGAGCAACAACTCTTGTCCTCAAGACGTACCACCATATCCAACAAGTCCGCTGCCAGTGGTGTGGTTACAGAGCAACACCGGGAAAACTTGCCTTCGTTGTCGGTCAGGGATGCAGAGTTGTTGGACAGTGATCGAGTTGCGCAGACAAATGTGAGCTTACTCTCCGGAGAACAGAGTGCCAAAAACAAAGGGGTCGCCAGATACATTTTGTCGAAGTGGTTCGACGAGTCTCCACTGGAGGTAATCGTCGAACTGACTCCAGATAACTCTTTCTTTTACCTAGAGGGAGAAAAAGTAAGTGCACCGATTATTGTTATCGATATGCATTGCACTTGCCTTGACGTTGACTGCAATTGAAATTTTGGTAGGCTTTGGTGATTGCACTTGTTGATAAAAGTGACTCGTCAGCGATTGCCCTGGAATCCACTCGTGCCTCGAAACTGTTGCGCAAAGCAAATGACAGTGCAGTATTCTTTTATGCCGATGGCATAAGTTTTGGTCCACAGTTTGGCCTCACCGATGATGACTTGCCAGCTACAATCCTGGTCGATCCTCAAGATCTAGGCGCTTTCGAGGTGCGTTCATTCGGTGCCCTCTACGTTGTTGCAGGTGTCGTCCTCACCAAACATGGCAATTGTCTTGACAAGGTTGTGCATTCACATGAAAATATTGGGGATCGATTAGAACTCTTCTTGCAAAATTTGCGAATCAAAATCGAAAAACGGAAAAGCGACTTTCAAAAGCGCATCAATGAGACCGTGAAAGCAAGTGTAAAAGAAGCTGCCGTTGATTCCACGCAATCAGAGCTCGCGGCGGCACCCAACACGATGCGTCACATCAACTACAGGGTCAATAGGAATCAATCAAAGCCCCTTGAAGATCACCTGACCTATTTTCGCAATCACCGGATGGCTTTCTATAAGAAGCGGCGGTCCTTTCGAGCTGTGTACGTCGTTGGAAATACCTGACACAGGCCGTCGTCGTTCGTCAGTGTTTGCACGCCATGCTGCATCCGCATAGGTATCCACAACACTTTAAAGAGTTTGGATGGGAGCGAGTGCACCGAAAGTTAATGTCGCATGAATTACTGCGGACATTTGCAAGCGATCTTGATGATCTTCTCAATATCCTTTCCGAGCCTGACTTGCAGCATGAACTTCGGCGTGCGATAGAGTCCCGCGAAAATATTCTGTCCAGGCTGCTCCAGTTTGATGCTAACGAGCAAGCAGCGAAGTATGCCCTGCGCCATGACAACAAAACTGAAGTGGGTATCAAGATGGAGAAATTGCAGCGAGCGACTAGGGAGATGGAACAGTCTGGAGCGAACGAGTTAAAGTCACAGATCATCCAGCTTAATGTTCAAATGGCAGATTTGTTCAATAAAATTCCGAAGTTTTTGGAGAGGAAGCTGAGGCGAGGACAACTGCATTTGGGTTCGAATACTAAGCCCGTTGATCACTTGGCTCATCAACAGGAAGTTCGATCTATTCCACGAGTACATCATGAGAATCTTTCCGTTTCAGAATTTTTGCGTCGGTTTGCTATCCCGAAAAAGCCTGTCGTAATCACAGGATTGAACTTTTCGGGGGGTGTTGACAACACTGGTAACCCCATCGGGCAGAATTGGGATTTGGATTTCTTTCGAGAAAAGTGTGGGCAACGGTGAGGACAGAAATAGGTGACGCCACAATTTTCGCTCTCTTATTGTCTGCTCTGCTCTCGTAGACGAGTGACTTTGAAAACACTCAACGAGTCATCGACATCATGGGGACGTCTGGCGACGGCCGAACGTTTACCCCTAAACGAATTTATTGATACGTTCCAGACGAACGAAACCCGCCAAAAGTAAGCGTTGATCGGTACTGTTGGCTGCTGACATTTTTTCATCCTTGTTTCAACGATTGTACACAGGTACTACCTGCATGATTGGGGCCTACCGCGCTACTGCCCTGAAGTGTTCGGAGAACCGCCATATGATTCCGTTCGCGTACGTTTGCTACCGCCCACCACTGTTTTGGAATTCGCATTAACTTGAAGTTTGTGATTAGGTCCCAAAGTTTTTTGCTCAAGACTACTTTCAACGGAACCCGTTTGAGGGATATGCTCAGAGCTGGTGCGTTCGATATTGTTATTGGCTATTCGAGCGTGATTCACTCAATATTACCTGCTGTACTGTCAATCAGGCCGTCACTGTTCATCGGTGCAAAGGGGACCGAGTCATCCATGCATATTGACAGTGGGGGTACCAATTTCTGGCTCTATCTTTTATCAGGTGTTGCTTGCATTGCGTTTGGTATTGTCGTGAGCCGTGATTTGAATGTGACGTCAACGTTGACTTTGAATAGGTCAGAAAGAATGGGTGTTTTATGACTTCGAAGACTCGATCAATCTGTACCAAGTTGGAGCCCACTTCAACGTTGACGCGTTCCGTCCTGACAAGGTGTGTGTCAAATAATGCAAGTGCAACAAGTTCGGCACGCAACCGTCAATCGATTTAATAAGTTGATGATGTGCGTTTAGGGGCGATTTCCTCTCGAATCGCTTGCGAAAAGATGGAAAGTTATGCAGAACCCCGGAGAACTCGTTTACATCCCTTCAAGATGTCCACACGCCGTGCGGAATCACGAAGATATCCTCGTGAGTGAGCGAACGTTGATAGGGGAGGCAGGACTCGCTTCCGTCCTTGATGAATTGTTCTGCTGGTACTAGGCAATTTCGATGAATTACGTTGATGACTCCAATTACCTCGAATATGTTTGGGAGCAACTGCTCGATGAGAGTTACCGTGCTGTCGAGGTCTGTGCACCGTCGCTGATTATGTGCATCCATTGCTGGAAACTGTGTGGTCATCGTTGTATGTGTCGGGAACAGTTATTTACAGATGTGTTTTTCCCCATTGGTATCGACTTCGAACAAACTAATGGCTCCGAGACGCCTTACGTGACGTGGGGGGAATGGAAGGGAAAGGCTTGGAAACACCCCGACGTGGTCGGAAACTTGAAATTTGTTGGGTAACCGACCTTCGATTCTACAACTAATTAATTACATTTTGTCCAACACTTATTATTAGTGGCTGTGACTGTGTTGCGAATGTCAGCATCTTGTCGAAGCAAGCGGGTAAGCATGCGCAAACTCGCATATTTGTGCGACTGCCACAACGAAGTTACCCTGAAATCATACGTCGGCGGGCGTGACCTCCGCCATGACCCACTTTCTTCGATGCTCGTCGACTGGTGGGACCGTTCCAGTTGAAGTCACCACCGAACGGTGGCGGTCCTCTGTCCTCAGGATTATCCTTGGAATCATCACCTTCATATAAAACAAAGTTTAAAATGCGTACACGAAAGAAATTCGATTCGACGAGCGAACTCACCTTCAAAATTGCTAACACCGCCGTCGTCACCATTAACGGACAGATGACCTTTTGAAACAATCTCTTCGATTTGTTGATCAGTCGCCATGTGCTTTATTACTTTTGCAGCTATTTCAATGGCCAAATGAGATTCTATGCTATTGGCATTGTACCTTGTTGACATGTCAATGTGGGTTCACAAGTCAGCCACAACCGCTTACACCATTGTGTTGCAAACAAAACGTACAATAAAGTTCCAGGGCGATTGAGCTTTCGCTGCGCTACACTACGTGGCCAAATTTTGATGAAAGGAGAGTGAGGAGCTTTTGGCGCACCGTGCTCATCCCTACAAAATCGTCGGTGCTTTTGGCAATCGACAAAAGCCACCCGCACAGAGAGACCAGCGGATGATGCTCCCAGCCGCATGAGGTTGGTCTTTGCTGTCCTGCACGGGCCGCAGGTTGTACCGTCAGTAAACAAAACAAACCACGTCGAATTTTGGAACTCGGGGGATGTGGCATTGCCAAACAACTCCTCATTGAACGTTGCAGGCGTTAGCTCAGTAACGTTGGATATCCCGAAGAGAATCCTCCACTCCACGGCCACCGATCGAACCCAGTCAGCGACACCTTCGGCACTCAAAGGTCGGTTGGGATCAGGGCGTTTATAATCTTGTTGCATCCCAAAGTGGCGATTTATCAACCGCAATGTGGGGTATGATGGCACAGCAAACCAGTCACGGCACGCCTTTTGTTGCGATTCACAATTGACAGCCCCAACTTCTACTTCGTCACCACTAAGTTCCCTAGCCAGCTCCTTGTACTGCGGTGAGAAATCTTGACAAGCCTAAAGTGTACGACACAACAGGAGCTTGACGGGCGCCCTATGATCTATGGAAACACAAAAATGGATTCATACCTTGCACCACGGCGCGTAAAACTCGACAAGCCAGATTGAAGTGTCCTCCCCTCCAACGCGTCGATCCCAACTGGCCTGAACACAAGGAATAATTATACATAACGCACGCAAATTTGACAACCACAGAGATACATTCATCGAACAGGGCGTAGCACAAAGTGGTACCTCGTTGAGGTTGGTGACAAATGGGTCACGAGTGTAAAAATCCTTTGCAGTTTTGCTACTGGCATACTTCTCCCATTCCCATCGAGAGAAGAATTGCTCTTGTTCCGCCTGACAGTGAGTCATTGTTAAAAGAGCGCACCTGTACCAATAACCAATGTACAACGCAACCACACCTCGCCAAAATCGTCAAACATTTCTCGCTTGTCGGGATTCCCCAGTATCTCGTAAGCAGCAACGATCATCGAGAAAGCATCGGAAGCCAGATGCTTGCATGAGGCAGGAGCCTTGTCCGGATGTAGCCAAAGACTGCGAGTCCTGTAAGCCTTCCGAATTGTTGATGGCGCAGCCGTGAACTCGACAGCCAGTGCCTCGTATGGAAAATCTGCCCCGAGTTTTGCAGCACTTTCTTCAGAATTCGGCTGATTGTTCTTTTGTGCGATCGGCTCTGAATTCCGCTGCAAGTTGCGCATTTCAGCCATAAATTCCTCAATTTCGTCACACTTCGAATCGATTGGTGCACTTTGAGAATTGTGTGCTGTAGCACCACGCAATCGCTGTAGCTCAGATTCTCGAAGACTTGCCACCTCTTCCAAGCGTACTTTCTCTTCCAAGTCATGCTCAGTCGCAAGCGTGGCACATTTTGCGGCACAGGTCCATGGTTCCCGATCCATGCTGCAGGAACTAAGGGCTGTTTTTATGATTTTCGTGGGTTGTTCGTTTCGTAATCCACATGCACAGTAGCCGGACTCGCCACTGGGAACAATTTGAGCACAACTCCTGTCGTTTGCTGGCTCTCGTTTCCCGTTTGGATCACACTCAGACGTTCGGTGCCATCCAACACACACGTACAGTTTCGAGGTATCAGGATGACTGCCATGTGCTGGCTTCTGATTGCTTGGGGTTGCTATAGACTTCGGCGTTATTGATTCTGTAAACTCTTCTGCTTCGGGGCATTTCTTGACAAGCCTGTCGCTGAACTTTCCCACATGGTCGTGCTCACCGAGGCAAATCCATGGCTTGTCCGGAACACAGATCCTATCACTAATGCACCATCCACACCCTTCATCGAAACAATCTTCACAGCTGAGGTGTTGAGTACAGTCAATTTCGTCAAACGTGTTCTGGCTTGTTCCTCGGGTATTCGCGTGAGCAATAGTTTGAGTGGTGTCTTCATCACTTGACCTGTCAAGGCTTTGGAGCAACTGACTGATACTGGCATGCACCGAGGAGGCTAATTCGGACCACTTCTCATCCTTGGGAAGAGCCACAACTCTGATGGAATTTGTACGGTCATTTTTGGCACCGCCGGCTTCAAGATCCCGCAACGTGTACGACCCTCTTGAAAATGTCGCGCTCCATTTGCCGCCAAACTTTGCACCTTGAAACAGCGTTACTGAGCAAAATCCAGTGACTTTCATGGAGCTGATGTCGTTACCCTTTGCAGGTGCCGGCCATGACCCTTGCGCGTGATCCCCAGGTTCAAATTGATGTGACCACCCACCAAAATCATCGTCTTCGAAAACTTCGGCGCGGCACGGAGAATCAAAGTCCAGGTCCACACCAATAGATGTGGACAAGTTCTGCAAACGTTGTTTTGCTGTTGAGGAGCCTTCGTTTGAACCCCTGACTTCTTCCTGCAGCCGTTCGCACTCCTCTTGAAGACTTACGAGTCGGGACCGGAGGTTCTCATTCGCGCGCTTTCGCAGCAGCCACAGATGTTCTTCGGCAGAAATTTCAACCACAGACGTCAAAGTCTTTCCTGTCACAGTATTGCAAGTGTTGTCCGCGGCGTTGCACGACGTGGGGGTGCCGCTCACCCTTTTAATCGGTAATGCAGCGACACACGCCAGCACAGACAGAAAGCGCAACATTTTACAGAGATGTTGTGAGATATTTCCAAATTGGTTGACAGTTCTTTTGCGGCAAAATTGTTGACCTCTAAGCCCATCCCTACACTACAACGAGTGAGAATGTTGCAACTACCTCACGAAACGACGTGTTACGTCAGAAGTTCGTGCACGCGAAGTTGCAGTCAATTGCGCAATGCCTCCATGGTTTTTCGCGCTTGCGGTACAACACAGCTACCATGAAGGTATTGCCAAAACTCGTCAGAGACACGGTTTCGAACGCCGCAGACCTCAGACACATGCTAGTACTGGAGTACTTGCGTTCCGACGCCGAACAGATCGGTGGACAGTCAGACCTCGGTTGACAGATGCAACGAACAACGACATCCAAAATTCAAAACGACCCAGCCCCGTGCCGTGCCGTGCTGCTCCGCTCCTGTGTAGTTCGTCGTCGGTTGTTGTCTGTGTTGGCAACGGCGCAACGGCCACCTCCAACGAAGCAAGGACACAAATAGACGCGTTGACTCATGTTCTATAAAATGAAAAATTACGGCATACGCGGCGCTTGCGCAGCTTGGGCGTCGTCCGTCGTCTGTTCGTTCGTTGGTTGTTCGTTGGTCGGCGCACAAACAAACAGAAAATCACGTAAGTAAGCACCATGTTTCGGAAGTTTGTCAAGGACCCCAATCAAGTATGTCATCGACGTTGGCGATGCGTCAAATGTGTGGCAGTTTGCACGTTGTTGTTTGCAGACCCTGGCGAACCGAGTTTTGAGAACCGAGTTTTGAGTGTGTTCGTGCGTGCGTGCAGTGGTGCCTGCGCAGATGCCAAGTTCCAAAGCGGTGCCTCATTTGACCGATGGAAGGAATAGAAGAGAGGCAAGAAGCAAGAAAGCGCAATCATCACCGTCAACACACTGAAACTTTGTACGTTTATTCGACTTTGAAAAAATTCCAATTCTATTTCCAAACCGAGTCACCCTGTGTTGTTTGCCACTTGTTGAGGTTCCATGTTGCCTCTGGGATGAAGCTGTGAGTTGCCGTCCCACGTTCCTGACTAAATCATGTCTTCGGTGAGTGTCGGCACCTCAGCCGATTCCTCACTTCGAACCCCACTCAAAACCGCAGCTCAGTCTTTGGAGAACAATGACAATGTTCCCGAACATCACGTCGCAAACGAACAACACCGCAAAGTCAGTTAACAACAAATTGGGCAGCTGCGTGGTCCTCTGCGCGAAATTTTACCTATATATGGCCATACCTTGTTCCTGCACAGGTGACTTGGGTGGAATATGGAGTCTGCGCGATTGTTGGAACAGGAGGAGCATTGTTTGGATACGGTTTGCTTGCTTCCGCGCTGATGTGCAATTTTCTATGCGTGTTGTGAGCATTTGCGTTCACCGAGTGCTGCACCGTGTGATTACAGATATTGGAATAATCTCCGGTGTTCTCGCTATGAATGATTTCACGGAGGACTTCAACGTATCGTCGTGGACAGATTCTGATTTGCATCTCAACGAAGAAGGAGCCATAGTATCAACCTTTATTTTTGGAAACTTAGTTGGGGCCTTGCTCTCCTCCGTATTTGCAGATAAGTGTGGGCGGCGAACGACGATGATCATCGGCTGCACGGTTTTCTTGTTGGGCGGAGGATTGCAAGTCGCGGCTCACAATTTGTGGACACTGTATGTCGGCAGAGGCATTGCCGGACTTGCAATCGGCCTTATGACGATGATTGTTCCGCTTTTCAACGCCGAGCTTGCGCCGGCTTCGCTTCGGGGCCGCTTGATCACCTTCAATCAAATTGCTATGACTGGTGGAATTATGGTGTCGTATTGGGTCAATTATGGCTTTCAGTTTGTTGCGGAAGGTTGGCGTTATGCACTGAGTGGCCAATTACTCTTTGCACTTGTTCTGCTGTGCGGTCTATTTTGTGTTCCGCAATCACCAAGATGGCTTGTGATGGTTGGCCGTTCAGATCATGCCTTCAAGTCACTGCTTCGACTTCGAGGCCAGAAGCAACTCGCCCAGCGTGAACTTTTTCTGATCGAAGAGCAACATCGCAAGGAAAGGCTTCAGCATGTCGACACATGGCGAGGCCTTTGTTGCGACGCAGTATCGCTGCGTCGCCTTGTCATTTGCTCGGTTTTGCAAAGTTTTCAACAACTGACAGGCATTAATTCCATCATGTATTACATGCCAAGTATTGCAGCCGCTGTGGGGTTCGGAACCAACACCGCGTTGGGCCAAACGGGAATAAATGGCATCGTCAACTTTTTGTCTACTTTCTTGGCGTTCATTTTCGTTGATAGATTCGGAAGACGGCCACTATTGCTCGGGGGTGCACTGCTTATGGGACTTGCAATGACAGTTCTAGCTCTTTTGGGTACCTTTTACGTCTCCTTCGATGCTATTGGACGTACTGTGGTTGAAAGCAGCGTTGCGGCGTGGTCATGCGTCATTGCAATCTACGTTTTCGTTTTCGCATTCGCTTGGAGCTGGGGTCCAATATGCTGGCTGTACCCGACTGAAGCTTTCCCCACTTCGCAGCGTGCGAAAGGAGTTAGCATCACAACGGCGTCCAATTTTGCTTGGAATATTGTCATCGCACAATTCGTGCCAGAGTTACAAGAGGATATTCTGAAGTTTGCCCTCTTCGCAATTTTTGCGCTACTTTGCGCCGTCATGTTCATTTTCGTTCAAGTCCTTCTCCCTGAAACAAGACAAAAATCATTAGAGGAACTATCTAGAGCATTTGATGTAGCGTCTACAAAGAACAACGACACACAAAAGACGCGCTCATGAAAAATAATTCAACTTTTAACTTTTTACTCTGCCAAGGTTTCTTTTCTCTTTTCCAATTTTTATGGTAAATCTAGTTTCAGAAAACAAGTGTGTACATTTGTTTTTATCAAAAAACAACGCAAAAGCAACTCTGGGCTCCACTATAAATGGAATTGCAATGAACATTTGAGTCGGCTTCCAAGTTGTATTGTCAATGACTGCAACATGTCATCCTTATCATCATCAAAGTCACGAGATTGCTGCAAGCCAGCAGATCGTTCAAAATCGTCGAGAACTTGGAGAAGGTGGAAATAATTCACTCGCTCTGTGTGACTTGCGACATGTTCAATCCAGTCACCAACTGATCTGTTCACCAAAGTGCATCGCAAATTACGTATAATATGGACAGTATTGCAAAATGCACACGCACAATCAATGTCATAGAATACGTGCCCTTTTATCGTTTTGGACGGATCTACTTGCATCGGAACCATTCCCAACTCCTCGGCTGACATGTTGACCCCCAAAAATTCACAAAATGATTTGTAGCTAATCCTTCCAGATCGACTCACTCTCAATTCTTTTTGGAGGCGTCTTCTCCTTGGAGCGGCTAAATGTAGTCCATATTTTTGACTACAATGATGGTAGAAGTCATGCCACGACAGAAACAATGTATTTTGTCCTCCATCATCACGACCAGCGTGGCTGGACGATCCTGCAAGACGAGAAAATAGCTTTTTCGTGTCGTAGTGACCCGCCCGCGTCTTGCACTCTTGCATTAGGCGGTCGCGAATGAAGTCAACCATAGCCTCTGCTCCCTCCTCATCCGAAGTGCAAAATCGCAAAAATTTCTTGTAGTCAATTGTACCTTCATCCTCTGGATCGTACTGATCGCATATCAAAACAGCTTCGTCTGCTTTCAACTGCAGACCCATGTTAGCAAGGCCATAGTGAAACGCTGAATAGCTCAATACTCCCTGTCCGCTTGCGTCCAGGTCCTCGAAAGTTCGGAACAAGCCATCTGAGTCTCTTCGATCGAGAAGGTGTTGAAAAAATGTTCTGACTTTTCCTGCTACAGATGCTATCTTTTGGGCGCGGATGGCGGGGCTTTTTTGGTCGTACACCCCGGTTAGCCTCAGAAATGCAGTCCATGACAGAACCGGTCCACCCACAACCAGTGATGCCTTCTGTGCGTTGCCACGTAGTTCATCCCCGGCATTGAATAGTGTAATGAGATCCTCACAATCTCTTTGCTGAATTCGTTTTAGTCGCAATACTTGCAGAAAGTCTTGCAACTCATCTGCGCATAGGAATCCGTCTGCATCCTTGTCCGACGACCTGAAGAGATGTTGAAGGTCGTCTACAATTCCTTGATCTTGAGCAATACGGACCTTACGTGACAATTTTGCTGCCAAGCGAATCAGTCTTCCGCTGTCTCTTGACACCGAAAATATGCCATTCACGCCCCTACCACCACTGGAGTTGACGTAAAACTCTTCAATTTTGTCAAACACGCTTCGGACACGAAGCTCGTCAATACCAACGTCGCTACGGATCGTTTTGTCGTGCTCCACACGGATAGCGAAGAGTGTTGTTCCGCGGCGCCGGTTGCGGTAGACCCTAGTTACTACCGCGTTGACCCAATCCCCCATGTCCCTATACTGTACGAGTGCCCCTTCTTGCATTACTCTGGTTTTGTGCTCGATGCTATCGATGTCTTCTCCATTTATCATCGCTTGCGATTCTGGAGCTGGTCGAATGAATTCTCGATGTATTCTCCGTTTAGTTTCGCTGGTCGCAGCGATGAACACATCAAAAATGTCACCGCCTCGTTCACGTGTGATTTTTGCGTTAAGCCAAGGGCCGTGGCCATTTGGCTGCACTTGCACATTTGAGCCGAGTTCCAGCTGAACTTCTCCCTTAGAATCGGCCGAAAAGCGGACATGTTTGTCACTCAACTCTAATGTCTTGTGAACGTTGTTCTTGGGCTCGAACAAAAATTTGACAGCTACCATCTTTTCCGCGGCAGAGACGTCGACTACTTTGGCACGAGTCCAAACTTTTTTCTTTTGCCCCTTGACGCGTACGAAGGCTTCAATAGAATCCCCAATGGACAAGTCACGGGCAGTGGCTTTACCACTCCTGCCTTTGGCAACTCCATCCATAGTGAGCTTTTTCGCCTCCACGTGCTCTTTGAGGCGGTCGCTTCCATCCAATTTAATGTCAAAACTTCCGTCTCGATGCTTTTTGAGGACGACAGCCTTTTTTGCCCTAGCTCCAGCGCTTCGTGTGTACAGTACACGACTCCCTTTGCTAATGTCGCGAGGTGCCTGCTTGCCTGTCTCATCGCTGCTGCTTACGCTGCTAATGCTCCCGGATTCACTGCTGTCGGTACTGCTACTGTCACTGCCGCCGCTGCTGTCGCTATCACTAGACTCGCTACTGCTGCTGCTACCACCGCTCGAACTCGAACCGGAACTTGATGAAGAGTCTTGTTTTGCAGATTTTTTCTTGGATTCTTTTTTCTGGGCATCTTCTGCTGCCTTATTAGTGTCTGGTCTCGGGTCGGGTGCTTTAGGGTGTAGAAAGGGGTCATCCAGATACTTTGAATGCAGGTCCGGAAACTTTTTCAGGTGTTTTGCCAGATCTTTGTCCATTTGAGCTCGTGATTTTGTGATGTTTTTGTGCACGGCTTCTGCCTTGTCAAACTTTTCTCGTTTTGCATGCTCCTCCATTTTGGGCACTAGCAGTCGAAGCTTTTTCAAATGTTTATCAAGGATCGACAATTCTTTTTTGCGATGCTTGGCAGTTTTGAAGTCTCGGGAATTGGAAGATGCTGTCATTTCATTGGCAACTCGATCGATATGCGCTTGAATTACAGTTTCTTCACTCTGTTGGACTGTCGAGGACGTATGGTCACGCTCCTGTGGATCAACGCCTCCACCTTGCTGGTGCGTTGAATTGGTTGCTCGTTGTGGAACGTTTTTTTCGTCGTGAGCGTTGGGAGGCTCTGGTTTTCGAATTTTGTCCCCAGTCACTCCTTGCTGTGTTTTCCCGTTGGCGAACACGACATCAAAACTGAGGCCTGCACGGGGGGAACGTGGAGACTGCACGTTCACAACCTGGGCATGGAACCACTTTCCTCGTCCTTTGTAGTTCACAATGACATCATCTCCCGCCTTAATCTTGTCGGTGGGGTCCAGAAAGACGTTTTCAGTCCGATTTCGGGTATCATCATCTTTTGTTCCACTGGTTGGTTGTGACTCTTCACCTTTGCCTCCGGTGGCTCGTCCTCGCTCTTTTTTGCGATCGTGTTCTGTGGCCATGTTACTCCTGATGCCATCTTCGTCGGTCGTTTTCGGCTGCTCACGCGTTGAGCTGGACGGTGCCTTGTTCGACACTGTGTCCTTACGGGATGCAGTATCTTCGTCTGATTCTGTGTCTCGTCGCGAATGAACTGCACTTGAGCGTTTATTTGGAATTGACCGTTTCTTGTCTTTGACGTGCTTGTCACCATGACCATCATTATCATCTCGCGACTCTTCCGACGATCCATTGTCAGACACATTGTCCCTATTCGCTTCATGTCGTCGTGTCTTTGGATTGTCGTTGCTTTCGGGGTCAGTTTCTGATCCATCAAAGCTGTTGCCTGGGACAACTTTGGTGGAATCTTTTGCATTCTGTGTTTCTTCGTCGGTCGAGGAGGCTTTCTTTGAGTTCTTGCGCTTTTCCTGCTGACGATCGTTTTCATTGTCATCGTCAGAAGGCGAATTGTCGCTGGCTCGAGTTTCGCTTTCACGTTTGTGGCTTTTACGGTTGGTCTCATCGTCGTTGCTTTTGCGACTTGTAGATTTTTGCTCTGACGAGTTATTATCATCGATTTGATGCCCTTCGGATGCGTCCTGGGTGGCAGTTTCCTCTTCCGACGGCGAGTTTCCGCTTGTTTTGACACGGTTCTCTCGCGGCTTATTTTTCACTTTTGAGTCCTTGGAAGCAGCACCATCACGGTCATCCTCTGTGGTCTGTGCACCCTTTCCATTCTCTTCGGTATTCTCATGGGATTCTTTGTTCGGATTGTCTTCTAGAGCAGATTTAGTGTTCTCCGTTTTCGAGGATGCATTGCCTTCGCCAGAAGTGGAGTCTTTCGGCTTCTTTTTTGCTTTCTTCTTTTTCCAAGGCTTTTCGGAATCTGGAATATCTTTTCCCTTTTTGCGACGCCACGGCTTCTCTTGGTCGTTTGGTGCCGTTTTCTTTGGTCGTGATGAGGACTTTTCTTTGTTGGAAGGGTTGCTGTCTCTGTTGCTCTCCTCAGCCTCCTCAGCTGAAGCGGCGCTGGACTTTCCGGATTTCTTTGATTTCCTTCTCCATGGCTTTTCGTCGTCAGCCCCGTGCTTACTGTTGCTCTGCAATGTTTCTGGATCTTCGCTGTCTTTGTCAACACTGGATTCCTTCTTGTTGTCTTGTTTCTTTTTTTTCGACTTTCGCCATGGTTTGTCATCGCTTTCCGAGGATTTGGTTCTGTCCTTCTGAGACTGTGTGCCACCAGCAGACTTTCTGCCTTCGTCCTCGGTTCCACTGTTGCTACCACTTTTTCGGACCTTTTTACCTTTCTTCCAGGGCTTTTCCTCTGAATGCTCCTGCTCTTCGTCGGTATCAACCGCAGCTACACGCTGTCGATTTTTTTTGGTGCCTTTGTCATCCGCGGTGAGTTCGTTCTCGCTTCCCCCTGCAGCTTCCTTGGATGCGTCATCTTTGCTCTTGTTCTTCTTTTTCTTCCACGGCTTTTCCGAATCCGTGGGTTGCTTTTTCTTGTTCTTTCGCCACGGCTTTTCTTCGTCCGCGCTGCTGCTGGTTGGCTTGTTGGCTTTCCCGCGGCTTGAAGTACTGTCCTTCTTTTTCTTCTTCCATGGCTTTTCGTTGTCTTTGTTCTGTTCCGCGGATTCGCTGTTTTTGGGTCGAAGTGGAGGCTTTTTCTTCCGCTTCCACGGCTTGTCAGTGTCCGCATCTGCAGAAGGCATGGTTCAACAAATTACTTTTCCCGCAAACCAGAGGACTAATGACTCAATTATCTTTTGAACGGTCGCTTCGCTGCGGACTACTTGTCACAGAAAATCGATACAACGAAGATTTTGAGACCGAGTTTGAAAAGTGCATTAATTGAACTGCGCCGCAGGGAGCATCTCTGCTCGTTCCTGCCAAGCTCTCTCCGCTTTCTTATTCCATTCGTGTGCGTCACGCTCTTTCTTGCAGCTGAAGTCATCTCCGGTATCAGCTCTTCACGTCGCGAGATTGCTGTTGCTGAACAGTCGGTTCCATGTTCCGTGGTGCTGCGGTGCTGCAACACTGCGGCCGTTGCAACAAAACGGTGGTTGTGGTGGTTGTAGTGTTGTGGTCGTGGTGGTTGTGGTTGTGGCGTGGACACAACGACACAACACACGGTCAGTTCAAACCTCCAATCAAACCAAACCGAACAACCAACCGTTCGTTCTGGCAGTTCTGCCTCAAACAGGGCGAACTGTGAGATGTGAGGTCTAACTCAGTGATCGGATGAGTGAAAATGCGTGTGTGCATGACAGTGCATCAGATTATTGACTTTTGCACCGTTTGCGCGATAGCAGTGATTATACAAAATCAGCGAGTCGGCGAGCATGCAACTCGCAGCAACTATACAGTACTTGCAGTACTTTGAGTGCGTGGGAGTGCTGGAAGAATGAGTGTTGTCTTTCTTAGCTGGTGTTTATAAAGGACATGTGCGGCGTGGTGTGTGTCGCTCCCGTAGCTCAGTTGGTAGAGCGTTGGTCTCATAATCCATCAATACGAATTCGAGCTTGATTCAATTCTGAGCTCAGGTG
>ENA-OWNT01002876-OWNT01002876.1-seawater-metagenome-genome-assembly--contig:-NODE-2876-length-17089-cov-4.294733_pt1 | contig 17089 bp, 16 predicted proteins | sample MGYA00238136_ERZ651165 | MGnify/ENA primary metagenome ERZ651165 (study PRJEB26861, sample SAMN08777766) | seawater metagenome | isolation source: coastal seawater | place: USA: Florida | collected...
AACAAGTCCATCGTGCGCTCTCGGACCGAGTCCGACCCGGGCTTCGGCTTCTTTCGAGACGATGCGATCAAGATGGTCATCATCGTCACCGACGAGATCGACTGCTCGCGCGGGCAGGTGATCGTTGCGGCCAAGTCGCCGCTTGAAGTCGCGGACCAGTTCGAGGCCTCCATCGTCTGGATGGACGAGCACGAAATGGTGCCGGGCCGCGCCTATTGGCTGAAGATCGGCACGCAGACGGTCTCGGCCTCGATCGCGCATCCGAAATACGAGGTGAATGTCAACACGCAGGAGCATCTGGCGGCGAAGACGCTGGACGGGGCGCGGGCGGCCGGGATGTCCGAGGTGGATATCGCGCGGTTCACGGCGAACGCGGGGCTGATCGCGCGGGCGGCGGGGGATCTGAGCGGCTGCGATGTGCTGGAGATCGGCCCCGGCCCCGGCGGGCTGACGCGTGGTTTGCTGGCCGAAGGCGCGCGGCGGGTGGTGGCGATTGAGAAGGATGCGCGCTGTCTGCCAGCGCTGGCGGAGATCTCGGCGGCCTACCCCGGACAGCTGGAGGTTCTGAACGAGGATGCGTTGCAGGTCGATTGGGCCGCGCATCTGACCCCGCCGATCAAGGTGGTGGCGAACCTGCCCTATAACGTGGGCACGGAACTGCTGGTGCGTTGGCTGACCCCGAAGGTCTGGCCGCCGCAATGGCAAAGCCTGACATTGATGTTCCAGCGCGAGGTGGCAGAGCGGATCGTGGCCCAGCCCGGTGGCAAAGCCTATGGACGGCTGGCGGTGCTGGCGCAATGGCGCTGTGAGGCGAAGATCGTGTTGGGCCTGCCGCCCGAGGCCTTCACCCCGCCGCCCAAGGTGCGCTCTGCCGTGGTGCATCTGACCGCCCTGCCCGCCCCAAGGTTCGAGGCCGATCCGAAGGGGCTGGAACGGGTGGTCGCGGCCGGATTCAACCAACGGCGCAAGATGTTGCGTGCGGCCTTGAAGGGGTTGGCGCCCGATATCGAGGATCGCATCCTTGCCGCCGGGCTGAACCCGACAGACCGGGCCGAACAGGTCCCGATCGAGGGGTTCTGTGCGCTGGCCCGCGAACTGGCCGCGGGCTGAGCCGGTTATTCCGCGGCCTGCGGGCCTTCCTCTGGCGATTTCGGCGTATCGCCTTGATCCTCAGCCGGGGTTTCTGCCGTTTTCTTAGGCGCGCGGCGGGTGCGCGAGCGTTTGGGTTTGGGCGCGCTTTCAGGCGTGCTGACCAGACCACTGTCGCCCGTTGGCGGCACGTCGATCACATCCCCGAAGGATTTCTGATCGGGGGCGGGTTCAGGCCGGTCCTGCGCGTCGGGTTTGGAAACCTGGTCCTTCGGCGCCTCATCATCGCGCGATTGACGCGCCTCGCGGGCCTGTTGCTGCTGTTGCTGCTGCGCTTCCTGTTCGGCCCGGCGGGCGTCTTGTTCGCGCTGCGCTTCTCCCAGCATACGGGCGTAATGTTCCGCGTGCTGTTGGAAATTTTCGGCGGCGACCCGGTCATTGGACAACTGCGCGTCGCGCGTTAGCTGGTTGTATTTATCAATGATCTGTTGCGGCGTGCCACGCACCTTCCCCTCGGGGCCGGAACTGTCAAACACGCGGTTGACGATGTTGCCCATAGAGCGGTTGTTATTGCGATTGCCTTTGGACCGCGAACGGTTTTTTGATGATCTCATGTGTCTGTATCTGTTCCAGTTGCCCTGGTTTCATTGGGATGCGGGGTATGCAGTGGTCCGACCTTGGCCAGCCCTGACGAACGTTGCACCTTGCCCCTGGCTATGCGGTCTTCCCTGCTGTCCGGACGATCTCGTTTGAGGGTGAACCGCGGGGGCATGGCGTGTCCGTCCATTCCACATCCGCTGCCCCTGTGTAATCACGGGAGAATGCGCAAAACAAGGGCAAACTGCACAGGTGGGACTGTTTTCGGCCCGGCCTGGCGAAAATAGCGCGCATTTCCCGGCGAACTGAACCGCTTAGTTCGGCTTCTGGCCCAGAACCACCCGGTCACGACCATCAAGATCCCGTTCAACACAGACCTGATCAAGCCCGGCTGCCTGAAACAGGGCCGAGACAGCCGCGCCTTGCGTCGGGCCGATTTCGACCATGAGCCAGCCGCCGGGTGTCAGATGCGCAGGCGCGTCGCGGGCGATAAGGCGATAGGCCGATAGCCCATCCGCCTCATCGGTCAGCGCCATCCGGGGTTCTTGCAACACATCAGCGGACAGGCCCGGCATTTCCGAAAGCGCGATATAAGGGGGATTTGAGACGATCAGATCAAAGCTGCCGCTAACGCCCATCAGCCAGTCGCTGACCAGAAATCTGGCGCGGGGCAGCACCTGCAGGGCCCGGGCATTGGCTTTGGCAACCGCCAGCGCCTCGGGGGACAGATCGGTGGCCAGCCCCGTCGCCGCGGGGCATTCCGCCAGCAGCGTGATCAGGATGCACCCGGACCCGGTGCCAAGGTCCAGAACCGAGGCGAAGGGCTGCCGCAGCGCCAGCGCGATCAGCGCTTCGGTTTCGGGGCGCGGGTCCAGCACCTTGTCATTCACCGTGAAACGGCGGCCATAGAAGTCCCGATAACCGCGCAAATGCGACACCGGCGTGCCGAGGGACCGCTGATGACAGAGCTGTTGCGCCCTGTCGAACACCCCGTGCGCCAACGGGTCCCGCGCCATGATCGTCAACCGGCCTTGATCGACCCCCATTGCGTGGGCCAGCAGCAGCCGCACATCGCGCGCCGGGATATCGGCTGTGTCTTCTGCCATCAGACGGCGCAGAGCCTCGGCCACCGTCGGGGGGGGCGTGGTCACTGCCCCATCTCCGCCAGCATACGGGCCTGATCATCGGAAATCAGCGCGTTGATCAGTTCATCCAGATCGCCCTGCATCACCTGATCGAGCTTGTAGAGCGTCAGGTTGATCCGGTGATCGGTGACGCGGCCTTGCGGGAAGTTATAGGTGCGGATGCGTTCCGAGCGGTCGCCGCTGCCCACCTGTGCCTTGCGGTCGGCGGCGCGTTCATCGGCCACTTTCTGGCGTTCGAGATCAAAGAGCCGCGCGCGCAGAACCGACATGGCGATCTCTCGATTGCGGTGCTGCGATTTCTCTGAGCTGGTGACAATAATGCCCGAGGGGATATGCGTGATCCGCACGGCGGAATCGGTGGTGTTAACGTGTTGCCCCCCGGCCCCGCTGGCGCGCATGGTGTCGATGCGAATATCGGTGGCGGGAATGGCGATATCGACCTCTTCGGCCTCGGGCAGCACCGCGACCGTGGCCGCAGATGTGTGAATGCGCCCGCCCGATTCCGTGGCTGGCACCCGCTGCACCCGATGCACGCCGGATTCGTATTTCAGCCGGGCAAAGACCCCCTCTCCCGTCACATGGGCGACCACTTCCTTGATGCCGCCAAGTTCGGTCAGTTGCTGTTCAATGATCTCCAGCTTCCAGCCACGCGCATCGGCATAGCGTTCATACATGCGCAGCAGATCACCCGCGAACAACGCCGCCTCATCGCCGCCGGTGCCGGGGCGGATTTCCACCATCGCGGGCCGCGCATCGGCGGCATCCTTGGGCAGCAGCGCCAATTGCAGGGTCTGTTCGGCCCCGGGCAGGGCATCGCGCAGGCGCGGCAGTTCCTCCTCCGCCAGTTCTGCCATGTCCGGATCCTCCAGCATGGCCGTCGCCTCGTCGATATCGGCAAGGATTCGGCGATAGGCGGCAATCTGGTCCACGACCGGTTTCAGGTCGGAATACTCACGGCTGATCCGGGCTATTTCGTCGGCGGGGGGGCCTGCATTCAATTGCGCTTCGAGAAACTCGAACCGTTCGGTGATCTGGGTCAGGCGGTCTGCGGGCAACATGACAGGCGGTGTGGCGCGGGGCGCGCGCGCCGTCAAGGGGTGAGCACAGCCTGAAGGCGGTCGATCCAGCGGCTGACCCGGGCGGCGTTAACCCCGCCATCGCCATATCCGAAGCGGGACCGGGAAAAGACCAGCATCTGTGTGCCACCATTGTCCGGGATCAGCCGGATCGAAATCGCATCGGGATAGCCGAACAGACGCGAGCGCTGGATATAGGTGACATGGCCCTCAGCGGCACTGCCGGCAAGCCGGGTCACACGCGGGGCGGTGGCCAGCATCTGTTCCAGCGCCAGGGCGACCCTGTCCGGCGGGGCTGAAAACCGCGCCGCGGGGGCGTCGCCATCATCATCGCGTAACAGATAGGCATTGGGCGAGCCCGGGCGTTCGGCCCTAGCCGGGTCCACATGCCAGCGATCCGCCGCCATCGGCGACAGGCGGATGTAGACCAGCAGGCAGACAAGCAACAAAAGGACGAGGAGAGCGATGCGCATGAAGGGTATGTGGTCAGGCTGGTGGACAATACAAGGGCTGTCGGGTGTGGGGGCTGTTGCGCCCGGTGGGGGCCAGCCCCCACACCCCCGGGATATTTTCAGAACAATGAAGGAGGCCCGCGTTAAGGTTAACGGGTGGGCGGTGAGAGTCTGTTAAGGATCATTGCTGTGTGAGGCGGGAAGCAGGCTGTTGGTAGCGCGGGCGATCACCCGTTCCTCATCGGTCGGCAGGACCAGGACGGGAATGGGCCCGGCCCCGATCTGGCGGGCATTGGTGGCATTGGCCTGCGGATCGAGCGTCAGGCCCAGAAAGCCGAGGCTTTCGAGCGCTCGGGCGCGGATGGGATGGGCGTTTTCCCCGACCCCACCGGTGAATACCAGCGCGTCGAGCCCGCCAAGAACCGCTGCCATGGCACCGATTTCACGGGCCAGCCGGGTACAGTAATAGGCAATGGCCTCGGCCGCTTCGGGCGCGTCAGAGGCCAAGAGTTCCCGCATGTCATGGCTGATGCCCGACAGCCCCAGCATCCCGCTTTCCTTATAGAGAAGCCGCGTAAGATCGGTGTAGCCCATGCCTTCTTCCTTCATCAGGTAGAGCAGGACGCCGGGATCGACCTGTCCGGGCCGGGTGCCCATGCACAGGCCCTCGAGCGCAGAAAACCCCATGGTGGAAGAGATAGACCGCCCGGCCTCGATCCCCGTCAGCGATGCCCCGTTCCCCAAATGCGCGACGATGACCTTGCCGCAGGCCAGGTCCGGATAATCGCGGGCCAACACGCCGGAGATATATTCGTAGCTGAGCCCGTGAAACCCGTAACGGCGCAGGCCCTGATCATAGTAGCGGCGCGGCAGGGCAAATATGTCATTTACACGCGGGTGGCCCCGGTGAAAGGCCGTGTCGAAGGCCCCAACCTGCACAGCGCCCGGAAAGGCGTCGCGGGCGGCGTGAACCGCCGCAAGATTATGGGGCTGGTGGAGCGGGGCAAGTGGTTCCAACCCGGCCAGATAGGTCAGCAGATTGGTGTCGAGCACCCTTGGCCCGTCAATGTCCGGGCCGCCATGCACAATCCGATGTCCCATGCCCAAAACCGGGCGGTCCGCCAACAGGGGCCTAAGCGCCGTCAGGATCGCCCGCACGCCAGTTCTGTGATCAGTCTGGCCAAGCGGGGTGACGGAGGGCGCGGCCGCCTCTGGCTTTAGGATCAGCCGTGCGTCGGGGCCGATGGCATCGATCATGCCCGAGGCTTCCAGCGCCGGTTCCTGCCCGGCACCATAAAGCGCGAACTTGATCGAGGACGACCCCGCGTTCAGCGTCAGGATGACCCCGGTCATGGGCGGTTCGCCGCATAGAGCGCGGCCACCGCGCAGGACGCGAGCCGCGCCTTGTCGTCATCGGCGCGGCTGTTCAGGATCACCGGCACCTGCGCGCCCATCACCACGCCCGCCGCCTCGGCATGGGCCAGGAATGTCAGTTCCTTGGCAATCATGTTGCCCGCTTCCAGATTTGGGGCCAGCAGGACATCGGCATGTCCCGCAACCAGCCCGGTGATGCCCTTGGTACGCGCTGCTTCCAGGTTGATCGCATTGTCCATCGCCAGGGGGCCATCCACCAGCCCGCCGGTGATCTGGCCACGGTCGGCCATCTTGGACAGGATCGCCGCGTCCAGCGTGGATGGGATCGAGGGGGTTACGGTTTCGACCGCCGACAACACCCCCACCTTGGGCTGTTCGATGCCAAGCGACAGGGCGAGGTCGATCGCGTTCTGGCAGATCGAAACCTTGCAATCGAGATCCGGCGCGATGTTGATCGCGGCATCGGTCACGAACAACAAATGGTCGAGCCCCGGCACATCCATCACAAAGACATGGGACAGTCGGCGATTGGTGCGCAGGCCGCCCTCTTTCTTGAGGATCGCGTGCAGCAGCTGGTCGGTATGCAAATGCCCCTTCATCAGCGCCCGCGCCCGGCCTTCGTGGATCAGTGCCACCGCGCGCAGCGCCGCCGCCCGGTTATCGGGGATGTCGATGATCTCGATGCCGCTCAGGTTGGCACCCAGTTCCTCGGCCGCCGCCGCGATCTTTTTTGCGCAGCCCACGAAGATCGGGTCAATCAAGGTGTGATCCCGCCCCAAAAGCGCCCCGTTCAGCGCGTCGGGCCTTTCCGGGGCGACAACGGCGGTGGCCAGCGCCGGCAAGGGGGCGGCCATTTCCAGCAGCCGGTCGAAATGCTGATGGCGCTGCACGGTCAGGCCCGGCACATCCATGTCATCAAAGCTCATGGGGCGGTCGGGCGCGATGACCTCGGCCCTGCCTTCGCAGATGCGCAGCCCGTCATCGCGTTCGACCCAGGTATCGAAACAGACCACATTGCCGGGCAGCTTTTGCGCCACGCGGACGCGCGCAACCAGCGTTTCCCCGGCATGGGCCCTGTCCAGAAACTCCAGCGTCTGACCTTTGTAGAGCGTCCCGGGCCCCGGCAACTGATTGCCCAGAACCGACGAAATCAGCGCGCCCACCCACATGCCCGGGGCAACCGCCTCGGGGCGGCCATCGCCATCGCCGTCTTCTCTTGGCAGGTGCATGGGGTTATGGTTGCCGCTGGAATTGGCGAAGACATACAGGTCATCGGCGGAACAGATCCGGGTGGAGGCAGCCTCCATTCCCACCTCAAGCGACTCGTAGGGGGTGTTGGAGAAAGTGGTCATGGGGCTGACCTCCGGGCAGAAGCGCGCACGAGGAGGGGAGCCTCGCGACTCAGGCGCGGTGTGACGGTACGAGCGTCATGAAACAAGAACATGACGGATGAGAACAGGGCCAGTTTCATACCCCGACAGGGGCCAGTTTGACGCCCTCGGCCTCCAACCCGGCGCGCACGGCGCGGGCGATCTGCAGGGCTGTGTCGTTGTCGCCATGAAGGCAGATCGTATCGACGCGCGACGGGATCACCTTGCCCGATTCCGCGATGATTGCGCCTGCCTTGACCATCTCGACCATGCGTTTCGCTGCCCGATCTGCGTCATGGATCACCGCGCCGGGCAGGCTGCGGTCCACCAGCGTTGCGTCATCATTATAGGCGCGATCGGCAAAGATTTCCCCCGCGTAGTTGGCCCCGAGCGCCTTGACCGCCGGTTCCTGCGCGGTCGAGGCGAGAACGAAGATGATCACATCGGGATCGACCGACAAAGCCGCTTCATAGCAGGTGCGGGCCATCTCCTCATCTTCGGAACACATGTTGGACAGCGCCCCGTGCAGCTTGAAATGGCGTACCTCTGCCCCAAGCGCGCGGGCCATGCCCTTGATCGCCCCAAACTGGTAGCGAATGGCGTTTTGCAGGTCCTCGCGGCCCATTTGCATCCGCCTGCGGCCAAAGCCCTGAAGGTCGGGAAAACCCGGATGCGCGCCGATGCCGACGCCGTTTTGCTGTGCCACCCTGATCGTCTGCGCCATAACCGTCGGATCGCCCGCATGAAAGCCGCAGGCCACATTGGCCGAGGTGACGACCTTTAGCACCTCGGCATCATTGCCCATGGGCCAGGGGCCGAAACTTTCGCCCATATCGGCGTTCAGATCGACGCGGATGGTCATGGCTTAGCCTTCCTTTTCATGGGGGTCGTGATGGGCGGATATGGCACCGCTGACCAATTGATAGGATAGAAGATCGGGGATGTCACCGGGGTGGCGCACCCGTGGAACCGCCCGGGATGGAAGCGATTTCAGATAGTTGATGGAGGCTTGCCGCGCTTTCAAGGCCTCCTCCAGCGTCACGAACCGAAAGCGGATCGGGCTACCCGGCGCGGCCTGCGCGACGCGCGGCAGATCGGCAGAGATGACCGTGGCAATGCGGGGATAGCCGCCCATGGACTGGCATTCGTTCAGCAGCACGAAGGGGGCGCCATCGCCGATCACCTGAATATCACCCGGAACGATGATCTCCGACAGGATCGCCAGATGCGCGCTGGACGAAAAGCCGGGGCCGTCAAAGCCCATCCGCGCGCCCATGCGGCTGGCACGGGCATCCTTGCGAAACGCAGTGTCTTGCAGCCGGTCCAGCGTCTCGCGATCAAATTGCGCGGTCTGAACCGAGGGCAGGATCCGGATCTCGCCGCCGGAAAACCGGTCTTCTGCGGCAATCATCAGCCCACCGAGATTCGGCGCAGGCGCGCAGAACAGCCGGTCGCCCGCCACCAGCCGACGTCCAATGCCGCCCGAAAGATGGGCCGACCGGGCCCCGAGAATTTCAGGCGCGTCCAGCCCGGCCACGCTAAGATACCCATAACTGCCCTGTAACGCGCCGCCGATCTTCAGGGTCGTGCCCCGCGGCAACAGATGGCTGCCCGACCAGGGCACGCGCGCGCCCTCGATCTCCGCCGTCATTGGCGCGCCGGTCAGGGCAATCAGCAGGTCCGCGCCCTCGGCCCGGAATGTGCCCCCTGCCCCAGCCAGTTCCACCGCAAGGGCGGTGTCCGGTGCCGCGCCCAACAGGGCCGCCCCTTCGGCCAGCGCCGCCGGGTCCATCGCCCCGCCGCGCGACAGCCCCTTGGCCAGCAACCCGGGGCGCCCGCGATCTTGCAGGCTCAGCCCCGGCCCGGCAGACAGGATATCCAGCAGCGCGGTCATGCCAGGGCCTCGCTCTGGGCCACCATCCGCCCCTGTTCGACCTTGGCCCAGGCGTCTTCGAATGTGGCCTCATCCACGGGGTGGAACACGATCTCATCCCCTGCGGTCAGGGGGAACGGCTGTTCAGCCTGTTGTCCGAACACATCCAGCGCCGCCCGCCCGACCCAGCGCCAGCCAGTCTGGGTACCCACGGGAAACAGAACCAACTGCCGGATCGCCAGCGCCAATCCGCCCGGCGGCACATGCGGGTTCAGTTCTGTTTTTCTTGGAATATCAAAGGCTTTCGGAAGCTGGCCGAGATAGGGCATCCCCGGCGAAAAGCCGATGGTCAACACCCTGACGGGCGTTTGCGCTATCTGCGCCACCGCGTCTTCTGGCGACATCCCGGCCAAGGCGGCGGCTTCGGCCAGCTGTGGCCCGTGCGGGCCACCGAACACCGTCGGCACCCGCCATAATTTGCGCCCCTGTGGCAGCCCCTCGCCATACCAGTCATGGGTTTGCAACAGATCCGACAGGGCAACTTCAAGGGCCATATGGCTTAACCGAAGCGGATCGAACCGCAGAAAGACCGATTTCAAAGAGGTGGCGGTTTCCTCGACCCCCTCCCACCCGGCCGCGTCCAGAGCAGCCCGAAAGGCAAGCGACGCGGCATTGACCGACATCGACAGGCTGTCGCCGAACTCAATCAGGAAGCCTTCTTCGCCCATCCGTTGCAGCCGGGGAAACCCGCCCCGCTCCGGTGCCTTGCCCATGTCCTGCCCGTCTCCTGTAGCGTCGCACCATGGTGCGGTCCCTGTCTGAGGGTTGCAAGGCCCCGACCGGGGTTTTTTCCCGTCAGCCCACATGGCCCCAATCAAGGATGCAATCGCCTCTTGTGTCCGGCACGGCAATTTCATATCGAAAGGCCCGTGCCGGTCTAGCTCAGCTGGTAGAGCGTCTGATTTGTAATCAGGGGGTCGGGGGTTCGAGTCCCTCGACCGGCACCACTTTTCCTAATATGTGGAATCCCCCATTAGTACTTTGAGTATATTGGATATTTGTAAAGTTCTAGCGCCCTCAAATCGGTTGTATTGGATAGTGGAACAGCCCCCGGAAAGTGGCCCACCAACTGGGATAGATTTGTCGCGCAATTTGGAGGATCAGCGATGGCTGGGACATGAGAGAGGCCGGAAGAGATCGTATCCAAGCTTCGACAGGTTGAAGTTCTGCAAGGATAGGTATTGGACGTGTCGCGGTTTGATGCCGCTCCTTTGATCGCATTTGTTGCAGCAAAGAAGGCGAGCTATGGGGATGAAACGGACGGATGAATTCCGCGCAGATGCGATACGGATTGCCCTGACCAGCGGGCTGACACGGAAGCAGGTCACCAGAAATGAACGGGCGACATCAGTTGTGTGTGGACCCGTGCAGGCTGGTTATATCTGGCCGTGATCTTGGATTTGCATTCGCGTGTCATCGGTTGGGCCGTCGGTAACCGGATGAAGCGCGATCTGGCGAAGGTCATGGCAGACGCGCCGAGAAGCAGAACTGGGCTGGAAAAGCCCCGTAGCTTTCCAACGGAAGATGGCTCAAACGAGTACTCGGAGCGACACAACACCACGACAGGTCCAATCGACCATGGGAAAGCTGACTGATCACCGGCCCTCCACCGCGAAGGAAAACCGCGTCTCCGCCCCCTGGGGCGGAGACGGAAAGGGCGCTGCAAGGTGAACGTGCTGTATCGCGGCCTGATCAAGTGCCGCGTTCCCAGATGATGTCACGAGCCACACCGATCCGACCCCTCCGCTGCCGGTAATCAAAAAGCCGACGATCGCTGTACCACGCCCGACTCCGCGCGGGCGGCGCACGCGGCGCAGCTGCCGAATGACGCGCCCGGGATAGTTGGATGCGGAGGCATTTCCGGCCTGACTACTCTGTCCCTGGCTTTCCGCATTTGCCGCGACCGCAACTTCGTTTTCGCGCCCATCGTCCTGTCCTTGCGCACGGATTTCCGTCCCGCCCTGCGCGGGCGGTGTGGGCGGTTGCGGTGCGGTGGTTTGCACAGGTTCGGGGCGTTCGACCGGTTCGGGCGACGACGCCGGGCGGGCTTGCGGGCGCATGGTCGTTTCGTCGGGAGTTTGAACCTCGATCGGCGTTTCGCCGATCATGACTTCGATGTCGGGAACCTGGGCGCGTTCGGTTTCCGCCACCTCAGCCTCCGTGGAGTCCACCGACGTTTCCGATGGGATCAGCGCCCCGGGCGCTGGCAAGACCGCGGCAATCGGCTGTACCATCGCATGAGTTGCCAATGACACCGCGATGGCAGGGCGGCTGTCACTGAGCACTTCGAGGATCGGAGACGAGGCCGCCTCGGCGACCGTTTCGACAACCGTCTGATCCGTTGCCAGCACCGCTGTCTCTGTCGGCGGTTCCGGCAGGCCGGTCTCTTCCAACGGCCTTGGGGTTGCAGCCATGTCGGTGTCAGGTGTCAGGGCCGGATCAGGATTCGCCTCGTCCGCCATCGCTTCAGATCTTGGCGTTTGCTGCGTTTCGTCTAGCGGCGTGTCTTGTAGCTCTTCAGGAACGACTGGCGCATTCATTCCTTGCACCATGTCTTCGAAGCTATTTCCGAGCCGCGCGACCCGGGCCTGTGACCCGCCCTCGATCAGAACAGGAGAGGCTGCCTGCGGCGAAAGACCGAAACCTACGATATGAAGGGCGCAGGATCCGCCGACGGCCAGCATGATCGCCAGATGAGACGCCCTCAGCTTCATTCCAAGCCTCGTTCGATGACCAGGAAAATCTCTTCGGCGCCAGCCTCTTGCAAGGCGGCTGCCACGGCCATGAGCGTCGCCGCCGGCACATCCCGATCCGGAATGAGACGCAACTGCCCTGCGGCTTCTGTGGCATCCTCGGGAAGAACGAAGGACAAGGGATCAATCTCTGCCCCGCGCCAGGTGACAGTTCCGTCGGAATGCAGCATAACGGCGTTCGGCGGCTGCCGCCCCTCAATATCTGCGAGGGACACCAGGGCGATCTGATCGTTCATCGGCGGGGATAGCGAGCCCGCGACGAGGAAGAAAATCAACATCAGAAAGACCACGTTGATCAGGGCAATCGTGGATTCGGCCCTTTGCCGGGGTTTCGCCTGAACGCGCCTCATCTTAGCACCGTCACCGTTAGGCCCGGCACGGACTGGGTGCGAGCAAGGGCTTCAACGAAGCTCTGGGCCGGGACATCGGATCCGATGCTTAACAATGCGGTGGCCGCGTTGCCCTCGATCTGCTCCGAAATAGCCTGAACAAGCGTTTCGAGCGTTTCACGTTCCCCGTTCAGGCTGATTCCATCCTCGGTCAAACGCAGGAATATCGTCTGCTGGTTCCCCGTCTCCTGGGGCACACCGACCCCAGCCCCACCTTGAACCAGCGGAATTTCAGCGAAGCGCGTAAACGTTGACGTCAGCATGAAGAAGAGCAGCAGCAGGAAGATGACATCGATGAGCGGCGTCATGGACAGTCTACGACGGGGCAGCCGTGCCTTATTCCGCGGCATGTTGCAGTGCCTCGGTTTGGGTTGACGCAGGGCACAGGATCATCTGCAACGCCTTGTCGGCAAACACCCTCTCGCCTGATACCCGCGCTTCCAGCCAGCTCAGCAACAGCGATGTCGGCATCGCGACGGCAAGACCGACAGCCGTGGTCATCAGCGCGACCCAGATGCCTCCAGCCAGCAGCGACGGATCGACGGACGCGCCTGCGTTTTGCAGGTTCTGGAAGGCTTCGATCATGCCCAGGACCGTGCCAAATAGGCCGAGAAGCGGGGCGAGCTGCGCAATGATATCGAGAATGCGAAAGCCACCTTCCAGCTTTCTCATCTTTTCTTCGGCGCGTGCCAACAAGCGCTCGGAAAAACGTTCCGGATCGAATTGCGCCGACCCGATCCCGTGCATCGCCTCCCGCATCAGGGACCGGATATGAGATCTGCTCTGATCCGTCCGCAGCACGGCTTTCTCGAACTCCCCGCGGTCCCAGTCGGACAGCGCCTGTTCCAATCCGGTACGACGTCCGACACCGAGCGTTCGGAACTGCCAAAGCTTGTACAGAACGACTCCGCCCGAGACCACGGACATGCCGAGAAGCAGTGCGACGACCGGTCCGCCGAGATCGACGAATCCGATGATTGCTGAGACTGCACCATCCAGCCAGATCATCCCAGAACCCTCAGAGCCGTGCGGCTGTTCACGGTCAGCCCATCGTCACAGCTGGAGCTTTCAATTCCGTCGCCGGTGCAGTTGTGAACACCGTTGATCATCACCTGGCCCAGATCCGTGCATGCCGGACCCAGGAAATCGAACTGGCGCACGCGGGGCCGGTTGCGCGGAACGTCTTCGAAGTTCAGCAGTGTAAGGCGCTCGACAGCCCCTTCGGCGGTAAACAGGACCGCTTCGAACACCAACATATCGATGTCGGATGCCATGTTGTTCTCGGCCATGAAGATCATCCGACAGCCGCCGTCGATCTCGGTCACGGTGTTCAACTCGATACCGAGTGTGTGCCCCGGCTCGTTGTCTTGCGACCAGGCCGGGGCAGCCAGAGCCGCCAACCCGCAGAGAATAGATGCAGCGCGGCGGGTTCGATGGGAAAAACGGCTCTGACGTTCCATGATGATGTCCTTGTGATACCCTTCAGAAGGTTCGCGTGACCGTCAGGGATGCGGTGCGCCCTGCACGGGAAGTCCCGGTGGATTGCAAGTGGGTTCGATAGGTCTCATCCGAGAGGTTCTCGACCCCGAGACGGAGCTCGGTTCCCTGCAGCAGACCATCCATCGGACGCCAGACGGCGAAGACATCGTGGATGAAGTAGCCCGGCGAGTTGATGGTAGACACGACACCACGCGAGCTTTGGTAGCGCGTCGCGTCTGCCGCCCACGTGCCGGTCCAGCCGAATTCCCAGGCCCGATCCATGCTCCGGTACCCGAGGGTCAGAGAGGCAGTGTCCGCAGGGATCTGGTTTTCGAGGTTGGGGTTGATCGAGGCCAGATTCCCGATGTTTTCACCGATCATCCGGGTATAGGCCAGCGAACCGAAAACCTGATCCGCCTCGTAGGACGCTTCCAGTTCGAAGCCCTGGATCCGGGTCTCGTTGAGGTTGATATAGGACGGGACGATGCCCCCCACGGTCAGGCCGGCGCTGTTCGACGCAATCTGGTCGAACATATGGTTGTCGAAAAGAACGCCCTTGAGGCTAAGCTGATCCCCACCGATGAAAACATCACCGAAGGACAAGGCTGCGCCGATTTCAAAGTTGATGCTTTCCTCTGGACGCAGCGTAGCGAACGCGGGCGTCGGCTGAACCCGCGTATCGAACATCTCGTCGATCGTAGGCAGGCGTTCGGTGTAGGAGGCCGAACCGAACAGCGCGAATTGATCAGTGAACTGGTAGTGCGCCGCCAGGGTGAACGCCGTTGCCGTCGTGTCGGTGCTCTGCGTGATCCCGGTGGAGACGGCAGGGGTCATCAACTGCCGGTCAAACCGAGCCCCGGCAATGATCGTCAGTTGATCGTTCCAGATGAATTCGTTCTGCGCGAACAGCGAATGGGTCTCTGTCACACCCGCCGGATGGTAAGACAACGTTCCGCCACCGAGCACATCTGCCACCCGATCCTGCTCCGACCAGGACACACCGAAGGTCAGGTAATTTTCGAAGTTCGCACCGTGCCATTCGGACACGTTCTGGATGGAGAGCGACGTCGTGTCATAGGCATAGTTCGTAACCGGCAGGAAGATCGCCTGCGGATCACTCATGTCCACTTCCGTCGACCCATAGGACAACTGGACTTCGAGATCGACAAGGGGGTTTGCCGGATTGTAGCCGTAGCGGAGATAGGCAAGCCAGTCGTCAAAGTCCCGGTCAACCGTGCCCCAGGTCGCCGTGGCGTCGACAAGGTTGTAAATCTGATCGTCGACCGACGATTGCGTTGCAAGGTATCCGAATTCCAGGCTTTGATTGAGCGAGTCGCCAAACCAGTAGGTGAACTCGGCAAGCGCGGTCTGGATCGTGCCCTCGGTCCCTGGAATAAGAACGCCCGATCCGTTTTCGATCTGCTCACTGTCGCGGTAGGAATAGCCGAGCAACGCGCTGAACCGGTCGTCCGGGCGGAACGCCAGGAAAGAGGTGGACAGAACGCCGTCGCCATTGTCGCTGTACTGAAGGCGCTGGCGGAAAGCGAATGAATCACTTTCATCCTCCAGCACGTCCTCGGCGTCGATCGTGTCCATGGCGATCACACCCGCGATGGCACCCGACCCGTAGAGTGTGGAAGAAGACGGTCCGCGCAAGATTTCGATTCGCTCAAAGAACTCGGGATCGGCGAAGAGCGATCCGACACGGTACTGTTCGTAGTACCTGTTCACCCCGTCGATCTGCATGATGATCCGAGGCTCGTCCGCCGCGCCGCCTGATCCGATGCCGCGAATGTTAAAGCTTTCACCGAACGGAGATTCCGAGCCGACGGTGGACACCCCCGGAACTCCTTCGATGACATCGCCAACCGTATCGGCCTGAGCGCGGTCAATGTCTTCCTGTTCGAGCGCGGTAACGGCCTGCGGCACGTCAATGGCAACGCGCGCGGTGCCGGCGCCAAAGATCAGGCGCCCGAGCATCATGAGCTGGGTGGTGTCTTGCGTTACAGTCTCTTGCGCAGAAACCGGTGTCGCAAGCACCATTACAAGCGCCGTGCAGGATAGCAGGCGTATCTTAGGATTTGCGTAAAGCCGCATGGATTGTCCCTTCGAGTAGTCGTCGCGGTACGGCTGGCCGAAGGGCTTGCTATTGCGTTTCATGTTGTCGCTGCGAGGTGAAATAGAAAGCTTGACTAAAAAAGTCAACTAACAGATATGCAGTGATCAGAAGAAATCAGCGCTCCAGCAACGAACGCGTTCTTGCGCCCTGTTTGCCAGACAAAGCCACCAAGCATGAAAGGCATACTATGCTGGATACCGCGCAACTGAGCGCCGTCGAGATTCGTGCGGCGCGAGAGGAAAATCCCGAGATTCGTGACCGCGAGTTCGCCGAATCCCTTGGCATCACCGAGGCTCAGCTCGTCGCCGCCTATATTGGCCGCGGGGTGACGCGAATCGACTCCCATCCCGACAAGATCCTGCCGGAGATCGAAACGCTCGGTGAGGTCATGGGCCTGACACGGAATGAAAGCTGCGTCATCGAACGAGTAGGTTTCTATGACAATTATCATTCCGGCAACCACGCCTCGATGGTGCTGAACGAAGAAATCGACCTGAGAATCTTCCCCAAGTTCTGGGCGACGGCCTTCGCGGTTGAACGCCCTGGCAAGGATGGCCCGCGTCGGTCGATCCAAGTCTTTTCGCGCACCGGCTTTGCCGTTCACAAGATCCACCTGCGTGACGGCTCTGACCTGGACGCATGGGCCGCACTGATCGACAAGTTGCGGCACGTGGATCAGTCGGACACCCTGGACGTTGCCGAACGCAAGGCACCGGAAGCGGCCAAGTCCGTACCTGAAAAGGCGGACATCCTGCGCACCGAGTGGGACAAGATGACGGATACCCACCAGTTCCAGAAGCTGACCCACAAACTGAAGATGAACCGCCTTGGTGCCTATCGTATTGCAGGCGCGCCCTACGTTCAGCCGATGGACAACACCGCAACGGATCTTGCCCTCCGCCTTTTGGCCGAACGGCAAATCGCGGTCATGATCTTCGTGGGCAATCGTGGCTGCATCCAAATCCACGGCGGCACCTTCGAGAAGGTCGTTCCCATGGGCCCCTGGATCAACATCATGGACGAGCGGTTCAATCTGCACCTGCGCGGGGATCACCTGGCGGAGACCTATGTCGTGACCAAGCCCACTCAGCGTGGCCCGGCGGTTTCTCTCGAGGCTTTCGATGCCGAAGGCCGCATCGTACTCCAAATCTTCCCCGATCGCCGCGCTGGTGAAGAGAACGTCGCCGCATGGAACCAACTGATCCCAGAACTACCGCGACCGAAGCGTGAGGCCGCAGAATGATCCCATCGTTTTTCAAACTCACCGCTGCAACCTGTGTTGCCGTTCTTGTTCTGGGTGCCCCGTCCAGTGC
>ENA-OWNT01002877-OWNT01002877.1-seawater-metagenome-genome-assembly--contig:-NODE-2877-length-17089-cov-3.891253_pt1 | contig 17089 bp, 14 predicted proteins | sample MGYA00238136_ERZ651165 | MGnify/ENA primary metagenome ERZ651165 (study PRJEB26861, sample SAMN08777766) | seawater metagenome | isolation source: coastal seawater | place: USA: Florida | collected...
TACTACAGGCTGTCTGTCGTGGGTGACGGCGACATTGCGACGGTGAGTGCGACCCTGTGACTGTCGCTGTGACTGTGACTGCGCCTGACTTCGAGTGAATGAGAGAGAGAGTAAGTGAGTGAGTGAGTGACTTCGTCCTCTGTTCGTTCGTTCGTTTGTTCGTCGTTTGTTCGTTTGCTCGTTTGAACGTCTTCGTCGTCGTCGTCGTCGTCGTCGGTCGTCGTCGTCGTCGTCGTCGTCGTCGTCGTCGTCGTCGTTGAGCTGAAACGTTACAAAAGTCTTTGAATCGTCGCAGTCAAACAAAGCCAACAACTAACTAACTGAGAGCGATTGAGCAATTGAGTGGGTGAGTGAGTGGGTGGGTGACCAATGATGACAAATGCAATGAATCAGTGGTCAAAATGAGAAAATGAGTGCGTGAGTGGTTATCGGTGAGTGGTCATCAATGATGGAGTGGTTACCGGTGAGTCGGTGAGTGGTTAAAACAGCGAGATGTAGGTAGTGACCATTGATGACGCGATGCGATCTTTGTCAATCGGCGATGAAAGTTTGAAACGACGAAACGACGACGACGACAACGACGACAACGACGACGACGACAACGACGACGACGACGACGACGACGACGACGACGACGACGACGACGACGACACTTTGACGTCCAAACTCATGTTATGCTGTTTCTTTGCTGTTGCTGTTGCTGTGTTGTTGTTCTTGTTGTTCTTGTTCTTCGAAATGGACCGCATCGGGACGCTTTGTTGTCTGCGAATACCATGACGACAACGAGCGCCGAGTTGAAGGAGTCTTGGATGGCTAGTTGTCGGAACAACGGGAGGCACGGCGACCAAGACGCTGTGCGGCCCTCCACGGGTGGTGTCCTGTCAGGAATCAGTTTCGACTGAGTATCTTGTGCTGAGAAGGATCGCGTTTAAACATGCGGATGGTGTTTGTTTTCAGGGTTTTTTTTTTTCATCGTTCACGGAGTGTGGGTGGGCCGCGAGTTACAGTCGACCAAGTCGGCGTTATTTCAAAATGGGCGTGCAAGCCAGTCACACCGCGCACCCCACCAACGAAGATGGAACACCTGTGGCAATCTCATGGTATCGCACCAAACTTGAGCCAAAAACGTTCAAGCGACTTCACGAAACGTCGGATCTGCGTGGGGCACTTCAAACAGTGGGTTGGATTCTCTGCCTGTTTGCATGGTTCGCTTTGGCGCTGGACTGCCACGCCAAGCGGCTCCACGGCCTGACAGTTGTATTCGTGCTCATGTACGGCATGCAAGCAAACTTCGCCATAAATGGCATGCATGAACTAGGGCACGGCTTTGTGTTCAAGACACCAGCATTAAACGCGATATTTATGCGAATTCTAAGCTTTTTGGGATGGTTGCACCCGGACATGTTCTTTTCAAGTCACCTACGACACCATAGGTTCACCCAGAACGCACCCCACGACCAAGAAAATCCCATGCCGATGATCTTGACGCGGCAACATTTTCTCGACTTTGGGTTTATCAATTTCAAGGGTGCTAAGGAAACTCTCCAGCAAACATTGAAAGCTGCGTTTGCTATCTATCCCACCGGGCATCTCGGATGGCTTGCGGGATGGGAGAAGGTATGCACCGAGCTGGATTTTGAGATTTCTTGCCTTTGTTAAGCCAATGCCGAACCACTTACTTTCCTTTGTTCCTCATTCATGGCTGTAGATTTGTTATCCACCTGAACACCCAGGGCGTCGGTCTGCTGCCAAGCGGTGGGCACAATTCATGCTCCTCGGTCACATCTACGTGTGGTCTTTGACCGCATACCATGGGTGGTCCTGGCTCGTTCCGTTTATGATATCGTTCGGCCCTTTCTACAACGGCTGGCTGTTTTGGTTGTGCAATAGTACACAGCATGTCGGACTTGATCATGGCAACTTCGACGACAACAAAATTGTCAACGATTTTCGCCGCACAACCCGCACTTTTTATGTGGGCAACCCATTGGTGCAATTTTGGTATTGGCACATGAATTACCACACCGAGCATCATATGTATGCACACGTTCCATGTTACAACCTTGCAGCCCTCCACAAAGCAATCAAGCATGAGCTGCCTCCAACACCGAATGGGCTGCTAGAAGTGTGGAATGTCATTGCCCAAGACGTTGATCGCCAGCAAAGAGACCCGTCGTACGTTGAACGTGTTCAGCTCCCGAAAGCGCCCACCAAGACAAACAATGCAGGCGCCAAAGCCACAGAGAGCCCCCAGCAATAGAAGTCAACATCCACACGTCTCGATCTTAGAATTTATAAAAGTTAGCAATGCCGTGGCAACTGCCCCATCTATTCTGCACTGACTGCAAGCTCAATCGCATTTTCGTCTGCATTCGGTTGTTCTGGGATGAAGGTAAAACGACGACGTTCGTTTTCCATCCTTCGCAAGCGGAGGGCGACTACGGCTTGCTTCGCAAACATGTCGGATGCTTGGCCCAAGAAGCCAGCCACATTCAAGTCGAGGTCAGAGGCGTAGTTCTTCCCCTTGATACGATGAATGGCGTGGATGACATCGTCGCTCGGGAACAAAACGTTTCGCCGCACGATGCCAGAACAGCCCTTCATAAACAATATCCGCAATGCCTTTCGCCATTGTTGGACACGATTGGTCTTCGACCAACCATGCCGGAGCTCGTCCAGGGCGCTTCGCTCTCCCGGCTGGAGAAGCGGCGAACTGCCGTCGGCTGCGGCGGTGAAAGATTCACTCTCAATGCACGAGCGCACCTTGAATGCAACTTCTCGTTCTTCATCGGTCTCGTCATCGGCGTGGGCACCGTCCCCCAGTAAGTTGTCCACCCAATCAGGTTTCACGCCAATGGTGGTCGTAGTGTTCACAGCCAAATCCATGTCCAATGTGTCACGCTTGCCGGGAACTGGAGTCAAGGTGAGTCGAGCAATTCCGGCCTTGCGGGTGACAATTTGGTGGCGGTACGTGAAGCGCTCAAACAAACCTCCTTCCTTTTCGCAAACAAATCCGGCAGATGCCACAGAAGGGTCTACCATCAAAGCTGGGACAAGAAACTGCTTGATGATGTTGCTCTGCGGGTCTTCGGTTGATGGCGAATTGATGTCAGTCACGGTCGTTTCAACTCCACTGTCCCCAGCGCCGTCACAATTTGCCAACAGTACGACCTCACGCCGCGCATGTTCACGCTTCCAGTCAAAGACGGTCTTCAACAGCCGCTCCAAATGAGTACCGTTGTATGGCCATGTCTGGCGAATATAGGCCAACGAAGGGTCAAGCGCGTCCTTCACGCGTGCATCCGCCGGAGAATCTTTGATGAATGGTGACTCTGACACAAGAATCAGCGTGCGTACGGATGGAAGACGCAGGACTCGTTCAAAACTGTCCCATTGCTCTTGATTAATGAATGGCGCATCACGTCGATGAATTCCGTCGGAGTCGACGCGATGTGACCTCAAATCAAAGCAGAAAACGGCCACGGCCCCATACTGATGGAAGTGGCTCTCCGACTGTGAAGCCGAATGCAGTGCACGCTGCGACACATGTGGGTCCCACAATTGCCGCTGGTAATACTGGAACGCCTTCTTTGCCTGCTTTGTCAGCACAGCGGCCTGACCTCCGCGAGGCATGCCAAACCCAGCACCAACATCGGTTGCACCACACATCATGACATTTGGGCACATTCCCAGTACCGCCTTCGTCGACGCGAGCAGGTCCCAACAGCTACGGTATCCGTCAGCCACGACGTCATACACACGGCTTTCAGCATCTAGCTGATCCTCGGGTGTCATGTTGCTGTATTCGCCTTGAATCGCTTGCGCTTGAGGCGACAGAAGATGTCTATCCGCTTGGATTTGGCTGCCAGTGTGCAACATTATTTGAGGCGCCGACCACGGTATTTGGAACCGATACTTCAACAGTTCCCACGGTGTCGGCACCGGCTTTTGCGCCGCTTTCTTCGAGGCCGCGGCAAGATGGCGGTCCCGCTGGCTTCTCATAATGCCCGCGTAAGGATCGTTGTTGGTGACACACACCAATGAGAACGGTGTGTTGGGATCCATGGCGTGGGTCGTGACAACTCCAGTTCGATGAATGGCATCAGCGATGCCTTGAAATGATACATCGTACCGCCTCTGCGGATATAACCCATCAAACTTGAAGGCATGGATCTCTCCAGCTTTGAGGCTTTGAACCTGCTCGTGCGTCGAACCATCCAAGCTGTTTCTGAGAATGCACCGCACAGCGGCGTCTCTCTCAACTTCTAGCAAAACTACGGCGGAAGACGTCGTCACCTCGCCGATGATGGGGCCGCAAACTCCGCACGGCAATGGCACTCGTTGATTCGCCTGCACAAACTTTACATCTATTTGCACTCCATCCCAGGTTGGCCATAATGGTCGGTGGGCGTGAGACTTCTTCTTCTTTTTGCGAGACACATTGGAGAATGTGAGGGTGGCAAACGCTTTAGTAGCGTCCACACCTCCTGATGCACTGAGTGGCCTGTGCACGTATTGGAACCGTTTGCCGTATCCTCCTAACTGACCAGTGCTGGACGGTAGGAACGTCGATGGCGCGCGAGAAATACACCCAACACACACCTGCCTCACAGTTTCTTTCGTCTTGGAATCGAAAATCTCGGTTTGTGCTGCAGCACCGGTGCCGCCACACGCCAGCACGCAATCTCGTTGACCATTCCCAGCCTTTTTCCACTGGAACAAGAACCCTAACAATCTATGGAGGTCTTTCTCGTTCTCCTTTGCAGACCAACCCTTTCTAATGTCTGCAAGAATAACCTCCCAATCGGCAGCTGCTTGACTGCCCGGATTTGTCCGAAATTCTGTGTTACCAAGCACTTCGCACTGCTCCACCTCCGATGGCGACATGTACACGAGCGGAACCTCGCAAGCGACAACGAGTCCCTTAATTTCGTCATCTTCGAAGAGATCTTCCAGAGCTGTCCACTGGTGCGGCGTGATGAACGGAGTGTTCGGCAGAACGGTATCAGCCTCGCCAGAAAAGGCACGTTTGCCCCCGTGGAGGTGGAGGTTGACGATTGCGAGGCAGCCGACTTTCTGGATGAAATGGTAGCTGGTTACGGTCTCAAATGTTTCGGAGCTGCTTTTGGATTTGGCAGCAGCAATCTTCGATTCCGCTTGTGTTAATTTGCGTTTGGGATCTCGCGCAAGAGCATCCTGGTACTCAGTAAAAATTTTGCGACCTAAACCCCGTTCCCCTTCTCCGCATACACACAAATTGGAACATGCCGCCAGAACGGCTCGCGTATGAGGAAAGTTCCAACTCCAACGCATGCGCTCCGCGGCACGTCGCTGGATAAGATCGGTCAAGCCAACCCAGTCCCCTGTAATATCCCCAGAAGCGGGGAATGATTGATTGCCGAGATGAAGTAGCATTTCAATGGGAATTTCCGCCTTCGGGTTGGAAACTTCGCTCGCCAACGTCTCCCATAAATTTTCTTCTCCACGCATGCAATCTTCCCGTCGGTTGTTTCCGACGAGGGCAATGCGCAAGGCTGCACGGTGCGGGCCGCCGAGTGTCGTGAAACGTGCAACTCTTCCCACCGCGTCGTCGGCACACACTCCGTCAAAACAAACATTGTAGCGTTGCCCGGGTGCTAAACCGCGGATGTGGAATACCTCGGGTTTTCTGGCTTCTAGCGGTTTTGTTTGCTTCATTATCATGCGCCCCGTGGGCAAGTCGTCTTGGAAAATGGCGACGTAACATGTCACTTCAACAGAGGCATTTACCTCTAGAAGTACCTTCGCAGATGTGTCTGTCACTTTGCCCACAACCGGTCCACATAGTACACGCACGCCAGGGCGGCAAGCCAAGTGAGTTCCGTACAGAAATACATCATCCTTGCGTACGAAATTCGTTGCCCCTGCAGCCATTCCTTCGCGGATTTGCATCCTCCGCCATAAGTCACTGGCTTCGGCATTTGAGAGTGTTGTCTCGATGTTCAGCAACTGTTGGTGTATGTTTGTGATGGATTTGAAGTGGCTGCTTGACTGCGCCCCCATCGTGAGCTGACAAGTCACCGACTCTTCGCCTACTTCTAACTACAGAAAATCCGGTCACATATTGCGGTCGCCATGAACATCGAGCAACCCTTTCGTCCGTAAAAAAGGGAGTTTTTAGTTGTCACCTTATGTTGCCAGATGATCTCTTTTTCGGAGAGTACATGAATCCAAGGCATCCGAAACAACTCACAACATCAGCGCCAGCACGATAGGCGTTGTTTCAAGAAAGCAGCATCCAACATCGGTCATTGATTGTCACGGATTCCGTGCCGTTCGTTGTTCGTTCGGCCTGTCGGTGTTCGTTTCATTGGACCACGCCCACCAGTCGTCTATCCCACCCATCCACTGAACTGTCGTTCTCTTCGTCCACCGCAAAGAAGACGCAACACCTCGAAGACCAAACAAAAAAGTACATTGTCGTGCCATCGTTCGTTTGTTCGTTTCGTTCGTTCGTTTTTCGTTTTTGTTGCGACGACGACGAACGACGAACGGCGACAAACGACGGCGAACGAACGAAACGTCGCCTCAGCCAATGTCCGTTCACTGTGGACTGTGGGTGGGTGAGTGCGAGATCTTGTCATCTGTATCTTATATATAGATACATATCGCCAATGCACCAACAACCAATCTGTGGTATCCTTCTTTAGGATATCATTGATTTTCAAGTTCGAGTTTGTTGGTGTATTCTTGGTTGTAGATATAAAAAAATACCGGGTATGTCCAGAAGAATGTCTGTCCTGAAGTAGGATTAAAATGTAGCGATGCGACGGCGGACGGCTGTCGGATTGCGGCGCACGAGTTCCCTTGTCGGTTGAAGCACAGTATCTAGTCGAGTGCAGGCATGCTGCATGTATCATACGCATGCATACAACATGCCGTTGGCACCGTCCTTTCTTTGACGATGCAGTTCACCAGCAACTTTGTGGCGACGCGACGGGAGGGTAATGATGCGTGCATGGTCATACGACACCGACGCGCAGCTTGGATGTTGGTAGAGTTGTAACTAAATGTTTTACAAAAAGTGTGGTGTACCACAAAGCACGGTCCTGCAGACGGAAATCTTATGCACGGTGGCGCCACAGCGGCTGCTGCGTGTTCACGCACGATCGAGCGTGTCGCTATTGTCGAGCATAGCACTCGTGTCGAAACCGCCAAACCTGCTTGCGGTGCGTGAACCTGCGCGAGGGCGCGACTGGCGAAAATCAAGCGTCTTGTTAGATCCACGAAGAGCTTCGGCTTCCAATTTCAGCGTTCGCAGATGGGCCACAAAATTGTTGAATTCGACCTTCGTGATGATGCCATCGCCGTTGGTGTCAATCATATCAAACGTGATAGGGCGATCTACGAAACACGACCAACATAGTGAGGGATGCTGAATAGAACATCATAAAAGCATCAATGGCGAATAAATGGTGTGAGTACAAACCGTCCAGGAAATCGGAAATCGACAGTGTAGAGTTCTTTTGTGCCAAGGCTCTCGGAAGTAATCCCTGCTGCCTCTGTTGAAACGCGTGACGGCTGGCTTTGCTCAAGCTTGCAGCCTGGTTCACGATTGACGAACGCCTCGGTGTTGCATCGTTGCGGAGAATTGGAGTTCTCATTGCTTCATAGCCGCTACCCACTAAACCCATTCCACCCACATCCAGTGCCAGGGTATCGCCGAATGACGAAAGTGAACCCGATGCGCGGCTCCAAAAACTCCTCTGGACCGAATCTCCGGGATCTTGTCCGCCATCTTGAAGTTTTTTCCTGGCCGTCGCGTGCGTTTGTGCTTCCTTTTGGCTTTCGATTGCTTGTTGTTGAACTATTTCGCGCGAAGCTTCTGACGTTGCAACAGGCGACAATACCCGCTGGTCGTACTTCACAGTGAGATACGACGCAATGGACAGAAAAAATGCAGACCAAACGAACACCGCGAAACTGAACAGCACGGTGTACGGTGCGCCCTGATCGAATTTCATCATGGGGTCACTGAACAACAGTGCCTGGAAGGCGTAGTTCATAAAATTCAAGTAGTAGAAGGGCACAAAGTAATACGGGACAAATATCGATCCCTGAGAGAACCCGCAGAGAATTAGCGCAGGGATACAGCACCAAAGATAAATGCTCAACACTCGTTTTGGATCCGCAGCAACACTAATCAACAGCAGAAGGCTCTGAAGTGCGGTGTGTAGAGTGACCAACGCGAGAAAGAAGCCGAGCAACATGTAAGGTTGTGCAAAAAGCCCAACGAACGACCACCACATTCCCAGGAAGTAAACGCAGACCGTCTGCCACAAGCCATGCACGATTGATGATGCGGCAATTGCCGAGCACTGGGCAACGATTTTCCCAACAGTAGACCACTTCTTGTGCCGAGATGACAGCAATTCAACACTTCGAAAGGTTTGAATGTGGTTCATGGCACCCCAAAAGACGAACCAGTTTGCTATGATGGCTCCAGCAAGGATAAGAAAATGAGAGCCAAGGCGTTGAAACATCCCTTCGAACACCCTAGCGCTGTCTTCCTCATGGATTGACAGCTCAACGATCAGCGGATAGACTGTAGAAAGCGGCGTCGTGTAAAACGTGCCAAACAACAAGTACATCAGGCTCCACGCCAACAAAAATTTGGCAAATCTGTGATCTACCGGCGCGGCACTCAACAGCATTGCAAACTGGTTTCGAACCAACATAACAACATCTTGAAAACGCAGTTGACGTTCGGCCATCGAGTTTGCAAGGTCTCTTGTTGCGACAGGGTCACCAAAGGAGTCCATTGACTGCCAAGCAGTGGATCCAAATTGCCCAAAGTCGCCATACAAATCATCATCGTCGTCATCTAAACCGGCCGACGCCACCAACAACTCCTTGATTGTCGCCTGTAGGCGAGAGTATTCGTCGGACATTTTGAACAGAAATGCAAAGTTCGTCGGATCGTGTCTCACTACGTCGGGAAGGTCCATCAATATTTGCGATGTGCGGGATTGGTCGTCCAAATGGACGTGCGACGCTCCCGCTGCCGAGTAACGACGATTTCCGAAGGATTGAGGGCCAATGCCGACCCCAGCATGCAGTCCTGCGTGCTGACGAAACGCAGCGCCGCTCGGTGACTCGCCGCTCTTTGCTGCCGAGGGTATCGGATCGTCATGGATCCCGTTCATTCGAGAAAGCCAAGGGGTGTTGACGTTGCGATGGAAGTAATCTCCGACGCCTCGCACTTCGCCGCAGTACAAAATCGTGCCGGAATGCAGCTACGTGCACAAACTCAATGTCAACAAAATACGCCATTGACAACAATGCCCACCATGTTGATCAAACTTACCACAAAACAATCGTGAATCAAATCTAGTACCTCTTGCCTGGGCTGGTGCGCAGTGATGGCTACAATGGCGCCCCGTTTCTATTGATCGCAACCACAGACACACGACATTATTGCCAGCATGAGAGGCAGGGAACGACTAGGCAAGCGTGTACTAACGTTGGTCCGGCTTTTCAGCGCAAACTTTCTGAGATATTGCATAATTTCCATGGAGGCGACAGAGTCCAGTCCTTTGAGTGGATCTTCAAGCTACACCACACCAACCCACTACCGTCAAATGCACTTGTCACAACCTGTGTACAACAAAATCCCACACGAACCAGCAAAATATCGAAGCCTCTCAGGACGGCCCTCGCGATGACCACGCGGCGGAAAAAGCTTGGCCCGTAAACTTTCGCCATTATCTCCATTGGCTCGTCGGCCTCGTACTCGAGATCCAAAGCTTCCAAAGCTCGCTGCACATTGACCGCCATGGCTTCCGGAGCAATCCAGTTGCCAAACAGGAACTTTGCATGCAGCCAGAGCATTTCGCGTGCAGTGCAATGCGGTGGCACGGCTGCAAAGCATGCAGAACGAGTGCACAGAACTTGAGTGGCGACCAAAACAAAGGCAGCAGAACAACAAGCTGCAACGAACCATCAAAATCTGCCGATGAGATGTAGACGCCGCTGGTGTCAAACACACCGCGATTATATTCTTTGCAGTTCCAGCGCAGCTGGCCGTAGGATTTGCCTTCAAGGAATCGCTGCCCAAGGATCCGGAGAAGTATTTTGTGGCCGCTACCGGCGGAAGCTTCCAGTAGCACCGCTACTCGGCCAGCCTCCAAATATCCACCAACGCCCCGAAGTAGCCATCGAGAAGGCGAGGCTACCATGTTGAGACTTCTTTGCAGGCAATTTCGTGTGTCAGTCGATTTGTACATGACATCGTCGAAAACCAAGCAACTGAAGCCGGTCGGGATGCGTGACTTGTCGTCCTGGCCCAGAATGCTCATCTTGCGTCGAAGTGTCCGATCAATCGGCGTGCGAGACATCCCAGCGCTCGACGACGATATATTTAGGTTCGGAAGGCGCTGGCGCGGTGTTACCGTCACCTGCTCTTCGTTGTTGAAGCTTGGCGCACTCATAGTCTCTGAGGCAATGGGAGTATGGGCAGCGGCGTCAACAGGACGTCCAATGTACTCTTCGACTACTATCTCGATATCCGCGCCATCATCAATGTCCATGACGACGTTTCGAGGCACGGACAGCATTTGCAGCGCTTCATCGATGTCAGCGTCGTTTTGGCTAACAGGGCGACCGTTTGGCGCACCACTCGCTGGGTCATATGCAGTGATTCCGCTCTGCGGGAACGCTTCAAACTCGTCAAAAGACTCAAAAAGCAGCGACTCCGAACGTCGCCTCGTTAGGCCTGCTGAGGACATTGCTGGCGATGGGATCGAGCCACCTCCTGCTGCAGGTAATGGAATGATTGACTCATTTGTATACGAATGCTTGCTGGGGCTGATGCTTGGGAACTCTTCGAATTCGACGTCTCCGTCGCTGTCCTGCGGTGAGGCTGGTAGAGCCCCAATGGAGGCACCAACAATTGCGCCGCCTGATGCCTGCTTGCTGCTGATGTGTGATGAATTGATTCGAATAGAGTTGTCCGTGGTGGTTCCGACTTCGTCTTCATCACTTAATATTGTGGATTCACCTGCAACAATGACCTTTTGGAAGTCATTTGGGTCCAGAATCTCCGTTTTTTCTGTTGGCACCGAGTAAACACAACACTCTTGGTCATGGCGAACTTAGACAAACACTCGCGCAAGCCAGCGCACTGTAATCGCACCTTCAAATCCCTCACATATTGGCGCTTTTAATGTGAACCACTGCGCAAGATTTCGCAGAAAATGCATGTCCCTCGCTACAACCGCCAATGCGAGACACAGAGGCACTACATACATCCCCACCATCACAACGCTAAGCACGATTTCTAACACAAACATCCCTTCGTCCCCGCACTCTGCGTCAGTGAGACAGCATGTGTCGAATGTTGGGGAGTTTGAGGAGAATGTGACGGTTCTGTTCGTTGCAGTTTCAAAGCTTTCAGGGGGTCAATGAAGTCGGCACCACAACAATGAATGTATCAGAAAAAAAGAACAAGTACAACGCGAATGTCAGTCACTAAAGTTGGAAAACGGATCGAGCTAGCGAGACATATGAACGTACCAACAAAGGTTACTTATATTCTGCCCACCGTTCGAGTTCGCACACATTTGTGCGCGAGCTTGTATTATATCTGCTGAGGATACCTGCCCATTGCAGGCATTGAACGCCCAACCACACAACGCTCCAAGGGTCACGGCGTGCTGCAAGTCACCCAACACGCCTCCACGACCACGAAAGTGCAAGCGGGGCATGATTGCCACCGCACGAGACAGTGCACCGTGGGCACTGCGTCGCTGGACAACAACTAACTAGAACACGTCGGCATCGAGCTCACCAGAGTGGATGCGCTCTAACTAAAAATGATGTTACAATTGTTCGTCACGACGTTGGCAAGAACGCCGCCTCTGCATCAAAAGTGTGCCAAATTCTGGGCCACACTTGTTCGGTACTCTCCAAATTTACAGAACTTGATCTACTACGTCACATACGTTGCGATACCAGGCAAGGTTGAAAAGTACAGCAGTAGAGGGACGAATGTTGGTCTTGTTTCTCACGGGCTATAAGTCGTGACCTCCGTCTCCCCCACTTTGTCGATTCCCCCACGTTCAAATCCGCGTCATCCACCCACATCGCGCGCACTCCAATCCTTCGGCGCGCGACTGCGTCTGCCGCAATACCACAGTGTAAATCGCCGTCGCCATGGAGTGAGTGATAGAAAGAGAGGGAGGGAGGGAGGGAGAAAGAGAGAGAGAGAGAGAGAGAGTAGGAAGGAAGGAAGGATGGATGGTACGCTCTCCGCCAACACGCCAATGCTCCGACACGCTCCTCGACGACGTCGCTGTGTTGACTTCCAATGACTTTGATGACTTTGATGACTTTGAAGAACTTCGCAGAACTTCGGTCGACGACAACGAACGAACGAACGAATGGACGGACGGCGACGGCGATTGCGACGGTGAGTGAACGTGAGAGTGAGAGTGAGTGACAGCGAGGACTGTGACAGTGAGCTATGAGTGAGTGAGTGAGGGACTGTGGTTTGGATTCAAGTTGCAGCACGCAAGCAGTCAGTCAGTCACTCACTCATTCACTCATAGCTCACTTTAATCAGTCGATTGGCGACAGCCTCTCTGTGTTGCCTCACTCACAGTCAGTCACTCAACTCACTCACGGTCACTCACTCACTCAAAGATCACTCGCACTCAAAGATCACTCACAGTCACTCTCTCTACTCACTCACTCACTCACTCACACATATTTACTTTTACGTTAGCGTTATTGCAGTGTTCATGAAATCCATATTTACAACTGTACACTGAATTCAGAACAGAATGGTAAATTGGATGATGGACCATCGACCATCGTCCCCGCTTCCCCCCAGAGATGGTTAATCAATTCCAACACATTATGTACATCAGTACTTTGGGATTAGTACTCAGTACACGACTAAGTGGTATAGAAGTAGAACTGTGTGGTATCAGTCGACGAAACACCTCGACAACTTTTTCATGGCACACTTGCTTGCACACTGCTTCGTCATGACGTGGGTGGACGCCGGACGTTGGGACGTGGGACGGCGGACGTTGGGACGTGGGACGAGGGACGTGGGACGAAGGTGAATATTCATAGCGAGGGACGTGGGCCGACGTGGTTGTTGTCGAGACGTTTTGACGAGGCATGTGGTGGTGGTCGACGAGGGACGTTGTTGTTGAGGGATGACGTTGTTGTTGAGGGATGACGTGGTTGTTGAGGGACGTGGTCGACGTTGATGGTGATGACTTGTCATAGGACGAGGATTTGGGACGAGGTGATATCGGTGCACGGGTGAGCCACGGACGTAATACCACGGACGTGGTCGTTTAGGTTAATCCAGAGCGCCACGTGGTCACGTGGCTTGTAGCTTGAGGTTTGATGTTTTGGGGGTGTGAGGGGTGGTGGGCTGCACGGTCCTTGTGATACGCCGGTGCGAGCTGTTGAGGACTGGTGCGATGGCGGACGTGATATCGACAGCGCGAAGCCGTCGACACGAAAACGGCGAATACCGCGCCACGACCCAAGGAGTGAGCGCCTATGCAAGAATCATGAAAAACTGGAAGATTTTCTTGGGGGTTTTAAAACAGCGCTCGGTTTCGACGTCCAAACATACTGGCGGGAACGTCCGCTGGCGATTGTCGCAATGGATGGTGACAAGATCACGTTCAATTCGAAACGCGCTCGACCAGCTGGTGTTCGAATCAATGACAAGTTCCTATCATACCGCCTGTTGTCCAACTTTTATGGCGCTGGCGAAGGTCTCAGTGTCGAGGAGAAATATATTTTTGATTCGTACGTGACCGGTCCAGGAAAGAGTGTTCTGCTGAATCATTTTTTGGAGCTGCGCAATGCGCGTGATCCCTCAGCTGCTTTCCTGACAACACTAAATCAATTGGACCCCAAAAGGGGTGGTCGATCGATCAAGCAGAAGCAGTTCTGGTTTTTCGAGGGCCAGCCAATTTGGGGAGTTCTGGGCAAAGTGGTGCGGCGCGCGTGCAAGAATGCGCAGACGCGGAAACTTGTGCAGGATTATGTTGCAGCAAGGTTTGGAACGCAGATTTCGTTCATCACCGACGTGCTTCCAAGTGAGATTTTGGATGCCAACATGTACAAGTTTCTGCAACAAAAGTTCCGAGATCCAACGATGAAGGCCCTTCTGATGTCGACGCAGGATCGCGCAATCGAAGAGGTCGGCATGCGCGGCAAGCCGACAAGTGGCCGTTTGGGGAAGTTACTGGTCAAGCTGCGGAGCGAACTACGCAACAGTGCCAGCAGCGGCGAACATGCTACCTCAGAGCGTCAACAAGTGTTCACCGATGAAGAAATCTTCGAGGTCAACTCGAACACCACTGTAAGAGGATTCAAAAATGTAACAACTGTCGTGACGCTGAACACAAGCATTGGGACGTTTAGGTCAGGCCAAAACGTCTTTGTCAAAATTGGAGAATCTGAAGAAAACGTTGCGTTTGCGCTCGCATGCAACAGTGTACGGAAGGCCGTCGGTCTGTTCTCCGTGCCGCAAGTCATGTTGTGGATCCGAGTCGCCGTGAATTGGCCCCGAATTGCGAGTCGGACAAAAGCTAAATGGGCCAAGCCAATGAAAGCCCGCTTGAAACGCTCATTGTCTCTCTATAGCCGAAATGGAGCTCTGCCGGCATTGCTGTCTGAAGTTGTTGATGGCACAAATGGAAGAGACAAAGGACTTCGTTGGAATGCTCGTCACGGTCTCGACTTGCTGAAGGTCCTACTCTTTCGAAAGTATGTTGGGTCTCATGATACGAGCCCGGGAAACGTGGTGGTAGATTCCTCCTTCAATATCCTTTCTGTTGACGAGAACATGGCAAATGAAGCGCAGCTGGAAGATGAACGCTTTTTTTGCCATTCGCGCTTCAGTGCCACCCTAAGGCGAGCAATTTTTGATGGCCTGTGCCAGTTCCCTCAAGAAACGGCAAAGTTCATTGCGCAGCTGCAATCCGCTGCACTGCCGCCGCCGATTAACAAGAGTGCACGTTTGCTTGAAGTGCATTCAAAAGCACCATTCGACGTCGAAACGGCACGAATTTTGAAGTCTGGCAATGCTGAAGAAGTAAGTGCACTCGCGCAGCGTTTGGTGGATGCGCCGGCGTCTCGAAAACGCAAAGCACCTTGAAGGAGGCTAGGGTAGGTGCAATATCCTCTCGTAAACAGCTAACAGCACGAGACTGCATAGGATGTAGTGGTGGGGTCGAACAACATAAGCGTAATTTGTAATTTGTAGGGACTCTTTTCGTTTCAACGGTGTCACGTCTGCGCCCAGAGTTGCCCTTTTTGGGTTCGACGCAGGGAGTGACCCCTTTGTACACACACGGCCTCAACTTGCGGAAACGACCAGCACCGCTGGCGGGCACCCCAGTGGAATGGAATACCACAAGTGACTTTTATTTTTATGACGAAGATCAGATTTTCTTCACGATTTGAATGACATCTTCGTCGTGAAGCACATGGTTAATTCCCACCTTTTGCGGCTGATGCTTGACTGAACTGCCCCACACCCAAGCGTGCTTGAATGACGCCTTGATGCCTTTGTGAATGCGGTTACAAAATTCCTCGACTGTTGGATTGGATGCGTGGATAATGACTGGCGCAGTGTAATCAGGTATTTGACCCTTTGGCTTCGTGTAAATACGGATCATCTTGCAGTAATCCCACACTTTCTCGAGTAGGTCATCCAGATTCCACTCCAGTCCCGCAGAAATTGGGACGTAATGAGGGCACTTGCTCAGCAAGTCTAACTCCTCAATACTGATGGCATCCACCTTGTTAATCACGTAAATGCACGGCATGTATACGCGGTTCGCCTCGATCACGTCGATGATATCATCGACGCTGCATTTTGTTTCTCTAATGTTGATGTCCGCATTGTGGATGCGGTACTCAGCCAAAATCGCCTTTACGGTGTCCACAGTGATGGATGGGCACTTACTCTGGAAGTTGATGCCGCCCTTTGGTTTCTTCGTGAAGGAGATATTTGGAGGTTGCTTGTTCAGCCGCATGCCGAATCCGAACAACTCCTTTTCGATCAGCCTCTTGTGAGTCAGTGGCTTCATGGCATCCAGCACGATTAGGATAGCATTGCACGTTCGAGCCGTACTGATGACTTGCCGTCCACGACCCTTGCCGTCCTTCGCACCTTCAATGATACCTGGCAAATCTAGCACCTGAATTTTGGATCCCTTGTATTGCAGCGTGCCTGGAATGCACGTCAGCGTCGTGAACTCATACGACGCTGCCTCTGATTCAGTTCCCGTCAACTTTGTGAGCAAAGTTGATTTCCCGACTGACGGGAAACCGACAAGGCCAATTCGCGTGTCACCTGACTTTGTGACGTCGAACCCGTCTTGGGCGGGACCGCCACCCCCAGAACCAGCGGAAATTACCTCTTGTCGCAGTTTGGCGAGCTTAGCTTTAAGCATGCCCAAATGCTTCGACGTCGCCTTGTTCTTCTGAGTTCGGGCCATTTCGGCCTCGATCTCTTGGATCTTCGCAAGAGCGCCGCTCATGGTGGCAAACTACGTGTAACCGGCCAGCAATTGGCAAGCGTGTATGAAACGCGCAGCACTGCGCTTGAGGTTGGCACGGCAACAATTTGACGCCAACAGACGCACAAAAATTGCGGTTTTCAAAACTCTTCTCTTCCATCTGCTATTCTCCTGTTCAATTCTTTCCCGAGGTGCTCGTCGTCGACGACGCGACGGCGGCATTTCGTCTTGCGTCATCACTTCCCTACCTGCCATAGTTCGCCTTCGGCACACACATTCCAAAACGCCGCGATTTCACCGAGTCTGCCGCCCCCCCACTCCCCGCCTTGTTTGTTCCGTGCGCGTGTCGCCGCGGCTTCATCACTCCAACAGCCAACAGCCAACAGCCAACAGCCAACACAACCAACAACATAGCTTCGCTGCGCCGTTGGGTCGAAGTGTCAAAGTGTCGAACGAACGATGGGACGAACGAACGAACGAACGAACGAACGAACGAACGACAACACAACACAACAAACGACAACAACACTTTCGAACTTCGCCGGCGT
>ENA-OWNT01002878-OWNT01002878.1-seawater-metagenome-genome-assembly--contig:-NODE-2878-length-17084-cov-6.111131_pt1 | contig 17084 bp, 5 predicted proteins | sample MGYA00238136_ERZ651165 | MGnify/ENA primary metagenome ERZ651165 (study PRJEB26861, sample SAMN08777766) | seawater metagenome | isolation source: coastal seawater | place: USA: Florida | collected...
GCAGGCGGGCGAGCGGGACTACTACTCCCGTGACCCGGAGTTTGCACGCTTCTCGCTTCGGCAGGCAACGTCTTTTGCGCAAATGATTTCAGAGTTGGCAGACGCTTCTGTCACGACGGGAGAAACCGGATTAAATGCTCTTAGCTCGCACCAATCATCCGCTTTGAACCGGCTAGCAGCCCCAGTGCTGTCTGGAAATGCCAAGACCATCGTTTTGGAGCATATCAGTCCGTGTGCGTTCTTCCACCATGATGCCGTACGCACTCTGGGACTCGGACAAAAGGCTTTGAACATTAACACAATCTGCCGGCAACTGCCTGTCCCTGCTGACGCATTGCAGTTCCTGGATTCCACCGTTGCTTTGAACCAGAGCCCCGCAAAACCCACGCCCGGCGCAAGTGATGCTGACGTTGGTTCACAAAGGTCGGTTCGAGAGGCGGGAGGCGCCAGCAGTGACGAAGACTCGCTTGACGCTTCCGACGATGACGCCAACGATCGCTTAATGGAAGCATTATATTCAAGTCCCAAGAATAAACTCGACGCGCAACTGGAACCTCTGAAACCGCAAACCCTCACGAGGCAGCAACGCGAAGAACTCGGCATCTTCGTTTCAGATGCTGCTTCACAAGGCACGCAGGAGGATGAGCTCGACACTGGTGTTGTCGAGGTCAGTGATGACGACGATGCAAACACTAAGCAATCGGAGGCAGGTGATCTGCCTCAGAATGTTGGAGGATCGCAATCGAATACTGGAGGTACCGAGCATGAGCCTGACGCGTCGGAGGTCGCCGCAGAAGCGCGAGAAGACGCGACCCGAGATGTGCAGCAGCGCATCGATTCCATCGACGCGCTCTTGAGCGAGATCCAATCCAGCCAACAGTCGTACTCGTCGAAAAAAAATCGCATCCGGGAAGAAATCAATGCGGTGGTGGACGAGATTGTCGGAGGTGGAGCTGGTCCCGTAGGCGCACAGCCAGTACAGATACCACAAGACCCGCAACGGCAACTGTTCCAACGCACCGCCGAGCACGCGCGCGAGCGACAAGCGATTGCGGATGCGAAAATCCAGGCCGAGACCGAGTGGCTCCGGCAGCAACAAGAATTAGAGCTGGCTGCATCTGTCGCTAGAAATGCAGCTCGCGGTGGGGTGCACAGCATTTCTCCTCCGGTTACCGCTGCATCACTTGCCGGACCACGTGTAGATCCATCCACAGGAGTGGCGGGATGGGGAGCAAGCCCTCCACCTCACTTAAGACCCAATCTGCAAGAGCGCGAGACCCGCCCCCCGACTGAACATGACCCAGAGGACATTGGGGAAGCAGCTGCACATGGTGCGGTGGCATCAATGTACGAACGTCACATGGAGAATCTCAGCAGAGTTCAGCAGAGGCACAAAGTCAAGAAGGGCAGACAACGTCCACACCACCACCAGCAACGAGCGGATCCTGCTCCAATTACGATGGAGAACACGGTTTGTGTCATGCCCATGTATTCACTGATTGACTCGACGCCAGTTTTGCCTGACACGCGCGATGCTTTCCTTTGCAGGTCCGAGGTCACTGGGGGAACCAAGTCGTAATGCCTGATGGATTCGTGGGCGCTGCAAATGCAGATAACGCAGTGCCGGGGGTGAATCTTTACGACACCGCTTCGGAACCGAACGAAAGTTCTTCGGGCGAAGCCCCAGTGAAGGGAGCGGCGTACTACGCGGCGCTGCTGGAGCAGCAGCGTCGTGCGGCGGACTCTGCTGGTTTCGACGATGGTAACGAGTTCGACAGTCAGCCGCTGCAGAGTGACGACTATGTTGGCGTTGATCTGTCGGGCCAGACGGGCGCTGGACAGCCAGAGGAGAACACGGACACCGATTCTGGAACGAAGGATGCTGGGCCGGGCTCGGCGAACTATTTTCGACAGAAAATTGCCGCTCATGTGGCCGAGAGCGAAGCCAATGAAGCGGCGGCCGAGTACGAACTGCGGATAACGGACTTGCGCGGCGAGAACCTGAAGTTGAGGAGTGATTTGCGAACGTTGAAGCAGCAGTCTGGATTCAGTGAAGTGTTCCGCCGCTATGAGGCGGACTTAGAGGCATCCAGGCGGGAAGTCGGGGAGCTACGAAAGGCCAACGCAAAGCTAGAGACATCATTGGATGCACAAATTGTGCGACAGGCAATGAGCAAAGGTCGTGGCAACACCAACATCAAGGATGACGCGGTTTCCGACGCCAGCAAGAAGATAAAGACCCGCTTGCGCAACTTGCGGGCTGAAGTATTGACCCTGCGGGAGCAAATTAGCCAGTGGCAGTTGAAGGACAGAACTTTCGCTCTGCACAAACGTTGCTTGGCGGATGCAACAAAAAAGTCCCGCAAGTTGGCAAGGCGGTGCGAGGCTGCGGAGACCGAAAACTCTGGGCTGAAGTCCGCCAATTCTGCTCTGCGAGAAGAGGTTGTCCAATTGAGAGCGCGGTGCGGTGGCTTAGAACAGGAGCGCCGTGAGCTCGATTTCGAAAATAGAAAAGCTTCTCTTGAAGTCAAACGTTTGCGGCAAGCTGTTGACGACATGGCACATCGAAGAAACAGAGCAGGTCATGTGTCTGGGGTTGCTGACGCGATCGAGCGGAATCCGTACCGGCCCACAATGTCGTATCGCAACCAAGATGAGTTGCCGCAGGACGTGCGCAACTGCCTTCAGAGATTGCACCGAAGTGTCTCTCGGTATTGCCCACGAAGTCTACACACGCTGGCTCTGTTGAAGGTCAGTATCTGTGCTGTAATCATGGTGATGCAATCTTTGGGTTGCTCGATGCATTGCATCCAGGCACGCACTATCGTTTTTGTGTGAAAATTTGAAGTTTGTGTCTGCTACGGTAGGAGCATATGGAGAAAATGCAAACTGATGTCAGAAGCACCATTCTCCGCGAAGAGCAATTGCTAGATCTCATGATTGAGTTCGTACAACGGGGCGAGCGGAAGGACGACATTCAGTACCTATTGAAGCTTCGCGAACAGCAGCTGCGGGACCGATGAAGCTACATTGCATCACCTTGATAACTTCCATTACACAAAATGGCTACCTAGGCAACGCAATGCCACTTCGCAGTCCGTCGTTAGAGTCATCATCGTCAGAGAGTTAGTTTATCAGAGCAAGGAGGAATAACAGTGGTTCCAACTCATCCCCCTCTTGACTGACCAGAGTATTCATTCAGGGTCATCACCAGAGTGCAGTGATTCTGGTTGATCCCACTACGTCTGATGTCTGATTTGATGGCGTGATGCTCGTTGCGATACTGCTCTACGTGCGTCGTGATTCTGTAGTGAAGCTGCCCTGATGCTGTAGTAAAGCTGCCGTGCTGCTGTTGTGCTGTCGTGATGGTGTTGTCACTGCTACTGTGATGTGGTGTGATGCTGCAATGAAGCTGCTGTGATGCTGAAGTGAAGCTGCTGTGATGCTGAAGTGAAGCTGCTGTGATGCTATAGTGAAGCTGCTGTGATGTCCATCGTGATGTTGCTGTGATGCTATAGTGAAGCTGCTGTGATGTCCATCGTGATGCTGCTGTGATGCTGCTGTGATGCTGCTGTGATGCTGCTGTGATGCTGCTGTGATGCTGCTGTGATGCTATAGTGATGCCGGTGTACAATGATACTCGGGAGTACTCATAGTGCTGTTGTTGGTTGTTGCTGTGATGTCGATTGTCGGTCGATCCGATGCTGCTGCGATTCGCGACGACCGCTGTAGCCTCATCGACATCATCGACGGGTCCAAGCAATGCTTCTGTCCGTTTTGACGGTTGAGAGAAGAATTATGAATGAACAGTGAGTGAGTGAGTGAGTGAACAACAGTGAACAACAGTGAACAACAGTGAACAACAGTGAACAACAGTGAACAGTGAGTGAGTGAGCGAACGAACGAACAGTGAGCGAATGAATCTAAAACGGTTCTTTCGTTCTTTCAGTGAGTGAACGAACGAATGAGCGAAGCAACGAACGAACGCACTCTTGTCTTCCCCCACCCACCCACCCACCCACCCACAGATGCGGTATAATCCCGAATGAGGATACCACGATCTGAGCTGCGGTCTCCCGCTTACGCCAAAACCCACCCGTCCGCATATGTATCCTCGTACAGGAATACCTCACAAATCCCACCGTCTCGCCAGAGCGTTATGTATCTACAACTGCTACTCCACATATTTATATGGGAATGTCTGGGAAGAAACAACGTAATACCGAATGTAGATAGGTAGATAGGTAGATAGGGACGCGCCAAGAAGAGCGTGTGAGTGAGCGTGAGTGAGCGTGAGTGAGTGAGTGGAGCGTGAGTGAGTGGAGCGTGAGTGGAGCGTGAGTGGAGCGTGAGTGAACCAGTGCGCGTGTCGTCGATGTTGGCGCTGGCTGGCTGGCTGGTTGGCTGGTTGGCTGAGTGAGTGAGTGAGGGAGTGAGTGAGTGAGTGAGTGCGTTGACTGTTGGAAAAAGAGTGACGGTGAGGGAGTGAACGAACGAACGAACGAAAGAACTGTGGGTGAACTGTGGGTGAACTGTGAGTGAACTGTGAGTGAGTGAGTGAAGTGCGGTCGGTCGTTGGTCGGTCATTGGTCGGTCGTTGGTTCGTTCGTTCCGTTCATTCGTTCGCTTGCTGTCCTCGTTCGTTCGTTCGTTCGTTCGTTCGTTCGCTCGTTTGTTTGTTTGTTTGTTTGTTCGTTTGTGTGTTTGTGTTGGTCCGTCGTCGGTCGGTCGATCGATCATTCGCTTGTCGTTTGTTTGTTTGTATGTCCGTTGGTTGGTTGGTTCGTTCGTTCGTTCATTTGTAGTTGTGACTGACTGTGGACTGTGAAGAAGGGCTGTGAAGAAGGGCCATGGCGAATGACTGGACCTGTCTGGGTATTGTCCAATGCAGAGATGGATGGCTCTGTCTGTGTGTATCGTCGGCGCTGGGCCGTGGTGGAGTCGGTCTGTCGGTGGGTCGATTGGTGACTCGCGACAGAGTAATCGTAGGTGGACAGGCCAGCTGTCAAAGCTGCTGCTGTCGTCGGCAGTGGGGGCTGGCGGCAAAAGGTGCATTCAGGGTTAACGGACACGCACGCATACGATGCTGGCCGTCGTGCCAACTTAGCGATGAGTGACACAATGGTGGTTGGTGGTTGGTGGTTGTGGATGGCGGCAGGGTTGCAAGGGTGACTGGCGGTTGCTGCGAGCAGACGTGTAGACTTGGGCAGAGCCAGCAGTCGCCACTTGAGGACGTGCGGACATGCGGGAGGTGGCCTCAAATGTGTGTTTGTGGCTCGTAATTCTGACTCCCCGGTTCAAAGTGCAGCAAGGTTTGTACCGTCATTTGCCGCCGAAGGAGTCAGGCCCTACTTTATCGGCCGCGGCGCGGACAAACCATTTTTCAATCAACAATCTGACTTGATCCGTGGAGGATCTTGGGCAGTGACCATCGCTGCGGGAGCAAGAACCTACATACACGCTTCTATATATCGCACGTGGAATGTAAGACACGCCACACGCAACACAATGCCACGAAGACCAGGGCCGAGGGTGCGAGCGCCTCGATTTTTGTCCTTGGCTCTTCTACTTTCCCATGCATTGCACACTGTTGCGAGCGTGGCTGTTGTTCAAACGACAGCTGTAACGACAATGGCGCCAGTCTGTGATGACCTGGACAGCGATGGGCTGTGCAGCGATGTCGACAGTTGCCCCTTCGACAATGAAAATGATGTTGATGGCGACGGCGTCTGCGCGCTTCCTTTTTGCGTTGATAACGAAGTATTTGAGGGAGTTGGGTTCGGAAACTGTGCAACATACAAAGCCGGTGAACGCAACCATGAATTCTGCACAGACGACGCAGCGATTTGCGAGGAGTGTGTGTGCGAGTGTTTAGGGCAGTGCCCCTCGTTTGACGATTGCCCGTATGACGCAGAAAACGACGCTGACAGCGACGGTATTTGTGGCGACGAGGACGCCTGTCCTCACTTTGCCGGTGAAGACCTCGACAGCGACTCCGTGTGCGAGGGTGACTCTTGTCCGCACGACCCCGAAAATGATGTCGATGGTGATGGCGTGTGCGGCAACATAGATTCGTGTCCTTATTCTTCGACGGATGATGCTGACGGCGACAATCTGTGCGGGGATGTGGACTCTTGTCCCAACGACCCTGAAAATGATCCCGATGGCGATGGCGACTGCAGCACAGACACGTGTCCGTATGACGCCGAGAATGATGCGGATGGCGACAATGTCTGTGGCGATGTTGATTCATGCCCGTATTCGTCGACCGACGACGCCGACGGAGACAATTTATGCGGGGACGTGGACTCTTGTCCCAACGACCCTGAAAACGATCCCGATGGCGATGGCGACTGCAGCGCAGATGCTTGCCCTTATGACGCTGAAAACGACACTGATGGTGACTCTATCTGCGGTGACGTCGATTCTTGCCCAGATTCTTCGACAAACGACTCCGACGGTGACAGCTTGTGCGGAGATGTCGATTCCTGTCCGAACGACGCCGAGAATGATGCAGACGGTGACGGCAACTGCAGCAACGATTCTTGTCCTTACGACGCCGAGAATGATGTGGATGGCGATGGCGTGTGTGGTGATCAAGATTCCTGTCCCCATGACGCCGAGAACGATGCCGATTCCGACGCCGTTTGTGGAGATGCTGACTCGTGCCCGTACAACGATGACAACGATCCCGATGGCGACAACGTGTGCGACGATCCGTGCCCCAACGATCCGGAGAACGACGCAGATAGCGACGAAATTTGTGGCGAGGTTGATGTTTGTCCCAGTGACCCCTTGAACGACGATGACAGCGATGGGTTGTGCTACTCCGTCGATTCATGTCCGTTTGATGCTGAGAATGACGCCGATGGTGATGGCCTCTGTGCCTTGACTGTCGTGGCATGCTTCGACGACACCTCGTTTGCGAATGTGAACGGGTCTAATTGCTCAACATATGACGTCGGACAAGAAAATTATGGCTTCTGCTTACGGGACGACGCTACAACCGCTTGTGGTTGCTCGTGTGCTGATTCTTGCCCGTATGATGCGGAAAACGATGCTGACAATGACGCTATCTGTGGTGAGGCTGACTCGTGCCCGTACGACAGAAACAATGATGCCGATGGGGACGGATCTTGCCTTTCAGAAGATTCTTGTCCATTCGATCCTGAAAATGACTATGATAGTGACAATTTATGTGATCTCACGGATGAAACTTGTGCCGACGACCCCTTTTACGAAGGGACGTACGGTAAATGTTCAACATATGTTTCAGGACAGAGAAACCACGACTTCTGCGTGGCCGATAGCGTTTGCGACATCTGCGCCTGCGCCTGCCAGACTCAGTGCCGCGATGTTTGCCCTCATGACGCAGAAAATGATGGCGATAGTGACGATATTTGCGGAGACATCGATTCATGCCCACACGATGCAACAAACGATGCCGGTGACAATGATGGCGTCTGCGACGATGTCGATGCGTGCCCCAACGACGTGGGCAACGACGCGGACAGTGATGGCCTTTGCAGTGCCTCAGACTCGTGTCCGAACGACGCCGAAAACGACGGCGATGGTGACCAGTTATGCGCCAATGAAGATCAATGTCCAACCACGTCTCTGAATGATGCCGACTCTGATGGCATTTGCGACGATATCGACAGTTGCTTGAATGACTCACTCAACGATCAAGATGACGACGGCGTGTGTGACAATGTTGATTCGTGTCAAGGTGATGGTCTCAACGATCGCGATGATGATGGCATCTGTGACGGTGTCGACTCTTGCCTACGAGATGCACTTAACGATGGCGATAGTGATGGAATCTGCGATGGCAGCGACAGTTGCCTTGACGATTCCATGAACGATGTCGATGGAGATGGTCTGTGTACCGCCGAGGAGTCTTGTCCATACGATGCGGACAATGACATGGACAGTGACTTGTTATGTTCTGACAACGACATTTGCCCATACGATCCAAACAATGATGTCGACTCCGACGGCCTGTGTGACGACATCTTGTGCAGCGACCATAATGATGCTGATTGCTCACAGCTGTACTTTCAACCACCACAGGAATGCGTGGCAGAGTGCGAAACCTGTTCATGCGCTTGCTTCGACATTTGCAAGGATCCCTGCGCTAATGATGCCGAAAACGACGCCGATTCTGATGGCGTTTGCGGAAACTTGGATTCTTGCCAGTACGATTCGGAAAATGACGCCGATGGCGACCAAGTGTGTGGTGACATTGACAGTTGTGCGTGGGATGCCGAAAATGATGCTGATTCTGATGCAATATGCGGCAACGTCGACTCATGTGCATACGACAACATGAATGACAAGGATAGTGACCTTTTGTGTGTCCCTGACGACAGTTGTCCCTTCGACGCCGAAAATGACGTTGATTCTGACGCTCTCTGTGTTGAAGTGGACTCCTGCCCGTATGATGCAATGAACGATATCGATTCTGATGCCATGTGCGGCGATGTTGACTCGTGCGCATATGACGACGAAAACGATGCTGACAGCGACACAATTTGCGCAAACATTGATACTTGCCCGTTTGATGCTGAGAACGATGCTGACAACGATAATACGTGTGGCGACTCTGACAGCTGTCCTCACGATCCAGCCAACGACTACGACAGCGACAATATTTGCGGCGACCGTGACAGTTGTGAGGAGGATGCTGAAAATGATGCCGATAGTGACGCAACATGCTCTCCGCATGACGTGTGCGCTTATGTTCACGAAGACGTGCACGATGAAGACAGCGACAGGATATGTCAGGATGTTGATTCGTGCCCCGTAGACGCTGGAAATGATGTTGACAGCGACAACGTATGTGCAAACGTTGACAGCTGCCCTCTGGACCCTGACAACGATGCAGACTCCGACCTCATGTGTGGTAACGCGGACTCGTGCCCTTTTGACCCGTTGAATGATGCTGACAACGACGCCATTTGCGGAAACGTGGATTCGTGTTCAAATGATACGTGGAATGACGCTGACTCCGATTCCATATGTGGTGATGTTGATTCATGTGCACTCGACGCGAGCAATGATTCAGACTCAGACAATGTGTGCGGTGACGTGGACTCATGCCCTTGGGATGCCATGAATGACTGGGATTCGGACTCGCTGTGCCTCGCCGCCGATTCGTGTCCATCGGACAGGTGGAACGACATGGACTCTGACGCAACGTGTGGTGACATCGATTCTTGTCCAAACGACTCATGGAATGATGTGGATTCGGACTCACTATGTGGCGACGTGGATTCTTGTCCTCTTGATGGTTCCAACGATATTGATGGGGATTTGATGTGTTCAACGGAAGACTCATGCCCGATGGATGCGGACAATGATGTCGATTCCGACAGCATCTGTGGGGATGTGGACAGTTGCGGTTCGGACGCCGAAAACGATGCCGACTCAGACTCGTTGTGCGGAGATCAAGATTCATGCCGTTGGGACAGCAGCAACGACATCGACGGCGACTTGATGTGCAGTGACACAGATACTTGCCCCTTTTCGACAGACAACGATGTCGATGCGGACGGTGTCTGTGCTCTGGACGACAAGTGCCCCGAAGATGCTGAGAATGATGTCGACAGCGACGGGGTATGCGGTGACATTGATTCTTGCCCATACGACGACGAAAATGATATCGATGGAGATGCTTTCTGCGCCAACTTAGATCGCTGTCCTCAAGACAGCCAAAATGATTATGATCGCGACGGTCTCTGCTTTCAGGACGACGAGTGTCCTTTCGATGCTAACAACGATGCAGACTCGGACCAAGTTTGTCAATCCGCGTTTTGCAAAGATATGGACAACTTCTTTTGTGCGTCTTACTCTTTGGATGGCACCGGTTGCACAACTGACACAGTGACACACTTCGGGGATGAAGTTCCTGTGTGCAGTTACTGTAGTTGTGCGTGTTACGACGAATGTGGCGATCGTTGTCCTTTCGATGCGCTTGATGACCAGGACTCTGACGGATTATGTGCGGACGTTGACTCTTGTCCCAATGATTCTGAAAATGATGCAGACACTGATCAGATATGCGGCAACGTGGATACTTGTCCGTATGATGCTGAAAACGACCCCGACAGTGATGCCGCATGCGGTAACGTCGATTCCTGTCCACATGTTGCGGAAAATGATGCTGACGGCGATGGATTGTGCGGGGACGCGGACGCATGCCCGTATGACGCGGAGAATGACGCGGATGGAGACAATATCTGCGGGGATATTGATTCGTGCGCATGGGACGCCGGCAATGATCAGGACGCCGACATGATTTGTGGCAACGTGGATTCATGCGCGGGTGACAGCAGCAACGATGCTGACGATGACATGATATGTGGTGACGTCGATTCGTGTGCGTTTGATGCTTGGAACGACGGCGATAGCGATGCAGTCTGTGGTGACGTCGATTCGTGTCCACACGACGCGTGGGATGACACAGATGGAGACGCTGTGTGCGGTGACGTGGACTCGTGCGCGTTCGATGCAGAGAATGACAAGGATGGCGATGTTATCTGTGGCGACGTGGATTCTTGTGATTCGGATCCATTGAATGATGAAGACTCTGATCAAGTGTGTGGCGATGTTGATTCGTGTGACATGGATACGTGGAACGATGCAGATGGAGACCTGCTGTGCGGCAACATTGACGAGTGCCCGTTGGACGCTGAGAACGATGCGGATGGCGATGGAATCTGTGGTGATGTGGACTCATGTCCGTATGATGCCGCAAACGATTTTGATGGGGACGGTATTTGTGGGGATGTGGACAGCTGCGCAGCTGACGCCGAGAATGACGCTGATGGCGATGCTATTTGCTCGCCGGAAGACGCTTGCCCGAATGACGATGAGCATGATGCAGACAGTGATGAGATCTGCGGTGACGTGGATTCGTGTGCATATGACAGCGGCAATGATCTGGACAGCGACATGTTGTGTGGCGATGTGGATTCGTGCCACTTGGATGCTGAGAACGACGCCGATGGCGACAACGTTTGTGGGAACGTAGATGTGTGTCGATATGATGCAGAGAACGATGCAGACGGTGACATCATTTGTGGCAACGTGGACTCATGTGCATTTGACTTTGCCAACGATGGAGACAGCGATTTGCTGTGTGGTAATGTGGATTCGTGTTTGCACGACGGAGAGAATGATCCGGACGGCGACGGTATTTGTTCGGGCGTGGACGTGTGCCCCGAGGACGCGCTGAATGACGGCGACAGCGACAGTGTGTGCGACGGTGTGGATTCATGCCTTGAGGACTGGAGTAATGATGTAGACGGCGACGGCATTTGCGGAGGGAGCGATATCTGTCCATCTGATGCTCTGAACGATGGTGACAGTGATGTGATTTGCGACAGTGTAGATTCATGTGTGGGTGATGATTTGAATGATGCCGACGGTGACGGCATTTGCGATGGTGTTGATTCTTGCCTGGGCGACGGTTTGAATGACGCGGATGGCGATGGCATTTGCGATGGTGTTGATTCGTGTATGGGAGACGGATTGAACGATGGTGACGGCGATGGCATTTGCGACGGTGTTGACTCTTGCCGTGGGGATGGATTGAATGATGGTGACGGGGACGGCATTTGCGACGCAGTTGACAGCTGTGTGGATGATGGCTGGAATGATGCAGACGGTGATGGTGTGTGCGATGGAGTGGATTCGTGCATGGGCGACGCCGAGAACGACGGTGACGGCGATGGATTGTGCGATGGCGTGGATTCGTGTCCAGGCGATGCGTTGAATGATGGAGACAACGATGGATTGTGCGATGGCGTTGACTCATGTGTCGGAGATGGGACGAACGATGCTGACGAGGACGGCCTGTGTGGTTTGAGCGATGAGTGTCCGTGGGACGGAGAGAACGATGCGGATGGTGACAATGTGTGCGGTGACGTGGATTCTTGTCCTTACGATGGCGAGAACGACGCAGATTCTGACAACGTGTGCTCTTCAGACGACAGCTGTCCGTATGATTCCGAAGACGATGCTGACAGTGACGACATTTGTGCAGACACAGATCTTTGTCCGTATGCCAAGGAAAACGATGCGGATTTAGACGGACTTTGCGCGAATGACGTTTGCGTTTACAAAGCTTCTACATTTTGTTCGTCGTTTGCTGTTCCACCAAATGCGGGAACTTGCCGTGAGAGCGGTGTTTGTGATGCATGCAGTTGTATTTGTTTTGACGAGTGCCAAGACCTGTGCCCGCTCGACGCAGAAAACGACGTCGATGGAGACGGAATATGCGGCGACGTTGATTCATGCCCTCGCGACAAGCGCAACGACATTGACGGCGACTTCATTTGTGGAGACATTGATTCATGCCCGCGGGATGCAGAGAACGACGCTGACAGTGATTCTATTTGCGGCAATGCCGATGTTTGTCCCTACGACGCGGAGAACGACGCTGACAACGACAATTTTTGCGGCGACACCGATCCGTGCCCTCGCGATCCTGAGCATGACGCCGACAATGATTCCATTTGTGGTGACATCGATTCGTGCCCATTCGATGCTGAGAATGACTCTGACTCTGACGCCGTTTGCGGAGACATTGACAGCTGCGCGTACGACGCAGAGAACGATGCTGACAGTGACTCCGTTTGCGGCGATGATGACGCCTGTTCTTATGATGCCGAGAACGATATTGACCGCGATACCATTTGCGGCAACGTAGATTCTTGCGCCTACGACAAGGAGAACGACGCCGATAGCGATCTCATATGTGGTAACTTCGACAACTGCATTTATGACGCTGAAAACGATGCCGACAATGACGGAGTCTGCGGAGACCAAGACTCCTGCCCGCACGATGCAGAGAATGATGCCGATAGTGACTCTATTTGCGGATTTGTGGACTCTTGCCCCTTTGATCCTGACAACGACGCCGATGCAGATGGTATTTGCGGTGATGTGGACTCGTGCGCGTGGGACGCCGAGAACGATGCCGATGGCGACAACGTGTGCGGAAACTTGGACTCTTGTCCACATGACATGTTTGACGATCTCGACGGTGACCAACTGTGCAGTGACATCGATTCATGCCACTTTGATGCCGAAAACGATGCCGATGGAGATTCGCTGTGCAATAGCGCGACGTGCTTCGATTTTGACGCGGTGTTGTGCGCAAATTATTCGTCGAATCAGGATGCATGCATCACAGACGAAGTTTGCTCAATTTGCGGCTGCACCTGCTTCACGCAGTGCTTGGATCCGTGCCCGTATGATGCAGAGAATGATTCCGACCAAGATGGCACTTGTGGAGATGTTGATTCATGCCCGTCTGATGTGGAGAACGACGCAGACGGCGACAACATTTGTGGCCCGGTTGATTCTTGCCCCTACGATGCGCAGAATGATGGTGATTCTGATGGACTGTGTAGCGATATTGACTCGTGCCCATTTGACACATGGGACGACGATGACGGCGACTTAATCTGCACGAGCGACGACGAGTGTCCTTTCGATGCCGAGAATGATGCTGACAGCGACAACACTTGCGGTAATGTGGATGAGTGTCCATACGACTCCGAGAACGATGCCGATGGTGATGCTCTTTGTGCAAATGAAGATTCCTGTGCACATGACGCCGGTAACGACTTCGACAGTGATTTGTTGTGTGGTTCCGTGGATAGCTGCCCTCTCGATTTTGAGAACGATGCTGATGGAGACGGTGTGTGTAGTCCGGAAGATGCGTGTCCCAACGACGACGAACACGATGCAGACAGCGATAACATTTGTGGCGATGTGGATTCGTGTCCTTATGACGCTGGAAATGATTTCGATAGTGATGCACTGTGCCGTGATGTTGACTCATGCCACCTAGACTCGGACAATGATGCAGATAGCGACGCCATTTGCGGCAACGTCGACGAATGCCCACTTGACGGCGAGAACGACGCTGACGAGGATGCTATTTGCGGCAATTTGGACTCTTGTCCGTACGATCGTCGCAATGACAGGGATTCAGACTTTTTGTGCCGTGAAGAAGACAGCTGCTCCTTTGATGCAGAAAATGACGCTGACGGAGATGGCATTTGTGCCCACATAGACTCATGCCCGTATGATGGCGCCAACGACGGAGATTCAGACATGATTTGTGGCGACGTTGACTCGTGTCCGTTGGATGCCAATAACGACTGGGATTCAGATAGTTTATGCTCAACTGTCGATTCATGCCCCGACAATAGCGACAACGACGCTGACGCAGATGGAATTTGCGACCACGTTGACTCTTGTCCCTTGGGTGGCGGTCATGACTTTGACAGCGATATGACTTGTGCGGATATCGACAGCTGCCCATTTGACGGGGCGAATGATGCTGATAGTGATCTGATTTGCGGCGACATCGATAGCTGTCCGCTGGACTTCCTCAACGATGTTGACGCCGACAGCGTGTGCAACAATGCTGACCCATTCTGTGTAGTTGATTCCGATGGCGACGGCATTTGCGATGGTCATGATGCCTGCCCCAATGATGAGTTCAATGACCTCGACGCTGATTTTATTTGCGATGACATTGACAGCTGCCTCTTTGACGCCGAGAACGATCCAGATTCCGACACAGTGTGCGAAGGCCAGTTTGGTCGGTTGGATGAATGCGGTTTTGACCCAGACATTGTCGATGAAGGCAAATTTCTGTTGCTCGTGGACACTGACGGCGACGGGTGTCCGGATGCTCGCGCTGAAATCAGTGCTGACGATACCGCCGCCATCATTGAGCGAGTAATGGCCTTGATCTCTGACGCCAACAGTGAAGGTGGTCCCGGGTTCGGTGTGGGTTCGTTCGCACTGGAGCTTGATTCCTTGCCGTCGCTTGATGGCACAACGTTGTTCCTCGTGGGGGAACTCGACTCCCAGATTCCCTCGCCGAGCCAGTATCTCTCCGCTGCGTTAGGGATCGGCGCCCATTGGATCGCCATTTCCGTCGCTTCAGGTCGACGGCTAGCGGACGGCAACACCGTTGCATTTTCTGCCGAGATCGATCTCCAAGGCACAATAGCTCCAATGCTGCTTGACTCAGATATGGATGGGTTGTTGAACGACGTCGACTCTTGTCCGTACGATGCTGAGAACGACGCCGACGGTGACGGCATTTGCTCTCTAGAGTATTGTTTCGACGATTTGGTTCTGTTTGACCCAACTTGTGCCGAATACCGACCAGGTGGCCGCAACGAGGGAGAATGCGTCTTCGCTGGCGTTTGCGATATATGCTCTTGCTCTTGTTTCGAGGAATGCAATGGGTTCCGCGCTGACATCTGTCCGGACGACCCTGAAAATGATCCAGACAGCGACCGGATTTGCACAGGATCAGATCAATGCCCGTTCGACACATCAAACGACGGTGACTCGGACAATGTGTGCGCGGAGATGGTGGACTGTGTCGAGCCAGGGGCTCTGATATTGGTCAACTCATTCGGAACTTGCCCATCGTATGGTGTCGGAGGTGGCAACGAGGGGCACTGCATCTCAGACAAGTTATGTGACGTGTGCCGCTGCAGTTGCAAAGATGAGTGCGGTGGTGAAGTGGATGTGTGCTGGTACGATGCTGACAACGACATCGACAGCGATGGAATTTGTGGAGACGTGGACAGCTGCGTTATCGATCCGTTGAATGACGACGATAGCGATGGCATTTGTGGAAATGATGATACCTGCCCGGACGACAGCTTGAATGACGAAGACAGTGACAACGTATGTTCAAGTGTTGATTCGTGCCCGCTTGACCCTTTCGACAACTGTGGCCCGACCACAACAACACCAACAACAACCACAAGCACAACGACAACGACAACGACAGATATTTGGAACCGGTATGTCAAGTGGGATGAAGTTCCGCTCGACACTTGGATCATTGTTGGTGGTGCCGGAGGTGGAATTCTTCTTTTGATTATCATAATTGCGGTGGTAGTATGTTGCTGCAAGAAGAAGGAAGCTGAAAAGCGTCGCACTGGCTACAGAGTGGCCGAGGAGGACTATCAAGGGATTGAAATAAACTCTCCAACGAAAACGGACCCCGGCACTTCGGATTTCGGGGATGACGCCTCGCAAGCACCGGAAGCTCCGCCTCGTCGTAAGAAGGGTAAGGGCAAGAAGAAGGGGTCAAAAACTGAACCGGAGGATGGCAAGGCCCGCAGCAGTCGGCACAGCGTCAAAAGCAAGCGGAGCAGCAAAAGCAAAAAGAAAGGAAAAGACAAGAAAGCTAAGAAGACAAAAGCAAATGATAGTGGGTGGTCTCCCAATCCGCAAGACATGAAGTCTTCCGCGTTTGAAGCGTCACTCAAAGAATTTTTCGAGAAATTCAACCCCGCTAAAGTGTCCGATGTGCCCAAAATGGCGAAGATCTACAATAAAAAGCGCGGCAAGTTGTTCGACAAGCTGAATTCTGCGTATCACGTAGTGCCGCGCTTCCACAGCAGCGGTGGGAAGTCAGAGGAGACAATAAAAAGCAGCGGCCCTCTGGCATTCTAACCAACGTCAGGTCCAACAAGAAGTAGAAGCCGTCGTGTGAATTGAACTCACGAGTGGCCGTCGAGCCGACCCAACGGACAGGTGGCTGTGCGTCAAATAGTATGGATGCTCGATGGTCACAGGCCTTTTGATAAAAATAATATCAATCTCGTAGAATACCACACACATACAGACAAACAGCCGCAACGCAGACTCATCTCACTTGACGACCACCATTGCAGCCCTAGAGCTGCGTTGCGATGTCACACTGTTGAGATACCTCATCACGGTCAAGGGAACACAACGAACAACACCCCAACGGGCGAGCGAACGCAACCGCGACCACAGAGACACCGACCGTCGTCAGGCGACCGATTGTCACCAGAAGGCCCTGAGGCGCGTCCTTGTTGAAGAATGTCTTGTAGATGTCCTCTGTCAGCGAGCTGGAAGACACCAGCAGCTGGGAAGAAATCGTGGACATGATCGCGGCCAGAATGGCTGCCAGAAGGAAGCCGGACACAAGCGGGTGGAACAAGGTCTGCGAAAGAAGGATGAAGATCGTCTCGTTATCGCGCAGGTTCTCCTGAAGGCCGTTT
>ENA-OWNT01002880-OWNT01002880.1-seawater-metagenome-genome-assembly--contig:-NODE-2880-length-17080-cov-4.069458_pt1 | contig 17080 bp, 12 predicted proteins | sample MGYA00238136_ERZ651165 | MGnify/ENA primary metagenome ERZ651165 (study PRJEB26861, sample SAMN08777766) | seawater metagenome | isolation source: coastal seawater | place: USA: Florida | collected...
GTCGGTGTCGGTGTCGGTGTCGGTGTCGGTGTCGGTGTCGGTGTCCGCGTCGGCGTCGGCGTCGGCGTCGGCGTCGCTGTCGGTGTCTGTGTCGGTGTCCGCGTCGGCATCCGTGTCGGTGTCGGTGTCGGTGTCGGCTGCGGTGTCGAAGGTGTCTCCGGTGAACCCGGTGAACCCGGTCTGCAGGCCGGTGTCGCCGGTGGGCGCGGTGTCGGCCGTGTCCGACAGGTCCTGGCAGTCCACCGTGCAGCCGCCCAGGTCGCCGTCGTCGCAGGTCTCGCCGTTCACGCTGTCGACGAAGCCGTCGCCGCAGTAGGACGTGGCCCCGGGGACCTCGTCGCAGGTCGCGTCGCACACGGTGCAGCTGGTGTCGCCGTAGGCGCAGGCCTCGGTGAGGGTGTTGCCATCGTCGCAGGCCTCGCCGTCGTCGATGTCGACGCTGGCGTCGCCGCAGTAGGCCGTGGCCCCGGCCACCTCGGCGCAGGAGCCGCTGCACACGGTGCAGGCGATCTCGCCGTAGAGGCAGTCCTCGGTGAGGGTGTTGCCGTCGTCGCAGGTCTCGCCGTTGGCGGCGTCGACCACGGTGTCGCCGCAGTAGGACGTGGCGCCGGAGATCTCGCTGCAGCCCGCGTCGCACACGGTGCAGCTGGTCTCGCCGTAGTCGCAGTCCTCGGTGAGGGCGTTGCCGTCGTCGCAGCCCTCGGTGGGGTCCTCGACGCCGTCGCCGCAGTAGTCGGTCTCGCCGGCCACCTCGTTGCAGCCTGCATCGCAGACGGTGCAGGAGGTGTCGCCGTAGTCGCACTCCTCGGTGACGGTGTTGCCGTCGTCGCAGCCCTCGTTGGCGAGGTCGTGGTCGCCGTCGCCGCAGACGCTGGTGTCGCCGGGGACTTCCTGGCAGGTGTCGTCGCAGACGGTGCAGGAGGTGTCGCCGTAGGCACAGGCCTCGGTGATGGCGTTGCCGTCGTCGCATTGCTCGCCGGCGTCGGTCTGGCTGTCGCCGCAGTAGTCGGTCTCGCCGGCCACCAGGTTGCAGCCGTCGTCGCAGACCGAGCAGCTCAGCTCGCCGTAGTCGCACTCCTCGGTGACGGTGTTGCCGTCGTCGCAGGCCTCGTTGGCGAGGTCGTGGTCGCCGTCGCCGCAGACGCTGGTGTCGCCGGGAACTTCCTGGCAGGTGTCGTCGCAGACGGTGCAGGAGGTGTCGCCGTAGGCGCAGGCCTCGGTGATGGCGTTGCCGTCGTCGCAGGCCTCGCCCGGGTCGGTGACGGTGTCGCCGCAGAAGTCGGTCTCGCCGGGCACCTCGTTGCAGCCAGCATCGCAGACGACGCAGCTGGTCTCGCCGTAGTCGCACTCCTCGGTGAGGGTGTTGCCGTCGTCGCAGTCCTCGTTGGCACCGTCGACCGCGCCGTCGCCGCAGGTGCTGGTGGCGCCCGGGACGAGGTTGCAGGTGTCGTCGCAGACGGTGCAGGAGGTGTCGCCGTAGTCGCAGGCTTCGGTGAGGGTGTTGCCGTCGTCACAGGCCTCGCCGGCGTCGAGGTTGCCGTCGCCGCAGTAGTCGGTCTCGCCGGCCACGAGCTGGCAGCTGTCGTTGCAGACCGTGCAGCTCAGGTCGCCGTAGTCGCACTCCTCGGTGACGGTGTTGCCGTCGTCGCAGGTCTCGAAGCCGGCGTCGGTGTCGCCGTCGCCGCACACGCGGGTCTCGCCAGCGGTGGACTGGCAGGTGGCGTCGCACACGGTGCAGCTGGCATCGCCGTAGGCGCACAGCTCGGTGAGGGCGTTGCCGTCATCGCAGGTCTCGAAGCCGGCATCGGTGTTGCCGTCGCCGCAGAAGTCGGTCTCGCCGGCGGCGTCGTTGCAGGTGCCGTCGCAGACGGTGCAGCTGGTCTCGCCGTAGTCGCACTCCTCGGTGATGGCGTTGCCGTCGTCGCAGGTCTCGTTGGCCTGGTCGATGGCGCCGTCGCCGCACAGGGAGGTGTCGCCGGGCTGCAGGGTGCAGTCGGCCGCGCAGACGGTGCAGCTGGCGTCGCCGAAGGCGCAGTCCTCGGTGATGTTGTTGCCGTCGTCGCACTGCTCGCCGGGGTCGGGGACGCCGTCGCCGCAGTAGTCGGTCTCGCCGGCGACTTCCTGGCAGCTGTCGTTGCAGACGGTGCAGCTGGTCTCGCCGTAGGCGCACTCCTCGGTGACCGCGTTGCCGTCGTCGCAGGTCTCGTTGAAGGGGTCGGTGTTGCCGTCGCCACAGACGCTGGTGGCGCCTGGGACGAGGTCGCAGGCGCTGTCGCAGACCGTGCAGCTCACGTCGCCATAGGCACAGGCTTCGGTGACGGTGTTGCCGTCGTCGCAGGCCTCGCCCGGGTCGGTGACCGTGTCGCCGCAGTAGTCGGTCTCGCCGGGGACCTCTGCGCAGTCCTCGTCGCAGACCAGGCAGAAGGTCTCGCCGTAGAGGCACTCCTCGGTGACGGTGTTGCCGTCGTCGCAGTCCTCGTTGGCACCATCCACGTCGTTGTCGCCGCACACGCTGGTGGCCCCGGGGACGAGGTTGCAGGTGGCATCGCAGACGGTGCAGGAGGGGTCGCCGTAGTCGCACGCCTCGGTCAGGTTGTTGCCGTCGTCGCAGGCCTCGCCGGCGTCGAGCTCACCGTCGCCGCAGTAGTCGGTCTCGCCGGCGACGGTGGTGCAGCTGGCGCTGCAGACGAGACAGGAGGTCTCGCCGTAGTCGCACTCCTCGGTGACGGTGTTGCCGTCGTCGCAGCCCTCGTTGAGGAGGTCGAGGTCGCCGTCGCCGCAGACGCTGGTGTCGCCCGCGACCTGCTGGCAGGTGTCGTCGCAGACCGTGCAGCTCGGGTCGCCGTAGTCGCATTCCTCGGTGAGGGTGTTGCCGTCGTCGCACTGCTCGTTGTTGGAGGCGTCGGTGGCGCCGTCGCCGCAGAAGGAGGTGATGCCGGGGACGTCGGTGCAGACGTCGCCGCAGACCGTGCAGGAGGTGTCGCCGTAGGCACAGTCGTCGACGATGGCGTTGCCGTCGTCGCAGGTCTCGCCGTTGGCGCCGTCGGTGGTGTTGTCGCCGCAGAAGCTGGTGGCGCCGGAGACCGAGTGGCAGGTGTCGTCGCAGACGGTGCAGTTGGTGTCGCCGTAGTCGCACTCCTCGGTGACCGTGTTGCCGTCGTCGCAGGTCTCGCCGTAGAGGAGGTCGATGTTGTCATCGCCGCAGACCGCGGTCTGGCCGGGGACTTCCTGGCAGATGGCGTTGCAGACCTGGCAGCTCGTCTCGCCGTAGTCGCACCGCTCGGTGATGGAGTTCCCGTCGTCGCAGGTCTCGCCGTTGGTGCCGTCGACGCTGTCGTCGCCGCAGAAGGAGACGACGCCGGCCTCCTCCTCGCACACGTCGTTGCAGACCGTGCAGGACTGGGCGCCGTAGGGACACGGCTCCGTGAAGAGGTTGCCGTCGTCGCAGGCTTCCCCGGGATCGAGGTTGCCGTCGCCGCAGATGGCGAAAGCGGTGCCCGACCAGCCGAGGAGCAACGCTCCGATCAGCGCGCGCACGCCGAGCCGGCGCCCCGCGAGGCGCGTACCGTAGTCCATGATTTCCCCCCTGAACCGAGGTCGGCAGGCCGCCGTCCGTCGGTGACGAGATTCTACAACTACAGCAGAGCTACACCCCCTGACACATCCGTGACATCTGGATGGCGGGGGGTGCGTGTTTGCTGTATTCAGGCGTTGGAAACTGCCTTGAGGGCGGTGTCTGGCACGGGGATGGCGTCGGCGTGGAGCCGTAGCCAGGCCTTGATGCGCCGGGGCGTCCACTCCTCGCAGGAGGCGTCGAGTGCCCGCGCGGCGGCAGGCATACCATCCACCGTGTTCGTGTGGCCGGCCTGGGTGATGGTGTAGGCGCCGGACTGCCGCATCGTGAGCATGCCCTGGGCGCCGTCGGCCCCCATGCCGGTGAGGAGGATGCCCACCGCTTGGTCACGGAACACCTCGGCCGCCGTGCGGAACATCACGTCGACGCAGGGGACGGCCGTGGTGCTCGGGGGAACGAGTCGGACGCGGCGCTCCTCGACGATCATGTCCTTGTTGCCGGGGGCGACGAGGGCGACGCCGGGCAGGAGCGGGGCTCGGTCGGTCGCCAGGCGAGCCGGGGCGCCGGCCTCGGTGAGCCACTCGGCGAGGCCTTCGGCGTAGCCCGGCTGGATGTGCTGCGAGATGAGCACCGGCATGCGGAAGCGGAGGCCGGTGAGGATCTGCTTCAGGACGTCGGGGCCACCGGTCGACGAGCCGATGAGGATGAGCTTCGGGGCCGACTTCGTGGGGGGCGAGAGCTTGGGCGGTGGCGCCTCGAGGAGCTTGCGTACGGCGCGGCTCCACCGCATGTGGGCCCGCCGCGCCGCCCCCTCGTTGAGGGACGGGTCGGTCGGGGACCGGAGGACCTCGGAGGCGCCGGCCCGGAGCAGGAGGCGCTGGAGGTCGGCGTCGCAGGCGCCGATGGTGCCGACGAGCATGGCCCCCTGGGCGCGTCGACGGAGCTGGCGCACCCGGGCGGTGGCGCTCTCGGTCGACTCCCCCTCGGCGACGACCATGGCCAGGCCGGCGGCTCGGGTGCCTCGCGGCGTGCCCCAGTGGGCTTCCTTGAGCAGCACGGTGACGAAGCGGGCCTCGGCCGTGGAGAGGACATCGGCATCGGCGTCGGTGCCGACGAACCAGACGATGGGGTCATCGCTCATGACTTCTCCAGCAGCTTGCGGATGGCCGAGGCGAAGTCCTCACCGATCGGCGAGTCGGGCTCGGGCTCCCGGCGGCGGGCGGTTGGTGTCGCCTCGGGCAGGGCCGACCCCGGGGCCTGGTAGACCCGCACGGGCTTGGAGGCGGACAGCTCCACCGTCTCGAGGGTGTCGAGGTAGGCGTAGGTGGGGTCGGTGGGGGCCAAGATCAACACGCCCCCTGGCCGTAGGGAGTCGATGATGTTGCGGAGCACCCGCTCGCCGCCCTCGGTGCTGAAGTAGATCAGCACGTTGCGGCAGAACGCCACGTCGACCCGCTTGGGGGCGCAGGCGGGGTCGGTGAGGTTGCCGACCTCGAACTGCACATGGGGCCGTAGCTTCGCGTCGACGGTGACGTCGCCTCGGTCGTCGGTGGTCAACCAGTCCAGCTCGTGGGCGGCCGCGCCCCGCATGGACCACTTGTTGTAGACGCCCTTGGTGGCTCGGGCGACGGCATCCTCCGAGAAGTCGGTGCCGGTGACCTGCACGCGGTCGCCGACGATGTCGAGGCCTTCGGCCGCCAGCTGGTAGGCCTCCTCCCCGCTGGCGCAGCCGGCCGACCAGAGCTTCACGGTGCCCGCGGGGCGGGCCCGGGCGATCCGGTGCAGGGCGTCCCGCAGGGCTTCGAAGCACTCGGGGTGCCGGGCGAAGTGGGTCTCCGGGATGGACAGGATCTGCCAGAGGTTCTCCACCTCGTCGTCCCACACCTCGCGGTCCTTGTCGGCGAGGTGGTCGAGCAGGCGCTCGCCCTTGGCGTCGGGGAAGTTGTCGAGGGTGAGGCCGAGGTGGCCGCCGAGCCACGTGTCGACCTCGCTTCGTCGAGGGAGGGTGGGCATGGTCATGCCGCCTTGGGCGACGCATCGCCCCCGGCGTCGGTCGCCTCGTCATGGGTGGTGAACTTGTCGAGCACCTCGGCCATGTCGGTGGCCAGCTTGGCGATCTGGTTCTTGCCCTTGTCGATGGTCTTCATGCCGTAGGCGGACTCCATCGCGTTGGTGCTGATGTCTTCCATGGCATCGGCGATCTGCTCGATGCCCAGCCCCTGCTGGCGGGAGACGTTGGCGATGAGCTTGGCGGCGTCGCCGGACTCCTCGACGGCGTCGGCCAGCTCGTTGAACCGCAGCCCTGCCGTGGAGGCCAGGCTCGCTCCTTGCTCGACCGCGGTGCTCCCGGCCTGGGTGGCCTTCACCGCGGCATCGGTGGCGGTCTGGATGTCGCCGAGGATGCTCCGGACCTGCACGGTGGACTGCTTGGACTGGTCGGCCAGGTTCCGAATCTCCGTGGCGACCACGGCGAACCCTCGACCGTGCTCACCGGCCCGGGCGGCCTCGATGGCGGCGTTCAGGGCCAGCAGCTTCGACTGCTCGGAGATCTCGGAGACGGAGGCGATGATGTCGCCGATCTGCTGGGTCTGCTCGTTCAGCAGCTGGATGCGCTCGGAGAGCGTGTCCATCTGGCTGCGGATGTCTTCCATGCCGCGGGCCACCTCGGCGACGGCCTTCTTGCCCTCGCCGGCGATGCCCACCGTGTGCTCGGTGGTCTCCATCACGCCCTCGGCCTGGGACAGGGCCTGCTTGGCCGTCTGGGAGAGCTCCGACATGGCGGTGGTGATCTCGGCCACCGCCGCCGACTGCCGCTGGGCGCCGTCGGCCTGGGAGCTGATCGCCGTGCCGATGTTGCCGGTGGTCTCCTCGAGGCTGTCCATGTAGCCGGAGAGCGTCTCGGTGAACTGGTCGACAATCTTCTGCTGGGTCTCTTCGCGCTTCTGGATGTACGCGTCGATGGCCGCGGTCATGTCGAAGAAGAGGATGCGCGTGAGGGCGCTCAGCGCCCGCTCCAGACCCTCGGGGTCGTCTTGGAAGCGCGTGATGAGGGGCCGATAGAGGCGGGTCATCATGAACGCGTAGGCGCCGAGGTAGTACTCGGGCTCCAGACCGACCCGCTCGTGGGCGTGGCCGATCTTCAGGCGGTCCTCGTAGTAGTCGAGGTCCCAGGGACCTTCGGCCATCTTGCCGTAGTACGCCTTCTGCGCGGTCTTCAGGTTGGCGACCTTGGTGGGGTCGTCGAGGAGATGGGCCAGGCGGCCCGTGCCGATCATGTGGTCGTAGAGGTCGTCGATCACCTCTCCGACCCGCTTGGTGACCGTGTCCCCGACCTCCTTCACAGCGGCTGCGTCGTCGGCGGTCAGCTTGAGGAAGGCCGTGCGCTCCTCCAGTGCGATGTTCGGGTCCTTGGTCATGGGTTCTCCTCGGCATGGCTGAAGGATGGTGTGTCGAACAGGCCGGCAGGACTCAGCAGGAGGACGTCGTCGTGGGCGACGCCCGAGAAGCACGAGGCCCCCGGACCGAGGGCGATCGGCACGGGTTTGCACTGAGACAGCGCGACGGGACGGATGCCCTGCACGTCATCGGCGAGCAGAGCGAGCTGACGGTCGCCGTCCTCGACGATCACCAACCAGCGGTAGTCGGCGGGGACGGGCTCGTGAGAGAGGAAGGCGCCCAGGTCGTGGGCGGAGAGCAGCTGGCCGCGACTGTGCACCACCCCCGGGATGTGGGGGGCGCTGCCGGGCACCTTGCACAGCTCCGAGAGCGTGCGGATCTCCCGCAGGGACTCGAGGTCGACCGCGAAGCGATGCCCCCCTCGCTCGAAGAGGGCGTGCTCGGTGAAGTCCTCGAGGTCGGCCAGGTCGTGGGACGCGTAGCGCTCGGCGCGAGAGGCCAACAGGCGGCGTGCCGAGGCGTCCTCGACGGGACGAGGCTGACTCGGGGGCCGGTGCTCGCGCTGGGTCCAGGCCTTCTCGGGGAGGACCACCGGAAACAGCTTGGTGTCGATGCGCGCGTAGGGAGGGCGGCCGGGGGCGATGTCCAGCTGGTCGTCGGGGACCATCTGGATGTCCATCACGTCGTCGACCACGAGGCCGAAGTGCCCCGACATCTCAGCCGTACAGACGAGCACGAAGCGGTCCGGGCCGAGGGCGCGGCGCTCGGTGCTGAGGTCGAGCAGGGGCACGATGTCGCCCCGGAGGTTGAGCACGGCGGCGACGGGGTCGTCGGCCTCGGTGGGCTGGGCGTCGCACATCGCGACGATCTCGCGAATGGTGTCGAGGCGGACGAGGCGGGCTCGCCCGTCGACGTGCACTTCCAGGAAGGCTGTGGTCATGCGACCTCCGCCGGCTCGAGAGGCCGAGGCGTGGGCTGGTTGGCCGGGGTGGTCTCCAGCTCCAGGGCCGGCGCACCGTGGCGCTGGACCTGCAGCACGAGGGTGGGCAGGTCGAGCACCAGGAGGACCGAGCTGTCGGCCTGCACCGCGCCGCCGACCACGAGGCCGTGCTGGGCGAAGGCGCGGGGCATGGGCTTCACCACCAGCTCGGACTCGCCCGGCACGTCGTCGACCAGCAGCGCCAGGCGGGACCCGTGGGCCCGCACGACCACCGCGGGCTTGCGTCGCTCCCCGAGGGAGGTGGAGGGCTGGTCGACGAAGCTGCCGAGGGGCGCCACGGCGACGGGCTCGCCTTCGATGTGGGCGAAGGGGTGTGCGGTGCCCACGATGTCGCCGCGACGAAGGCGGACGACGCGCTCGATATGCCCCAGGGGCAGGCCGAAGCGGGCCGGCCCACACTCCACCACGAGGCCCTTGGTCGCGGCGGCGGCGATGGGTACGTCGATGTAGAAGGCAGCGCCGGTGCCGGGGTTGGGCTCCAGCTCGAGGCGGCCGCCGAGGCGCTCGATGGAGTCCATCACCGCGTTCATGCCGACGCCGCGGCCGGCGAGCTTGTCGGTGGCCTGGGCGGTGGAGACGCCTGGCACCGACAGGATGGAGAGCAGGGTTCGGTTGTCGGGGATGGTGTCGGCGGGCACCATGCCGAGCTCTGCGCCGCGGCGGGCGACCTTCTCGACGTCGATGCCGTAGCCATCGTCGTCGACCGTGATGAGGAGTCGCGGCCCCTGGCAGCGGGCGACGACCCGCACCGTACCGGTGGGGCTGCGACCGTCGGCTTGGCGCTGGGCGGTGGTGCCGACGCCGTGGGCCACGGCGTTGCGAACCAGGTGCAGCAGGGGCTCTCGGAGCCCGACCAACACCTGCCGGTCGGCTTCGTTGCCACCGCCGTCGACCTCGAGGCGGACGCGCACGTCGCGGCCCTTGCAGGCCTGGCGGGCCACGGGCAGGAGCTCCTCGAGGAAGGGCTGGAGGGGCATGACCCGCAGGGTGCGGATGGACTCTTCGATGGCGCCGATCAGCGCGCCGCTCCGGTCGCGGAGGGAGGTGGAGCGCCGGGCGATGCCCATGGAGCTGGTGCGGAGCTCGGAGAGGTCGGCGTGCATGCGGGCCAGGACGGGGTCGAGCTCCATCCACAGGCCGCCCAGCTCCGACCGCCGCTCCTTCAGCCCGGTGTGCAGGCTCCGGAAGGCGAGGGCTGCGCGAGCCACGGCGTCGCGCAGGCTGCGGATGTCGGAGGTGAGCGCTTCGTTCTGCAGACGGGAGACCATCAGCTCGGAGGCGATCTCGTGGGTGGCGTCGATGCGCGCGGGACGCACCCGGAGCAGCTCCAGGGCGCGGGAGCCCTTGTCCTTGTCGTGGGCCTTGGCCTTGGCCTTCGGCTGGGCCTTGGGGCGGGGAGGTGGGGGGGCGGCCGGCGACGCGTCGTCGTCCTCCTCGTCGAACAGGTAGAAGCCATCGAGGCCCTCGACGGGCGCGCCCAGCTCCTCGGCCTCGGGCAGCTCCTCCTCGAACGCGCCGTTGGCCACCTGCTGGACGAGCTCGTCGAGGATGTCGAGCTCGTTGATGACGTCGCCCATCAGCGCGACCGCCTCGGTGGGCCCCCCGGCGGCCTGCAGCTGGTCTTCCAGGTGGTGGACCCGCTCCGAGATCTCCATGCCGATGGCGAGCTGGGAGGAGCCGGCCGAGCCCTTGAGGGTGTGGAGGTCGCGCAGGATGGACGCGTGCAGGGGCTCGCGCTCGTCCTCCTCGGCGGTCTCCATCTTCATGGCGGCGGTCGAGGCTCGGCGGACCAGCTCGGTGGCCTCCTCCACGAACACCGCGACGACTTGTTCGTCGATCATCGAGCCTCCTGGTGCCACTTTTCGGCTGGTCAGGGGAGTGGCTTGAGAGGGATCGGTGAACCAAGTTCTTTCCCCTTTCGGGGCGTCGCGTGTCACAAGAGTAGAGAGGAGATTCCATGCGTCACATCCTGCTTGTTGGCCCTCTGTTGGCCCTCGTCGCCTGCGACACCACCGCCATGACCAACCTCGAGGCCCTCGAGGCGCTGGGGGAGATCAACCAGTCCAGCCGCGGGGAGGCAGCGACCGGTGAGGTCATCGAGGTGTCTACCGATTTCACCATGGGCGACGCGGTGGCCGCCGCGGCCCAGCGCATCGCCGACTTCTGGGCGTCCCAGGCGCCCTGCTCCGAGGTCACGGTCGAGGTGGGCAAGGTCACCGTCGACTACGGCACCCTCGAGGATGCCTGCACCTTCGAGGGCAACACCTACGCGGGGGTCAACACGGCGGAGGTGGTCGACACCTCGCCGGGCCAGCTCGAGGTCGGCCACACCTGGGCCGGCTTCACCAACGGGGAGGTCACGGTCGACGGCGGCGCCACCGTCACCTGGACCGGGGAGGACGCGTCCCGCCGGGTGGTGACGGAGCACACCTGGACCGACACCGAGGGCACCACGGTCGACGTGGTGGGCGACCATGTGCAGACCCCGCTGGAGGAGGACGCGGGCTGGGGCGGCTGGCTGGGGGGCATCTCGATGGACGGCACCCGCGACTGGACCTCCGAGAGTGGCGAGTGGATGCTCGACATGAGCGAGCTCGAGCTGCGCTGGATCGATCCCGCGCCCCAGGCGGGGTCGCTCACGGTCACCAACCCCGACGGCAAGACCCTCGACGTGACCTACACCCGCATCGACGACGACACCATCGAGGCGGTCCTCACCGGGCTCCGCGAAGACAAGGTCTTCCACATCAACAAGATCGGGCAGATGGAAGAGGTCGAGGAGTAGGGCCCGTTCCGGGGGCGCGTAGGGTAGGCTGCGCCCTCGGAGGTTCCATGTCCCGCTGGTTCGTTGCAGGCGTCACGCTGGCTGCCATCCTCGCGTGTGGAGGAGGCGCATCCGACGTTCCCCTCGGCCCGCCCGACGTCACCACGACCTGCGCCGCCATGATGGACGACGGCGCCGCCGGGTTCTCCAAGTACGACGGCAAGCAGGTGCTCGTCACGGGCAAGTTCCGTGGGTCCAACTCCAACTTCGAGATGGAGACGGGCGGCAAGTCGACCACGCGCTGCAAGCTCTCGATGAAGACGGGCGAGCCGAAGACGGGCCTCGAGGGCACCATGGGCGCGGTGCAGTGCACCGCCGAGGCCTTCAACGACCCCTTCGGCCCCGACCTCTCCCACTGTCGCCATGTGAAGGGCGCCGACGTGCCCGAGCCGGAGCCCGCGGGCGACGACGACGACGACAAGGGGGGCAAGGGCGGGAAGTCCAAGGGCGGCAAGGGCAAGGAGTCCAAGGGCGGGAAGTCCAAGGGCGGGAAGTCCAAGGGTGGCAAGGGCAAGGGGCGCTGAGGCTGTGCGGGTCGCGGTCGTCGGCCACGTGGAGTGGCTGACCTCGTGCGCCGTCGACGCTCCGCCTCGCCCGGGGGCCATCCTCCATGCAGCCGCCGCACGGGCCGAGCCGGGCGGTGGGGGTGGCGTGGCCGCCGCCGACCTGGCTCGCCTGGCGGGCGCCTGCACCCTGTTCACGGCGCTGGGCGACGACCTCGTGGGGCAGGGCATCGCAGCGGCGATGGCTCCCCTCGGGGTGGACGTGCGCGGGGCCACGGTCGCTGGGCCTCATCGACGGGCTTGGACGCTGCTCGACCCGGGCCACGAGCGGACCATCGTGGTCATCGGGCCGGCCCAGGCACCGGATGCCCTCGACCCGGACGAGCTCGCGAGCTTCGATGCGGTGTACCTCTGCAAGGGCACGGTGGCGGCCGTGCGGGCGGCCCGTCGGGCACGGGTGTTGGTGGCGACGGCCCGGATGCTGCCGGTGCTGCGGGAGGCGGACGTCCGGCTGGACGCCTTGGTGCTGAGCGACGACGACCCGGCGGAGCGGTACGAACCCGGCGACCTGCCCCAGCGGCCCGTCCTGGTGGCCCGAACCGCTGGCGCGGCGGGTGGGCGATGGCGCACGGGCACGGATGAGGGGCGCTGGCCGGCGTCGGCGGTGCCCGGGCCGCGGCAGGATGCCTATGGCTGTGGCGACAGCTTCGCGGCGGGGCTGACCTTCGCGCTCGCCCAGGGGCTGGCGCCCGCGCAGGCCTGCGCCCTCGGTGCCGAGCGGGGGGCCTTGGCCCTCACCAGGCGAGGGGCGCACGGCTGAGTCTCAGCCGGGGGTGGACCACCCTTGCTGCTGGGTGCGGACCAGGTCGCGGAAGAGGTGGCTGGCGCTGGCGACGTCCAGCAGGCGGCCGGCGAGGAGCATGGTGAGCACGGTGTAGTAGCTGGCGAACACGTTCATGGCGGCGGACAGCGCTCCGGCCCCGGCGTGGGGGGCGAGGAGGGCGCTGATCTGAGCGATGAAGCCTTCGTTGAGGGCCACGAGCTCGGGGTCGCTCGGGTCGGCGTAGACGACTTCGGAGAGGAAGATGCGGCCGAGCTCGGGGTCGCGGCCGTAGAAGCGGAAGATGGGGGTGAAGAGCGCGACCATGGCGTCGACGGGGTCGTCGGCCTGGTGGGCGGCGGCGAGGCCCTCGGCCAAGGCGTCGGAGGCGAGGCCCTTCCACACGAGCAGGACGACGGCCTCCTTGGTGGGGGCGTAGTTGAACAGGGTGCCGGTGGCGATGCCGGCCTCGGCGGCGATCTCGCGGGTGCGGGTGGCGGAGTAGCCCTTCTCGCTGAACAGGCGGAGGGCGGCGGCTCGGATGGCCGCGACCGTGTTCTGTCGGTTGCGCTGGCGTCGGGACATGGGGCGGGAGCTATCGCGCTCGGTGGGGGGCGTCCGGGGCCGGGGTGGTGGTGGGTGTCGGGGAAAGGGTCGGTCGGGGGATGGGCCAGGTTCGATGGGTACGACGTGGGGTGTCGTGTGCGTGGAGGGCGTCCGGGTCCGGTGGCCCCGTAGCGGTGCTGGCTTTGGGCGTCATCGTGTTGGCGGGTGCCGCCGTCGTCCGGAACACGCTTTGGGCTGGGGCGGTGGCTGGTGGGGGGCTGGGGTCGTCGTGCTGGCGCGGGTCGCCGTCGTCCGGAGCACGCTGTGGGCTGGGTCGGTGGCTGGTGGGGGGCTGGGGTCGTCGTGCTGGCGCGGGTCTCCGTTGTCCGGAGGGCACTGGGCTATGCACGCACCGCGCCGGCCTGGGCCCCGGCCCACAACGCCTCGAGCTCAGCCAGATTGGCCTGCATGGCCGCGTGGTGGTCCGCCTCCCTCGCCCATGCCACCTCGTCGGCGACCATGCAGAGCTCGTGCAGCACGACGGCCTCGGCGGACAAGGGGCGCGCGGCCTGCCGGTTGTACGCCGTCAGCAGCGCGGCGCGGAGCGGGCCCTGGTCGGCACGGCGGCGCCCTCGACCGCGCACGATGATGGCCAGGTCGACGGCGGGGTCGCCCAGCCCAGCCATCTCCCAGTCGACGAGGGCGGTGGGCCCCTGGGCGGAGACCAGCACGTTCTGCTCGAGGAGGTCGCCGTGGGTGAGCACGGCGGGCGCGTGGGACGGTGGAAGATGCGCCTGGGCCCACGCGAGCACGTCGTCGAGCAGGGCGGGCGCGATGGACCGGATCTCCAGGAGCTCGGCCAGGCCCTGCTGAGCGTCGCTGCGGGCGGTGGCGTGGGCTGTGTTGGGGAAGACCAAGCCCTCGGTGGGGAGGGCGTGCACCTGGGCGGCGGCGGTGCCCAGCACCTGGGCGGCACGGGCCACGGGGAGCGAGGGCGAGACGGGCTCGCCGGTGCAGCGGCGGGTGACGGTGACGGTGATGTCGTCGACGGGGATGCGCCCCAAGGGCATCGGGGTGGCGAAGGGGCGCCGCAGGCCCTGGAGACCGCGGAGCAGGGCAGACTCCTTGCGGAAGCGCCGCTCGTCGGCCATGCCGGGGTGCGCGGGGACCTGGGCGACCCAGGTGTCGGTGCAGGGCGGCCGACCGCCCTCGGAGCGGGTGACCTCCACCGACCACGCCCCGCGGTGCTGCCCCCGACCGAGGAACATGACCCGGCCCAGCTCGGCGCGGGGGTCGGCTCCCCGCGCGAGGGTGCGGATGGCCTGGAGCGCGCGGCGGCGGTGAGGGTTGGTTCGGCGGGGCATGGGCGCTGCTATAGCAGACGGGAGCCCGTGGAAGGAGGGAGAACCCTCCAAAGGGCCAGGTTGGGAGGTTAGCAGAGGCCGTGTCTGGCATTCGACGATGGCTACCGGAGCTCGCGGCCGCTGGGGTGACGGCCCCCGCGGTGGGGCTGTTCTTCCTGGCGCGGCTCCTCGGGGCCCACTGGAACCTGTTCTTCCTCTACACCCTGATCGCCGCGGCCTTCGGGCTGGTGCTGCGGATGCTCGCGTCATGGAAGGGCTGGCTGGAGCCGTCGCCGATGCGGCGCGACGCCACCCTGTCCGCCCGCGTCCACACCGCGGTGCGCATCCCGGTGTGGGTGGTGGGGGCCGCGGCGGTCTGGCACGCGGTGCTGCCCATCCAGCTCGGCGACGAGCTCGACAGCGTACGCACCATGATCATCGCCGGCGCGCTGCTGGGGGTCTCCGGTGCGCTGTACCCGGTGCGGCATCGCGCCTGGACAGCGACCGTCGGCCTGGCCCTGGTCGGAGGAACCCTCGCGCTGGACCTGGCCCGGGGGCTCTCGGAGCCCGCCGGCCCCTACGTCGAGCTGCACAGCCCCTTCGCCAGCACGGCCACGGTCTTCCAAGGTGGGGGCAGTCCGCTGCTGAACCATCACGCGCCCCTGGCGTCTCAGCACTTCGCGCTCGATGTCGTGCTCGCCCCCAACGGCTCCGAGAAGGTCGGCGACCCCGCCACCCTCGAGGGGTGGGCCTGTTTCGGTGCCCCCCTGCTGGCTCCCGCGGCCGGCACCGTGGTCGCCGCCCGCGACGACCGCCCCGACATGCCCATCGGCCAGGTCGATGCCGAGGTCATCGAGGGGAACCACGTCGTGGTCGACCTCGGCGAGGGGCGCTTCCTGATGATGGCTCATCTGCAGGAGGGCTCCCTCGAGGTCGGCGTGGGCGACACCGTGCAGCCTGGCACCCCGCTGGGCCGGTGTGGAAACAGCGGGAACACCAGCCAGCCTCATCTGCACATCCAGGTGCAGAACAAGCCCACCTTCTCCAACGCCGATGCCGAGCTGCACACCTTTCCGATTCGGTGGGCCGCGCGGCGGAGGGGTGGGGGAGAGCCAGAGCCCGGGGTGGGTCGGCGGAACGACGAGCTGGTGGCGACGCTTCCGTAGGTGGCGTAGCGCCCCGCCAGTCGGATCGGTCTCGTGCCGTACCATCTGGTAGGATTCGGGTACCGCTCGTCCCGAGCGGCCCCGATCTGGAGGTTGCGGATGCGTCTTGTCGCTTGCTTGCTCTGGCTCCTGCCCGCCTGTGGCGCGATAACGGAGCCCCCCCCCCACACAATCGGATGAGGCCTCCGAGGCCCCGCACCGGCCTTCTCGCGGGGAGCGCCCCGAAGACGCCGCCTTCCGGGCACGGATCGCGGCTGCTCAGTGGGCCACCTGCGAGCCCCTCCCGGATCACTGCGAACCGCTGCACGTCGACCCGGCGCGATGCGTCGATGCCGACGGCCTGGTGGTGGCGGAGCTCGCGGCGGATGGGCAGGTCATCGGCGCCGATGTGGATCCCAGTGTCGTGGCCGAGCTGGAGCTGCCCGACGGCACCTGGCACGCACGCTACCCCGACCCCTCCGGTGGATGCGACGTGCTCGTCGTGGCCTTCGACGCGCACGAGCCAGCGCCGGGCGCTCCCCGCCGCGGCGATGCCATCGAAGGGGGCGGCGACCTGGTGGACGGCGTGCCCGCGTGGGCCCTGGTCCCGGGAGGTGCCCCATGATGGCGCTCCTCTCGCTCCTCGTCGGCTCCGCGTGGGCCACCACGTACACCGTGACCACGGAGGCCCAGCTTCGGAACGCGATGGGCCTGGTGGCGCCAGGCGACACCATCGACTTCGATGCCTCGGTCGGTACGCTCACGCTCACGGGCGGCCTGGGGGCGCTCCCTGTGCTCGATGACGACAACGTGACCATCGACGGAGGCGGCCACGTCGTGCTCGACGGCAGCGCCATCAGCGGTGACGGGCTCGTGGTGAGGGGGGCCAGCGGCGTGACCGTTCGCGGCCTCGAGATCGTGGGCTTCAGCGGGGTCGGTGTGCTCTTCGACGACGCGGACTACGCGACGCTCGGTGGCACCGGCGTCGGGAACGTGGTTCGGGGCAACGGCGGTGCGGGCGTTCGCCTCACCGACTCCGACGATGTGGTGGTGGTGGACAACGTCGTGGGGCTCACGTCCGCCGATATCGCCGACGGCAACTGCATCGCGACGAGCGCCTGTGGTGGCCTGGAGATCGGTCCGCTGAGCGGTCGGGCACACGTCGAGGACAACGTGGTGTCGGGGAACGCCGGTGAAGGGATCCGCCTCCAGGGGGATGGCGCGTTGCTGCAGGGCAACATCATTGGCGGCGATGCGGCGGGGAATGTGGCGCGCCCCAACGACCGAGCGGGGGTGTTCGTCTTCGGGCGCGTGCTCGTGCCCCTCTCCGGACCGGACTGGTGCGAGCGCTTGGTCATGGAGGGGAACTTCGTCATCGGGAACGATGGCCACGGCATCCTGCTTGGGCTTCGGTCCTCCGGAGCCACCCTCAGGTCGAACTTCGTGGGGCTGGGGGTGAGCGCTGCCGTGGGCAATGGGCTGTCCGGAATCTACATGGCCAGCCAGACCATGGGGCATCGCGTCCAGGGGAGCGCCCAGGTACCGACGTACGTGGGGAACAATGGCGGGAGCGGCATCGTCATCGATGGGAGTGGCCACACGGTCGACGGCGCGGTGATCGGGCTGACGCAGTCGACGAGCGAAGGCAACGCGGAGTACGGCATCCGCGTGTTGGGCAACACATATCCCCACGACGTGACGGCGGCGCATCACATCGGCACGACCCTCGGCAACCGGGTCAGCGACAACGACCTTGGCGGCATCTGGGTCGACGCGCCCAACACGGTCGTCGAGGGCAACACCATCGGCCTCGACTTCGCGGCGACCGGCGGCGCGGGCAACGGCGCCAACGTCGCAGGTGCCGCCCAGGCCTTCGGCGGCATCCTGGTGACCGCACCGGTGCCCGCCACCGCCATCGCGCCGGAGGTC
>ENA-OWNT01002881-OWNT01002881.1-seawater-metagenome-genome-assembly--contig:-NODE-2881-length-17065-cov-5.655051_pt1 | contig 17065 bp, 15 predicted proteins | sample MGYA00238136_ERZ651165 | MGnify/ENA primary metagenome ERZ651165 (study PRJEB26861, sample SAMN08777766) | seawater metagenome | isolation source: coastal seawater | place: USA: Florida | collected...
CGCTTTTTTTATGAATTTTCTCTGTTTGCTATAAAAGTAAGCGCTTTGTCGATTCTCTCGCCAATTTTCTCTTTTGAGATAAGATTCAACGTGATATCTAACGACGGTGAATTACCACCACCTGTCACAGCTACACGTAGCGGCATACCTACTTTCCCCATGCCCACTTCCAATTCTTCGGCTGTACTATTTATAGCAGCCTGAATATTTTCTGGGTTCCACTCTTCAATTGCCATTAATTTATCTTTAGCAAGCTCTAATGGGCCGCGAGCGACTGGGCGAAGGTGTTTTTTTGCTGCGTTCGCATCAAAATCTTCATAGTCTTGATAAAAGTACGTAGAAATCTCAGCTAACTCTTTTAGCGTTTTTACTCTATCGGCCTGAATAGCAATTATAGATTCAAGCGCTGGGCCTGTCGTTAAATCAACATTCAACTCTTCAAAGTGCCATTTAGCGTGTGACGCAACTTCACTTGCTGGTAATGTCTTAATGTAGTGTTGATTCAACCAGATTAGCTTTTCTGTGTTAAATGCCGATGCAGATTGCCCAATGGCATCTAAGCTGAATTTCTCAATCATTTCATCAACTGAGAAAATTTCTTGATCGCCGTGAGACCACCCCAACCTAACAAGGTAATTAAGCACAGCTTGCGGTAGGAAACCATCATCGCGATATTGCATCACGCTTACAGCGCCATGACGCTTAGATAACTTCTTGCCGTCATCACCCAAAATCATAGAAACGTGAGCATATTCTGGAACAGGTGCACCAAGCGCTTCAAGAATATTGATTTGACGTGGCGTGTTATTAATATGGTCTTCACCACGAACTACGTGAGTAATACCCATATCCCAATCATCAACAACTACACAGAAGTTATATGTAGGGGTACCGTCAGAGCGCTGAATAATAAGATCGTCTAGCTCAGTATTGCTAATCTCGATTTTTCCACGCACGTGATCATTAATTACCACTTTGCCTTCTAGAGGGTTTTTGAAGCGGATAACAAAAGGCTGACCTTCTGGGTGATCCGTTCTGTCTCTCCACGTACCAGGGTAGCGAGGCTTCTCACCACGTTCTTTTTGCGCTTCACGAATCGCATCTAACTCTTCAGAGCTCATAAAGCATTTATACGCTTTACCTTCATCCAAAAGCTGCTGAATAAGTTCTTTATATCTATCGAACCGCTCAGTCTGATAGATTGGACCCGTATCCCACGTTAAACCTAACCATTGCATTCCGTCTAGAATGGCCTGCTTTGCTTCTTCAGTTGAACGCTCGATATCTGTATCTTCAATACGAAGAACAAACTCGCCGCCTTTGCTTTTAGCAAGAAGCCAAGAATAAAGCGCAGTTCGTGCGCCGCCAACGTGAAGATAGCCTGTTGGGCTGGGTGCAAATCGTGTAACAACCGACATGGTCACTCTCTATTGTTAATGTATTTCTAAAGTTGGGCGCATTCTACCAGTGTAAGCGCGACTTCAAAAGTAAGATAAGAATAGAAGGAAAAAGAAATCTCTTGAAGTAGTTTAGATGGTACGAAGAAAGTGAGTTATAAAGTGGACAGACACTTATTGTTGAAGCCCACTTTTTCAAAATTCATTTCTTGCTGAAGTGGACACACACTCAGATAAGTCCAACGATCAGAGAGTGACAGAACCGATAATAGCTTCAAAAAAGTAAGTGGGTGTCCGAAAAGACCAGGTACTTTGAATAAAAAGATACTGCACGCACTTTATCAGGTTTACGTGAGTGTCTGTCCTTTCTCCTTCTCTCCTTTGTTTTTTCGTTGCGTGTTTTTTAAGTGACTGTCCACTTGGTAATTCAATTGATACTTCAAGAATAAAGTAAGCACCACTTTTATTTGTGTTAGTTTTACTAGCGTTAAGCTACGAAAAAATAAGTGGGTGTCCACTTTGCGCTTGCACTTTGTCCTTGTTTGCCACTTCTTCTTTTAAAAAATGAGTGTGTGTCCATTGTGCGAAGCCAATTTAATTATATGTTTGTGGTAAATAAGTAACTGTCCACTTCAATTACACCCAACCTCCATTTCAACTTCTAGTAAAAAACAAGTGTCTGTCCACCCAAGCTCCCGTTTCAACTCTTAGTAAGAAGCAAGTGTCTGTCCAATTCCAACCGATTCGAAAAAAACCACGCTGCAGTTTTTGTTTATCAATGAATTCAGAATGCGATTAAAAACGCTGTTCTTTTCATCAATTTAGTTAAGATGCAGCCAGAGTGTCTAAAATTCGGGCACACAGTCATTTTTCTTTAATTTTATTGTTGACACTAACGGAACCGACTCTATAATACCGCCCCACTTGCTTAGGCAAGCTTTAAAGAAATATGGACGCTTAGCTCAGTTGGGAGAGCATCGCCCTTACAAGGCGAGGGTCACTGGTTCAAGCCCAGTAGCGTCCACCACTCTTCGCAAGTTTATATCTATCAGTTTCAATCTTCTCTTTGCAAGCTTACTGCCGGCTCTAAGTCTATTTACCGCTAAAGGTTTTCATTTTCCGATCCGATAAAATGTATATTGTTTGCTCGATATACGGTTTATGCCACACACAACTATACTTACTGTTATCAAAAATCGTGATATTGTGTGGAAATAAGCCATAAGGATAATGCCTAAATGAAACTTAACTTAGCGAAAAATACTAAGTTGCTGATTGCAGAAGACCAAGTGCTGGCAAAAAGCCATATGCACTATGCGCTCGAGCAGTTAGGTTTCAAGAATATGGATTATGTAGACAGGCCGTCCTTAGCGCTAGCGGCAATGCAACAACACGACTATGACGCCATTATCTGTTCATATAGTCTTCGTTCTGAACAGGGTGGATATTTTCTGCTTGAACAGCTTACTCATGACAACTCGCTTCCTCTTACAAGCGCATTCATTTTTACTAGTGCAGATACGTCTGCCGACGTTGTGCATGCCATTATTGAATTACAACCTGATGAGTTTATTGCCAAACCCTTTTCTGTAAAGGAGTTAGATAAACGCCTGGGTCGAGTGCTTTCCCGTAAAAAAGCACTGAAGAATGTGTATCGCTGTATGGACTCAGGCGACAATGAAAGAGCTTTGGCGGAAATAGAGCACTTTTTAGTGCAGCCAGAAAACGCCGACCATTATCCCCTCGCGTTCAAAATTAAAGGCGATTTGCTGATGCTCACTCAGCGATATCAACAGGCTGTCGCCTTTTACGAGTCTATTATTAATGTTCAATCGTTTAGCTGGGCAAAACTAGGTATTGCTACAAGTTTATTAGCGCTCAATGAGTTAGATGACGCTGAAAGAGAAATAATTCAGCTAGCCATGCGTCCAGATTCAGCCCTCGACGCTTACGACTTATTAGCAAAAGTACAAATAAAACGTTCTGAGTTCGATGACGCGTTAGAAAGTACACATATGGCATGCGATATTTCACCAAGAAACATCGCTCGTCATCAACAGGCTATTGACCTAGCACGCATAACGCACGATTATGAAAGTCAGTTTAATAGCGCTAAGAAAATGGTGCGTTACGCCAAAGGCTCTATCCATGATAAGCCCGACGTTTACCTTACTGCTGCAAGAGCAGGTGTTGATTTTGCTATGACGTCTGATCCTGACCATGTTCATAGCATAGTAAAACAAACGAATGAGTATTTACGGCAGCTCAAACGGGCTCATCCAAAGGCGTCGGTAAGTGATGAGTTAGCTGTAATTGAAGCGCGATTGCACTATTTGAAGGATGACACGTTAAAGGCGCAAACACTACTGTCTGAATTCCACACCGACTATTCTGAGCAGCACTCTACAGAAGCCCTACTTGACCGTGCGAAAGCACTTCACGAAGTCGGGATGAAAAAAGAATCTCTTCAAATTCTCGATACCATTGCAGAAGAAAACACCGCTGATGGTAATGAGCTAAATTTGATGTCTACTTATCTCAAACAAGAAAGAGAAGAAAAAAGAGAAATATCACTTAGCCCTAAAGTACTTAACAACACCGCGGTTGCACAATACAAAAAAGGTAATTTAGAACAATCGTACAATACGTTCGCTCAGGCATTTCGGGTTATGCCTAAAAACCCTTCTATTGCCCTAAATTTCCTTCAAGCCATTCTACGCTCTAGAAAAGCAAATGCTCCACTAAAAGCGAATACAGTGAACACCATTAAACGCTGCAGAGAGATATTAGAAACCGCCGCATTGACAAGCGAGCAACAGACACGTTACGAGACGGTAAAGCACATCCTCACTAACGCCTAAGTATCGCGACTTAGTTGGTATACACCACCACGGTTTCCTCGAACAAAGCATCTTTGTACTCAAGTTCGTGGCTAAATTTCATACCTAGCTTTTTCATAATATTAATTGAAGCCGCATTATCAGGGTTAGCAATAGCTGAGAACTTTTCAATTCCAATTTCGTAAAGTGCGTCTTTTACGGCTAATGCGGCCTCGGTTGCAAAGCCTTTCCCCCAGCTGTCGCGTTTAAAACGCCACCCTAACTCAATATTATCGCTTTCGGGGTTTTGCGTGAAAAAACCAAACGGCCTGACCAAAATCCAGCCGACACTTTCTTTGTTATGCAAGGTTTCAACGCGCCATAGTCCCCAACCAAATGCGAGGTTCGAAAACGCTTGAATGCGAGGAATGAATATATTTTGAATGTCTTCCTTAGAGGATTTTTTACCACCGTTGATATACTTCATAACTAGTTCGTCCTGATCTAGTTCCCACAAGAAGTCTGCATCTGTCTCGGTAACGTAGTGGTAAGAAAGACGCGCACTGTCCTTGATATGCATAGGCTTCCTTTATTATTTTTCTTAAACGTTTTAGGCAAAACGAATATAGCTTATTTTTACATCAAACCAAATAAAAACATGTATTTTTTAACCACCTAACATAGCTAGATGCTTAGTTGCGCCTGTTTTACCCTCATGTAAATAATGAGTTTCATGTTTTTGTCCAAGCACGTTTTGTAAAAAGGCCACCACGTCATCAACATTTCCTTTTGCCAACAAATCACGCATATCGATGCCGTTTTCGCTAAACAAACACAAATGAAGCTTGCCAGGTGCCGATACTCGCAATCGGTTGCAGGTTTTACAGAAATCTTTGCTATACGGCATGATTAGGCCAATACGACCTTTGTAATCAGGGTGATAAAACTCTTGTGCAGGTCCAGCATCTTTACGACGGAGCAGTGGTTGCCACCCCATGGCAACTAAGGTGTCTTTTAAAGGAGTGCCACTTTGATGCTGCTGATTAAAAAATTGCGGTAAATTTCCTGTTTCCATTAGCTCAATAAAGCGCAATGTCACTGGCATATCTTTCAACCACGCCAGAAAGCGCTGCAGGCGACTGTCTGAAAAGTCATTGAGCAATACTGAGTTAACCTTAACATCTAAACCACTGTCTATGGCGGCGTCTAGCCCCCTAAGTACGGCTTTAAGCTTGTCTTGCCCGGTGATAGCGGCAAACTGTCTGGGATCAAGGCTATCAATACTTACGTTTACTTGGTGAAGGCCTGCTTCTTTCCACTGTGAGGCAAACTTCTCCATGCGCGCCCCGTGTGTCGTCATTGCAACACGCTCGATGCCGGGCGTATTTGAAGTAAGCTGCAGAATATCAAGAAAATCGCGGCGCAGTGTAGGTTCGCCCCCGGTGAGGCGTACTTTTGAGGTGCCCTGGCGAGCAAATGCTTGAAGCAAAGTATCTATTTCGGGAAGAGACATAAACTGATCGCTCGATGGCCCTTCATAACCATCTGGCAAACAATACTGACAACGAAAGTTGCACGCTTCGGTGACCGACAAACGTAGGTAATGAAATTGTCTACCGAAACTATCTTCTAACAAACTAACCTCTCATTGATGCTTTTAATTCTACGCAGTGAATTGTAAACGCTAGCGCATATTCAACAGTTATCTGCTTCACTGGTCTCTTTGTTACTCTGTTTATGCCATTTCACCGACTTCAGATTAAAACTTTTTTACTCTTGTAAAAAGACCGATTTAATCTCTTATATATTTCACTGCGTATTCTTGTCGGCGTAAAACGTGTAACTCATGTTATCTTAAATACCCGACGGCATTAAAAACCATTACTCACTTATATTCACTATACACCAATATGAGAAGAAACCGATTTCCAACAAACGCAGATGAGCCCGTTAAATGGCAAACGCTATCGCAACTTTGGCCTTATTTGCTTGAATTCAAGCATCGCGTTGCACTGGCATTACTGTGCCTTATCGCGGCTAAATTAGCCAGTATAGGCTTGCCCTATGTGCTCAAATATACGGTGGATAGCTTAAACGGCGATCTAAGTACTCTGGCTTTGGCCGTGCCTATTAGCCTTGTAGTGGCTTACGGAGCGCTGCGTTTACTAAACGTATTACTCGGGGAGATACGCGATACCTTATTTGGGCGGGTAACAGAACGTGCCATGCGAAGGCTTGGACTAAAGGTTTTTAAGCACCTTCACAATCTCGACTTAGGCTTTCATTTGAACAGACGAACAGGAGGCTTATCGCGCGATATCGAACGCGGTACGAGCGGCATTAGCTTCTTGATGCGCTTTATGGTGTTCAACATCGTCCCTACCCTGCTAGAAATTAGTCTGGTTGTTGGCTTGTTGTTGTTTCAGTTCGGCGTGTCATTTGCAATGATCATCGTAGTAAGCGTTGTTGCCTATATTGGATTCTCGATGAAAGCCACTGACTGGCGCACTCGCTTCGTCACACAAATGAATGAAGCCGACTCGACAACCAACTCGCGCGCAGTAGACAGCTTATTAAATTTCGAAACTGTTAAGTATTTTAATAACGAACAATTCGAAGCAAATCGATACGACACAGACCTCGCTACGTGGGAAAAAGCACGTCGTAAAAACCGGCTTTCACTTTTCGCCTTAAACGGCGGCCAAGCCAGCATTATCGCAATAGCTATGACATCGATGATGGCAAACGCCGCTTACGGTGTTATCAATGGCACCATGACCATTGGTGACTTTGTTCTTATCAATGCGTTTACCATGCAAATTTTCATGCCGCTCAACTTCCTAGGCTTCGTTTATCGTGAAATACGAGGCAGCCTGGCTAACATCGACAAACTATTTAACCTTCTAGACCAAGTTCCAGCAATTAACGACCATGAAGACGCAAAGCCACTTAAAACGCAGAACCCAGAGATAACGTTTGATAACGTAGCATTTGCCTACAACGAAAAGCGCCAAATATTGAAAGGCATTAGTTTTACCGTTCCCGCTGGCGCAAAGGTAGCCGTTGTGGGCGAAAGCGGCGCAGGAAAATCAACGCTAATGAAACTGCTGTTTAGGTTTTACGAGCCAACACAAGGCGCTGTATTAATTGATGGGCAAGATATTCGCTCACTAACACAGCAAAGCTTGCGAAGTCATATTGGTATTGTGCCCCAAGATACGGTGCTATTTAACTCATCACTTTATGAGAACCTTCGTTACGGAAAACCGGACGCGACCAATCAAGACATTGAGAATGTGATAAAGCTGGCACACTTGGAAGACTTTGTATCAAAACTCCCCGAAAAGTTAGATACAACAGTAGGCGAGCGCGGACTGAAGCTCTCAGGCGGCGAAAAACAACGGGTAGCGATAGCGCGCGCACTGTTAAAGAGCGCGCCAATTATGATTTTTGATGAAGCCACCAGTTCACTTGATAGCACATCTGAACGTGCTATTTTGTCTGCATTGCAAAACGCTGCTAAAGGGCATACAAGCCTAGTCATTGCGCATAGGTTGTCCACCATTGTTGATGCCGATAAAATTTTGGTTCTTAAAGAAGGTGTGATTGTTGAAGAAGGCACTCACAGTGAGCTGTTGAGTCATGAAGGTGAATATGCTCAGCTTTGGCAGGCTCAGCTAAGAGAAAAAACAGAGAATAATGATGGATCCTAATCAGATTAAAGCGGCTATTAATCAGGTTATGCCGTTTGGAAAGTATTCTGGCCGACGCTTGTTTCATTTACCTGAACCCTATTTGGTTTGGTTTCATAAACAAGGCTTTCCTGACAACACCTTGGGCAAACAGTTAGCGCTCATGTATGAAATTAAGCTGAACGGCTTAGAGTCGGTTGTAGAGCCACTTCTAGATGATGATTAGCGGCACGTGCATTCATAAGTAGCCAAGACTCACCCCATCTAAATATTGAAGTAAAGAAATGTATAAATGCTAGCAAGACCAAGAAAACAGCGACGAAGTGAAGTAAACGCACGTATTCGCAAACTGCACAAAGCGATTGCCGAGAAAGTTTTAGCTAACCCAGATTTATTACACGGTATTGAAGAGAAGCTGGAACAACGCTATCAGTCAAAAATGATGCGATATGGCAGCTATATGTTGTGGAAAAGCATTTTAGAAACGGTAAATCAGCCCGATGTGTTCAAAGCACTCCTCCTTGCAGAGGATGAGCGCACTGCTAACCTGCGACGAGAAACTATTTTCACAGGTGTATTAACTGAAGAAGAGCGCGAAAGCGCCCTTCAAAGTTAATTGCTACTTATGCGCTACGCAAATGGTCGGCAACCAAGAATGCCATTTCAAGTACTTGGTCAGCGTTTAGGCGTGGATCGCACTGTGTTTTGTAAGCCTGCGCTAAATCGTCATCGCTAATTTGATACGCGCCACCAGTACACTCGGTAACGTGCTGCCCAGTCATTTCAAGGTGAATACCACCTGCGTGTGTACCTTCCGCCTCGTGCGCTTGGAAGAACTGCTTAATTTCACGCAAAATAGCGTCAAAGTTACGAGTCTTGTAGCCGCTTGATGCAGAGAACGTGTTGCCATGCATTGGGTCAGAACTCCAAACCACGTGACGCCCTTCTTCTTTAACACGGCGAAGGAGTCGAGGTAAGTTGTCGGCAAGATTATCTGCCCCCATACGCGTTATTAACGTTAAGCGACCAGGATCGTTTGATGGGTTTAGAGCATCAATTAAACGAATCAACTCGTCTTCCTGCATACTTGGACCCACTTTCACACCTATTGGGTTGTGAATACCACGGAAGAATTCCACGTGTGCGTGGTCAAGCTGACGCGTACGCTCACCAATCCACACCATATGAGCCGAGCAGTCATAAGGCTTACCGGTTAATGTATCGATACGCGTTAGCGCTTGCTCGTAGTTAAGCAATAATGCTTCGTGCGAGGTAAACAACGATGTTTCATGCAGCGTTGTGCTTGTTTGCGCATTAATACCGATAACGTCCATGAAAGCCAGCGTATCTTGAATACGCGTAGCCATATCGGAATAGCGCTCTTTCAAAGGGTTATTTTCAACAAACGCCATATTCCAGCGGTTTACTTCGTGAAGATCAGCCAGACCACCCTGAGCAAACGCGCGCAATAAGTTCAGCGTTGACGCGCTGCGATGGTAGGCTTCAAGCAAACGGTCTGGATCTGGACGGCGCGCCGCTTCGGTAAACTCAAAATTGTTGATAATGTCGCCGCGATAGCTCGGCAGCGTAATACCGTTACGCGTTTCAAAGTCTGAAGAGCGTGGCTTCGCATATTGCCCCGCCATACGCGCAACCTTGGTTACCGGACAACGACCAGCGAAAGTAAGCACAATGGCCATTTGCAGCAATACTTTAAATGTATCGCGAATTTTAGGCGCATTAAACTCATCAAAAGATTCGGCACAATCGCCACCTTGCAATAAGAAGCCTTTACCTAGGCTTACTTCGCCTAACTGACGGCGTAGCTCACGCGCTTCCGCTGCAAAAACCAAAGGCGGATACGTACTAAGTGTTTGCTCTACTTCTTGTAATCGTACTTTGTCATCGTACTCGGGTTGCTGAAGAATAGGTTTGTTTCTCCAACTGTCTACTTGCCAATTACTCAACGGTGTTCTCCTGAAAAATAAACGTAGGGCAAACGTTTTAATGTTGATTATAAAAAAGTGCTGATGTTGGCGGCAGGTCTTGCGCTTATCAGTCTAATAGGAAAATTAATTTTAAAAATGTATTGCAGGCACTGTATCACATTTACTCAAGTGAAATAGGTGCACAAGCTTGAAATTCTAGAAAGTTATCGTGCTTGCTTATAGCAAAATGGCATTCAAATACCGTTTCCAAATTGTCTTTAGTCAGCACAGCTTCCGGTCGACCCGCACCAATAATACGTCCCTGCTGCAACAGCCACACGGTGTCACTATAGTTGGCGCTAAGTGCGATATCGTGGCAACTCATGATAACGGTATTGCCCTTATTACACAGTACCTGTATTAGTTGCGCTACTGCGTATTGATGACGAATGTCTAGCCCTTGCAATGGTTCGTCCAATAACACAATGGCTTCGCCCTGCTGCAATTGCGCCCACAGCTGAAGTAGTGCACGTCCAAGCTCAACACGCTGTCGCTCGCCACCCGATAGTCGAGTAATGGTTTTATCTAGAAACTGATTAATCTCGAGCGCTTTTTCTAATAGCGCAGGAATGACTACTTCTGCTGCAGCTGTGTCTTCAACATAAAAGCTCAAATACTCGCGTACACTCAACTGAAAGCTATTTTCTGTTTGTTGAGGAAGTAGCGCTCGAACCCCTGCAAGGCTTGCTAGTGGCCATTGGTCAATAGCCTTATTATGCAGCAGCACACTTCCAGAATCGGCAGTGATCATGCCTGCAATAATAAATAAGAGTGTAGACTTACCTGCGCCGTTAGGCCCCAAAATATAGATACACTCGCCTTTATTTGCGCTTAAGGTATCGATACTCAGCCGTTTTTTAAGCGCTATATTAGACAATGAAATAACGGGGGGTTGCTGTTTGTCCATGCCCTAACCTCGCAAATGGCCTTTAGCCAACGCCCAAATTAGCAATGGCCCGCCTAACGTAGCCGTTACCATAGACACGGGAAGCGTAATAGCGCGAGTAAGTTCAGATGCAAGGGCAACAAGACATAGCAAACTCGCTCCAGCTAAAGCACTTAAAGGGAGTAACCATCGGTTATTATGGCCTACCATTAGACGTAAAATATGTGGCACTAACAAACCAACAAAGGCGATAGAGCCCGCCATCGACACCGCGGCACCAACAGCAACTGCGCATAAAATTAGGCTTCGCTCGGTAAGTTTTTCAACGTCAACCCCACTGCTTTTAGCCGCAATGTCCCCTGCATACAGTTTATTTAAGGCGCCAGCTAGATAAATTTGCCCACCTACAGCTCCCAAAACCAGCGGTGCACCGACGGCTAATATAGGCCAATTGGTTTGATAAACACTGCCCATTAACCAAAACGTAAGATTGCGAAGCGCATTAGCGTCACTAAACAAATAAAGCCACGCGATAATTGCGCCGGTTAAGGTGGAAATTGCTATACCCGAGAGTATTACTGCTGTTGATGAACCCAAGAACTGACGTGCAAGTCGATAAATAATAAAAGTAGTGGCAAGTGCCCCAATAAAGCACCCTATAGGAAGCAAATAATGAAGGTATGGCGATGCCCATGTTGGAGCCAGCAATAGCAAGGTTGCCGCTACCAAACTTGCACCACTTGTAATTCCCACAATGCCGGGGTCGGCAAGCGGGTTGCGCAACACTACCTGTAACGTTGCACCACTGCTTGCCAATGCAGCCCCAACCAGTGTTGAAGTGAGTACTAAAGGAAGTTGAAGCTGTAGGGCTATATGTTGCTTTAACGCAGGCTCAATCTCTGAAAAAAACACAACGCTAAGCACACCGCATATCGCCAATACGAATACGATAGAAAGCGCTATGGCTACCCTTTTCCCTTTATCCAACCTTAGTTTTTCCTATTGAGATTCTTGAATATGCGTAATCAAGCCTTCTGACGCTTCTTCGATAAGGTCTAATACAAGTTCAAAACCACGTTTACCACCGTAATAAGGATCAGGCACTTCTTTATCTTCAACGCTTGCGAAATCAAGGAACAACTTTATTTTGCTCTGAAACTGGCTGGGCGACATGCCACGTAAATTGGCCAAATTGCTATCGTCCATTGCAAGAATGTAGTCGAATTTTTCAAAATCACTCTCATCCACACGGCGACATTTAAGTCCTTTGAAGCTGTAGCCTCGCTCCACGCCTGCCGCTTGTGAACGTTTGTCAGGCGCCTTTCCTATGTGATAACCATGTGTACCCGCAGAGTCGATGATCAAGTTCAACCCTGCCTGCGCCGCTTTTTGTTTAAATACAGCTTCTGCTGTGGGTGAACGACAAATGTTACCCAAGCACACAAATAAAACCGACGTTGATTGTCCCATTTAACTTTCCCATTTACTTCTAATGAAGACGCCATGACGGAGCGTGACTAAACTTTACGCCTAGTTTCACGTATGATACGCCGTCAGAAAAATTGTGGAGTTTGTATGACCGCACACGTATTAATGCTTAGTAGTTCTCGTCAAGGCACAGAGCCTTACCTAGAACACGCAAGGGCGCTTATTTTTGCACACTTAGGTAATATTCGCGACCTTCTATTTGTACCTTACGCAGCTGTAACGCAAAGTTACGATGCCTATGTAGAGGCTGTTGCCACCGCGCTTCCAGAATGCAACGTTACAGGGCTTCATACATACGAGGACCCAGCAACTGCAATAAACAAAGCAAAAGAAAATGGACAGGCAATTGTTGTGGGCGGCGGCAATACGTTTCATTTACTAGCGTGTTTATATTCAAATGCGCTAATCGTGCCAATGAAGCACGCCATTGCTGACGGTACGCCGTATGTAGGATGGAGTGCAGGCTCCAACATTTGTGGCCAGTCAATAAGAACCACTAACGACATGCCAATTATTGAACCGCCTAGCTTCGACGCACTCGATATCGTGCCTTTTCAATTAAACCCGCACTATACCGATTATCAACCGCCGGGGCATAACGGTGAAACACGCGATCAACGTTTAGCTGAGTTCACAACGTTGAACCCTACTACGCCAGTTGTAGCGATAAGAGAAGGTACTGCACTTAAACTCAGTAGCGGTTCACTAACACTTGAAGATGGTAGAACGCATAAAAAAGACGAGCACGACGGCTTTATCTTTCTAGGTAGCGAGAAAAAGCCGTTACATGCAGGTGCAAATTTAACGCATTTGCTTGAGCACAGCTGAGTTATTAACGCTTAGCTAACAAAGCTGTTCTATAGCCCGCTGTAATACCTTATCAGCGGGCTGTGATTGATAAGGAATTTCAGCTAGCAGAGGTTCAGGTAACATATCACGAAGCGATGCCAGATTTTCTTGATAGCGTGACATATTGCCCGTAACGTCGTTGGCAACCCAACCTTTTATAGTAAGCCCATCAGCACGAATTGCTTCTGCGGTAAGCAGAGCATGATTTAAACAGCCAAGGCGCATACCCACCACTAGTATCACGTCCATCTTTAACGCTTTAACTACGTCTGAAAGGTAATAAGTAGGCGTGTTCTGATTTCCTATCGATAATGGTAAACGCCATCCGCCCGCGCCTTCCATTAATAAAAAGTCTGGCTGGTGGCTTTCCAAGTGGCGTAGCCCTTTTTCAATGCTGGCTTGTGTAAGTGACACACCGGCTTCTTGTGCAGCGATATGCGGTGCAATGGGTGGCATTAAAGCAATAGGGTTAATGTCGCTAATGGGTAAAGCTAAACCGCTAGCTTTTTGAATGTTGGCTGCATCTTCATTTATCCACTCACCCTCAACCAACTCGCATCCAGCTGCGATGGGCTTGTAGCCAACCGACTTTAATTTGGCGTTGCTTGCGGCGCGCAGCAAATGGCAAGTTACGTAGGTCTTCCCTACTTCGGTGTCTGTCCCTGTAACAAAATACTGCTTCATCACTTTTCCACTTAATTAAATCTAACGTTTTTCTAGTCTAAAATGGCTAACGCGGTAGGTAAGCGGTAACTCACCATCTATACCGCTTATGTTCTGATAGGCCATTTCCAACTTTTTAATATCGCGACGCGATAATGACGGCTGTTTGCTGCCGGTCTCACCTGCGCCTACGCCTTTAACAGAACGTAATAACTTCATTAAAGATGAGTGTGTGTCCACGTAATCTTTTGTGATCACGCGTGACAGTCTTAGCGAAGATTTTTGAAATGCACTAACCCAATCGGACGTGCTTGGCATGGGCGTATTTGCCTGAGGCAGTTGAGCAACTTTGCGTGCATTATGAAGTTCAGCAAAAGAACCACTTACCATTATAGCCAGCTCAGCGATTCCATCTTTAGAAAGCACGCGCTGTATTTGCTCAGCAACAAGCAACGGCGAATTTGACCATTGTAGCGCCATCGACGAAAACACAGTTTGAAAACTGTTAGCTTCAAAAGGAAGCGCCTGAGCACTGGCGTTCACAAACTTCACGTTGTTACATGAATTTGCACATGAATATGCATTTGCAGCTACATCTAACATACCTTGCGCGATGTCTACGCCAATAGCGTTGGCACCGCGAAGGCTTAACGTATGGGTGTGCATGCCTGTACCACACCCAACATCAATAGCGCTACCGTTTAACTGCGTTGGTAAATATTGCAGTGCTTGTTGTGCTATACGCTGTTGAATAGTAGCAAGACTGTCGTATTTAGACGCTGCTTTAGAAAAACGTGACGCAACCACCTGTTCTGACAAGGCCTTGCTATTAATGCGAGTCTGAGCCTCTTCTTTGGTGGAGCTGTTATTAGCATTTTCATAACACGTATGATTTGCATTAAGCGTCATTACACAAGCTCCTCATGCGCGAGCATTATGGCATCTACCAGCACATCTATATCTTGCGCAGTATGATTTGCTGAAAGCGTTACGCGCAGTCTATCTTGATTTTTTGGTACCGTTGGATAACGAATAGCCGACACCCAAATACCACGCTGTTTTAACCCTTCGCTTAGTGCTACCGCGCGATTTGGGCAACCCACGATGATTGGCTGTATAGCACTTTGCGAGTCAGCAAGGGTTAACGTATTTGACGATTGAACACTCGCGTCAGCTAACGCTTTGCCTTCAGCAGAAACACCGTTGGCTATACCAAAGACCTGATTAAAGGTTTGTCTAAAGTACGCTATGTTCTCTGCTAACTTATCTCTTTGTGTTTTATCGTTAGCAATATGAGAAAGGGAATACAGTGTTGCAACTGCTTGTGCGGGCGGCATTGCGGTAGAATATATGTAATGTTTCGCAAAGTTCACAAGGAAGTCGATGAGCGTTTGGCTGCCTGCAATAAAAGCACCGGCAGTACCAATTGCTTTGCCGAACGTTCCCATCACAATGGGAGCTTGTGCCTGTGATAGCCCCAAAGCTTCAACGGTACCAAACCCACTTTCTCCTAGCACCCCCATTCCATGCGCATCGTCTAACATAAACCATGCTTTGTGCTTGTGCGCTAACGCCGCTATTTCAACACTTGGTGCAACGTCACCATCCATACTAAATACCCCCTCACTAACAATAAGCGTATCGGCATTTGAGACGTTTGAAACACTCGCGCTTCTTTTTTCAAGTAAGCTTTCAAGATGTTCAGTGTCGTTGTGTCTGAAACGGCGCAATTGTGCCTGTTCACCAACACACATTGCGCCCTCTAAAAATGAGGCGTGCATAAGTTTATCGGCAAAGATTGCGCTTTTAGTGTTTGGGTTAACACTTTCGCTGGTGAGGTTTGTTGCACCAGCGTGACGAGAAAATAGCGCCATGCACAGCGCTTGATTGGCGGCGAACCCCGAATTAAACAACAGTGCGGCCTCGCGATTGAGCCCTTCGGCAATATAAGCTTCTAGCGCTAAATGTGCTTGCGTGTGGCCGGTCACTAGAGGTGATGCACCACTACTGCCACCAAACTGCGCCAAGCCCTCAACCCAAGCCTGCAGCATGCCTTCGTTCTGACGCATACCAAGGTAGTCGTTGCTTGAAAAATTCAGGTAGTGGTTGTCATTAATACAAATGATGTTGTCTTTTTCGTATTGCTGACAATAACGCTGACGCAGCAAGCCTTGCTCGGCTCGCTGCGTCAGTTTTGTTTCCAACCAATCAAAAGCCATTAGGCATCCAACGTACTTGCTACTTTTTCAGTTTTAGCTTTCGGCTTACTGGCGTCGTAAAATAAATCGCTACTGTCCGCTTGCTGCTCTTGCTGCTGAGCAATTTCTTCTTCAAGCACCTGCTGGTGTGCTTCGTCAGAGAAGTCACGAGTACGTTCTGTATTAATGCCTAATTTTTTAAACAGCATCACGTCTTCGTGAGTATCTGGGTTGGACGTAGTAAGCAGCTTGCAACCATAGAAAATGGAGTTTGCACCAGCCATAAAACACAGCGCCTGCATTTGCTCATTCATGGCTTCACGACCTGCCGATAAGCGTACATGAGACTTAGGCATCATAATGCGAGCCACAGCGATGGTACGAATAAATTCAAAGTAATCTAAGTCTTCAACGCTATCTAGCGGCGTACCTTTTACTTTTACTAACATATTAATCGGTACGCTTTGTGGTTGTTCGGGCAAATTCGCCAGCTGTACTAACATACTTGCGCGATCGCTTACCGTTTCACCCATACCTACAATACCGCCTGAGCACACATTCATGCCGGCTTCGCGTACGTTTTCAAGCGTATTTAAGCGGTCTTGGTATGTACGCGTGGTGATAATATCGCCATAAAATTCTGGTGAGGTATCAAGGTTGTGATTGTAATAATCAAGTCCTGCCTGCTTAAGTGCTACTGCTTGGTCGCGTGTTAGCATGCCAAGCGTCATACAAGTTTCAAGACCTAAGCTTTTCACTTCTTCAACCATCTTCAAAATATAAGGCATGTCGCGGTCTCTAGGATTTCGCCACGCTGCGCCCATGCAAAAACGCGTTGAACCAACCTGTTTAGCTTCTTTTGCCCGTTGAATTACTTTTTCAATCTCTAACAGGCGCTCTTTTTCAAGCCCGGTGTCGTAGCGAGCGCTTTGCGGGCAGTATTTACAGTCTTCAGGGCAAGCGCCGGTTTTGATCGACAACAACGTACTAACCTGTACTTCATTCGGATTGAAGTGTTGTCTATGAACAACCTGAGCGTTGAATAACAGGTCGTTGAAGGGCATTGCAAACATTGCCTCTACTTC
>ENA-OWNT01002885-OWNT01002885.1-seawater-metagenome-genome-assembly--contig:-NODE-2885-length-17027-cov-4.301652_pt1 | contig 17027 bp, 13 predicted proteins | sample MGYA00238136_ERZ651165 | MGnify/ENA primary metagenome ERZ651165 (study PRJEB26861, sample SAMN08777766) | seawater metagenome | isolation source: coastal seawater | place: USA: Florida | collected...
GCGTCTGCGTTTGCGTTTGCGTCCGCCTCGCCACTCGGCCGCTGTCGCACTCTGTCCCTCATCCAGCGTTTTCCTTCTTTGCTATTTTATGGGTTTCCAGGCCCTTCCACGGCGGAGTCCCGAAAGCGTGCGAAAACGCGGCTCGAAACTCCTCCTGGTGGCAACACCGGCGGGGAACCAGCCGCGGTCAAGAGCGAAGCCAGTGGCAGCCCCACTGAAGCAGGGGTCGAATTGCTCGTTCATTGCGACTGGATTCAGTGGCCTAAGTGGTATTCGGCAAACTCCAGCGTGGTCCACCATGAAAAATACGATGGCAAGAACGGCGCTGCACACTCCGACTCTCGCGTGCAGTGGCTCCAAGGGCTACGTGAAGGTTCCCACGTCGACGTTCGATTCCGAGGTGACAATTATGCTCAACCGCATTGGTACGAGGGCATCGTCCTCAAAGTTGAAAACGATTGCAAGACAGAGCACCAACCGGTTGACGGCGGGGGTGCTGACCGGCCCCACCGTGTGACACTGGAGGTTCACTGTCTTGCGTTCCCGAGGTCGCTCATTCGTGTAGCAGTTGTCCTGCGCGGCAGCCGGCTGGAGTTGGCAGAACAAGTTCTGGCGCCGCCTTACACCAAAGTCCGGAATTGGCGACAGCAGCTGCGGCCAGGAACCAAGATAGAAATCCACCGTGCCTTGTTGTGGGACGACCAATTCCACGCCCCACGCTTTTACCATCACTCTGAAAGCAAGGGTCAATTGAAACGAAGGTCCGTCAATCAGTGGGAGTTGAAAGTGCCCTCCCCAGACCCATTTGCCCGCAGTCTCGTGTTTCGATTCGAGGACGAGGGCACGATCCTGCCTCCGAATCGACGACTGAAGGCCGTCTGCTGCCATCCCGAGTACGTTGTGCTGTCGACATGCTGGGCGCAAGCTGGGCGCAAGCTGGGCGTTGCCACGTGCGCACGGGCAACTGCTCACGAACACGTGGTTCTCAAAGTCCAATCTAACCGAAGTTGTGCTGTGCTGTGTTGTGTTGTGCTGTGCGCTACCACAGTGGGCGTCGCGAGACCATATTTGTTACCGTGAGCTACGGCCATCGCGCATTCACTGACCCGCCTGTTGCGTCGTCACCCATGAAGGCTGGCGATCGCGCGCAGTTGATCAACCCAGTGCCGGCGGCGTTAACGCTGCTGGTCGAGGATGGCACTCCTGGTGGCGTTGCGGGCGGTGCAGACACGTACGAGACGCTGTGTGGGGTGTATCGATATTGTCCATTCAACGGGGGTAGAATCAGCTCCGTTAATTTCAGTGAAGGGACTTGTGTTGTGGAGCGCGATGGATCTCCAGCCACGAATCGCTCATTGGACTGCTCACTGGACGACGAGCGACTCGTTCCGGCTGGCACGCACATCCGCTTGCGTCGGGAGCGCCTAGACTCGTTGCGTGCATCTAGAGAGGCTCAGGCCAGTGCCAGCGAAGACAGTACAGAACCGAGCACAACAGAAGACCACACTGTGGACACCTCGGACGCCGCTGTCGCGACACGAGTTGTCGAGCTGGTTGCTTCGTCGGCCAAACAACTTGCATGCAGGCATCCGACGCTGGGCCTTCGGAATCTTGGAAACACGTGCTTCATGAACTCAGTGTTGCAGTGTCTGAACGGTGTGCGCCCCCTGGTGGAGTTTTTCTTCTGCTCAGCTGCAGTGGAGATGTCAATAAACCTGCGCAATGTGCTAGGATCTGGTGGCAGGCTGGCGAAGGCGTTTTCTGCCTTGCTTCACGAGATGCGGCCCGCGGACGGTGCCAGGGCGGCGGTCGAGCCCCACAATTTCTTAGACACGCTCTGCGACGTCCACTCACAATTTGATGGAGGTGAGCAGCACGATGCGATGGAACTCTTCGACAGCGTGGTCGACATCCTGCACGAAGACTTGAACCGCGTGAAAGCCAAGGAAACGACAGAACCTGTTGAGGACGACGGCCAGCCGGATGAGCGCATCGCGCAGGAGAGTTGGAGCAACCACTTAAAGCGAAATGATTCCGTCATCACGGATTTGTTTCAGGGCCAGTTCAAAAGTCGCTTGACCTGCCCAAACAAGGGCTGCAAAAAGCGGCATGTCCGCAACTTCGACGTATTTTCGTCCGTTGCGCTCCCCATTCCTGGTCCACCACCCGACTCAAAGGTGGTGTCCAGATTGCGTATCTACGTGTTGGACAGTGACTTGATGGTGTGGCGTCCGGCAATGGAGATGGTTCCTTCATTGTTCAAGATGGCGGCGTTCACATGCGACGGGTTCTGCATGGAGTTTGCGAAGCGTGCATCTGATCTCAATCTCAGCGCTGACAATTTGATGTTAGTTGACGACAGAACCGACAACCAATTCCCCATTGTCACGAGGCCGCTGCGCGTGAATTACGGCAATGCGACCGAGCACATGTGGCACCCCACGATAACACCTGACAGGCAGTCGTCCGGGCTGCGGTTGTACCAGTTTCCTGACACGCCCACTCACAACAATGGTTCTTGGATCTGGGTCAATGTATATGAACCAGACGACGACGAAGAGCTGGAGCGTCAGCGTCTGGCAGCTCCGCTGTCCGCCCCCAAGGGCTACTACCCGAACGTGGTCAGAAACCGCATACGCAGACCTGTTTGCGACCTCGGGCGCTTGTGGAGGGGAAAGCGTCTTGTGACTTTTCCCATATGGAACCCTCCTCCTTCGTCCAAAAACAGTTCGCTGCTCGACGTTGAGGCTCTCACCGACCAAGTTCACCGCACGCTCGGGGCCATGCTGTTAAAGGACGGCATGTCGTTCAGACCGAGCAGGCATGCCGTGGATGCGTCGGCGTCGCAAGCAGCCGGCGAGGCAGAAAATCAGAACGAGTCTGATGTTACGACGAACACTCAACCCGTGGAAGTCACTGCTGTTGCAACGGTTGCCACGGCGACGTCGGACCACGGAGATGACGCCACTCCCGTAGCTGCGACGGTCGTTGTGTGCAAAGAACAGATCGCGGAGGCGAAGCCCATCGTCACGGTGGATGATGCAGTCACGCCTGTGGTAACTGCAGTGCCCATAGGTGGCGACACCAAGGGGAACGATGACCCTGCAGACATCGCACCAGACGGAACGAGCACGAGCGACGGAGATTCTGACGTAACTGCAGTGCCCATAGGTGGCGACACCAAGGGGAACGATGACCCTGCAGACATCCCACCAGACGGAACGAGCACGAGCGACGGAGATTCTGACACGTCGTCCGATTCGTCGTCCGGTGGGGAAAACAGCAGCACCGCTGGGGAAAACAGCAGCACGGCTGGGGGCAACAGCAGCACCGCTGGGGATGATGCCGCGTCGAAGGAGGAGCCCCTCGCTCCTTACTTTATTCTGACGCGCGTGAATGGAGTGTTCGTTGATGCCGAGGATTATGTTGCCGCTGACGTTCGTGCGCTGTCAGTTGTTTTTCGAACCAAGGTAATCCTGTCAATGGGGCGAATGGCGGGCACGTGTCATGCTGCATATGAAACTAACGACGTATTGCGTGTGTGCTGCTTGTAATCAGGAACTCGCGACCAAGTGCATCGACCAGCACAAGCTCGACATCGAAAATTCTGTTGCTCCAGACCGTCCCAAGTACGAACTGCCACCGAGCGAAGAGGAACTGGCGAAGATCCGACGTCAAGCGCGTCGTCGTCGCAAAACAGCCACAGCGCCGCCTGGCAAACGATCACGCCGAAGCGAGGCAACCACTGAGACCACGGTACCAGCACCAGCGGCAGGCGGCGACGACGTCGGCACCAGCGGCGGTGACGACGGCGAAGGCAGTGATAGCGACAGCAGCTGCAGCAGCGACAGCAGCGACAGCAGCGACAGCAGTAGCGAAGACAACGACGTCGAGTCAACCTCCTCCGATGGCGCTGCTCCGCTGCGCTCCAGCCTGGGGCGCGACATTCACCAGCGTGTGTCCATTCAGAAGTGCCTTCGCAAGTTCCGTCGCCGCGAACAGCTTGACGAGACTGATACGTGGTACTGCTCGAGTTGCAAAGACCACGTGCGTGCGTTCAAAAAGATGCAAATATGGAAATTGCCAGAAGTGCTTGTTCTTCAATTGAAGCGATTCTCTTTCTCGAAGCGGAGCACCCCGGCGTATTGTACGTCCGCACTCTTCCTTTGGCCTGATTTCCATGACATGCGGTGTTTGTCGCCATCGCCCTGGCATAATTTGTGCTCATTGCTTTTGTGAACTATAGCCACGTACTCATACGGCTTTGGGGGCTACGGAGGAGGTGTTCGGCTGAAGACATCAACACCAGTTGACTTTCCGTTCCAACTCGATCTGACTAATGAGGTCGTGGGGCCACAGGGCGTGCATGCACGGGAGTCAGGGTCCAAACTCATGTACGAACTGATTGGGATTGTCAACCACTTTGGCACGGTAAGTATCAATTGATATGTGCATACCCGTTCGCTAGCTCCCCCGCGGAGTGCTCATTCTGAAGTGCATGACTTGCTTCATTTAGGCCAGCGGCGGGCACTACACTGCGTATGTGCAGCACGATGGGGTATGGTACGACTGTGACGATTGGCGCGTGGATAAGATGGAGGTGAACGACATTAACAAGCGCGCGGCTTACGTTCTGATCTACCGCAAGCTGGACCCAAATGCCACCAGCAGTGGAATAAAAAACTGTGAAGCTGATGCATCACCCAGCACGGACGACGGCAACCCCTCCGAGGCCGAGAAAAGCAGTGCTGCTGCGAAGCCACAGGATGCAGATGAAGCGAAACCTGGCACAGTTGGCGGTCCTCTCGACGTCCCTAACTAATCGCATGGGCACCCGCGTTAAACGTCATGCATGCGGCAAACTGAGGAGGGCAAGTATAGGTCACAGTATTCCGCCCAGCAGGTGCGGCATTGAAGGCTTTAAAAAGTCACTGTAAATTGTAAAACTATTTATCACCACGTTTGTATTTGTATGACCAGTGCGCATCACTACGTGTCAGTGGCGCTGTTCTTGGAAATCACCCACTCGAGAAAGAGGACTCCTCGGCACTGCTTGAGGACCGTTTGTCCCTTCGTGGCCTCTTTGTGTGCTTCTTGCGCTTGTCTTTGTGCTTCCTCTTCTCGACTTTCCGCTTTTTGCGATGTGACTTTTTGCTACTCTTTTTGTGGTCCGACTTCTTCTTGTTGCTGGCTTTCTTCCGCTTTTTCTTTTTATTCTTCTTCTCTTTGCTGCTCGAATGCTCAGCATCCGTCGACGAGTCGTCGCTGTCATCCGAGCTGGAGCTTGGTGCAGCCAGGCCTTGATCACGGCGATATCTACCCGAACAAAAGGCATGCAACTTTGTGTTACAACGACAATCTCATGTTGTGAAACCATTGCATGCATCGAGCAGGTCGCGTGTTGGTCCGTCACTCACTGCCGAATCAGCTTCTTTGCGTTGGCCTTGATGTGTTCTTTGCGTGCCGCTTTGTCGACCTTCGCTTGGACTTTGCGCTGTCTCCAGTATTCTCTCTCGGCATCGTACCTACGAGCCAAGCGCACCCCACAGCATAATGCCGTTGCGATTACACATCGAAACAAGTCGTCCTCGCAACGTGTTCGTGCAGACCTCGAATTATCTTTGACGCCGGTGCTCACGGCCTTCACGAGGTCCTCTGTGCTCTCGGAGCGACGCGCTTTTTGAACGGCGGCCCGGTCTTTCTGGGCCAAAACTTTGCGGTTGAAAGCCTCCGTGCCCCTGGGGTCCGTCGTCAGAATTGCAGCAAGGGCTCAATAATCAGAGTGCGTGCAATGGCGGGCGTCGCAATCACTGACAACTTACCGAATAGTGGTTGCGAGCACGCGCTTGCTTGGAGCGTCGACGACAGCAATGCGCTTCCGCGGTTCGTATGGCAGGCGTGTTGACATCGCGCTCTTCAACAACGAACTCCAACCGACCTCAACAGGAAAGCGACACCAAGCGAATCACCTTACACATTTGAACGGGGCCGTTCACAAAATAATACGCGGCACGTAAATGGCTTGCCAACTCAAACTGCAGCATTTGTTTTGGAAATGGGCAGCGATCGTCGCTTCCGTTTCTTGTTGTCATGTACCAAACGCTGGCGCACTCGGCTCGCCCGCCATTCGTCTCATTTCCCCGTGCTGCTGCGTCCGTCGTCACAAACGTGCAGATTTCAACAATCGCGCTGCAGCACTGTGCCACGCCGTCATTGAAGATATTTTGCAGTCAGTCAGTCAGTCAGTGGTCTAACAGCTTGGCCTGGCGTCGAAGAAGTGCTCATGTTCGCATGGATGGCTCTGTTCGTCGCATGATGTTCGGCAATGCCACTTGCTCCGCCGAACGATCGTCATCTCCGTTGCCCCGGCCGGCAACTTCCCTCGCGGCGATGGGTGTCGCGAGTCGCGACCACCACACGCGGCACGCCGTCCGCGCAAAGTGGAAGGAGGCAGGTCAGGTCCAGAACGCAACCGGAGTGGAACAGTCCTTGGATTCAAACATTCAAAACGATTCCATTCCATTCAATTCAATTCAAAACGATTCAAAATCCAAAGGTGTGAACGAACGAACGACGGCGGAACGTTTTCGCGCCACGCAGTTGCGCGCCAAAGCGCACTCAACGGTTCGTTCGTTCGTTCGTTCGCCGATCCATCCATCCATCCATCCATCCACCCCTTCATTCGTTCGTCGTCGTCGTCGTCCATTTTGTCGCTGCGTACGGTGATGGATGAGCTGGGTAAGAAGGACACACGTCTGGTGCGTTGGTTGGTGGCAAGATGGGGGTATTATACGGCGGACTGAGGTCTGTTGCATTGCGTGCTGGATGCTGGATGGAGGATGGATGTTGCTCGCTTGGAACTTACGAATCCAGAGACGCAAGCGTCGCCTGCTCTTCTCATTCGTTTGGCGATCGCGTTTCGGACGCGAGGATTGGCGGCGTGTATGTCGCTGTTGGAGCATCGTAGATTTGCAAAAGAGGTGCAGTGAGTTCGACATGCAGCAGCGAGCTGAGGGGTTGTCTTGTCGGACATTTTCGTGTGAAGCCGTTCTCTATCGTCCGTGGTGGTTGTCACGGTCAGTTTCAATGTCACAAAACCAATCCACATTGGAAGTAGCGCTTTTCATTGCGTGGAATCACAGAAAGATGGCGGTTCGTTGCTCCCGGCGAGTTGCACTTTTGTGCTGTTGCTTCGCGTGGCAGGTTTTTGAGACCGCGTCGTCCGTGGCGGATCCCCCGCCTTCGCTCGACGACCTGTGGAGCGGGCGAGCTTACTTCCAACCTTACGTGTCGCACGACATTCACTCGGCAGGCTTTGAGGGCGTCGATGCCGGCACCCGCGTCGTGGTTAGAAACGGCACGTGGTATCTTTTCGGCCGCAATGACACAGGACCCACTTCACAGTGCCCTCAGGGTGAGATCTCCATCAACGTGAGGGCGTCCGTCGACAAGGGCTTGACATGGGGGACACCGGTGGTGATTGTCCCCGCAAACCCGGCGGTGTCATGCTTGTACGCCGACGGCACTGCATTCTTCGACGAAGACACAGGCACGTGGCACTACCTGTCGCAAGCCCTGCAAAAGAACTGGAACCTGGCGCACTTTTACTTGCCGCCACAGCCTTCCGACCCAACAGCGTCGCCGTTGTCCACCGCTTGGGTTCCGAATCCTGCCAACCCAGTCGTGACGGGCGGGCAGCTGTTCGCACAGATATGCAATGGCACCGGCAAGCATTGCCCTTCGGGCATGCAGGACGAAGGCACGCCGGAAATCGTGGCCAAGTCTGGTGGCGACTTCTACGTGACGTTCCACGGCTACGACTACAAAACGCGCGCCGCGGCGCGTGGCGTGGCGCGCACTCCCGACTTCGTCAACTGGAGCGTCACTGGTGGCACGCCAGCCCTTCCAGGAGACGTCATCTTTGCTGCGGAAGATTGCAGTTCGTGGAACGTGTCGTGGGCAGCGGGCGGCTGCATCGGAAGTGGTGAAGCGTCCATATTAACGTCTCCCAGCGGTTACATGTACCAAGTCATCGAGGCTACCGACGTCGAATTGACTTGTGATTTGCAGTGGGGGATGCAATGGTGGCCCTTGGGCTTGGTGCGTTCGAAGACGTGGGCTGCCTCTCCACAATGGGAGCAGATGCCAACAACTCAAACACCGTTCGTCGGAGGACCCGCGGGCCAAGAACCGCATGTCGGATGCTCCATTCAGTACAACAGCTTCCACCGCGATGAGGTCACCCAAGACGTCTACTTCGGGTTCTGGGATGTGTCGTTTCATTCCGCGAACAAAACGGCTCCCAGCTCGACCTGGAATTTGTACAAACTACAATGGGGCGAGCCGCAACTGCCGATGCAATGGCCTGGGCCTGCGCAGAAGCCCGTGAACTGCTCGACCGCGGAATCATGCAAGGACTCGTGCACAGGGTTCACTCAATGCCCTTCGGATGGACGATACTATTGCTGTGATGCTCCAGCTGAATGCTCGCTGCAACACGCGTGTGCAGGAACGCCGGGACTGCTGGACTGCGCGTGTCCGTGAGAATAAACCAACTCAGAGCGAGCGCGTGCACCACAGCAGCGAACATAAAATGAAACGACTTGCTCACAACAGGAATGCTAAGATTACTTTGCAGCTTGTAGACTCATTCCAACATTTGCAACTGAAGGTGCATCGCGATTACATGGACAAAGGTTTCAGGCTATCGTCGTTGGATGATCGTGCAAAGCTACAATCGCCACAGCGGACAAGTTCCGTGGCTGCAACCGCCGCGAGACACACAGCACAAACAAACAAACCAAAGATCACACATTGAGTGAGGATCATACGACGCAAACCAAGCGACCAACAGTAAACTAGCCAAGCACACTTACGCCTGCGAGCACAGTCGACGTTTCTTCAAACAACACCACTTCGTTCGGTTCACCGACGGGATTCAGCACCGACGTTGGAATATGGTATCTGCGTAAATAGAATACAACAGTGTCATTATCCCCCTCAGCGACGACGACAACGACTATCGACAGTCAGCAGAAATGTCATCAAACTCTTCACCACGACTTACAAACTCTGGGTTGGTTCGCCACAGTGGGCGTAGTGCATGTAGCACGCGGATCCATGGAACGGAGGTGCGCAATTATTCTCGGGGCTACATGTGCCGTTGCCATCAACGAGGAAATATCGCCCAATGTTGAACCCATTCACGTAGCTGGATACGCAATCAGCGAAATAGAGTGACACTAGGACGCGCAAAACGCATCGCGCAAGTTCTGAACGTACGCTGTGCCTTTATTCACCGCATTGTACAGTGACAGCGCAAACGCGGTTTGAGAAGGATCGTTGTCTTCTCGCGTTGCAGGGGTCGAAATATTGGCCTTGAACCACGTGATGCCTGCACTTGGCGGCGGGTTCGACTCCGTTACGGGACTCCACGGAATCGGAGCGCCTACAGTGTTTTGATGACATCGCATTGTTAACGTTCGCTTGCATCTGAAGTGTTCATGTTCCAAAACCGCAACCAGGTTGCTAGGACTTACTGCTACTTCGGTTGTGCACCCACGATTCGCCGAGGAGCGTCCAGGACTGCAACACAGGGTTCAGACACACGGGCACCAAACACAGTTCATTCCGTGTGCATGAGAACCACTATCCCGCAGACCACACGGCTTTGCTTTGCCGTTACGTACCACATTTCGGGGACCGCTGCCGATGATCTCTTGACCGTTGACTTTCACCGAGCTGATTCCTTTCGCGAGGTCCGGACGGACGCCGGTGTTGGACATTCCCATCGCGACGCTAAGGACTTGGAGTGTTTGCGGACCGTCGTTGAAACGAATTGCTGTAGCAGGAGCTTCGTGATCTGCCTCTTCGGTCCCCGACAACGAGTTTTCGCACGCGGACACAAATTGACCGTCCGCATACACGAAACACATCGTTCCGCCTGCCGTCGAGATCTCAACGTCGACGTTGGCTGCGGTGTCTGCCGTTGCAGTCAGTTCAAAGTTGTACCATAAGTAGTCGCTGTCGTTGTCCGTCACATTGCATTGTTCGGGGACCGGCTCCGCATCAGGAACATTGGTCGTTTGCAGGGCCTTCCCCGGTATTTCGGAGAAGAACTCCCACCTAACATATGATGGTGAACCAGCAATGGATGATGACGACGAGTACAAACCATGCGAAAAAAAGAACCTTACAACTCCAACGCAAACGAACCCAGATGAGTCAATTGTTGCGACACCACCGATCGCATCGAGGTTCACCGACGGCGCAAAGCTTACAGGATGGACTTCACCACGCTTGCTCGTGCTGTAGTCACGGTGACGAAGTTCTTCCGTGCCACTCTGCGAAGTGTTGAACAACACAGAGACGGTCCCTACGTCGACGTCTCTTGCAGGCTCAACGAGAAGCAGGAGCACAGAATGAGCTGCAGACCACAGCGTCGTGTTGCGGTAGGACACTTGGACGGCAGCATTTTCCACGGGCATGAAGTTGGAAATAAAAGCGACCACAGTGCCGTCATCAGAGCTATACTCGTGCAATTCGAGGCCCGTGTTGTTTGTCGGTGCTGGGGATGGTGCTTGTGACACCGTCAGGCACTCCGACGACGCCCTGTTCGGTCGCAAGGTGCCGTTCTGTCCACCAGAAGCAGTGTCGGAGGCCACCTGGACCCAACTCCAAACTTGATTGCTTTGCATGGCGTCCGTTGCGTTCTTGCAATCCCACATGTCCACGCTCGCAGAAACGGAGTAATCCAAGCAGCGGTGGCATTGTTCCCCCTCCGACCGCGGCTTGAGGCATTCAAACTTGTCGACCGAAGCCACGTGCCCCGACGTAGAGTTGAAGTGCCACTGTTGGCTCGACGCACCCGCGTTGCATGTAACGAGGGACACGTGGCCAACGCTGCCGGGTTGCGCGGCGTCGAGGCAGATGTCGGCGGCAAATGCACTCGACAGGTGTCCTGGACCTGGGAAAGAGTCCAAGTGCCAGTGCTGGGATGGATCGTCGTACTGATAGCACGTCGTCGTCGACAGCGTAAGACTGGGTGCAGCTGCAGCGGTAGGCGTGGAGTCTGTGGAACCCGCGAAACCTTTGAGTGGCTCGAGAGGTACAGCTGCTGGCGTTGCGCTTTGCAGCAGCGTGGTGGAGACGTTTTGAAGCACGTGGAAGAACTGCGCATAACTGTCGAATCGAGGCTGGTGCCGCAAGAGAAGGTAATCGATGACAGTGTCAGGCGCGTAAGCAGTGGTGACGACGCCGCCGGCCTGACGTCCGAAGTTGGATCCTCCGGTTACCATGTAAAGGTTGTGGTAGGACCACCCATAAGCGACAGCTCGCGCGATGCCGTACAATTGGTCCGAGGAGTAGCGGACGCGCTTCGCGACGCCCCATTGGTCGAACCAGCCCTACGGGACACGAAGCACAAAGTCTGAAGTAGTTAGCAAACGAACCGTGCGTCGAGGTGTGCGCGTGGCAATTACCTGGTCCTCTGTCCAAATCAAAGGCTGTCCTGAGTTCAACGAGCTTTGATCCTCTGCCCACTTCGGGCACGGCTGCTTTGGGTTGTTGTCCCATTCATCCATCCAAAAGCCGTTGATGGTGCACAAAACGGGGGGCTGCGTCGGCTTTCGCGCGTTGTTCACGGCGGCACATGCCGTTTGATCGTGGCACAAATTCCACGGCACGGTGCTGAAGTTCTTTGTGAGGTTCTGTGCCATTTCCACCGTCCATGCCAGGTACTCCGCGTCCGCGCCGTTGTATTCGTTCTCTATCTGTAGCATCACCACCGGCCCGCCTTGATCCCACAACTGCCCCGCGTCAACGAGCTGCTCAACTACTTCCGTCACAAACTTCGTGGTTTCCCGCTTCCACACGGGATCGCTGCACCGGAAGCACGAGATGTTGTCGACGTCACGCAACCACAGCGGCAGGCCCCCGAAGTAGTATTCGCCGCACACGTACGGCCCGATGCGCACCACCACGTTGAGATGGCGCTCCGCAGCGAGGCGGACAAACTCCGTGAGGTTCGCACGGCCCGACCAGTCGAGCTGACCCCGCTTGTGCTCGTGGAAGTTCCACATGGTGTAGGTTTGGACGGTGTTCAGGCCGAGCTCAACCACTTTGTCGAGGACGTTGCCCCAGTCCTCCGGCAACACCCTGGCATAGTGGATGGCGCCGCCCAACAAGAGTGTGCGCTGCCCATCAAGCAGGAAAGACCGTTCGTCGAACTCGACACTTCGCTCGGAGGTGACGAACTGCCGGCCACACCAAAGCGCAAGAACGGCAGACACCCACCACTTTGTCAAGGCGCGAGCCATTCTTTTGCTCGTCTGCAGTGCGAACAGTCAAAGGTGAAATGCGGATGTCACTGGCTCATGGGCATCGACGAACAACACAATGCAAGAACTCCGATCAACAAGTGAACATTAAAGCGTTTGAAATGTTGCCCGTTGCCATTTTCGTCGTGCACGCCGCGACCGAAAAAGACAACAAAAACCGTGCTTGTCCTGTCACAACGACTACACCACGCTCACTACAACCGAGAATCCATGCATGGATGCAACACCTTCTCCTCCTCCCGATGTCGACATCACATACATCCTCCCGATGTCGACATCACATACATCCTCCCTCTGCCGACATCACATACATCCTCCCTCTGCCGACATCACATACATCCTCCCTCGGCCGACAACACATACATCCTCCCTCTGTCGACATCACATCCTCCCTCTGTCGACATCACAGTCGACATCACACCCTCCAACGCTTCAGCATCCATCTACCAACACGTTGCACACACACACACACATGCGCCTTTCAGTCCACCGTAGTAGCGACTACGCAGACTTTAAAGCGAGCGGCAGGGCTCTCCTCAACGGCGACGAAGGACGAACAACGAACGAACGACGAACGACGAACGACGAACGACGAACGACGTTTCTTTGTGTCGATGAACGAACGTTTGAAAGTTTCGAACGTTCGAAGTTTGAAAGTTTGAACGACTTTGGCGCCGAACGGCGTAACGGCGGCTCACCGCTCACCGCGCACCGTGGTCACCGTGGTGCCGTGGTATCTTTTGTCGTCGATCCAACTCAACTGCCGCCACGATCGACGTTCTTTACTTGACTTACTTACTTACTTACTCACTCCTCTCACCTCGTCTGTCTGCCCCGACTTTCTCCACAAACGACGACAACGACGACGACGGCATACGACGACGTTCCTCTGCACGAAGTCGGCGTCGCTGACTGTCAAGTCGAATGAGGGCGGATACGGTCTCCAGGACGTGGGATCGCTGGTGAACGGCGCGATGCGTGCTATATTATAGGTGGCACGCAATGCGCCACAGTGTCGCCACAACTAACCTGCCAGTCAATTGTTTCTTCAGCGAATTGTTTTGTCCGCGGTTCTAATCATTTTTTTCTTCGGCGTTGGGCTTGGTTACGTTGAGAAGCTTTCCAAAAGTGTGCGGGAGCACTTTCCATTGTGTGCGGCAATCGTTTTCTAGATCATCTACTCGCGTGGTGACTCCGCGCGACGGACAACATGTGGACAATGACGTCAATGTTCGCCGTCTACTTGCCACTGCTGCTCGCGGCATATGGCCCTGCAGCAGTGACCAGTCGCGATGCTGCCGTGGAGAACGTTCTCGTTTTTGTGGTGGACGACCTTCGGCCGCCGGCGCCGGGAACCTTCACGCCGAACATCGATGCTCTGCGGCGCAACGGCACAACTTTCACGCGTGCGTACACGCAGGTGGCTATTTGTGGGCCATCCCGCGCATCATTTCTGACTTCGTTGCGACCCAACCAAAATCGCGTGTGGACGATCGGCCCTAATTTCCGGTTCACGATGCCAAATGACACGCGCTTGTCAGGGCATGACGTTGTCACGATGCCGCAGCTGTTCAAGGACAGCGGCTTCAACACCACGGGCAGTGGCAAGGTACGGTGCTCTCGCAATGTCCATCCGAAGTATTGTGTTTGGTCTGCATTGCTACTCTTGAATTTACGCGTCGCCACATGTTTGTCGACTTTTGCTCCAACTGCCGTTGTCAGGTGTTCCACCCCGGCACTTCGAGCGGCGGCGTTTCGTCAGACGAGGGCGGCGGCGACATGCCCTATTCGTGGAGTGAGCCTTATTGGTTCTGCGACCAGTTTTACAACGGCACCGTGCAGAGTCTCGCCATGCAACAGTGGCCAGCCAATGCCGACGGGTCACCCGCGCGCGGATGCGTGCAGTCCGCGGAATGTGTGGAGTGCATGACAGCCGCCGGCTCCATCACACCCACAGGTAAACAGACGTGGTCGGCGGCGAACTGCAGCGACGAATGCTACCCCGACGGCCTAGTTGCACAGAACACAATCGAGCAGTTGGAGTATGCCGCGGCACACAAGGAAGCTCGGCCATTTTTCATCGCGTCGGGAATGAAGCGGCCACACATGGGTTGGTTCGCTCCGGATTCCTTCTTTCAACTGTACCCGAACTCCTCGGTACGTGAACTTGATTCACTTCCGAGCGCTGCGTTGATGGATCTCATGTGATGACATACGCGGCGACTTTTTTTTGTCAGGAACACCCATTCCCACTTGCGACGAACCGCACACCTCCCATTGGCATGCCTATCGTTGCTTTTGGCACAAACGGGGAGATGGCTAGCATGGACGACGTGAAGCCGATTGTGTTTCGCGATTCCCACGGGCTTCCTCTCGTGCCCGATTGGAAGCATCACGAGTTGCGACGTGCGTACTATGCGGCGACGACGTTCATGGACCGGCAGATTGGCAAGGTGGAGAAAATGGAGTGCAATGACATGTAAATTCGACTAGCTGTCTCTCATTCAATGACCCTGGCATTTGGCGCAGGTCCTCGATGCCCTCGACCGTCTCGGCTTGCGATCGTCAACGGCGGTCGTTCTGTGGGGAGATCACGGGTATCAGCTCGGCGAGCATGGACTGTGGACGAAGATGACGAACTTCGAAGCGGCGACTCGAGTCCCTCTCATCGTGTCGGTGCCTGGACAGGTAGAGCCTCAGACTGACACCACACACTCACCGCAGCAAACGGCGGCGGTGACTCCATTAACTGTTTTCTGCTGCTTGCCATCACCAACTGTAGCCCTTGCCCGGTGGAGCTTCGGACGCCCTCGTGGAGTTGGTGGACGTCTATCCCACAGTTGCAGCTCTGGCCGGACTCGAGGCGCCGTGGTTTGTGCAGGGCCGCGACCTCACACCCTTGGTGATGTCGTCCGAAATAGAGTCGCAAGATGTTCTCAACCAAGCGAGCGCGAATTGGAGCTCCACTAAGTTCGCGTAAGTTCGCGCGTTGCAGACCAAACTCCCGGTGACATTCCGTGTGTGGGGTGTTGACGCCTATCTGGTTGTTGCGCGCATTCATGAATTGCTGCAGGTATTCCCAATACCAGCGGCCCAACAATGTGATGGGGTTCTCGGTGCGCACGGACTCTTGGCGCTATACCGAATGGGTAGACTTCAACTACACCTCTGTCACGCCAAACTGGGAATCTGTCTCCAAGTACGGCGTTGAGATGTACGCACACTTCGGCGATCCCACGGGGGCGCAGTGGGCCCCAGGCAGCACCCCGCAATTCGGCAACTCGACCTCATTCAATGATTTCGAGAATGCCAACGTCGCGAACGACCCAGCTTTCGCCAAGGAGCGCGAGTCGCTGCAGCAGCTGCTGCGCTCCGGTCCATGGGACCCGTCAGTATAGCAACACGAGTTTGAGGGATTGTCCCCGTGGGGAGAATCGTGAGCACCATTGTACTACAATGATGGATTCGTCGCGCGATTTATTGATTCAGAGATCGATCTGTTGATGAATGAGATTCCTCCTTCCTGGCACCGAAGTCCAGCAACGTACCTAGTCGTACCTAACCACACATATTGTTTCTCTGAACGTTCCTTTCTCTTCCAGCAACCGACAAGATCTCCCTCACCAAGTGCTGACTTAGCGCCGTTTATCATATGTAGTACTAGAGTACTATCAACTCTTTTTCTGCTGTTATGACACGGCACTGTATTCATAACGATAACATGAACGGCGCGAGGCCGTTAATTAAAATGTGATGTCGATCCGCGAAAACCCCTTCCTGACACCAAAGTAGTCCATGCACAACTTGTTTGTAATTCCGCGTTAATTTTTTAATATTCCGCACGTGTCGTTGATTGAATGCCATCGCGCATCGCTTGTCGATCCGCGAAAACCCCTTCCTGACACCAAAGTAGTCCATGCACAACTTGCTTGTAATTCCGCGTTATAGTTATAATGAAATTCCGCACGTGTCGTTGATTGAATGCCATCGCGCATCGCTTGTCGCGCATCGTGCATCGCTTGTCGCGCATCGCGCATCGCTTGTCGCGCATCGTGCATGGCAGCAGCGCAGCAGGGCAGTTGGGTATTTGCAAGGAAGAGGGCTGCAGCAAGGGGTAAGAGCTCTAGTCTAGAGCTATTATCATACGCTATTACCCCTTGGCTGCAGCATCAAACCGACCGACTGACGTGCACCGCCGAGGGAGGGAGGGCCTCAACTTTGTCATTTGACCTGACGTTGCGGCGCTGATGCACAGTAAAAATCGGCATCGCATGGTAGTACTAGTACTACTAGTACTAGTACAGTGCGAGTACCGAAAGTACGAACCGATCAACGAAATGGTCGGAGCAGTGCCGCAATGCGAACACCGGCACCGTAGGATTACACTGTAGTGAACCAATAGAATACCCATAAAAAGGCTCAGTAATCACACGATTGCTACGACACAGTGACATAGATATGTGTACACTGTATGGATGACCGTTACATCCATGATGAGTATCGATAATTGATAATTCGGCAAGACAGACAGAGAGTCAGAGAGTCAGCACGTGAGTCAGTGAGTGCCGTGCCGTGCCGTCCGTTGCCGTCGTTACACTACTTCGTCCGTCCTTTCCGTTCGTTCGTTCGTTCGTTCGTTCGTTCGTTCGTTCGTTCGTTCGTTCGTTCGTTCGTTCGTTCGTTCGTTCG
>ENA-OWNT01002886-OWNT01002886.1-seawater-metagenome-genome-assembly--contig:-NODE-2886-length-17024-cov-4.225881_pt1 | contig 17024 bp, 17 predicted proteins | sample MGYA00238136_ERZ651165 | MGnify/ENA primary metagenome ERZ651165 (study PRJEB26861, sample SAMN08777766) | seawater metagenome | isolation source: coastal seawater | place: USA: Florida | collected...
ACGAACCAACGAACGAACGAACGAACACAAACAAACAAACGAACGAACGAACGAACACCGAACGAACGAACGAACGAACGAACCAACGAACGAACCAACGAACGAACACAAACAAACGAACGAACGAACACCAAACGAACGAACACCGAACGAACACCGAACGAACGAACGACTGAAGGCTGAAGGCTGAAGGCTGAAGGCTGAAGGCTGAAGGCTGAATGAAGGCCACGGCTGCCTTGCATCGTTGAGAAGGGGGCTGGCTGGCTGAGTGGGTGAGTGAGTGAGTGGGTGAGTGAGTGAGTGAGGGTTTCGCTTCATTGATTGCGGCCTTCCTTCCTTTCTTCGTTCAACTGATTGATCGATCAATTGATTGATTCATTGACTGCCGGATCGATTGATTGATTGATGGATCGTTGATCGATCAATTGATTGAGTGACTGACAGTGAACAGTGAACAGTGAACAGTGAACAGTGAACAGTGAACAGTGATTAGTGAATGAATAGTGAATGGTAAACAGTGAACAGTGAACAGTGAACAGTGAATAGTGAATGAATAGTGAATGGTAAACAGTGAGTGAACGAACAGTGAGTGAGTGAACAGTGAACTCCTTCCTTTCTTACTCACTCCCTCATTCATTCACTCACTCACGTTCACTCACCGCACCCACTCACCCACCAAACCAACGTCAGTCACCACTACAAACGCTTGAATCTGTGCATTACTTACTGAACGGTTCATTCTCCACTACGAAAAGGTAGAACTCACTGTTGCTGGGTGTGATTCAATTTGCAATGTGGGTACTGTATGCAATAGTACTCCGTAGTAGCCATATCATTCGAGTGGCTGAGCGTGGCTGAGTGCTGAGTGCGTGTGGCTGGGCGGCGGTGAGCGAAACTCCCCCACCCTCCCCCATTAGACTTTTTCATGGGCAATGGAACATTGTGGGGTCATATGCTTCTCATCACAGGTATACTCTACTATTGTGCACTGACTATGAGATTGGATATCGGGTAGTAAAGTCGGTATAGCACCTTGCAACTCATCTACCTCCCCCACGACTCGATTTCGGGGGAGAGGCGATTTTTGTAAAATAGTCGCTCATCTGAACATTGTCACAGTGTGTAAAGGTGAACCATACCGACTGATTGAGTGCCCTCGACAGATTGCCCGTGTAACAGTGAGGCTGATTGCTTTAATCTACAAACTTACTTCACGTGACGTGTTTAGTCACTCAGTGTGAGGGAAACTCGTCGACTGATTGAGTGCTCTTTCTATCGCCACTCACACATGGTTGTCGCAGGGCAAGCCGGTCTAAAGGTGTATCGCCGTGGATGAGTTGGGAAGAAGTTAGTCAAGCGACGCACTATGATCACGGAATGTATAAAGTTTCCGGCTGGGTGGTGCATTTGTGGATTTGGCCAAACTGGTGACGACGCTCACTGTGTGAACGGACTTTGTGGTGACGTGGCAGACGGTGGTGCCATACATCATACCAACGAGCAGCGAGCAACGAGCAACGACGACGACGTATGGACGACGACGACGACGTATGGACGACGACGACGACGTATGGACGACGACGACGACGTATGGACGACGACGACGGCGGTGGCGGCCTTTCAACCACGAGCCGGAGAACTCATCCCCGTTGCTGTATACCATGAGGCCCTCGTAAGTCGGCGCAGTGCAGGCGGGACCTTGTCGAACAAAGGATGATCCTCACGCTGAGGCGCAACAGTCAAGGGGTGTCAAACCGCGCAAGAGCAACCGTCCACGATGATTCAACCCACGCGACGAAGACGAAGACGACGACGCCGACGCCGATGTTCATCTGTTATGGCATACGATGCAACGCCTAGGTCATTGGGGAGAACGATGAAGATTAAGGTGTTTTCGTATGTTAAGTTGTTGGGCTCGCACTGATGATGTCGACTTGGACTGGCCCAAAATGCGGCGCGTGTTCGGGTGGTGGCGATGGAACATAGTGGCGATCATGCGCACCGCGCCCGTTTATTTGTGAAGAGTTTCGTAGCACCATCCATTTTTGGTATTTTTTCGTATTTGAAGTGCTTGGTTTTCACGACTCAGTTTCCCACCTTTTACGATAGCAACGAACGATGGGAGCCCGCTCGTCGAAAGCGTCGCCGCGGCTGAACCTGCCGAGCTCGTCGAAAGAGCCTTTCGATTGCGTTGGATGTCGCCGAGTGCGGTTCCCTGATGGACCAGCGGCACAAGTATTTTTCCCCGCAACAGAGATCGAGGACGCCGACCGGGCCGCTGAAGAGAAGTCGCAGTACCCATACATGCGTCCAGAGGCATTTGACGGGCTCGTGTCATGGCTGAGAAAACCCAAATTCATCATGAAGAGCTTTGGCATCCACCGTTGGCACACGCCGTGCTCCCCGACAGCGACACCCATTGAGGGCGGCTCATTCCCTGTCATTTTGTTCAGTCATGGTCTTGGAGGACACAGCGATGTCCATGCCGCCCTGAGCCAGCTTCTGGCTCGCAAAGGATATGTGGTGATTGTATTTGAGCACGAATGTCGTGCCGCCAGCTACGCGCGCACTGACAGCGGAACAGTGCTCACTTACGACCGCCCGCGAGATTTGACGAAAGCCGAGCGAAAACAAGGATATGAACTGTATTTGGACATCTGCCAAAAGTTCAGATCTCCCTTCTTGGAACACCGAGAGCAAGAGTCAGTTTCGTTTTCTCTGTGTTTGCTGTCGTGGTTCATACTCGAGTAGTGTGGGCGCAGTTCCGCGGAATGTTTTTGTGTCCGGGAGTAACTTCTTTGTGGTTTGCATTCCTCCGGTTTGACTTTAGGTATGTCACGATTTTGAAGTGTCTTCGGAACCGTAACGTTGATGTTCTTCAAAGCAACGGCCACAGCTTTCCTGCTGGCGACGAGGCTCGTGCCCAAGTGGCGACTGAAGCCCTGAAGGTTCGCCCGCATCTGCCACCACCAACGCGTCGCATTCATGCCGCAATATGACGTGTGCATTTTCTTCTTGCCTGTGCCCAGAGTACGCTTTGGACAAAACTTGACCTGGACAGGCTGTTCATTGCCGGACATTCGTTCGGAGCGGCCACAGCTATTTCGATCATCCAAAGCCAGCACACTGACTTGCAGAACGTCTTCAAAGCCTGCATCCTGTACGATCCATGGACGGAACCAGTGACGAATGAGAACTTGAAGCGCGGAATGGGTGATTGCCCGACGTTGACCATGATCAGTGGTGAGTGTCCCTTTTGCCCGTCACCACAAACAAGCTCAAAATGTTGTCTCCACAATTGCCGTGACGGGAGAATGTATTGCGATTGCAAGGACAATTCCAAAACAACAACTTCAGGGACCGCACTGACACGCTCATGAAGCCTGAATACACGTCCAAGGGATCATTCGGTGTTCTGCCCGGTAAGCAAACACTGTGGTTGTCTTATCGGTGTGCAGTTCGTGCGCTCACGTGTTCACTGATGCAACTGTGTCTCAACTGTTCAGGGGTCACTCATCAGGCTTGGAGCGACGCCCCGCTCTACTTCAAGCCAGGTCTTGGAAAGGCACTTGGCTCTCGCGGCGAACAAGACCCCGTGGAAGCACTGCAAATTATTGCCGACTCTTCTGAAGCTCTAATTCAATTGGCAGAACAGTCGAAACCAATTCCAAGCGACATGTTTGAATTGTTGAAATGCAGGCAGCCCGCTGTCAGCGTCGACAACAGCGACCAGTGAACACGCTATGCAACACACCACAGCCAGCCGAAAGATGTGTGCACGTTTCAGCTATTTATTTATGTGACACGTTTTGCTTCCAACGCGTCATCAGTTTCAAAATATATAAAAATCATCATCCAACATTATTTATGCCGTTTGGACGCATGGCCAATGGTGAAAATTATCGTAGTTGCACAGGTTTAAACCGATTTCGAGGACACTAACGGGTCCAGGAATTCTTTCCACTTCTCCAACTTCCACGAGCTGCTGGTGTCGCAAACCAATCCATTCACGCGGCAAGTGGGCCTACGCGAGCAGCAACCAAACGCACCGATATTAATTTCCACGTCCACATAAACAACGTGTTGGAAGCGGCTGCTGAGTGATCAAACGCTCGACTCGGGTCACCGGTCAACAAGGCGAAACATACAACTGCACAGAACAGAACGGCGAGCAAGACTCACGTTACGTGGACTCCGAGTTGGCGATGAAGTTTGACGTAGAACTTCAAGAGTCTCGTCGCACCGTTGCCATGGTGAAGAGCAAATTCTCCAGTTCCTTGTTTGATCTCAACTGCCTCCAACAGTTTTTCCGGTGGGACGCCGCAGGTTTCGTTGTACAATTCTGCGAACGCCTTGTGGAAATCGTGTCGACTCATATCGTATGACGGCACGTCCTGGAACCTGTTCGTGTGGAACGCGTCGAAGGTCGCCGTGAGGAGTTTGCTGGTTGATTCAGGAGCGATACTGGCGGCTGCAAGGAAACACTCTGCTATAATGGAGCCCTGGGGATGCCACGGCTGAGGGACGATGAAGAATACAATGTTGACTTGGTCACCATATTCGGCAGCAACCTCCTTCAAGTTGCCCACAATTCTGTTTGAGAAGGGGCACACAAAATCGACAAACACCTCGATAGTTGTTGCAGCAGGGTTAAACTGCCCCCACTTAATGCCGAGTGGCTGGCCTGGGAGGAATCTGGACATCGATGCTGTGCGAGTGCTGCAGAGAAATTAGGTTGGTTTGAAACGAGGAAACTTTGCGCGACAATAAATGGATTATTACTGAAAGCTGTTGTCTCGTGTGTACTTTCAGAGACATTCAGTAGCAGCAGCAGACGACAGACGACAGACGACAGACGACAGATGGCAGACGACGAACAAAGGATGGCGAACAAAGAACGAAAAGCACAGGACAACCCACCAACGACGGACGGCAAACCAGGGGCGGCAATCGACAACGAACGACGGGCGGCAAACGACTAACAACTAACGACTAACCCCGGACGACAAACAAACGACGACAAAAGACAAACGACAAACGACAAACGACAAACGACGGCAGCGACGGACGGCGGGACGACGGCGGTGGACGTCACGTCGTCACCACAGAATCCACCACCGGAGCGATCTTTGCGTGATACTGTGCCACCGTTCGTTCGTTGGTCGTTGGTCGTTGCTTTGTTTGCTCCGTTGTTGCTTTGTTTGCTCCGTTGTTGCTTTGTTGGCTTCTTTCTTCTTCTGTCCGCTGACAAACTGGCTGACGGACTGACAGTGAGTGACGTCACCGTTGTTCGTTGTCAGCTGTCGGTCGGCTCACTCACTGTCAGTCAGCTGCTGTTCTGCAAATAACTGCATCTATTGTGTATCTTTTAGTACTGAGTATTACCTACACTTCTATTAATACATGTGATCTCATAGTGAGAGAATGGAGGTAGTATAGTAGTACTAGTACTGAAAGTAATTGAATAGATTCAGTGACGACGACGTGGTGACGTGGCGACGTTCATCGTCGAAACGGCCGAAGTTCGTCGCTGTGACTTTGGTGGACGTTTGGATCGACGACGACGACGACGACCGACCGACCGACGACGACGACGAAGACGTTTGACTTTGGAGGAGTAGGTGCATGCTTTGTTGGTGCCGTGACAACGCGTGGCAGACCGCGGGTTCGAGTCTGAAAATGTAGCTGTAAAGATTGGAGTGGTGTGTGCTTTTGGGGCTTGGGTGGATGGTGGATGGGTGGGTGGCGGCATTGTGCGATGGAACTGGAGGCAAGAAGCAGGCCTCGCGAAGGCAACCGCTGGTAGCACCGAGGTAGATGGAACTGTTGCAGTATGCTGCGCTCCATGTCTGCGTGCAATGCTGCGAGAGTGACATTCAGTTTTCAACAATTTGATTTGCCATTTGATATGCCATCCTTTTGTTGTACATTCGTAGCCATGTGTGAGGATGTGGCCGGTGACGACGACTTTACGGGACCATGACCCCCGTGAACCTGCACAGCCTTCCTTGATACGCTCTGTTGTTTATTAACATGAATTATGGGCATAGCTGGATGTTCCCAGGTCCTGCCGGAGCGCACGATTTTTACCAACAAGTTGCGGCATTTGAGAGAGATGTTCTCCCGCACTCGTTGCAGCAAAGGCATGCCGCGCACTATCCACCATTCATAGCACAGCACGCAAGCGTAGGCGTCGATGAGCAATTGCACATCGAACGTGAACGGGCTTGGGCTGCACAACGCACAGCTCAAGACGCGTTACGCCGTGTCGTGGCTTTTAGACGCATGCATGATGTGGAGAATGGGCAATTCGCACACAACTATGCACGCGGAGATGATGTTCATCGTTCTAATATCCAACTGTTGTCAAGGAACGCAGAGCCGGCACGCAGTGGCTATCGTCATTCCACGATGGACGAGGAGATGCGACTCGACCCTGCCGATGGCCACCTGCACACACTTCGTGGGTTCTTAGACTACTACGGCCAATTCGAAGGGCGAGAAAGATGGGCTCACGCTGCGATTACTGGGACGCAGCCTTCTTTTGTTGCAGCGGACACCGTGACGCATGCGGATACTGCAGCCAATATGGACGTCGCGACAGATTTGCACATGGTAGAGCCGCACATTGACCATCCATCACGCAGTCGTGAATACCCGGATGCCGACCACAAACGAGGCGCAGAAGCGCGCCCTGGGTCCGACAGTTACATGCATCAATATCACACGCATCCAGACACGGGGGAGGAGATGCGAATTGATGCCGCAGACGGGCATCTTCACACCCTTCAGGGCTTCCAAGACTTCTACGGCGACGTCGAAGGCGGCGAGAGGTGGGCTAAGTCCCCAAAAACGCTGGCAGAAGCCCAAGCCGTCGGTTTGCGCGTCGCAGCTACGGATGCGTCTGTGGCCGATCCTGACCAGGATCTCAACGCTGCTCCCGAACTTACTTTCAGCGCATCTGAGCTCAAGGACATGATGTCGGGGGGCATGTACGTTGCGAGCCAAGCAAACGTTCAGAACACTGTGGATCTGTTTGTAGAAAGCTCACTATTGTTTACCTGCACTAGGAATGACGCAGTTGGGGGAACTGACCCAACCACAGGAGAACAATTTGAATACGTCTTGTTGCTCACCGACGAATGGCGTGAGCGGTTTGCACAGTCGGAACAGGTGCAACGTTGCCTCATCCACACGCAATCTATTCAGAAAGCGTGATTTGATCAATGTGCCCTTTGTCTAAACAGATTCGGTGGCGCAAAAAGGGTGAATTTAGTTTCAACAGACCAAAAAAGCATCCAGTGAACAAGGAAGCCACTAAAGAACGCCGCAAGCAGCAGGTGCGCTGTTTGATCTGCATTTTATTCATTGGTGCAGCCACTATTTAAATTGTAATGTTCGTTTCTGTGATGTTGGTAGAAACAAAGGAAGAAAGAGGCAAATCGTGCCGCTCGGGGAATTTTGTCAGATCACGAGGTCAGCTTATTCGGTCGAAATGTTTAATTGTGTCTTGATATTTCATCGTGTGTTTGTGCATGCGTGTTCTCAGTCAACAGTCGAGGTCCAAAACGAGCAACGCAAATTAATGGAGGCTGAACTCGCCTCCGGTGTCGGTGGCCCACAACGGTGGGAAACCATCCAAGAATTGGCCGCCAGTTTCAATGTGCGCTATGACAACTTTGTCAAGCACCAGAATCCATCATACTGGCCAGAAATGCCACTCAATTTTTGATAAAAAAAATTAACAAGTTGCAAGCCAGATCCCGGTCTTTGCCCAGGCTAGCTGGTTTCTCTTTGCGACTCTAGCAGACAGAGCCTCCATGGCTTTGGCCTAGAGTTGCATTTCGATTTTGCGCATTGTTCTCGCTGTTTTGTGGATCAGGTTTCGGACTCTCCGGCGAGTTTCCTTGAGTTGTTTCACCGTTTAGTTCGATCGCGGGTGCGTTTCCATCTGACTCCTCATCAGGCTCTTCAACGTTGTCGACCCAGGGCTCTCGTTGTGGTGAGCTAGCTGTGTTGTCTCTCACCATCCACTTCTTGTACCTGTTGGACCAATACCTGAGTGCGCACAAAACATCATCGGTGTCCTTCATTGAGAGACTTTGCAAGGCCGACAACAATGGATGCCGTATCACACAAAGACACCACGACCACTAAACACGCACTCATTTTTGCGGGCTCCTCGCGCCCAGCGTTTAAATTCCCTTTCTCTCGGGATAAGTGGATTGGATTTGTTCGCTTTGCTGGTTGCACCATCTTTGGTACTGTTACCACCGCCCACGCCACCGGTTCGTTCAAGGTCGTCCCCGAACAATGTGTGGGCCACAGAGTCCAAAGCAGCAGCGGAAGAGGACACGCATGCCGAGCTTAGCACACGCACTGGACTTGGGGTCTTGTTCTTGACGCGACTGGGTTGAGCGATGGTGGAGTGCTTCTTCTGCGACTGCTTCAGCATCGCCTTCCGTTTCAACTTAGTTGCCTTCTGCATTTTTCGTGTTTGCTTGCGGTAGCTTCTGCGTTGCCGGGATGCAAGTACCTACATTTCCAGTTACAATACACATTGACACCGATGGCGGCATGTGGTACCACAAACAGTTTGTGAGGTGAACCCACCTGCGCCTCTGCAAATGTCCCTGCTTTGATCGTCCCAGCCCCATTTCTTGAGCGCAAAAACGCTCTGGCAGTGGAGGCCGCATTGCCTTCCACGTTCGTGGCTCCCTCGCGAAGGAACTTGAGAACAAGACTCACAACTTTCTTTCCTCGTCCCATTCGACCTGCAAAATGCTTCTGCAAGCACTGTCGCAACAAAGAAAGCGAAACCACGTCGGGTTCACTCGACGTTAAGGTGAGATTAACTCGACAGCTGCCGGTGTAAGGAATCCCGCGTTCAGACAAAAAACGGAGGGCGTCCCTTGGCTGCACGGTCGGGTCGTTGACGGCACCGTCTGCTTCGTTGGCGGCCTCAATAGCGCTCATAATGCTGTCCCAAGATGCTGTGATACTGCGGCCGAGCTCATCCACATCGGCCAGCAGGTAATTCTTGTGGAGAATTCTGTCAATTCTTTGTTCTTTACGTTGCCAGAAATCGCTGTCCCGTTCACTGACCAGCTCTCTGAACACCACGCTGACATTGAGGCCCCTGGACTTGCGCTCGCTTGCGACGCATTCGTACGCATTCTGCAGAAGACTCCGTGCGTCGATGAGAGATAAGAACAGTTGCTTTTCCATGTCGATGCGTTGCTGTCGCAGCTGATCTCTAGCCACCCATTCTTCGTTCTTCGCCTGTTGTGCCTGCCATTTGGCTTGCCGATCGCGCAGCCAATCTTCAAATGTCATTGTCACCGTTGCCTTTTCGGTGGAATTCTTTACGAAGCGCAGGTACTTCTGCACGACTTCTGCACCTCGCTTAGGCTTGTTATGAATTTTGTTCATTTCCTCCCGAACCCGCGCGTCATAGAAGGCTTTTCTCAACCTTTGTGACACAATGTGCTGATTTTGAGACGACAAGCTCCTTGCTTCATCATCGGCGGCTCCAATTTCTTTCGCTTCCTCGCGCATCTTTGCCAACTCTGTTTGTACGAGACGGTGTAACTCCGATCTACCAGCGCCGGATGCAATCCATTCGTCGACCGCAATTGTTGCCTCGCTTCGGACTGCCCAGTCGGGAAGCAGCTGGTACTTTTCAGCCACAGCCTCAATTTTTGCGTCCTTTGAAGGAGTCAGCTGTGGCAATGCCGAAGAAACAACACCGCACAGACGCAGAAGATAAATCAATCATACAGCAGCACCGTGCAACATATTTGTCCACAACATGCATGAATGTGTTCCACACCTGTGATCCCACAACATCTCCTGCCAGTGCTTTCTCCACTTGAACCTTGCTGCTGAACCTACCAGCATCGCCACTGACCTCTTTCTGCCACACATTGAACGGAATCGGCGCCTTAGATCGCAAGTGCCCGGGGCGAAAAATGCGCATGTACGTGAGTACAGCATTAGTATCGGGTCCGGCAGCTGATATGTTCGCCGCATTGGAGGCGGCGCCTCCACCCCCAGACCCGGGCTCCATCTCTTCGAGTTGACTTGAACCAGAAGCAGTCCACTCCTGCACGCGATCTAGGACCAACTGACATTCAGATTTGGATAAGAAAATCTCCTCCCCGTGCCGACGGAAGAGTGGGGACTTCCTGTCAGCAATGCTGCGAAGTGCCTGCAGCAGCACCTTTGCAGTCACTGTACTCGTTGTGCTAGCAACGAGCTTCTTCCGAAATTGGTTGAAACGTGTGCTAACTTTGAAAATCACGGCAAGTGCGGCTTCCAACTTTGCAAGTGACCGAGTCGGCTTTTGCTTCAGACGATGCACGGACAACAATACTGGGTTGGGGTGCATGTGAGTGACCTTGACCACCTGAGGCGGAGCTGGAGTGGCCCGGGCAGCAGCGACAAGTGCCACCTTGCTTTCCTCACTCTTCAAAGGGGTCGAAGGCACTGATTCTAGCGCTGAGACAGCGCTGTTGAGCGTTGCCAGCGCAGATTCTTCAGAGATGCCAGGCGCGTGCACAACCCAAGAAGCACTCGATTCCACTTCAACGCCGAGGTGTGCCAGAAAGTCATGCAGACTCACATTGGATGCTGTCTCGCGCTTTGAAAAATGTTTCACTAAAGCATCAAAGCCCAAGCCGGAACCGGCAGCAGCATTGGTAAATGTTGACTGCCCGGTCGCAGCGTCCAGCAGCCGTAGCGCAGGCCCGACCAAAAGACCAGTTAAATGCACGTCGAGCGACGAAAACACCTCAAACAGTTTTTCAACGCCGTGACGGCTTATTGCACCCTGCGCGTAAAGTTTCGACAACCGCACTGCTGGAAGGCGGGCCAGTGTTGTTCGGGAGCATCCTTCGGGGTCGGTTGAGACGTATGTGCCATGTTCATGTACCACCGTGGCAGGGTCGAGCTGTCCTTTTAATTGATGCAGATTCGAGTTGATGACGCCGCAGCGTCCGTTGTACGCACCAAAGCTGTTGCTGTTCAGTTCACCACGCACATACGGTCTGCTTTGACTACTGACGTAAATCAGGTTGTTGTGACTGTGCTGCACCAGCAAGTTGTGGCACACTCCAGAGAAGGACGAGTCTTGAGCATTGTCGATGATTACCTGATCGACGCAAACTCCGAGGAAGACGCGGCTGCCACGAGCTCCAGAAATTTTTACAGATTGTGACACTTTCAAAATCACCACAGTGCAATGCGTGATGTTGCTGATGACGAAATGCGTTGCGTCCTCAGTTGGAGGCACCACAAGTATGGTATTCTCAAGGCCGTCCACTCTTCGCACGTCGGTGTGCTTTTCCTGCAGTGCCGCGTTCGGCGCTTGCGGCTCGCCGTCATCGGCCTGAGACGCTTCCATAAGTAGGAACGGCTCAGAACCTCGCAATTACTGTGTCAATGGTTCGTTGCCACACTTTTTATGTACGAACAAAAGAGGCTCATCAAAGTGCCGCAAAAATAACGACCAGCTATTAAATGGACTGTGGATCTACTCTGCGATGCTCTTGATTCTTTATCCCTCAGTCGTGCCGCATCGGTCGTGTTTCTCAATGCCAGCACGTGTTTGTCATGTATCGGTTACAAATTGCCTGTTTTCTCTCCAAGCACTCATGTTGTGGCTGGTCCCGCGACCATACGTCCACAGACTGTGCATGTCGGTGTTGACGTTCACGAACACAGCAAGTCAACCGATGCTACAGTCCCAGTTTCATGGTCTAGCGATTGATCCTGGACGCAACCGCAATTACGAAACGCGGAAAAGATTACCGCAGAGAACCGCATTCGTATGGCATACCGCGACTTCGTAAATCGCGTTGGTTCGTGATTCGGTTCCTATTATCATAGTGGTCAACGTCGCCGTTGCCGTCGTCCGTCGTCATCTTCGGCCTTCGTTCGTTCATTGTCGTAGTGGTGCAGTTGCGCGCGCCGCGACAGTGCACTGCGACAACAACGGCGACGGACGGCGACGGATGGCGACAGCGACAGCGACAGCGACGACGGCAACTGTCACTCTTTCGTTTTCCCGCCATCCGCCCGCTCCGCAAGGTGTAAGTATTCCTGATTGCGGGTAACTTCGACGCGTTGTTACTGGTTGAATAAAGTATTTCCTGTTATAGGACATTCCCATTTCCCGAAACTGTCAACGGCGACGGGCAAGCGAGTCGGTACCCGTGTCAGCTGACTTGTACGTTGTGGGTTTACTGTAACTGTACACTTGGGTTTCAGCAAAGTATCTGAGTGTCTCGATCCACTGTCGCGTAGTCTGATTCGTCATTTAATTCGATGTCGTAAAATTCTCAAAGTTGATGTACAGTACTCAAAATATGAGGATTGGTGCCGAACAATATCGGATTGTTTACTGGATTGGGAATACTGTTCGTTTGGTACAGCGAAGCACTAAATCTAAAGCTCCCAATTCGTCCATACGATGAGAAATAACAAACGTGAGTTCGATAAGTATACAGTATGAGAATACAGTGAACGCGTCGCGACTCTCACTCACACACAACGAACGGCCACAGCGTTGAGGCGTTGCGTTGCGTTGGGCGTTGGCGTTGGCGTTCGGCGTTGGCGTTCGGCGTTCGTTGTTGTTGTCGTTGCAACGTTGCGGCGTTGCGTTGTTGTGGTGGTGACGAAGATACGATGATACGATCGTCGTCGTTCGTTGGTCGTTGGTCGTTGGTCGTCGTCGTCGTCGTTCGTTGGCGGTCGTTCGTTGGTCGCCGTTCGTTCGTTGGCGGTCGTTCGTTGGTCGCCGTTCGTCCGTTGGCGGTCGTTCGTTGTTGTAAATTTGTTGGTCGTTCGTTGTTGTCGGACGTTCGGTGTCGGACGCTCGGTGTCGGATGTTCGTTGTCGGACGTTCGTTGTCGTTCGTTCGTTGTTGTAAAGTTGTTGGTCGTTCGTTGTTGTCGCACCTTGTCGCACCTTCGTTGTCGTTCGTTGTTGGTCGCCGCGAGGTTGTCAAAGCAGTGAGTCAACACTACAGCGTGTTGTTCGTGGTCCATCGCTGTTGGTGTAACGTTGCCATGCGTTGTTATTCGTTGTTATTCGATATTGGCTGTTGTCGTATGCAATGGATTGTTGACACTTGAGGGTTGGCGGCTGTGAGTAGAAAGTTGTGCACGTAGTTGGTGGTGCATTTTTTTTCGAGTCAGCTTTGGATGCAAGCTTGTCCACGGGCTCTCACCATGCTTGGAGCTGTCACTCTGCTGTGAACCTGGAGCAGTGCTGCACGATTGCAACGGTACACCTGAGAAGGGGCGGAAGAGTTGGCGTAGTTGTTAAAGCGACGACCAGCCAGGACGAGTGACTCCCTGGGCCGAAAATAGTTGGGGCGCGTGAAAATGTCACAAGAAGACGCGTTGCGCCTGCTGCAAAAGTACGGCAAGGCCAATGACAACATGCGCTTGCTTAAAGAGCTGCTCGTCAAAAGCAGTTCTGAAATTGCGCACCAAGATCAGGAGAAGAAGCAGTTGTTTGAGAAAATATCTGGCCTTGAGTTCGAGGTTCGGACTTTGAAAACAGCGAACAGTCGAGAGCGTGAGAACCATCGTGAAGAACTGGCGGTCGTGAGCAGTCAGTTCGCAGACCTTAAAAGTGAGTATGCAGGCATGTCCAAAGTGGCAGCTGAACGGGAGGTGCTGATCGAGCGCCTTAATCGCGAGATAGCACACCTCCAAGCTGCGGTGGACGGCAGAGTCTCCAAGGAGTTCGAGCAGATGAGAAGCAAAATGACAGAGTTCGACGCTCGCAAGAAGTCAATCGACAGTGTCCAAAAGATGCTTGACGATAAAACTGCTGAGTTGGCCGTCATGACGAGCAAGTGGCAGTCAGTCATGGAAGAGAATGGAAGACTGCAGTCGGCCAAAGCAGAACTCCGCGAAAAAACAGCAGCGCTGGCTGCCGCGCAAGTAGATCTGAACCGCTCTCGCGACGCCATCAGACGCCTGGAAGACGAAGCTCAGAGAAACATTCGTGACATGGCTCGCCTCAAGCAGCTTGCCGAAGAGCATCGAGGACGATCTGACGAGTTCCGAAGCAAGCTCAGCGACGACATTCAAAGCCGCTTGCAGTCTGACCAGAAAGTAGTGATGCTAGAACGAGCAAGAGCTGACGATTTTCAGGCGCAATACCTTGCCGAGGTCAAAGTGTCCACAGCCGAGAAACGTCGAGCCGACGACTTGGAAACCAAATTACGAGGCATGCGCTTGGAATTTGACGACATGAAACGGCGCAAAGAGGAGGCGGAAAATAAATCGCGAGAAACGGCAGCGCAGGTGCAGGCAAGGCTACGCAATGAAGGAGAGTCAGTTGCCAAGTTAAAGGAGCAGCTGCATGCCGAGCAAGAGCAATTGCACGGAGTTCGTAGTGATCTCCAGCGACTGAACGATAGATTAGCAACAATGGATTTGCTGCGAAGTGACTTAGCAAAAGCAAAGGAGAACGAGGTGCAGCTGAGAGGGCAGTTGCAGCGCGCAGAGGCAGGCGGAATGTCTGCCGCCAAAGTCAGGGAGCAAGTTGTGAACCTGACCGCGGCGCTGCAAGAAATCCAACGCCGCAACGGGGCCAGTCCTGCCCCTAACTTATTCTCCACCACTCTAAGTAGTGGTATCGAAGACAACGCCCGTTTCTTTACGCGAAATGGCGGTGCGGAAGTTGGAAGGGTACGTAGCCACTCATGATAGCCGCACTATTGCTTGTCGCGGAATACGTGGGATTCAATGAAAATTCTCGTGGTGTCTCTAGGTCTTGCGTTCTGCGAAGAAAATCATAGACTTCTTCCAAGAAACCATGGCAATCCAAATTTACGAAGCGAGTGAACAGCTTCAGGTACGCCGTGCCAGTGTGGAGCACGATGGGTCGGCTTCTCTAAACTGATTTCTGTTGCCACCGCTGTTTCTCAATGCTCAGACCATTGTGCTCGAAGCGATGGACGCAGCTCTCGATTCTGAGTGAGTGAACATCGCTCGATGACTGCGCACAATCAACGATCCTGACTTTGACATCATTGTCGCGACCGTAGGAGACTGGGCCAGGACGGACGGCAAGTTTTTACAGCAGCATTTCAAGAGTTTAAGCAGGTCCTTGAGTGGACTGCCTCCAGTGAGCTGCGCACTTTGGCATTGGTGCACGACGAACTCGTCACCGCCTTCGTGAGCGTGGCGTGGACAAGAGAAATAAATTCAAAAACGATGGAGATGTAAGTATGCGGCATCGTCGACGACTGTTGTAGCGAATGTGTTGACGCAACCCACGTTTGCTGTATAGGCGATTGTGCGCGTTGTGGAACCAGAAACGCCGCGGTCACTTGTTGCGAGCACCTCCAACAGTGCAGCAAATAACCAACAAAGACTTTGAGTCAGGTGGCTTCAAGGTTGGTGATGTGTCATTGAATGCGTTCTCGATAGTATGGGTGTTCACCGTTTGCGGCGCAATGCAATGATGTAGGAACGGTTCTGGTCAATGATGGGCGTCGAACTGGGCAGCGAATTTCCGAACGCTGCAAGGATGCAAAGTTCGGTGTGTTCATGCCAACAGTGCCACATAGTCCGCAGCGAGGAGGTTCGCCCAGGGCTGCCAGACCGTCGCGCAGAGGCGCTTTTCCTTTGCCGAAAGTATCACTTCTGCAGCAGCAGATGTTCACGGTTGCTCGGTCACTAGCAGCTTCTCTGCGGCCGCGCGCATCGGGCAAGCCAGCTGACCCAAGCGTCACAGAGCTGCCCGGTATGGACCGTGCCCATCCTAACCGCCAAGTGCTCGATCTGGAGTTCTACGCATTGCTGCTGACATACGTCCGGGTGTGCATCCGCCAGAAGAAGTCACCCTGAGCTGAGCAAACCCAGAATGGCACAACTAAATAAATTATTACGCAGCATGATCTGGTTTTCTTGAGTCAGTTTTGTTATGTGGTGCACCGTGAAACGTTTCGACTACTTTACAAAAATTGAGTACTAATTGAGTGCCGGGCAGGTCCCAATGAAAAAGTCAGTGTGAGTCACACCAGACTGCCCCGGCGCGCTTTGGGAGTCTGCTGCCACTTGTTCGCAATCAACAATGGCACCATTGTTGTACACCCCGTACACTGTGATGTCGCTATCGACACCATCAGGGCGGTGGTACGTGGCTTCGCGCGACTTTCTTCGCCGCTTGAGCCGCTTTTTCTTGGATGTGTCTTGTAATCCTGCCACTGATGTTGTTGCGACCCAGACGGAACCTCGCTTTTGAGGTGCTGCGGTGGCTGCCACTGCTCCTCCGAGGCCACTGCGGTGGCTAAATTGTCTTCGAGGACATGACTTGGTTGATGGCGCATCGTGGCCGAGTATTGTGTTCAAATCGAGATTTTCCCTGCCAAGACTGCCCTCGATGTATCCTTGCCGTTTGGCCACCGGCGTAGGTGAAGCGCCCCGCTTCCCACGATGGCCATGCCGGCGCTTGGTCGGCATGACGGCACCGGGCTTCAGCTACAAGAGCATAGTGCCGTAATGCCGAGCAATGTAGTTGGTCATTCCACTCAACACATGTTTTCAAGCTCGGAAAAGTGTTTTCCAAGCACTTTCTGTGCAGTCTCGAACAACAAATCACAAACTTTGCCGGTATGACGCAAACCACCACCATGCACTGTCGCTAACCGGTTTCGCGTATGCTTGAATGGTTCGCCATTCTCTCCTTCGCACACACACACACAATAAACACACACTGTGGCAAGCAACAAATACTACGTATACATGACAGTCGCACTACCCACCCGCAGTGCGTAGCGTCGAAGAGCCGTCGTCTATTTCGTTAGCAACAGTGGCCAAGCAAACGATACATCGTCACAACGACAGCGACGACGACAACGACGAATAACGAACGGCGAACGACGGACGACGGACGACGGACGACCGAACGACGAACGACGAACGACGAACGACGAACGACGAACGACGAACGACCGAACGACCGAACGAACGAACGACGAACGACCGAACGACGAACGA
>ENA-OWNT01002891-OWNT01002891.1-seawater-metagenome-genome-assembly--contig:-NODE-2891-length-17017-cov-4.053247_pt1 | contig 17017 bp, 19 predicted proteins | sample MGYA00238136_ERZ651165 | MGnify/ENA primary metagenome ERZ651165 (study PRJEB26861, sample SAMN08777766) | seawater metagenome | isolation source: coastal seawater | place: USA: Florida | collected...
GTCGTCAGCCAGCTCAACCGCCACTCCACTCCACCGCCCCCCTCGCTCACTCACTCACTCACTCACTCACATCACTCAGCTGCATCTTCCCACTCAATCAACCGCCACTCTCACTCACTCACTCATCACTCAAAGACCCAACTCAACAACCCAACCGAACCCAACCCAACAGTACAGTGCATTACTGAGTGTACAGGCGTTATTATTTGGCTTAGCTGACCGTCGACGCGGACACTTCGACGATCACCGCGCACTACATGCACTCATTGCAGCTTCGCGAGGTTTCCCCATCGCTTGGTGATGCCTCGTGCGTGTGAAGACGACGCGGTTCGTGACATGCGCGGCAACATATGATTATACATGTGTCCGTGACGCGTGGCGCGTGACTCGATAGATTCGTCGAAGTGGAGCACATGGCAAGTGCGGTCATTGCGGCAGTGATGGGGATTGTGTTACGGCTGAATGTTGTCGGAGTTTCACACCACAAAGAAGGAGCTCGCAACGCCAGTTGGTTAGGTTAGTACGTGATGAGGTCGCGACGCTCAAGAAGCAAGCCGCATTCGGAGTGTTGAGGGCCAGGAAATTGGTCAAAGAACCCCGCAGCTTGCACCGTGTGAGTTTCTGCGAGCACTTCCACGTCGCGCCGAAGGGAGTCTGGGTTGCAACTGATGTACAAAATAGTCGGGAAAGCAGAGAGAACATCTCGGGTGGCTTCATCAAGCCCACTTCTGGGAGGATCGACAAGGACTGTTGAAAAATTGTACTCTTTGGGCTTCTCCTCTTCCACCAAATCTCCATTGTCAAATAAATGTTGATATGATATCAGCTGCGATGCTGCGAACGCTTTATTGTTCTGCACCCTGACGCGATGAATTGCGCGCTCCAAGGAGAATGCCACATCCTGTGCTGGAGACACTGCGCACGTGACATTCTGAAGCTTGTTCAACAGCAGATTACGCCTCAAAGCGTGCACAGCGCGAGGATTCAACTCTGTAGCCAGGACTTGTTCAAACAACGGTGCAAGAGCGCACGTAAACGTGCCAACACCGCAGTGTAGTTCGAGAAGGTGACCTCCATCCAAATCAAGAGCAAGTTCCGGAGTGTATACAGGCTGTGCGTCACTGGTGTCCGTTGAATTTGTGCCGGTGAAGCATACTTCGGCATCAGTGCCAGCAAAAAATTCCGCCAAGACCGCATCCGCTTCGCTTGGAGTCTCTGCAATCATGTCAAACCCTCCGCGTGAAGCCCACAATTTCCTAGCTCGGTGGCGAACAATGGAGTCTCGAGCCCACGTCATCATCTGGCGACAAACGGTGGCATTTGGTTGGATGAAGCAATTTTCGGGTTGCGAAATCACAACCTGTCGCTCTTCCAATGTCAAGTAGGGTGACGCTGCGCTGCCACTCGTGTTGCCCGGGGCGCCGACTGCGCAAACGTTTTCCTTCGGAACCCACCGCTCTGCTGCTGGCGCGATTTCAACACCAACTTCGCTTGCTGGCAGAGAGTAGACTTCGTCCTGATGGTCGCAAAACAACGGTACTAGCTCTCTCCTTGCGCGACCAACCACAACTTCAATTTGGTCAGGAAATGTGTTTCGTAATTCAGTTGCTGCTTCTCGCCACGCGTCGTTGTCGATAGATCGATGGTAGTACAATACAACCATAACCTTTCCAGTGGCCTCAGTTGACCGAAACTTCACTTGAAAGCATTTGTGCCGCAGCTGAAAATTCTCCTCTAATTGATCCAAAATGGATGGCATGAGGTCACAAATGGGTTCTGTAGCGGTGTCGAAGACTCTCATGAGCAATCGGCATTTCGGGTCTTGAGGCGTGTAATTTTTCTTCCTTGCTCGTCGTCCAACGCGCTCCCGCATGACTTGCACCGTATGACCTCCGTCGTCAATGACCTGTAATTCTTCCGGATCAAGTTCCGAGAATCGCTTGTACATTGCAAAGTACAGATTTGGCTTCTCATCCTCGTCGGTAGGCAAAGTGCTACCTTGTTCTGATTCTTCTTCTTTTTGATTTTGTTCCGACACTGCCTGCTGACTTTTGCGCTTGCGAATTTCACGGACGATATGAGGTGGAGGCCGCTCGGCCCAAACGTCAAAAGCAACAGAGTGGCGAAAATGTGTCGGTCGTGACCGTACAACTTCTATCTCAGGCAGAGATTCGTGTTCAAAAGTTGAACTTAAAAGATCGTGCAATCTTTGGACCTTGGACTCGAGGAATGTGGACGCGTCAGATGACGGATCGGTGCTGAAAGGCCTCGCAAACACGCGTTTCGCAGGAAGAAACGAACGCTGTGTGCCGCCCACTGTCGTAATCACAGTGGCGGGAGTACGGCACCTCCACAGGACGCCTAATCGTGAAATCATGACGAGTTCGGCGTGACGTCTTAGATTCAATGTTCTACATATTGCATTGCATACACGACACTTCCACTGAAGGATTTGTCTCAAAATATTTAGGGACAAAGTGCGTGCACCAACAAGGGCCGTATTAGCTTGCTTCTCAATACAACGTTGACTGGTAACAATTATTCCCAGAACTAGCGAGTGCTCGCTGCACGATTGTCTCCATGCAACTTCCTGTATCCGCCTGCACACGTGTGCTGCTGATACAGCCTTCATCCTTCTTGACCATCACGCCATCCCGCACGCCGGCAGGCACCGCCTTGACTGTGTCAGATACCTGTTGGTCGTTTCGTGTTGTGTGTCAAAACGTTCCTTCCTTCCCCACAAAAGACAAAAGGAGACAAGTAGCCGGCCAGGGGTGGTGCAAGCTCCGTCAACAAGCCAATCCCCTAGTCGAGCAGCATCCGTTGCGGACAACAACCAACAACACCAAGAAGAAGAACAAGAAGAACAAGAACAAGAACAAGAACAAGAACAAGAACCAGAACCAGAACAAAGAACGCTGCAACAAACTCCGCCTGCAACGCCGCCGGCTGCCATTCCGACCGCGTGGTGGCCACAAAGTCAACGAACATCGAACGAGCGCGGCCGAACACACAAAACACGGCCACGAGCAGCGGTATTCTGAAATCCTGACTTTACGGTACCTGAAAACAACCGGTACTACTCACAGTACCCGGTATCGTTGAAACCGGAGATAATCAGCGTCGGTTGGTTGGTTGGTTGGTGGTTGGTTGGGCGGCGGCTGTTACTGCCAGCAGGTCGTCGTCACTCACACTCCCACAGCCCACCGCCCACAGCCCACAGCCTCTCTCACTCACTCACCACAGCTGTGTGGGTGCCGCTTGAGTGCCTGGCAGTGAGAAAAATTTTGAAACAGCCGCGTGGTCGCATTAAATTTGCGTTTTACGACTACTGTACAGTGCGTAGATCTGTCTGCCGTATTCGAAGAGTCACGGTGGATTATGTGGGCTATATGCTTCGCTAGCCGTTGGATCCGAATTGTGTGATGTTCTACAATAGAGTGTACAGTACATTGGAATCGCGAATTTGAAGGCGCATCACGCCAGCGCAAGCAAGCAGTGGGGTGGGTGAATGAACGTAGGAGGGAGTGAGTGTAGGGAGTGGGAGGGAGTGAGTGAGAGTGAGAGTGAAAGGGAGGGAGCTAGCTCAGTGAGTGAGTGTCAGTGAGTGACACGCTCGTTGGACATTCATTTCAAGTTGAGTTTAGTTTACTTGGCGCACCCACTCACAGTCTCACTCACTCACTCACTCACTGTGACTTTGAGGGAAGCGAGCGTGTGAGCGTGAATGGTGGTTTGTGTTTGTTCGTTGCAGTCTGGGCGCTCAGTGGGTGGGTGACTGTTTCATTCAAAGTGAGTGAGTGAGTGGTGTGTGGGCTGGGCTGGGCGTTCGGTTCGTTTCGTTCGGTCGTTCGTTCGGTTCGTTTGTTCGTTGCGATCGATGGTGGGAATCAATCGGTGAACGAACTCCAGTCGTTCCCCTCCAGTCCCCACAAATCAGTCAACCGACATCGCGCCGTGGCGGTGCATGGATGGTGCATGCACGAACGATCAAGGCGCGTGGACCAACGTTTGATCGTTTGATCGTTTGATCGTTCGTTGGTCGGTGGTCGGTGGTCGTCTGCTCGTTGCTGCAGGAGCGAACTCTCGTTTCCACGCGTACGTATGAAACCTAGAGAGCGACGTCTAGCCACCACGACGCGTGGATGTTTGGAGACTCCGGGTGGACGCTAGACGCGACTGTGTACAAGATGGGAACAGCGATTGAACGTGGAGCAAGCGATTTGTTGGGGGACCGGGATTGGAATGAGAGGGTGAAACGGATCGACGGCTTGCGGACAGGTTGGATCCAGGAGGCTCTGGCGGGCTCATACTTGCTATCCACAATGGTGTGGGGGTTGACTTCAACTTCAGTTCTTGGAAAATAATCGATTCCAGTTGAATTTGGGCAAAACCAGAAATTTGAAATATATTGTGCTCTATTGTCGAGGTTCCAAGTCGCCGGGAAAATCACTAGACTGGATTACAGCCTGGCGCGGACGTAACGTGGAAGCGTGCGGCTCACGCTCCGGAAATGCTCAAACACGTTTCGAAGCACTTCTGGCTCGAGGATAGCGACGAGGACTTGGAAAATGACGACACACCTTTGAACAAGCCGACGGCGAAGCTCGAACGCCAAACCGATGGACCGTCGAAGAAGAAGCTCACTTACGGACGCAAGAAGATTCGTCTCGGTGATGTCCCTGCTGTTGCTGGGTTCCGCAAAAAAGATGGCTCTCACAAATCGAAACCCCTACGCAAGTCGCTCTTCAGTCCTCAAAAGAAAGCGGCACGTCTATCCAAAAGTCCAGGCCCAAAAGCCAAGCCGAAGAAGAAGACGTACAAACGCCGCAAGCGCACAGCCGTCAAGCGATGGGACATGGGCACAATATTGAAAACCTCAAACCCTCAAGACATCCAGTTCGTGACAGAGGAAGTTTCGTCGCTCTTGGGAAACATTGACCCTGCGTCGAACGAGGAGGTGCACCTTGTGTTCCCTCCAGAATGGACCACGCAGCAGAGTTTCCGCGTTCAAGGGGTTTGCTTGAAGCTGGGCTTCTCCAAGGTAATTACAACCCCAGACGAATTCGTGTTGAAAATATCTGGATCGCGGGCAAAGAAGATCGTCGATGATATCAAACGCATCCAAGAAGCTGACAAGTCAAAGGTCGCAGTGGCGGCATCTAGTGTTGAAGAAGCGCCTGCAACCAAATCCCAAACAAAGAACAAGAAAAAGAAGAAAAAGAAGAAGAAAGGAAAATCCAGCGCTGACAACGCAGATGAAGCGGTCGAGTTAGGTCTGTCGAATTCCCCCGTCAAGCACGATAAGCGGGTAAGTATCAGCAGGCTAGTCGATTGTGAGTGTTGCCAATTCCAAACTCACATTTTCGTTCTGTCAATCCTGCTTTAGTTGAGCTTTAGCGCTGCCGCGCTGCATCGCATGCGCCGCGCATCGTTTGCTCCGGCGCAGTGGGCAATGAAGTTCAGCGGTCGAGGCAGTAGTTCGAGTGTTCGCTTGTCGTGTATTCCAGCGCTGGAACCAATCGGAAGCGCCAAGGCACGACTCGTCGAGGACGAAACTGCCAATCCTGCTTCAACACACATCGCAACATTGGCAGAAGGTGACGAAGATAGTTTTGATATGGACCTGTCCACCGAGTCAGTGGAGGAATGCTTGGGCGCGCCTTCGAATGTCGACATGGCAACCCGGCGACGACAAAGCACTGGAAGATTGTCCATCTCATCAGTTCCGGGTGACGTAGTCAAGGGAGCGGTTGGCTACGCTGTGGCATCCGTGTTTGATCCACTGCTATTATCCAATATCCTGGACTTCATAAGTTTCCGCGAGTTGATCGGAAACTGCTCGCTGGTTTCGCAATCTTGGCACCACATTGCAGTGAAACTGGCGTCGATGGTCGTTGTTTCTAGAGGATGCGACGATGGTGACCAGGGTGATCCTGATAACGATGTTGTATTCAAGAGCTGGCCGCATTTCGTTGAAAAGTTCCCGAAAGGTTCTTTCCTGGCAGAGGGAGGATGCAAGCAAGTATTCCGTGTGTGGTCAAGCATCATGCAACGCTGGGAGGCAATTGCCGTCATCAATGTTGCGGTATGTATCGTCAACATTGTAATTGGCAGTGTCACGTTTCCGTCACACGGTCCCTTGGTGGTGTGCAGGCCATTGAAGACGGTGTTGCTCGTGAGCAGTTCGCGAGGGAGACAGAATGCACATATTTGCTGTCCAATCTCGTTGCCCAACGCGTCTGTCCCAACTTCATTGAACTGTTTCAAGTATTCCGATTTTGTTACTCGCCAACGGAGAGATTGTGGGGTTCTCCCAAGAACCCGCAACCGAAACGCAGTGGGGCACGACTTCGCAACAAGGTGTGTACTGCAATTCGATATTTAGAGTTGTCACCGCCCCGAGAGTCTCATTACTGCGCCTTTTTGTGTCCAGGCACCCCCCGAATCTTCGAAGGGTGTGTTCCAGTATCAGCGAATGGAGCTTTGCGACGCTCTCGATCTTGAGGAATTTATGCGTAAAATGCCGGAGTCTGGCCACCAAGCCTTTCGTGTGGAAGAGATGCTGCCTTTGATGTTTCAAATGGTGCGTTTAGAGAGTGCGAGTGATTCCCCATCAAGTACTTGACACGCGGCATGCCAACTACTGTCATTAGGCATTCTCACTCTTCGCCGCACGGCATCAAGTCGCGCTCTGTCATTACGACGTCAAGCTGCTAAATTTCCTCGTTCAAAACGTGCGGGTGGATTCACTAGATGACAATTTTGAAGACAAAGCCTCTCAATCGACGCACCTCGGACTTTCGTACGCTCTCGGCGACCTGACTTTCAACATGGGCTCGCTCCCTTCCCAGTGGAAGCGAGAACCTGCAACCTGCCGCGTTGTCAAGCTGGCAGACTTTGGGACCTCGTTCTTCGATGGCGCCGATTCTGGCCAGGAATCGGTGGGAGGCAGTGGCGAGGTTGGCCTGGGTTCTTCGGTGGACGATCCAAGGTTCTTCACCACGTTGGAAAACACTCCAATTGACTTCCTGATCCTTGGCACAGATGCTAAGCAGGGATATGAAGCTGACACGTACGAATGTAACTGCGTTTGTGCGGTGATGCAAGTACATGTAAACACTCTTGCTTGCGTTTTTATGCAGTTGGTGCCTAGGCCTCTCCTTCGTACACCTGCTCACGGGAGCCCAGCCCTACGAAGAGACGTTGGAAGATGTAGTTTGTCCCGAGGACTTGGATGCTGCCATTTCTCAGTTGTGGCTCAGTGATGCTTCACGATACCGAGTTCTTGCTGGGCTGGACAGCGACTACCCGCACGTACTGCAAGACACGTTGTACCGTTATCTCGTGCTTCTCGGTACGTACGTTGTTGTTACGCCGGCAAACTGCTGTGAATGTGGTGTCTGACGCACTGTATGCAAATGCAGGGTTTGGCTTTGGTACAGAATTCACACACTGGCCCGAAGAATGGAAAGACCTTGAAATTTTCAACTTGTTAAAGAAGCATCTGCTGGCAGGTGGTGACTACAGCGAATCGTCTGCCCAGTTCCAACGGGATGTGGAGCAATTCGCCTTCGGTCGTGGCACGGACGATTCCATGGCGTTTGCAACATCCCGCCTGAGCGCTCTTGACGACGCTTGGGAAAGTAGTATTGAATCTTCCAAGCAAGACAACGATAATGCCTCCAACTTGAAGCCGTCTGCCATTTTGGCTTCCCTCCTCCGATTCGATCCCACGGAGCGACCAACGATGTTCGAAGTTCTGCGGTCATCTCTCTTCGAATGTACGTCTTGCGCAATACCACACTTTTGTGAATGTCAAAGTACCTTGGTCCGGCGCTTGACGTGTGTGTGTGTGCGTGCGTGTTCGAATTGTGATAACAGGCTTGCGCTCTGAAGAAAGCTCTGCAAACTTCGACTTTTACCGAAACTTCTCGTTCGGAGAACTACCTCGACTTTAAACGGCAGTCTCCTCTGCCGTGCAGTATGGCTAATAACACAAGACACAAACAAACGCGTAGCGAGCAGAATTTCGTTTTTAATTTCTCGACGTAAAATATGTATTTGCTGCAGCTACGATACGGTGGTACTGGTTTTCTTGGAAAACATGCCTGCAAATTGCTTGCGCTGCTTTTTGTCGTTCTTCTTCTGTTGTTTGCGTATCTTATCTTGAAGCTTTTGCAAAGTCTTTGCTCCCATAAAGTCGGGCGCTTCTCTCCGAACAGTATCAACAATCTCTTTTGCTCGCTCAAGTAGATTCAGTCCGACCAAAGCCTCAGCTTTTCGCAGCAAAGCTTTGGGGTATCCCGGGTCCATTTCAAGAGCCTTGTCGCAGAACTCCAATGACTTTTCAAATTTTCCCAATTTGAAGTAAGCAAAAGCAATGTTGGTGTTCAAAAAGATGTTTTGCGCCTTGATCTCGGACTTCAAGTCTTCTTCATCGTTACTATCGTCTGACAATTTGGGAGGCGCACGGCCAAAGAGCTCCCCCATTCGCTGATTCAAGGCGTTACCACCGTCTAATCCCTTAATGTATGCGACAGCGCGTGCATAAGTCCTGATTGCGGGCCAAAACATCTTCGCTTTGAACCTGGCGTTGGCGATCTCCTTGATGCGAATGCATTCATCTAGCTTACCCTTGGCAGTTTGAGGATAATTAAACTTGATTGGGGTGTCGAGATCCAAAGGGTCAAACGCGGATTCCGCCTGCGAACTGTTGGCGGCGTCGTGATCGCTCATGGCGCCGGCTAGGACTATGGACAAAGGACAACGGCTCTAAATTAGTCGCTGTGATGAGCAACTGCAACGACGGATCCCTCGTATTCGTGACTGAAGGGGTTATCCACACGTTGGCAGCAGTCTTCTGAAAGAAAAGTCGTAAAATATGGTCAAGAAATAGAAATTTCCTCGGTCGACAACATGATGCAACAAGCTCAGTGGCGCGAAGTCACACTTCGTTTTCCGACCTTCCACGCATCCGTTCTGTTTCAAAATGTTCCATCGCTCGCTGGCACGGCCACGTTTTGTCTCCTCCACCAAGCATATTAGAAGTCAGCTCTGGAAGAGGGTTGCCTTCACAGGGAGCAAGCGGCGGTGTCCAACCTGGCCCTACAGTCCCTGTCGATTGTGCCCCAGCGGCGAGGCAGCAACACGGCGAGAGCAACGAACGAATGCTCGCTGCAACGAACGAGACAGCGCTGCCTAACAATTCGACGACCAACAGCAACGACAACGACAACGATGATGGACAGGCAGGCGGCAGGCGGCAGGCGACGGGCGACAGGCCACCGACACATACACTCAACAATTAATTCCAAAACCACTTGTACTTGTACTACTAGTTCCATTCGTTATGCAGTATCACTAAAACTTGAATAGAAAACGGATCAACCGCCGCTGTGTCGTCGCGTCTGAAAACGCGCGATACATATTTTCAAGGATAGTGTTGCTATATAATAAAGGTACTTCGTATGAATTTACCCAATTGAATCAAACTAAAGGGTGTTTAAAATAAACAGAGATCACCTTTATGTCCATATCCTCTCATAAAGGGCGTGAGTGCGGGCTGCACGGCACAGTTGTGGAAGAGAGTACATGCGGGCACTGGCTGGGAGTGAGTGAGTGAGTGAGTGAGATGGCTGCTGTGCTGTGCCGCTGTGCCCAAGTTCAAGGTGCACTCACTCACTCACCGACCGCTGACCGCTGACCGCTGTCATCACGGTCATCACAGTCATCACACACCCTCGCTCACAGTCATACATACAGTGCGCAGCTGCGACGCTACGACGCTGCGACTGTGACACTGTGACTGCGAATTTGATTTTGACTTTGACTTCGTTCGTTCGGTCGTTCGGTCGTTTGGTCGTTCGTTGTTTGCGGACTTTGCCGAGTTTTTGGCTGTGGTGTGGCTTTGGTTGACTGTTGACTGCGACTGGTTGAAAGCGGTTGGTTGAACGACCGCTTATGATGGCGAATGACAACACAGTGATGCGTACGTGCACTACTACATCGTTGTCGTTGCGGTGTGGAGATGGTGGGTGACGACGGACGCGTTGACAGTCTTGAGACTTGACCACTCTCCGATTGTGACCAGCCGGCCACTCGATCAAGAATCTTTGCGGGTTGTGGTGGTGGTGTTGTGTTGTTTTGGTGTGGTGGTGGTTGGAGTTATGAGACTGGCTGTGGGTTACTGTATGGGAACAGTTGCTTTAGCAGTATGCTTGCCGTGGTGCAGTTCTGCAATGTTTGCGGGATGATGAGTTCAGTCAACAGCCAGACGGTTACTGGAAACGGGACAAGAGGTCAACTGCCAGCACTGCCGTGCGATACGATCTGTGACTTCACAAAGACTGCTTTGTGTCAAGCTTCAATATTGGTGCTTTTTTTGCGCGACTTTCCGGTACCTAGTTGCGGGTGCTCGCTTCTGTGTCGCTGTCGTTGCCGCTGGAGAAGCCAGTTATCTTTCCCCATCGCGGTGCGGCTTTTCGTTCACCATGTACCAAAGTTTCAAGGCCCACCATGCGGCAATGCTGAAGCCAATGCAAGAGCTCTTTTTCTTCGACTTCGATGGCGTTTTGTGTGACTCCATCAGAGAAACGGCGAAGGCTGGATACCTCACATGCTTAAGACTGTGGCCAGAGCTCGCTTCGGAAAAAACGGAACAATCTCTCGCCGCGACCAAAACGCCAGAGGCTGTCGTAGAAGGATTCCAAAAGATTCGGCCGCTCCTCACAACTGGTTGGCAAGCTGTAGTGATGATCAGAATGCTGATTGAGGCCCCTGGATCAGCGGACTCCGTTGTGAACGACTGGTCGGACACCACGTGCTCAAATTGCCTGGAGCAGTGGAATGTGTCTCAGCAGGACGTAATGGACTGCTTCCACAAAACACGACAGCAATGGATCAAGGAAGATTTGAGCAGTTGGATCTCGGAGCATGGGGTTTTCGCGACTGCACTCTCCGCGTTCAGAGTGCTCCACGCAGAGTTACCTAACGACACTTTCATCCTGACGACCAAGAGTGCGGAGTTCACCCAGGTAATTCTTCGCAGCTGGGGGATTCACGATTTCCGAGAAGATCGAGTATTTGGGCTGGGATCGGGGCCAAAAATCGAGACCATCCACCGCATTGTAAGCGAGCACGAAGCTGATGTTACTAAATCCGCAGGTCATGCGGCTGATTCTGTTCGTGCCCACGGCCGTTTGGTCCCGGTACGCGCTCACTTCTTCGAGGACAAGCTTAGCACCCTCGTTTCGTCCGCCGCAAGTGAACTGTCCAAGGACATCGACGTTCGCTTCTACTTTGAACGGTGGGGTTACAACACGGCCGAACAGTTGGCAAAATACCTGGCGGGAACCCCTGATGCTCGCATCCACGTCCACGAGTCGCAGGTTGGTGGTGCTTTGTTTACCCGTCGAAGAGACAGTAGATGATACGTCACGGCGCGCATCCTCTTCTCGTGCTCATGCCTGCTGTTTGTGTTGTTTTCAGCACGATCTTATCAATTTGCTTCGTTCCATTCGTTGTGATGCCGCCCACCTTCGCGAGCGCAAGATCAGCAAGGATGGAATCCCAACACCGAACCTACTCCGTGCAATCGCTCGCGAGCATGGAACTCCCACTTTCGTCTACTCGTTGCCACGTGTTGCCCACAACTTGCGCGTCCTGAAGCATGCTTTCGACGCTGCAAGTGAAGCTGGAGAACTTTATCGAACCCACGTCCTGTATGCAATGAAAGCCAATAGCCATCCAGCTATTTTGCAGACATTGTTGCAGGTACGGTTGCATGTTGTGCAAGCACTTGTGTGTGTTTGTTTTTCTGTAATAACTTGTGGTTGATTGTTCAAATCCTGGTCCGCAGCACGGATGTTCCATTGATGCTGTCAGCCCGGCCGAAGTCCAGTTGGCATTGGCTGTCGGCTTCCCGCCATCCCGTATTCTTTTTACAGCCAATAACATCACAGATGAGGAAATGCATGAGGTCGCCACGTGCACAAACCCGGCTTCAGGCGAGCCCGCCGAAGTACTGGAGCGAATCGTGTTCAACATTGGGTCGCTTTCTCGTCTCCGGAAATACGCTGTCTCCTACCCAAATTCAAATGTGTGTGAGCCCCCTTGTTTGACGGCGAGTTTCCAACACACATTTCTTATTGATCTGCTGTCGCCGTATGGTAGGTGTGCATCCGAGTTAACCCAGATGTTGACGCCGGAGAGCACCGCATCGTCAAGACTGGTACTGCAAAGTGTAAATTCGGTATTGCGATTGAAAGCATGCCAGAGGTCGCAAAAATTGTGCAAGATCACGGACTGCACATCATTGGTTTGTGTGTTTCGGGAGTGCACTGTGGAGCACTTACATTTTTATTGATCGACAATCTACACCGTACAGGTTTGCATCAACACACGGGGTCTGGTATCTCTGATCCTGCGAAGCTCACTAAAGCTGTTTCTCGCATGTTCGAAGCTGCGTCGGTCTTGTACAAAGCTGGTGCGGCGAGCGAAATGTGGCTATCAACGATTGTCGGACAACTTTGCGTGACGACTCCGACGAATATGCATGCAGGCCAACTTGAACACCTCCGATTCATTGACATTGGAGGCGGATTTAAAGTACCATACCGTCCCGATGACAAGCCAATTCCGCTGGGTTTGCTGGTGAGTCGGGCGACTGGCCTTGTTCGGTCACCACCTGGATTGCTTGGTGAAAGTATGATCGTTGATGTCACTGCTTATTTGACAAGGCATCAAGCATTGCACAGTTGGTGAGAGGGTTGTTGGACGAGCACCCGGAGCTGAAGCATGGAGACCTGGTTTTGAACCTTGAGCCTGGAAAGTTTTTGGTGGCCGATTGCGGACATTTACTCTTAACGGCAAACACGCTCAAGGTTTGTGTGCAAGTAAATCGATATCTGCGGGCCTTGTGGTGGTTGCTAAGGCACGAACACTGCTCTTCTGTCACAGGAACGAGCCGTCGTTGATCCTTATACTGGCCACAAAACCCATCACCGTATCGTGGGCACTGATTCCGGCTTCAATCACTTGATCCGACCCGTTTTGTACGATGCCTATCATCAAATTGTCAATTTGCAAAGTCACCACCAAAGGGGTGGCAACGAAGATGCGGAACTAGATGATGCCGAGATGGTCTTCCAGTAAGTGGTGGTCATTTCTGAGCAGCAGCAATCTGTGTCCACTATCTGATCGTTGGCGCTGGATTATGTTCGGTGCAGGTATGATGTGGCGGGAAATATTTGCGAGAGTGGCGACCTATTTGCCACGGAGCGCCCGCTGCGACGAATCCGCGAAGGTGACCTACTTGAAGTTCGAAATGCTGGCGCCTACTGCCGCTCCATGGCTTCTGAGTACAACATGCGCGGTTTCCCGAACGAAGTGACGGTGTTGTATTCCAACCTTCAACCGGAGCATGTTGGTGACTTCCCAACCCCGCTTGTCACGGACACTGTCGCAACAGCCGCACTCGGTGCGATGGGTCACTACGACTCCGCCGCTGTTGTTGTGCGCACGAAGCTGACGTACAAAAGACGAACGTCGCAAGAGCTCGTCAACAAATTTCTGTCTGACTACGGTGTCAAAAGTACTTTGGACTCTGACGTTCAGTGATGACAACATGGACACACTTCATAGAAAACATTTCATCTTTATTTCTAGCATGTGTCAATAAAAGAACATATAATGTGTAAATGAATGTATATGAAGGTACAGCGCGTCTCTCAGTTCTTCATGAAACGCACGCCATGTGTCCTCGCGCATGCAAGCACGGGGGACAATCACATGCTCATTCTCATGGTGGAACCCGTTGTACGCTGTCAAGCGAAGACTTGACTCTCAATCACTCACTTTCAATAAGAACACAGCCGTACCCTCCATGTCATGCCCCGTCCGCCCTTGCTTGATGCACTCAGCTAACCAAAGAAGCAAGCAACTAGGTAGACCCAGGACCCAGGGACCTTGAATGCAGGCGGCAACAACACCGTGCATGCATGCATGCATGGCAAGGACTTTGTGGTCGATCGAGCAAAACTCGCTTTGTTGCAAAGGCTCCGAGCAGTCAGTCATTGAATCGTTTGTGAAAGCTCGATGTAACTTTTGCACAGTACAGTGCTCACTCACTCACTCACTCACCGTCACTGTCAGCCCCCACAGCAGGACAAAGGACAACGGTGGCCGTGAGCATGCTGCCAAGCAAGTGAAGTCGCTGCGTCGTTGATGGCTTCACGTTTCACCAAAACAACAACGACGACAACAACGACGACAACAACAACGACGAAGTCTATTCATTGCTGTGATAACTTTACAACAACAACGACGACGACGACGACGACGACGACGACAACGAAGACGACGACGACAACGACGACGACAACGACGAACGAACACCGGACGCGAAGTATGAAGGAAGTCAAAAGAAGCTTGCTTCTGTCGTCATCGTCGATTCCGGCATCGTGCGGCGAAGTGATTTGTGTGCCGTGTGTGGAGCAGCTTTGTTGCGATGTGGTCGTCTGGTGGGATTGGGTGGCTGTTACTTGCGCTTCAACCGTAACCATGCACCACACACACAGTGCCATGTACATATCTCGAAAACAAGTCAAGCGGCCGCTGCAAGTGCAACGTCATGGCTTGTGAGTTGTAACTTTGCTTAATTAGATGTGTATTCGTGGAACGGCCGTGTGGTTTTAAAATACGAATTTTGAGGTCGGATAGTCCGGCGATTTGATAATTGTGTCTCTAGTTTTCACATTATGAAGTTGTTTCTGGTGGCACTCGTGGTGGCGACGGGCTTGTCCGCTGCTAACTCAGCGTCGATATCTTTCCGTGATGTTGCTATTTCCAGCGATGTCTCTGCTGACGGAGATGTCAACTCGCTCGAATGCGCGGCCTGCAAGCTACTGGCCAAGGACCTCGTTGACTTGGGCGAAAATGAAACTGATGTCAAGAAAGTAATTGCGAAGCTGCAGTCTGCCTGCAACGAGAAGCTAGCCAACCACACTGAAGAAATGAAAATTTGTGACGAGATCGTTAAAGGACTTGTTGAGATGCTGCCTTTCGTGGACAATGAAATTGCTCAACTGGCTTGGGATTCAGACAATCTGTGCGCTATCGCTGGTATCTGCAAGGTCGACTGCTGCACGGGACTGCCAAAGGAACCGGAGCAAGTTCACATCGCGCTGACACGCGACGCCTCGGAGATGAATGTCATGTGGACGACGCTCGAGGACACCACAACTCACACCGTCAAGTGGGGAACAGATTCCGGAAACCTCAACCAAACGTCGTCTAATGGCACAAGCAGCACGTACACCCACTTCGGGTGGGTTGGTCACTTGCACAGAGCCAAAATTACTGGTTTACAACCAGGCCAGCAATACTTCTACAGTGTCGGATCCGACGATGGATCGTTCTCCAAAGTATTCACGTTCAACACCCTTCATGAAGATGCAGGATCGGATGCGCACCCTCTCCGAGTTGCCTCTATTGGTGACATGGGGTACGGACCCCTCAGCGATGATTCGGTTGCGCAGCTGACTAAATTGGTGGAGGCTGGCGAAATTGACGTTGTCGTCCACAACGGTGACATCAGCTACGCGGACGGCGAAATGGGCCATTGGGACGTTTTTATGCGCAAGGTGGAGCCAATTGCTTCGCGTGTCCCGTATCAAGTGACACCCGGAAATCATGAGTTCTGGTTCAATTTTTCTGCGTATAACCACCGATTCGTGATGCCTGATGAAGGTGCGACCCATAGTAAATACCGCTGCAGCGTGTCCGTGCCTCACATTATGAGCTGTCGCTGTAGGTTCTCACGACAACCACTTCTACGGTTTCTCGGTCGGCAACCCGGAATCGGCCAACGACAACTACACCGAAAATGTGCATTTCGTTGCCATGGACACTGAGAGCTCCATCGATCTTGCATACATGTCCAAGGAGCAGATACAATGGCACGAAGGCGAGCTCGCTGCTGCTCAGCAAGCGAGATGGATCGTAGCCTACGGCCACCGCCCACTGTACTGCTCAAATCACGGAGGCCAGGTGCGAAGTGCAACTTTGTGTCGCTGTCGTTTTGAAGCACCCCTTGACGCGCTCCTATGAACTTGTTCGTGAATGTGGTTTCGCATGACTGCAGGACATTCCCAAAGGAAACGCAGTGCTCAGAGAAGCAATCGAAAAACAGCTGCAACAGGCAAATGTGGACCTTGTCATTCAAGCTCACGTTCACGACTACGAGAGATCGTACCCAGTGTACAATGAGCAACTTGTATCAACAAGCTACAACGGTATGGGTCATTGCCGCGTCGCGTCAAAGCAAATCTTCCAAGCAGTCACCGTTGTCCTTTTGATTGGCACTGCTGTGTGTAGACGCACAATCTCCAGTGTATGTGGTAAATGGTGCCGCGGGCAACAGGGAAGGCAACGACAACCCGCCCGGCAACTCGAGCAGCCAGGTACTTTCACTTGACATGTTCGGCTTCCAGACACTAGACTATTTCGTTTTTAACTCTGATATATTTCGTTGATTGTTGCAGGACTACTGGCCAGCAATCAACCACACCAATGTCACCAGTTACGGAATCTTTACCGTGACGACCAACACTTTGACTTGGAGACAATACGTCGCTGCCGATGGCAGTGTACTTGACGAGTTCAATCTCACGAAGAGTGCATGAACACCGACGACGAAACACTTCGATGCCTCCAACTCTACTTCAGAGTGATCATGCCTTGTTAACACTGTCAGTTCGTTTCATCAACGTATCAGTTGGTGCGTTTCTGCGCTCCAGTGTCAAATGTGTACGAGACAAATCCGCAACCGACATCACCACACCCCAAGAGCTGTTCCCGTGGTATTCATAATTGTTGTTACTGTCACACTACCCGCGTACTTTTGACTTTTTGCGCTCGCAAAGTTGCACAACACGAACGCTTGATTTCTATCTTTGACTGTTGAAAGCCTTGCTGCACTTCACGAGAGTTGCGAGTTAGGAGAGACCGCGCCGGC
>ENA-OWNT01002893-OWNT01002893.1-seawater-metagenome-genome-assembly--contig:-NODE-2893-length-17009-cov-5.635365_pt1 | contig 17009 bp, 15 predicted proteins | sample MGYA00238136_ERZ651165 | MGnify/ENA primary metagenome ERZ651165 (study PRJEB26861, sample SAMN08777766) | seawater metagenome | isolation source: coastal seawater | place: USA: Florida | collected...
CCCGCCCACGACGGTCAGCAGCAGCAGCGTCTCCATCAGAGGGGCGAGCAGCGCGCGCCCGCTCGGGATCCCACGAAGGAGCCCGAGCGCCGGCCGCAGCGCCCTCGGGGCCTGCTCGGCGAGCGCCACCAGGTCTGCGGCCAGCAGGCTCCGGCGCAGCCCCGCGGCGAGGTCACCTCCCTCGACGAGCGCGGCCGCGGCGGGCCCGCCCGGCCCCCGCACGGTCCTCAGCACGTCCCCCACGGGCTCATCGTCCGCGAGCGCGTGCGCGACGAGCAGGTGGACCAGCCGCCGCCGGTTCACGGACTGCCCGCCATCCGCAGGACCGGCAGCGCGTACGCACCGAGCCAGGCGAAGAACAGCAGCGGCCCGACGACCAGCGCGGCCAGCGCGGGCGCGAGGTGGTGAAACCAGACCAGGATGCGCTTCGCCTCGTCGGTCAGTTCGTCGGCCAGCTCGGCCGCCGCGGGGCCAGGCCCCACGCGCTGGCGACGGGCCTCGAAGTACGCCTGCTCCACCGGCTGCCCCGCCAGGATGGGCATGGGATCGGTGCCCTGCGCAGCCGCCGTGAGCAGCGCCGACGCTCGCTGCAGACGCGGCCCCCCGGGCGTGTGGCGGGCGGAGAACACCCACAGCGCAGCCACCACGGCGATCGACACCACCGGCCCGACCCGCCGGAGGACCCGCAGGACCCCGTGCAGGATGGGGATGTCCTCGGAGATCTGGCCCATCCCCTCCCCCGTCCAGCCCATGAGGACGAGCCCGAACATCACGACCACCCCGGCGCCGGTGGCGTACAGGCGCGTCAGGAGGAGCGCGTTGGCCGCAGCAAGGCGGGCGTCGATGGCGGCTGCGGCGTGCTCGAGCGCCCGCGGGTCTCCGTCGCGCCCGAGCAGGTCGTCGCTGGCGCGGCCGGCCTGGAGGTCAGCCACCGCGCGGGCGACCCGGTCGGCCAGCTCACCCCGCGCCAGTCCGCCCGCCGCCAGGGACAGGGCCTCCAGCTGGGACCGCCCCCGCCGGCGCAGCGCGGCCACCTGGCGGAGCAGCAGCGCCTCCTGCTCGGCAGCTCTCATCCGGTCACTCCAGCTCGTCGACGATGTGCAGCGCGAGATCGGTGCCCAGGCTGAACCGTGAGGGAGTCCCGTCACCGTCCAGATCGCCCTCAGCGGTGACGAGGAAGCCGTCACCGTCCAGCGAGACGGCGTAGCGGTAGCGCACCAGCCCCTCCGGGTGGATGCCCAGCGCGCGCCAGCACGCATCGTCCGCTGGGAACGGCTCGGGCGCGACGGGCACGACCTCGCTGCTCGGCCCACACGCGACGAACGACCCGCGGTCGCGCAGGTGCCGGAGCTCCGCGTGGGCGATGGCCGTGACGGTCGCGTGAGCCTCCTGCACCCGGGCGCGCTTCACGATCGCGCCGTAGCTCGGCACCGTGATGCTCGTGAGGATCGCGATGACCGCGATGACGTAGCAGAGCTCGATGAGCGTGAATCCCCCGCGTCGCTCCATCACTCCTCCGGGGCGCGCGGGATGAGCATCCGCCGGGGCTTGGGCGCGGGTTCTTCGGCGGGTGGGCCCGGTCGGCCCCCCAGCAGCGGCGAGAGCTGGTCGTGGCCCAACACGAGCCGGAGCAGATCCTTGCCTGCAGCCGCCAGCTCCCCGAGCTCCTCGATCCGTCGCTTCTGGAACGCCGCGGTCTCGGCGCCCGCGGCGTCCCCGGCCTCTCGTGACGCCACCACCTGCCGGTCGAGATCGGCCTCGGCGCGCGTCAGCGCCTCGGTGAGCTGGTCGATCTCGCGGGCCTCCCGCTGGGCCATCACGCGGCTCACGGTCGCCCAGATGTCTTCCTCGACGATCCAGTGATCCTTGCGATCGCCGGGCACGTGGTGCTTGCGGATGGCGCCCCAGCGCTTGAGCTCGCCCAGCGCCATGGACACCGAGCCCGTCGACATCTTCAGCTCGTCACAGAGCTCGGCGGACGTCAGGGGGCGCGGGGACAGGTAGAGCGCCGCCCAGATGCGCCCGAGGTTCCGGCGGAACCCCCAGAAGCTCATCATGCGTCCGATCGCGTCGGCGACCAGGTGCTCCGTCTCGCTGACCATGGCCACCATTGTGCCAGCGTGCGAGGAGCGCACACCGCCGACGCTCGTCCACCTGCGCATCCTGCAAGTCGGAGCCGCACAAGAGACGGGTGGTGGACGCGGGACGTGCCGGGGTGTGTCGGGCGCTCGTCCACTTGCGCATCCCGCAAGTCGGAGGCCGAAGAAGAGACGGTGTTGGACGCGGGACGTGCCGGGGTGTGTCGGGCGCTCGTCCACTTGCGCATCCCGCAAGTCGGAGCCGAACAAGAGCCGGGTGGTGGACCCGGGAGGTGCCGGGGTCTCTCGCCCGCTCGTCCACTTGCGGGCCACGCAAGTGGACGAGCGGCTCCGGCGCGGCCGCAGGAGCACGAGCGGACTTGCAGATCGCGCAAGTGGACGAGCGGCCCCGGCGCGGCCGCAGGAGCGCGAGCGGACTTGCAGATCGCGCAAGTGGACGAGCCGCTCCGGCGCGGCCGCAGGAGCACGAGCGGACTTGCAGATCGCGCAAGTGGACGAGCAGCGCCAGGCTCCCTAGCCCGAACCCCGCGTCGCGAAGCGGGCGCGCAGCTGCTCTTCCACCTGCGTGAAGCGGGTGATGGCGACGCCGGTGCCCATGACGTAGATGGCGAGGCAGTAGGACGCGATGGCGACCCCCGCCGCCACCTGGGCGCCCGGCGACAGGAACCACGCCGCGGCGTACATCCCGAGCAGGGGCGGCGCCATGAGCATGTAGAGCAGCTGGACGCAGAGGAAGCGGCCGATCATCACGCCGCAGCCGGGCCGCTCCACGCCGCCCTCGGACGCCGCTTGCGCCGCCCGGGATCCGCCGGCCGCGGCCCGCGCGCCGATCCACTGGGCCGGCAAGAAGACCGACACCACGTTGCCGACCCCCAGCATCAGCACGAGCGCCACCGCCCCCATCCCCAGATAGAAGAAGTAGGCGTCGAGGCGACCGAACAGCCACGCCGCGACCGCGAGGAACACGGCGTCGAACGCCCCGAAGAGCGCGGCGTACGCGAGGTTCTTGCCGAGCAGGAGCTTCCAGCGATCCACCGGCACCTGGGCGAGGAACAGCAGCCCGCGGCCCTCCATGGCGACCTGGTTGAAGACCGGCATGTGCTTCGCCATCACGAGCAGGAGCACGAACAGCGGCATGTACAGGCCCCAGGCCCCCTCGAGGCCGCCGGAGCGGGTCATGTCCCCGAGCGCGCCGCTGCGGAAGATGAGGGGCGGCACGAGCAGCACCACCGCCTGGGAGAACAGGGCCATCAGCAGGAAGGGATCGCGCCGCAGCGCCTTCACCTCCTTGCCCATCGTCGCCCAGATGGCGGGGTGCAGCGCGCGGAACGGCCACCGATCCGCCAGGGGGCGCCCACGGCGTCCCCGCCGCCGCATGACCCGCCCCACGAGCCCGTCCGTCTCGCCGTAGCAGGCCATGTCCTGGAGCACGGCGCCGAGCGCGAACGCGCCGCCCACGAGCAGCGGCGCGCCGGCCGCCCCGACGATCCGGGCCACGGGCGGGATCCCGGGCAGATCCACCACCGGCACCACGAACCAGGCCGGCGGCAGGAGCCAGAACCAGGCCGGGGCGTCGCCGAAGCCGCCGAAGATCGTGCCGGGCTCGATCCCCCGGGTGACCCAGAGCATGCCGAGCCACAGGCCCAGGAACAGCAACGAGCTCGCCGCGAACGCGATCTCCCGCAGGTACCGCTTGCGCAGCAGCGACGCCGTGGACAGCCGCAGGAGCTGGGACAGGGCGAGCAGGAACAGGCCCGCCAGCAGCGCGCCCACCAGGCCGATCAGCGGGTTGAACGACACCGCCACGAAGAAGGCGACCAGGACCGCCGTGGATCCGAGGATCACCGGCGACGTGAGCGCGGCCGCGAGCTCGGCGGCGTGGATGAGGCCGGGCGACAGGGGGTAGTGGTAGAGCGCGGCGGCCATCCCCTCCCCCTGGCCCACCCGCACCAGGGCGTCCGTGATGAGCAGCATCGGGGCGGTGGCCACGAGCAGCACGCTCAACCGGGCCGTCAGCTCCGGGGGCATGGCGCTGGCCATCTGGCCCGCGAGGCCGAACACCAGCGACAGGAGCCAGACGCCCGCGAACGGCGCGAGCCAGGAGAGCAGTCGGACGAACTGGCCGCGCTGCTTGAGCCGGCGGTCCCACAGGTGCAGCCGCAGCGCGATCAGCGTGCGCAGCGAGTCCAGGAAGGCGACCACGTCAGCCCAGCCAGGCGAGCACGTCGTCGGCGCGGGCGGCGGTGGTCGGATCGACGAGGTCCGCGAAGAGCTCGCCGAGGGGCGTGTCGGGCGCCGCACCGGCCTGGGCGCGCACCTCGGCCAGCGTGCCGACGGCGTGGATGGCCCCCTCGTGGATGATCGCGAACCGCGTGCACAGCGACTCGGCCACCTCGAGCACGTGGGAGGTGAAGAACACCGTCATCCCGCCCGCGGCGGCGCCCCGCAGCACGGTGTAGATGGCGCGGGACGTGACGGCGTCGATGCCGTTGAAGGGCTCGTCCAGGAACAGCACGCGCGGGCGATGCAGCAGCGCGCAGGCGAGGCCGACCTTCTTCCGCATCCCCATGGAGTAGTCGACGATCATCCGGCGCTGGTCGGCCTCTTCGAGGGCCATGAGCCGGAACAGGTCGTCGGCCCGCTGCTCCGCCGTCGGGCCGTCGAGACCGTAGAGACGCCCGGCGTACCAGAGCATCTCCTGGCCGGTGAGCCGCTCGTAGAGCACGGGCTCCTCGGGCAGCACGCCGATGGCGGCCTTCACCGAGACGGGATCCCGCAGGACGTCGTGCCCGGCGACGTGGACGGCGCCCTCGGTCGGCCGCATCAGCCCCGACAGGATCTTCATCGTCGTGGACTTGCCGGCGCCGTTCGGCCCGAGGAAGCCGAAGAACTCGCCGGGCCAGACCGCCAGGTCCACGCCGTCGACCGCCGTCTTCGTCCCAAAGCGCTTCACGAGGCCGCGCACGTCGATGGACGGGTCCCCATGCGGGACGAACGGCGGCTCCTCGGCGACCTGCGCCTCGAGGGGCTCGTCCGGCACGGAGACGTCCGCCCGCACGACGGGCAGGTCGTCGAACGTCGAGACGGAGTCTTCGTCGGGAAGGGGCGGCTGGTCCATCAGGGGACGGAACCGTACAGCGATCCGGCCGGGGCCGGCTCAACTGGCGGCGAGGTCGTCCTCGTCGTACTGGTCCCGGTCGAGGTCGTGCCCCATGCGGGCGTGCTTCGCCTCGAGGTAGCCCGCGCTGTGTGGGTTGGCCTTGATGAGCACCGGGATCCGCTCGGTGATGTGCACCCCCTGCTCGGCCAGCTTCTCGACCTTGCGGGGGTTGTTCGTCATCAAGCGGATGGACTCGATGCCCATGTCACGGAGCATGCAGGCGGCGGCGTCGTACCGACGGGAGTCGTCGGGGAGCCCCAGCATCCGGTTGGCGTCCACGGTGTCGTGGCCGCGCTCCTGCAGGTGGTAGGCGGCGATCTTGTTGGCGAGGCCGATGCCGCGCCCCTCCTGCCGGAGGTAGATGACGACGCCGGGCCCGCGACGCCGGATGAAGTCCATGGCGAAGTCGAGCTGCTCGCGGCAGTCGCACTTCAGGGAGCCGAGCACCTCGGACGTGAAGCACTCGTCGTGCACGCGGACGGGGACGTCGACGCCGCCGGAGACGTCGCCGAAGACGATGGCGACGGGCTCGGTGTCGTCCACGCCGTCGCGGTAGGCGCGGACGCGGTAGGAGCCCTTGTCTGTGGGCAGCAGGGTTTCGGCGACGAAGGAGACACGGGGCTCCTTCGCGCACACACTGTCGGGCGGGGCCATCGGGCACCTCCGTCTGGACGGGGGAGACACGGGGCATTCCGGGGGGGCTCTGGTGAGAGCACCCCGGCGGGATGACAAGTACCTCCGACAGTCGTTATTCAGTTGTCACCCGCCGGCACGAGTTGCCGACGCGTACCCGCAGACATAAGTGGTCGTTTGACCGACGTCAAGAAACCAGGACCAGTGCACAGCCAGACCAACCCGGTGCTCACGCGCACCACCCTGTCGGACTTCCTCGGAGCCCACGGCCGCGCCGACGCCGCCCGCGGCGCGCGGATCCCGGTGGTGCGGACCCTGCCGGCCGACCTCCACACGCCCGTGTCCATCTACCTGCGCCTGCGGGGGCGGAGCTCCCACACGTTCCTGTTCGAGAGCGTCGAGGGCGGCGAGCGGCTCGCGCGCTACAGCTTCGTGGGGGCGGACCCGCGGGCGGTGGTGCGGTCCTGGGATGACCGGATCGAGATCGAGCGGCTCCGCGGTCCCCAGGCCGGCACGACGGAAGAGCGCACCGGCGATGTGCGGGACGCGCTGCGTGAGCTGCAGCGCCGCGCTCCCCTGGTGGAGACGCCCGGACTCCCGCGCTTCCTCGGCGGCGCCGTGGGCTTCTTCGCCTACGACTCGGTCCGCTTGCAGGAGGCCATCCCGCGCACGAACCCGGATCCGCTCGGAACGCCCGACGTGGACCTCGCCATCCACGACACGATCGTGGCCATCGACCACCTGCGCAGCCTCGTGCACCTCGTCACCATCGGCGAGGTGGAGGTGGGATCCGCGGACCCGGCGGCCGTGTTCGCGGCGGCCAGCGCCGAGCTCGACGCGCTCGAGGCGACGCTGGCGCGGCCGTGTCCCCCTCCGCCGCGGGGCGGGGCCGGCGTAGCGCCGGAGTGGACGGCGGACTTCGACCGGCCGGCCTTCGTGGACGCCGTCGTACGCGCCAAGGAGCACATCCTGGCGGGCGACATCTTCCAGGTGGTGCTGAGCCGGCGGCTGAGCGCCGACATCGTGTGCGACCCCTTCTCCGTCTACCGCGCGCTGCGGATCCTCAACCCGTCGCCGTACCTGTTCTTCGTGGAGCTCGGCGAGCACGTGCTGGCCGGCGCGAGCCCCGAGTTCCTGGTGCGGGTGCAGGGCGACGTGGTGGAGACCCTGCCCATCGCCGGGACCCGCAAGCGCGGCCGCACCCAGGCCGAGGACGAGGCGCTGGAGGCGGAGCTGCGGGCGGATCCGAAGGAGCGCGCCGAGCACCAGATGCTCGTGGACCTGGGCCGCAACGACATCGGGCGGGTGGCGCGGTTCGGGACGGTGGAGGTCGTGGATCACGCCATCGTCCAGCGGTTCAGCCACGTCATGCACCTGGTGTCGCGCGTGCGCGGGACGATGCGGGAGGACGCGGGCGCGCTCGATGCGCTGTTCGCGACGCTGCCCGCCGGCACGCTGTCGGGCGCCCCGAAGGTCCGGGCGATGGAGATCATCGAGGACTTCGAGCCCACCGCCCGCGGCATCTACGGAGGCGCCATCGGGTACCTCGACTACCGCGGCGATCTGGACGTGTGCATCGCGATCCGCACCGCGGTCTTCCACGCCGGTCGGGTGCACGTGCAGGCGGGGGCGGGGATCGTGTTCGACTCGGTGCCGGACCTGGAGTTCGACGAGACGACGAACAAGGCGCGCGCGCTCATCGAGGCGGTGGCGCTGGCCGAGACGGGAGCGCTGGACTGATGGGCATCCTGATCGTCGACAACTACGACTCCTTCACGTTCAACCTCTTCCAGATGCTGGGCGCGCTGGACCCGGACATCGAGGTCGTGCGCAACGACGCGATCACCGTCGCGCAGATCCGGGAGCGCGGGTACGGCGGCGTGGTGCTGTCTCCGGGGCCGGGCACGCCGGAGGACTCGGGGGTGTGCCTGGACGTCATCCGCGAGCTGGACGGCGAGCTGCCGCTCTTCGGCGTGTGCCTCGGACACCAGGCGATCTGCCAGATCCACGGGGGCAGCATCGTGCGGGCGCCCCTGCCCGTGCACGGCAAGCCCAGCGACGTCGAGCACGACGGCCAGGGCCTCTTCGCCGGCCTGCCGAACCCGATGACGTGCGGGCGCTACCACAGCCTCGTGGTGGATCCGGAGACCGTGCCGGACAGCCTCGTGGTGACGGCGCGCACGCGCGACGGCGCGGTCATGGGCGTGCGCCACCGGGAGCACCCGACGTTCGGGGTGCAGTTCCACCCGGAGTCGGTGCTGACGCCGGGCGGTGAAGGCCTGCTGGCCAACTTCCTGGCGGTGGTGGCCGCGGCGGGTTGAGGACGCCGGGCTAGTCTGCGCGACCTGCTGGAGGAATCGATGCTCAAGACGGCTCTGAACACCGTGCTGGACGGGCGCGACCTGACCCGCAAGCAAGCGGATCACGCGCTGAACGCCATCATGACGGGCGAGTGCACGGACGTGCAGATCGCAGCGCTGCTCGCCGGACTGCGCACCAAGGGCGAGACGGGCGACGAGCTCGCAGGCTTCGCGGCCACGATGCGGCGGCACGCGGTGAAGGTCCCCATCCGGCGGGACGGCCCCGTGATCGACACCTGCGGCACCGGCGGCGACGGAGCGTCCACCATCAACATCAGCACCGCCGCGGCGTTCGTGGCCGCGGCCGGCGGCGCGGTGGTGGCGAAGCACGGCAACCGATCCATCTCCAGCAAGTGCGGCAGCGCGGACGTGCTGGAGGCGCTGGGGATCCCCCTCGACATCGGGGTCGAGGGTGTCGCCCGCTGCATCGAGGAGGCGGGGATCGGCTTCCTGTTCGCGCCCCACCACCACCCGGCGATGCGGTACGTCATGCCCGTGCGGCGGGCCCTTGGGGTCCGCACCGCGTTCAACCTGCTCGGGCCGCTGACCAATCCGGCCGGGGCGCGGCGGCAGGTGCTGGGCGTCTTCGCGCCGGAGTACACCGAGGTGGTGGCCTGGGCGCTGCAGGGGCTGGGCGCCGAGCACGTCCTGGTGGTGTGCGGGCAGGACGGCCAGGGCGGCGTGCTCGACGAGCTGTCCACCTGCGGCGAGACCGTGGTCGCCGAGCTGCGGCACGGCGAGGTCCACCAGTACGTGCTGACCCCGGAGGTGCTGGGGGTGGACGCGGCGCCGGTGGCGGCGCTCAAGGGCGGCGACGCGGCCCAGAACGCCGCGGCCATCGAGGCGATCTTCGCCGGCGAGCCCGGCCCCAGAGCGGACGCCGTGATCCTGAACGGCGGCGCGGCGCTCTACGTCGCCGGGCTCGTGGAGTCGCTCAAGGCCGGGGTGGCGCGCGCGCGTGAGCTTCTCGCGGACGACTCGACGCAGCGGACGCTGGAGGCCCTGCGCGCGGTGAGCCAGTCGGTCGCGGACGAGACGTGAGCGACATCCTCGACCGGATCCTGCGGCGCAAGCGGTGGGAGCGCGACGTGCTCAAGGACGGGCTCCGCTCGGGGATCTGGCGCGAGCAGCCGGGGACCGGGTTCGTGCCCGCCGACGAGGTGCTCGACCGCGCGCGCGCCGCGTTGAAGGCCGGCGGGGCGCGGGCTGCCGAGCGGGACTTCGCCGGCGCGCTGTGCAACGAGACCCGGCTGACCGTCATCGCGGAGATCAAGCGGGCGTCGCCGTCGGCCGGCGTCATCGCGCGCTGGACCGAGCCCGAGCCCCTGGCGATGACCTACGGCGAGGGCGGCGCGGACGCGGTGTCGTGCCTGACGGACGTGGAGTTCTTCGCCGGGCGGCCGGACTTCCTGCCCCGAGTGCGCGGCGTGTTCGGCGGGCCCGTGCTGCGCAAGGACTTCATCGTGGACGTGGTGGACCTGGCGATCGCGACGGCGCTCGGCGCGGACGCAGTGCTGCTGATCGTCGCGGCGCTGGGTCCAGAGACGGCGCGCTTCCAGCGGGAGGCCCGCGCGTTCGGGCTGCACACGCTGGTGGAGGTGCACGATCGGCGGGAGCTGGAGCTCGCGATGGCCGCCGGCGCCGACGTCATCGGAGTCAACAACCGCGACCTGACGACCTTCCGGGTGGACCTGGGCACGACGGAGCGGCTGGCGGAGGGGGTGCCTCCCTTCGTGACGCTGGTGGGCGAGTCCGGCATCAAGGGGGCGGCCGACGCGGAGCGGATGCGGCGCGCCGGGTGCGACGCGGTGCTCGTGGGCGAGAGCCTGGCCCGAGCCGAGGGAGCAGGCATCGGGGCGCTGCAGATCGAGCGGCCGCGCGGACACCGCGGGTAGCGGAGCGGCGGACGGCGGCGTCGACGAGGGATGCGAAGGCGCAGGCCCCTGGCTCGGGCGCGGTGGTGCCTTGGGCCAGTGCGCGAGGACACCCCGGACTCCAGGGCGGTCGGAGCGGTGTTGACCTCAGGTCCCGGCGCGCCCCTGCCGCCGACCCATCTTGAACCAGCGGCGGCCCAGCCAGAGCAACACCAGCAGGACGCCAGCGCGCCCCAGCCAGCGCCCGATTGGTCGGGGCCGGGCATCGAGGTCCGTGGTCCCGGGTCCGTAGTCGACCAGCGCGCGGTCCACCTGGCTCCGACGCAGCGGCGGGTTGCACAGCGAGGCGCCGACGCGCGGGACCCCGTCCTTGACGCGCCCGAACAAGATCACCTCCTCGCCCACGGTGAACGCACGGGTCCCGAAGGTGCAGTCACAGCACTGCCCCGACCCCAGGTTGACGCTGACCACGGAGTGTGGCCGCGCCTTCCAGGCCTGGATCACCTGGATGTCGGCGGTCGCGTTGGCGCTCCGCCGGAGCCAGCGGGGGACCCAGCGCGGCAGGCGATGCACCGGGAGTCGGGCCCACAGGGGGGCCCGTTGGCGGAGCACCGTGCCGTGCACGACGACCCCCGCGCGCTCCATGCGCTGGACGTGGCCGCCCGGGTCCATGCACGAACAAGCGTGGGCGCTCGCCGCGGAGATGGCGACAGCGAGCGCGACGAGCGACACGAGCAGGAGCGGGCGCATGCTGGGGATCACTGTACGACGCCGCGATCGCCAGCGCGGCCAGACAAGCTGTCTACCCCCGCCCACGATCGCGGACGCCACCTCAACGACCGCCAGCGCGACCAGACAGGCTGTCTACCCCCGCCCACGATCGCGGACGCCACCTCAACGATCGCCAGCGCGACCAGACAGGCTGTCTACCCCCGCCCACGATCGCTGGTGCCCTTCCGATCGCCAGCGCCCACTTTCCGCTTCCAAATGACCGCCGGTCAGTTTATGGTCGCGCCCGCCATCCGGGAGCTCTCAGAATGTCCGACTCGACCCCCGCCACGCCCTCTCCCCTGCCCACCGAGCAGCGCGCCGAGAAGGGCGCCGATCGCGCCCGCTCCTGGCACAAGACGATGCCCGACGGCCCCTGGGACACGATCGTGATCGGCTCCGGCATCGGCGGCATGACGTCCGCGGCGCTCCTCGCCGAGCTCGGCGATCGGGTGCTCGTGCTGGAGCAGCACTACGTGCCCGGCGGCTTCACCCACGCGTTCCGGCGCAAGGGCTCGCGCAACGGCTGGATCTGGGACGTCGGCGTGCACGCCGTGGGCGAGGTGACGAAGCACTCCATGCCCGGCCGCCTGCTCGCGCACCTGACCGGCGACCGGCTCCAGTGGGAGTCCCTCGGCCCGGTCTACGACGACTTCGCCTTCCCGGACGACTTCCGCATCGGCTTCCCGGACACGCCCAAGCAGTTCCGCGCGAACCTGCTCGCCGCCTTCCCCGACGAGGAGGCCGCCATCGACGGCTACCTGGCGAAGGTCAAGGAGGTGAGCGCGGGGATGAAGGGCTACTACCTGGCCCGCACGCTGCCCCGCTGGGCCGCGCCCATCGCCGACCGCACCATCGGCCGCAAGGCCCACAAGTTCCTCGAGGTGACCACCAAGGAGGTGCTGGACGGGCTCACGGACAACGTGGAGCTGAAGGCCGTGCTGGCCAGCCAGTGGGGCTACTACGGCAGCACGCCGAGCCGCTCGAGCTTCGCGATGCAGGCGCTGGTGGCCAAGCACTTCATGTACGGCGGGTACTACCCCGTGGGCGGCAGCCCGGCCATCGCCGAGGAGCTGCTGCGATCCGTCGCGGATCGGGGCGGCTGGTGCCGGATCCGCGCGTCCGTGAAGGAGATCCGGGTCGAGAATGGTCGGGCGACGGGCGTGGAGCTCGACGACGGGGAGTTCATCCCCGCGGGGCGCGTGATCAGCGCTGCAGGCGTCCAGTCCACGGTCACGCGGTTGCTGCCGGAGACCCACGCGACCAGCCGCTGGGCCCGCTCGATCGCGGAGTTGAGCCCCGCTCCCTGCCACGTCTGCCTGTACATCGGCTTCCGCGGGGACATCCGCAACGGCGGCGCCTCGGCCGCGAACCGGTGGTTCTACGACACGTGGGACAGCGAGGACGGCAACTGGCCGGTCAGCGCGGACCAGGAGACGCTGCCGCCTGCGGCCGTCCTGTACTGCAGCTTCCCGTCGCTCAAGGACCCGGACTACGACCCCGGCCAGGCCCAGCGCCACACCGGCGAGGTCGTGACCTTCGTGCCGTGGGAGGCCTTCGCGCAGTGGCAGGGCACCGACTGGAGCGAGCGGGGCGCCGAGTACGAGCAGTTCAAGCAGAAGATGCACGACACGCTGCTCGAGCAGTTCCTGCAGAAGATGCCGGAGCTGCGGCGCTTCGTGGCGTTCAGCGAGCTGTCCACGCCGCTGTCGACGGACCACTTCTGCCGGCCCATGAAGGGCTCGATCTACGGCATCGAGCCCACGCCCAAGCGCTTCCGCAACCCGCACCTGCGGCCCGTCTCGCCCATCAAGAACCTGTACTTCGGGGGCAGCGAGGTCAGCACGGTCGGCGTCATCGGCGCCATGATGGGCGGCGTCCTGGCCGCCACGGCCGCCGAGCCCCGCAAGGCCACGCGCCTGTTGCGGTCCCTCTAACCTTCCGGGGCGGGGAAGAAGCGACCGGTCGAGCGGGCCACGAGGGCGCCGTCGCACCAGACCGCGGCCGCGATCTCGCGGTAGGCCCGGTGATCCTCGGCGGTCACCCAGGCCCGCGCGAACAGCTCCCGGTCCACCGGACACGGCGCCTCGAACCGGACGTTGAGCGAGCCGGTCACGGCGATCTGCCCCCGCAGGAACCAGCTCGCCGCGCAGCTGTACTCGTCCAGCAGCAGGCTGACGATCCCGCCGTGCACGATCCCCGGTCCGCCCTGCCAGTCCTGCGCGAGCCGCGGCCAGCCGACGATCGACTCGGCGTCCCGGAAGAAGCGCAGGTGCAGCCCGTGGGGGTGCTCCTCCCCACAGCCGACGCAGTGGGGGAAGCCCTCGAAGCGCAGCCGATCCTCCGGCCGGTCACCGCCAGCCCAGGGCTCCATCATCGCCCTACCCCGCCCGCAGCGCGTCGCGCCACAGCCGCTCGAGCGCCTTGCGCAGCTGGACGCAGCTGCGGAACCGCCGCTCCGGGTCCTTCTCGAGGAGCTTCAGCACCACGGCGTCGACGTCCGGCGTGAGCATCGGGTTGCGGCGGCTCGGCGGGATCGGCGACTCCTGCAGGTGCTGCATGAAGAGCACTGGCATCTCGCGGGCCTGGAACGGCAGCACGCCCGTCACCAACTGGTAGATGACGACCCCGAGCGCGTACAGATCGCTCGCGGGGCTCTCCTTGCCCTCGCCGTGCAGCCGCTCGGGGGCGATGTAGGCGGGGCTGCCCACCAACGTGCCCGTCTGGGTGAGCCCCACGTCGGCGCGGCCGGCCTTCGCGATGCCGAAGTCCATGACCTTGAGCTTGCGGCCCTCCTCGATGACGAAGAGGTTCGGCGGCTTGACGTCTCGGTGCACGACGCCGGCGCGGTGAGCGGCGCCGAGCCCATCGCAGGCCTGGATCATGAGGGGCAGCGCCTCGGTCAGCGGGAGGGGGCCCCCCGTGCCCAGCAGGATCGCCTCGAGATCCCGGCCCTGCAGGAGCTCCATCGTGAGGAACCAGTTGCCTGCCCAGGCGCCGAACTCGAAGACGTTCACGATGTTCTCGTGGGCGAGGCGGCGGCAGATCTTCATCTCGTCCTTGAAGCGGGCGAGGTCGGTGTCGCGGCTGGAGCTGGAGCGGTCGAAGATCTTGAGGGCGACGGGCTCCTCGAGCATCTGGTCCGTCACGCGGAAGACCATGCCCATGCCGCCGCGTCCGATCATGGCGTCGACGATGTACCGCTCGGCGATCACGTCGCCCGTCCGGATCGTCTCGGGATCGACGTTCCGCTGGCGCACCGCCACCTGGGCCACGAAGTCGGCGGGCACCTCGTCCAGGGTCTCGTCCGGATCCAGCGACAGATCCGCCGGCGCTCCGCGGTCGGCCTTGACCTTCTGCAGCGACGGAAGCGACGGAAGCGAAGGCAGCGACGGAAGTGAGGGCAGCTCGGCGAGGTCCTCCCCGCGCCGTCCCCCGCCGTCGGCCTCCAGGAACGCCCGATCCTCTTCGAGGATCTTGTCGAGTCGACCGCTCGCCGCCTGCTGCCGCTCCCGGACATCCGCGAGCCGCTGGGCCACGTCGATGTAGTCGGGCGCGAGGCGGGCTACACCCTCATAGGCCACCTCGGCGTTCTCGAGCAGGCCGTCCCGGTCGTAGATCCGGCCCAGGGCGTAGAGCGCCGGCAGGTCCTTGGTGTCGTGCGGCCCCGCCCGGCCGTCGAGCCAGGCGCCGAGCCAGTGATCGACCTCGAAGTCGAGCAGGTCGTGCTCGAAGCACAGCTTGATGGCCTGCCGCACGGCGTCCCGGTAGCGCGGATCCCGCCCCGGCACCTTCATGCAGCGGCGGATCGCCTCGCGGGGGTTGCGGGCCGTGGGGACGACGGGCTCCCGCCGGGCCGCGGCCTTGGGATCGGTGAAGGGATCCACGCCGATGTCGCCGCCCTGCAGGACGTGCACGGCCTCGGCCCGCCGCCCCGCGCGGCGCAGGACGTCCGCAGCGCGCTCCCGATCGCCGAGCTTGATGTGCACCGCCGCCGCCTCCGCGGGACGCTCGGCCTTGAAGAACGCCACCGCGGCGCTCTGCAGCGCCCGCCGGCTGTCGGGATCCGCCGGCCGCCCGGCCCGCACCCCGGGGGCCACCGCGCGCAGCCAGGCGTTGGCGGCCTCGACGTACTTGTGCTCGCCGAACAGCAGCCGCCCCGCCTCGGACCACTCGCCCGCGCGGGCGTAGGCCGCGATGGCTTCACGCGTCATGTTCTGTCGCTCGAACAGCCGGGCCGCCTCGACGAACCGGCCCGCTGCGACGAGGGCGCGGGGATCGCTCACGAGTCCAGGAACTCCTGCTCCCGCAGCAGCTCGTTGAAGACCTGCGGGTACACCGCGTTCTTCAGGGCCTGCTCGGGGGTGATCTGCCGGTCGCGCACGAGCTCCAGCAGGTGGCGGTCGAGGCTCTGCATGCCGCTGGCCGGGTCCATGGACTGCAGCATCGCGTCGATCTGGTAGGCCTTGTTCTCGCGGATCATGTTGGCCACGCCGGTGGTCACGAACAGCAGCTCGATGGCCGCCACGCGCCCCTCCCCGCTCGCCTTCCGCACCAGACGCTGGCTCACGACCGCCCGCACGATGACGCTCAGCACCCCGCGCACCTGGTCCGCCTGGGCGTCCGGGAAGGCGTCCACGATGCGGTCGATCGACTTCGCCGCCGAGCCCGTGTGCAGCGTCCCGAACACGAGCACGCCCGTCTCCGCGGCGCTCAGGGCGAGCTGGATCGTCTCCAGATCCCGCAGCTCGCCCACCAGCACGACGTCCGGCGACTCCCGCAGCGCCGAGCGGAGCGCCCCCTCGAACGACGCCACGTGCTTGCCCACCTGGCGCTGCGTCAGCACGGCGCGCTGGGGTGGGTGGATGAACTCGATGGGGTCTTCGATGGTGACGATGTGCAGCGGCCGCGTGCGGTTCAGCTCGTGGATGAGGGCCGCCTGCGTGGTGCTCTTGCCGCAGCCGGTGGGCCCGCAGAAGAGGACGAGGCCGTTGGGCAGATCGAGGATCCTGCGCACGGCGGACGGCAGCCGCAGGTCGGACAGCTCCGGCGGCGTCTCGGGGATCACCCGGAAGACGGCGCCCGTCCCGTTGCTCTGCAGGAAGACGTTGGCGCGGAAGCGGCCGACGCCGGGCAGGTCGTAGGCGAAGTCGACCTCCTCCTCGGCCTCGAGCCGCGCGCGCTGCTCCGGCGTCAGGATCTCGAACAGGAAGCGCCGCGCCTCGATGTCCGTGAGGCTGCGGAACGGGATGGGGACGAGCTCGCCGTCGTGGCGGATCAGCGGCCGGTGGCCGGCCAGGAAGTGCAGATCGCTGGCCTTCTGCTCCACCACGAGCCGCAGGAAGGAGTCCATCCGGGCCATCAGCGACCGTCCTTGTCGAAGGTGTCGGACCAGGGCGGCGCCGCTCCGGGGGCCGTCTGCGGCCGCCGGGGCGCGATCGTGCCGGGCACCGACCGGCGCGGCACGGCCGCCGCGGGGACGCTGCGGGGCCGGGGCGACGCGACGACGCTGGTGGGCTTCACGACCGTGCGCGCCACCTCGGCGGCGGGCTCGCTGGCCATCAGCGGCTCGAACAGGGACTTGTCGAGCGCCTTGGCGTACGCGTCGGGCGCGGAGACGAGCCCCTCCTTCACGAGGCGGATCAGCTCGTCGTCCATGGACTGCATGCCGATCTCGCGGCTCGTCTTGATGATCGAGGGGATCTGGAAGCAGCGGCCCTTGCGGATCGTGTTCGCGACGGCGTCGGTGTTGAGCAGGATCTCGATGGCGGGCACGCGTCCCTCGCCGTCGGCCCGTCGGAGCAGGTGCTGGCACACCACGGCGCGCAGCGTCTGGCTGAGCATCGCGCGGATCTGCTGCTGGTGGCCGGGCGGGAAGGCGTCGATCAGCCGATCCACCGTCGTGTCCGCCGACACGGTGTGCACCGTCGCAAACACCAGATGCCCCGTCTCGGCGGCGGACAGCGCGAAGCCGATCGTCTCCAGGTCCCGCATCTCGCCCACCAGGATCACGTCCGGGTCCTCGCGCAGCGTCGCCCGCAGCGCGCTGGGGAACGACGTGGTGTGGGTGCCCACCTCGCGCTGGGTGATGACCGAGCGCAGGTGCGTGTGCTCG
>ENA-OWNT01002894-OWNT01002894.1-seawater-metagenome-genome-assembly--contig:-NODE-2894-length-17008-cov-5.206072_pt1 | contig 17008 bp, 17 predicted proteins | sample MGYA00238136_ERZ651165 | MGnify/ENA primary metagenome ERZ651165 (study PRJEB26861, sample SAMN08777766) | seawater metagenome | isolation source: coastal seawater | place: USA: Florida | collected...
CGCCGTTCGCCGTTCGCCGTTCGCCGTTCGCCGTTCGCCGTTCGCCGTTCGCCGTTCGCCGTTCAATGAATGGACGTCGCCACAACGAAGCAATGCTGCCGCAACGAAGCAACGCCGCCACAACGAAACAACGTCGCCACAACGCTGCAATGACGCAACGACATAGCGTCGCGAAGCAAAGAGGCAAATATGCAAAACATTGAAGAGATCGATGCACAGTAAAAGACGCCGCCAGAGCTGTGATGCCGACATTGATGAAATAATACCTCACCCAAGCAGTCAACGTCAGTAGGACACTTCGTGGAAAATGCATAATTGTATTCTGATGCCCAAGGAAGGAATGCACCGTGTGGAGTGATCAAAGAAGGCTGGTTCAAAATTTAAGGGAACTTTCGTTGTTTTCTTTTTGCCTATTCGGGTCATCGCAGCATACTCACAACCCACTGCAATCGGGTGGGCAGATACGTTGCGACTTCACTCTCCGTATTTGGAGACATTCTGGACGATTGTTCAGTCGGCGCTGACTAAAAATGCCCCTCGAGCAGCACATACACCACGTGCGGGCGTGTGTACGTATCAGACCTTTGAACGAGACTGAAATTCAACGGGGGGACGCTAACAGTGTCAATCCGCGTGGCAATGACCAACGTGGTATTCAAGTGACGCGCAAGAATGGCGACAATGTCGGCGGAAATTACAGATTCCACCGTGTATTTGGACCAAACCAAACCAACCAAGAAGTGTACGATGACGCTATTAAAAATGTCGTTCAGGTAAGGACAGGCGATGGATCAGCTAGACGCGTGTGTTGGACATTTGAGTCTCATCACACTTTGCTTTCATTTTTCTGTGTGCAGGATTTTTTGTGCGGTGTCAACGCAACCGTCATTGCATACGGCCAGACGAACTCGGGTAAAACGCACACAATGGCAGGCAACCAGGATGACTGTGGTATTGCGCAATGCGCCACAAGAGATCTGTTTGAACACATTTCTCAGCACCCTGAACGCGAGTTTTTAGTTCGGGTTTCAATGTGCGAAGTTGACAGCAACTGCGTGCGGGACTTACTGTGCAAGTCATCCGCGCAACGAAACGCGTCCTTAGACGTATATTCGGACCCGGAGGGAAGGGGAGAAGTCGTGAAAAATTTGACGGAGTCCATTGTCACTTCACCATCACAGGTGCGATACTTGCCCACGTTGCAGATGGGTCATTCAGGGATTGGCTGTGGTTGAATCCCCTCATGTGTGCTTGTGGTTTGTACAGATTCTAAGCAAGCTGGCGATGGGAAACAAGTATCGAGCCTCTGGCTTGTCGGACACTCAGGCCACTTCTAGTCGCAGTCACACTCTCTTTACGATCACACTCGAGAACCACCTCATTTCTGCACCAGATCAACGGGGGAGACGCATTTTCCGCAAGAATGCATCGAAGAATTCGGACACGGTTTGTGTGCTGCGTCATCAATGGCTTGCAATTTCTCACAAGCAACAATTGTACTGATGATCCATACTTGTAAACAATCTTGGTGTACGCTAGGTGCTTTACTCGAAGCTAACTCTGGTTGACTTGGCTGGATCCGGGTGTGCGAAGCCAGGGCCTGACAAGAAGTGGCATCGCTCTGGCCAAAAAGAATCGGGACAGAGAAATCTTGCCCATCTTCGCAGTTGTTTGCAAAGCCTGGCGAATAAACGGCCAGGAAAAATAAGTCACCTCCTCGAAAAGCAATTTCACCAAACAAATTTGACGTAAGTGCATGCGTTTGTTCGTCACAAACGCGCATCGATCTCGTGCCATTGTGCTGGAGACTCAACGTGCTTTACGTTTTGCGCGGCAGACGACTTTTGAAGCCAACCTTCGCGGGAAACGCGCGAGTCGTGATGGTTTGCACGGTATCGCCGAGTTCACGAAATGTAGAGCATTCCATTGCAACCATGGCTTTTGCTCACACCTGCAGTCAAGTGCAAACTAAATCGAAGGTTCGTACACTGCACCCTACGCGCAGCTCCCGCACATGCCCCGACGAGATGATCTTGTCGTGTGCCATTGTAGAGAAACCACTTTCCATTGGCGAAGTCAACATTGGGTCAACACAAAAAGGCGATCAGAGATTTTGAGAAGAGGTTGCGACTGTCTCTTGGAACTCCAAGGGATAGTGAACTTCCAAGAAACATTCACGGTGCCTTGAGAGAGGTTGGTAGTGGCGGCAACAATCTTCAACGGCTTTCAAATGCGTGCTGTGACTCAATTGGCGGGGTGACTCTTGGTACAGGACTGGATGCATAATGTGCACGACAAAATGCAACGCTACGAGGGATACATTCTCACAGCGGATAAAGTTGCCAGTCGGTGAGTACCGTTTCATTTCGCTTGCTCGGAAGTATGTGTTGTCTGGCTGACAGTAAGATCCATCACAAACAGGATGAAGTCGAAGAGCTTTCACGAGGTCATCCTTTTTCACTCACCTTCAAGAGGATCGCCCGAGCCCCGCGACGATGAGACATCGTCCTCGTATTCTGACAGTCGATGCGCGACACCTACGGAGGGTGGCAGCTTCGGCACGCCAACGTCGTCCCCAACGGCAATGGTGAGATCACCGTCATTTCGAGCTGATGATCAAGCAAACTTTTACGACGAGGGAGGCATCAAATGGTTCAATGTGCCGCATCAGCCGCGCAGCCATAGTAGTTCTCCGGGAAGACGGCGCCCGAGACGCAGTTCAGGGGGCGCGCGGAGCATGAGCCCAGTGATGCGTCTGAAGATCGAGACCGGCTCGGAACACGCCAGGCGTCCAGATCATCGCGAGCATCGAGGGCGTAGACCGAGGTCATCTAGTGGTCACGAAGTAGTGGTGTCGCCGGGTGGAGGTCATCGTGCGCGTCAAGCACAGGTGAGTCATCGACCATCGCACTGGAGTGCATCTGACGACTGTACGAACTTGGGCTAACTTTTGACGCTGATTGCATGTTTGGTGCAGGTCGATGCGCGAGAACGGGCGTTGAATGTGCTGAGAGAGGGATTGAACGGCGGGCACGAAGATAATAGGGAGGCCGCGTGCGAAGACGATGCAAAAATCGCTTTGAAAGGAGTGCAAAAGCTTTTTGACCAAATGAGAGCGGCCGAGGTTGAGCTTGCACGACTGAAGCGCAACAAGTACCGGAAAGGAAACAAGAATGTTGTTGGGCCGCGGATCGAACTACTAGAAGATGCAGCTGCAAAAGCCAAGCACCAGGTATGCCTGGCTGTACTTGTCATCGATACTGGAATAGTTTGGTGACTTGTGTGGACTGGGCAGGTTCAAGCGCTGCAAGCAAAGCTGGGGTTGTTGGCAGCACAGGTGGGAGATTGGGAAGGAAATGCTATGTATAACGACGGAGCAAGGAAAAATCTTTCAAAGTTGAGCGGCGACGAACTACAAACGTTAGAGCACAAACAACTTGCGCAGCTCTACCAAACTCAAGTGGCAAAGGTACGGTTCACTCAACAGCTGCGTTTGCCCAGGAGCAGTTGCCTGACGCAGTTGCTCGGCAATGATGCACATATTGCAGGCCGAACGGAGAGTTGAGGCTAAGTTCCGAGAAGAATTACGAGTGCGTGACGCCAAAATTAAAGAGTTCAAGTATGCTCTGGAGAACCGTGGGTACCAAATTAAACGCGAAGACGATCGCAAAGTAACCGAGGAGGTGTGGGTCCATGCGATAAACCGCAAAAGCATATTGTTTGTGACCTTATGAATGGGTGGTTTCGTGCCAGATTCGGAAGTTGCGCGAGCGAGTACACAACCTCGAGGCCGAGGTCACACGCAAGGACAAGCAGTTGGAAACGGAAAAAGCGGCAATGATTGATTTGGAAATCAAGTTTGTCGAAACCCAGAACTGATTGCTGTAGTATTGGTCCACGAAGCGCTGCTTTGACGTCACATTTCTCCTTTTCACAGGTATCATCGCACAAGAGGAAAACTGAAAGATACTGAGAAGGTTGTTCTGCGCAGCTGTTGTTTCTTTGACACGCTGTAGACCAGACCGTTGATGATTGGTCGATTGTCGTTATTGCGTAGGCGTTGGAGGCCGCGAAACGTAACATTGGGAGTGCAATCGAACCACAAGATCCCCTCGCTCCAGTCAGCAACAGGAAGAAGACCCCACTTCGTAAGTTCTTCTGCGGCGATATCCTGTGGTCTGTGACACAAGTGTAGTCACCGGTTTCCGTGTACTGGAACAGGTGGTCGCAAGATATCAGACTACTCCCCGGCGTTTGTGTTGACGGAGAAGCTCGTCAAAAACGGCAGAAACCGTCCAAGTAACGTCATGCAATCCAGTACCACAGTTGAACCAGCTTCCGCTGTGCAGGACTTCAACGCAATCGATAATAACCGACGCAAGAAACCAATAGCCGACGAAAATGAACATTGGGGAGCTTCCGCGTTTGAAAACATGGAGTGGGAGTGAATCTATTTATAAAAATATTAGTAAGCAATATCACAGACAACAACACCGCCTGGAATTTGCATGTTTGGGTCTGCTACCGCTTTGCAAGGGATGATCGCAAATTATTTCGAGCGGCCGCAGGTTTGTGAGCAGGGCTGCTTTTGCGGCTTGATGATCGAGACAGCAGTCTACGTGGAGTTCCGGTTGGCGAATTTTGGTATTGGACCTATTCAGTTGACAGCCATTGTTTGAGGATCCTGGCGGCGGAGTACATGGTGAAGATTGTGGAAGGCCGACGCACATACCTTGATTCGCAAAGCACCAGCAACCCTGATTTCTCGTGGTAGCTCTTCCGCATGTTCATCGCTGTCGTCCGATGCCCATCCCGTGATAGGTTGTTGTGGAGACCTGGCTGTGTTCAGGACACTCCGATGCGGATGCAACTGCTGCTGCTGCTGCTGCTGCTGCTGTTGCTGCTGCTGAGGCTGCTGTGCTCGCACATCGAGCGACGGACCAGCGGCCGTTTGCTTTCTCTCTGCATTCTCAATTGTTTTGTGCAGCGCCGCAAGAATAGACTTTCTTTTCTGTTTGAGAAGTGCCAATTTTGCGGCGATCTCGGGACTTTCGAGCAGTGATGCCTCTGCCATGATGGCTTGCACGCTGCAAAGTGCGGCTCGAGGCACTGGCAATCACGTCATTATACTCTCCCAACGTGCCAATAAGCAATGCACAAGATCAAATTTGTTGCGGTCTACATCAATGAAAACATGTGAGAACTGGTGAATTGCTCAAACTCTGAACTTGTCACTGAGACATTTTCGGTTGTACCAATTCTTCGCTGCGACGGCGTCTCTGATCAGTCTGCCTACCCTGTTGCGCACATTCTGGCCTACACAAAGCTCGGAAGAGTGCGAGTTGGCGACATGCAAGAATAACTTCACAGTACAAATCAGCTTGTCATCATGAGCGCGAAGATTGGCGGATGGTGAGACTGCAAAGTCGCAATTCTGCAGGACGGGCTCGGAAATGCAAGCAGCGCGCCACACTGCTAACAACAGAACGAATGAAGCCTGCAAAGAACCAGCCCGCAACCCCGTAACGCTGCGACGCCGTATCAACGGCACCGCCACAACAACACCAACAGCACCGTCATTACAAGAACGGCTCCACCACGCCATCACCATCAATCAACGAACGACCAGAACACTGACAACGAACAAATAACAACGAACAAATAACACCGAACAACGAACAACAAACAAACGAACAACGAACAACGAACAACGAACAACGAACAAACAAACGGTCGGTCGGCGGTCGAACCGTCGAACAGTAATGGAAGCCAATGTACTTAAAGTGCATAATTGGCATAATCTCCCAAAACGACGGAGCACGGCAATACAAGTACTTGAGTGTGTGGGCGAGTGAGTGAGTGAGTGAGTGGGAAAGTGGGCGGTGCGTTAGTGCGTGGTGGCTGCGGAAGAAGCATGAAACGGCGGAACAGTTGCGTTGTTCGTTGTGTCGTTGTCGTCTTTCGTTCGTTGCGTCGTTGCATCGTTGCGTTCTTTCGTTGTTGGTCGTTCGTTGCGTCGTTCGTTGCGTCGTTCGTTGCGTCGTTGCACGTTGCGTTCTTTCGTTGTTGGTCGTTGTTGGTCGTTGTTGGTTGGTTCTTGGTTGGTTGTGGTCGTGCTGTTCGCTCGTAGTTGGCGCGACAAATCTATGCTGCTGATTGATTAGTTTCTTGTGTGGTTGAAGAAGGTTCTCGTTGTTGTTGAAGTCGTGCACGCAACTCCGTTGCGGTGTTGGTGTAGTGGTTGGCGCAGAACAACGCGTGTGCACGACAGCTGATCCCTCGAGGCAACCTCGCAACCGCTCAAACACACTACTGAGATACTGAAAATGACGCCTCAAGACATTTGAGGCTACAATAGAAAATATCTTTTGCGTTTGCATAACGTTTGTTGACAGCAAAGTGCGCTCGCAAAGCAGGTGTTCTTATGGTTTTCGATCGCGTGGGTGTACAGTTGCGTTAACAAATAGACTTTGCCAACATGAGTATGCGACCTAAGCCCGAGCATGACCCGGAGACTCTCAAGACCCATCGTAAGATTCAAGCGAGAGCAGAATTATTGTCCAACATTAGGTGCGAAACAAGTTTGTTCGCATTCCAAGTCGTGATTATTCTGAGCACCAACCAACTAACCTCACTGTCACGCCACAGGCATTTAGAAGAAAGTTTAAAGAACGAAAAGTTTAACACAAAACTGGCGAAGAGCAAACTGAAGCAACTGCGCAAGATTGCAATTCAGCAGGAAGACGACTTACTCAAGCAAGAAAAGGTCCAGAATCGACTGAAGCAGCGAACGCAGGACCCCGCCAACCCATATTATGGTCGGAGGCGGGGAGAGGGCATCCACACCGGAAAGGATGCCCGCGTGGAGTTGGACTACGTTGACAAAGTTAGATTTGAAGTCGATCCTCAATTCAAGAGAAGTACTAAGTTCACCCAGGAATGGTACGCTCGTCACACATCTGCTCCCATTACGCGAGACTTTAGGGCACCAAAAACTACATCCGATATCAGCAAAGTTGGGGTGGATGCGGGTACGTTGACAGTGTACTGGTCATTGTGTTCGATCACAGCGTCTGATGGTCTGTACGACCCGTGTCTGCACACTCCAGCTTTATCATATCAAATGGGCAATCGGTTGTCACCTCTTCGGGATCACAGAGCTGGCAAGGTGAGTGGTTCGCGGTGATGACGTTGCCTGCGGCTGTCCACACAATTGGGTTGCCTGCTCAACACGTCTGGACTTGTGCAATGATTGTACACGCAGGCGTGGATCGCATCTAATGGCTTAAACTCAAAAGACTACAACAATCGGGAGCGGTAAATTGCACAGCGCAAACCAACCTAACTACGAGCAACCCTAACCACAACAACTTTCTTCGAACAAATCCTTCGCTGTTAGAATAAATTACAGTAAGCTGACATTGCATCCCAAAACGGGCGCATTTCACAGCAGCGAAGCGCTTTGCATCGCAAGCTCGCGCTGCTGCTGATACAGAGCATTTTTATCTTCCAAGCTCTTCTTCTGGGCTTCTTTCTCTTCCTAGGCAACAAATGAACATGCGTCAAACTTAAGCAATGGGGCCTTGCCGAAGCTGTATACTGACCTCATCAATCCGCATCGTGATAAATTTGAGTGCTTGGTCCTACAATAGCGTTGCGGTGCGCCCATCGTAACGTCTCCACCAACAAGTTGCAAAACATCTCCCACAACTAACCTCCTCGTAAAGCCACGATCCTTTTAGAGCTTGCATGGGATTGTTGTCAACCTCAATTCCCTGACAAGATATGAGGAGCGGCAACAAGGACATGAAATAGGGTGAGACATTGCCAATGCCGTCGAGGGCCAAGAAACTCAGCTGGCAGTTTGATGCGACCATATTCGTCAGCCAACTCACCGATAAATGTTTGAGCTGCAATAGTTCATCAGGGAGGACTCGTAACATATTTCCGCAAAGGTCAAGGACTTTGCAACAAAAAAGCATTGAACTTGAACAAATGATAACCACGAACGATGGATGCCGGGCATGCAACAGAACCCACCCCAAAGTTTGGTGTGTTGATGCATGTTTCCGTGTAGCCGTGTCAGCCTGTTGTCCGAGAGCTTCAGAATCTCCAAGGCTTGGAGTTGTGAGAACTCTGGCGGAAGCATCTACGCACGCACACACACACGCACACACGCACACACACGCACACACATACCCCACACGCGACGTGTTGTCAATGTGGAACGCCGACAGGATCATATCATCAGTCAAGATCCCTACCGTAAGCCTGTTATCCCTCAAAGATAAAACTCTGAGCGCGTGCAAGTCCCCTATTTCCGGAGGCAGGGAATCAATGCGGTTGCGATCGCCGCCTGAATGAAAGCAGACCCAACGAAACCACGACGTTCTCATTGATACGAAAATCCACAGCCGAATCAGAAGAGGCATATCCGCACCTAGGAGTCGCAGTTTGCGCAGACTATTGATTTCTTTTGGAATTACTCGGATTTGATTGCCGTGAAAGATGAGCTCTTCGAGTTCAAACAGAGAAAACATTTCCATTGCTAATTCCTGCAGTCACGGAGCGCCGTTCAACGTCCAACGGACCAACAACAAAACGAAAAGAAATGTGCAAATCGTACACCAATACGGTTGTTCCCGATCCATAGTCTGCGCAACTTCGTCAGTTTGCTAATGCTGGGAGGGAGCGACTCAAGCTTGTTACCGTGCAGCTGTGGGAGAAAATGCGGCAGGAATAGCGTCACAATGGGGTCCAAAGCCAGAAATCGACACAAGTAAAGCTCACATTTAACAGCTCAAGGGTGGGACCACATGCTCCAATACATTCGGGGAGTTCTTCAATTTTGCCTGTACACAACAAAATAATGTTCAATGTTGAATCATGTTTGGTGCGGACAAGGTAATTGCACGTCATACCGTTCACCAATGACAGCGACACAAGTTTTGGCCATGACCGAAACGACACCGGAATTCTCGTCGTATTGGATCGGTTGATGTCCAGCACAGAAATATGCTGCAACGTCGTTGGAAGCAAAAATGCATCACTAATCAGGTGGAGCAGCAATGCACCACAGCTCACGAGAGGGACATCTACTGACCCTCAGCCCTTCAATCGCTTTAAAGATGCCGTTGTCGATCATCTCCCCCAAACGCACGGGGCCTGCACGCCAAACAACGCACAATATCGAATGTTGGAGTGAAGAAATATGTTTGCAAGACCGGACTCGAGTACAAACCGACAAGCGACTTGACGTCCTTGGTCCCATCAATAACAACATGTGTTGGGCTCCTTTGAAATGAAATGACAGCGAGCACACTTGTGAGAGTGGTTAACATGTTGTGAGATTCAGGGCCTGTGGACGCACCTGCCACTCAAGCGAGCAACAATTCCATCCTTTGGGGCAAAACGACCGAGTCGATCAAGTTTGTCCGGATTCTTCAGTCCGTGCTTCCACAATACTTCTCCGGTAAGCTTCATGCCCCGTGTGGGGTGTTGTGAGCTATTTCTGTATCGAGCAAGGTCCGCTGCGCCGATTGCCTGCACGAGCGACCACATTGTTGTTTTGACGTCGCCCTGATCTGCGCTGGGCAATGAAGGAAAACCACACTCACTGATCTAACGGCCTTGCCATATACGCCGGTGGGACCACCAAACTTGTCCACAAGCGGGGAGTCTGTTTCTGCTGCCTTGTACGCACTAAAATCGTCACCCTGCCGGATGGAGCGCATTGCCTTGCCAACGACTCCGGATTCACCACCAAAGTTTTGGACCAGAGGCGATTCAGTCACTGCGGCCTTGTACGTGGCAAAATCGCCAGCTTGCTGGATGGATTGCATCGCCTGGCCAACGACTCCGGCCTCACCGCCAAACTTTTGCGCCAGCGGTGATTCTGTTTCGCTTATCCGATAACGGGCGAGTGTTTCTGCGTCGGCAGCCTAGCGACAACAAAATTTGCACTCCATAAACAAAGGTTCATCAAGCGAATGCATGTTGACGAATGCAGGTTCGCACCGCGTGAAAAGCTCTCGCGACAACGCCGCCCGGTCCAAATTTCGTCGCAAGTGGCGACGCATTTTGTGCCCCCACGTCGATGTCGTCTGGGGAGTCCCCGCTTGGCAATTTTTGGACGGCATCAGCGTCTGTGTTTTCCGCGTCTGTTGGTTTCCACGTACTGGTGTTGAACTGCTCAAAATCTAGTTCGATCGACGGCGCGTCTTGCCCCCACCTTCACAACGCATATCTCAGTAAGTAAATCAGCGCCGCGTCGGAATTCTGTCGCAGGTGCTAAAATTTGCGCGCGCGCAAAACATGGGAAACTTACTCAAGCTGATGTTCCTTGTAAAACGCACGGACTCGATCTTCTTCCTCTTGAAGTTTGTTGCCTGCCAGCTTCTTCGCCTGAACGCGGTCGAACTGCTGGCGGCGGCTGCGCCGTGCTGGCGACGACGCTGCGCTCATCTTGCGGTGTTGGACTCCAAACGATATTGAGCGTCAACGAAAACACATCGTGTATATTTGTGCCCGGCAGCTTCCACGGCCAATTTTGAATGCAGAATAATATTGCTCGTGCTGTGCTGCGACAGCAGTCGTTGATGACAAAATACACCGCAGCAACCCACGAGGACGAGTGTAACCTGTGTGTGCACAATAGAACAGTGCAGACGTATCAAGTGCTGCGATTCCATGACAGCTTCCAACGACAGATGCCCTCTCAACGACGCCAGTCACCAACGCAACCCGCACCGATTCAACCCGCAAGTAAGTGCATACACCTCAACGGCCTGCTGAGACCAACACATTTAAGTACCACAATGCCATCCGCGAAGGCCACCGGCTCCCCGCCCTCGCCACCAAGCAAGTAAGCACGCAACCAAACCACAACCCAGCAGAAACCACAAACAAGACAACGTCCACACCGCCGAAATCCTATCCTAGCTGTCACCGACGAACAACAATGAACGCACGAAGAAACAAACGAAGCAACAAACGAAGCAACGAACGAAACGAAGAAACGAACGAAACGAAGAAACGAACGAAACGAACGAACCGACGAACGAACGAAACGTCCGAACGAACATCCATCCATTCATCCAACCGCCGCCGCCCCGAAACGCACAGTGCCAATATACAATAAACTTGCGTTGAGTGACTACCCAAAGAATGCACAAATGGGCATTATTGTGTGCAGTGGTGTATGTCGTGGGCGGCCAGTCGGTCAGTCTGAAGCACTGAGAGTGGGAGAGTGGGAGTGGGAGTGGGAGTGGGAGTGGGAGTGAAAGACACTCACCCACTCACTCACTGTCAGTCAGTCAGTCAGTCAGTCATCCTCTCACACTGTCAGTGAGTGAGTGGGTGAGTGGGTGAGTGAGTGAGTGAGTGAGTGACTCCGTCTGTCGTCGTCGTCCCGCAGTTCGTTCATCCACTGTCAGTCACTGTCGGTCAGTCAGTCAGTCACTGTCAGTCGTTGGTCGGTCGTCGGTCGGTCGTTCGTTCGTTCGGTCAGTCGCTGGTCGTCGTCTTGGTCGTCGTCGTTGGTCGTTCGGTTGATCGGTCGCTGGTTGTCGTCGTTGGTCGTCGTTGTTGGTCGTCGTCGTTGGTCGTTCGGTTGATCGGTCGCTGGTCGTTGGTCGTTGGTCCTTGGTCGTTGGTCGTTGGTCGTTGGTCGTTGGTCGTTGGTCGTTGGTCGTTCCTTTGTCGTTCCTCGTTCCTCGTTCCTCGTCTGCGTTGTCGTTGAATGATACCCACCTTCTCGGAACAAGCCGCGGTCGTTCGTCGACAATGTGGTATGCTCACCAAGTGTGCCGCTTCACTCGCGACAATTGGAACGTTTTCTGTTCTAGGTGAGGACTGCGTTCCGTTGTTGGTTGATTGGCGTGTGACATGTTCAGAAGGGGGTTGGTGCGCGCACCTGCGCTGTTCGTGAAGTCACTCACTTACGCTGAGAGTTGATTGTGCACGCATTCCCGCGCTATATTTTGTTGTTGAGTGCGTGTTCAGACACAGTATTTTTTTGATTGACTGCTTTACTGGCGTTCCAAAAACGGCTCCACAAGGAATCACCTTGGTCTTCCAACCAGGATGGCGCCGTCCTCATCGTCCGGCGACGAGTCCGATGAGGAACCGAGGCAGCAAGTGGCGCAGAAGCCGTGTGTGCAGCGCTTGCGCGAAATACCAATCAAACGCCTTCTGACATATCTGCGGATCACAAACATGATCAACGCCTTGTTGGTGCTTCTCGTGTTCCCGCTGGGATTCATCACGGAGGCCCTCACATTGCAGATCTCAACTGCATTCTTCACGGGGTACTCAATAATCTTTGCGCTCATTATCATGATATTCGAATGCAATTGCGGGTCTTGGCAGGTCACCATCCGCACAAATTTCGGATTCTTGTACTCGTTCATTGGAAGGACAGCGTTCCTGCTTTTTGTCGCTTCGATTTGCCTGTGCGCACAGACCGTCAGTGGCTATTTCATGTTCGCGTTAACTTTCATCAATGCGGCGGTGAACTGCTTGATCCTTGCTGTGCACCCGGCGTTCAAAAAAGGCGGACAGCTGTCTCCATTCGATGACCCCACAAAAGTCGGGGATAGTTTGAAGGACGTCGGAGTCGAGCTTGCCCAAAGAAATCCGGACTTGGTGGCAAAAGCCGTCAAAGCCGCGGCACCATCACCAGAAGCTGCGTTCAATATCATTGCGAAGCAAGTTGTTGAGCATGGTGTGAGCACTGTGCCAAGCAATGTTTAGCTATGCAGCAGGGGTGTGTGTGCCCAATCGTATTTGATGTTCCGAGCGTTCCGTGTTATGTTGTGCGTGCTTCAAAGCAGCACTCAACGTGGGTATAATATAAAATTATGGGTAGACATTTGGGTCAGTTCGTTAGCTCACCAATTTCATGGAATCATGCAAGCAACGACAGTTTCGTGCGACTATAAAGAGTGGCAAAAACTAAAGAGCGCAAGCGTATGGCGCTTCATGTTTTTCAAAGTGTATCTGTGGCGTTGGGAGACGTGTAGAACGACAGTTTCGGAACAGAATGACGGGTTCAAAACGGAAGTAACAATAACTTCGAGTCGTTTCGAGTACCCTCCATTGCATGTTCGTATAATGCAGTATACCAATGTCGTGCTCAGGTACGTCGTGGCAATCGCCCGTGTCGCGGGCCATCGTATGGCTGCGTGTCGTAGGGGTATTGGCCGTTGTCGTACGGCCGACCGTCGTCATACGGCCGACCGTCGTCGTATGCCCGACCGTTGCCGTACGGCCGACCGTCGTCGTACGGCGGACCGTTGTCGTACGGTCGACCGTCGTCGTACGACCGACCGTCGTCGTAGGGCCGTCCGTCGTCGTAGGGCCGGTATCGACCCCCATCAACATACGCCGCATCTTCTGGTTGGTCGTAGTATCGACGGTGATTCGAAGCCGGCCGTGGTGGAAACCGAGGCTGTGGACCCACTGGGCGCCTTACAGGTGCGGGCATTGCCTGCAGCAGGCGGAACCGCACCTGGGGTTTTCCTGGCGTTGGGTGGTAGTGTTCTACGCCTTCGATGCGGCGCAGTACATCCCCTAACTTCGCACCATCTGGCACCGTAAATTCTCGCTGAAATGTCTTCTGATAATGCGACTTGAATTTTTCACCAGCAATGCCATCCTCGCCGGCATGTTGAAGCAGGATACGCACATTTTCGCTTTGCAGCTCCGCAAACTGCTTTACTACATTTGGCTGCACCCTTTGGGGGTGTTGGACAATCTGCCGCAATTCTTCGGGCCCGTGCGCGAACTGGCACGCTGCCCCATATGCACACCCACGGGCAGTGCCGAAGTGCGTGCAGATGCGCGTCTTGTACACCACCATGTTTGGTCGTTTCTGCCATTTTGTGCCGACAGCGCCTCCGCCCTGCCTTGGGACCGTTCCCGCGTCGCGACCTGCGGGATACGCTGGCGACGTGTGTATGTGCTGGCTTGCACCGTGGTTAACACGGCTTGCATCATGATTGACGCCGCTTGAACTGTGGCTAGCACCGCTTGCATTGTGGTTGACGCCGCTTGGACTATGGTCAACACGGCCTGCATCGCGGTTGACGCCGCTGGCATCGTGGTGAACACCGCTTGCCTCGCGGTGGACATGGTTTGTCTGTGTTTGTTCGGCTCTTTGTTGAGGGGACTGTGACTCGTCTGCCTCACGAACACCATGCGGCGAAAAAGTGGCCTGTGATGCTGCACCGTCTACATTGCCATTGCCACCCACTCCGTTCGGTGGCGTGTGCAAAGTGACGCTCTCGCCAAAGTCCTGGCGAGAACTTGCCGGCGAGGGAGTGGCTGAATGAGAAGCAGCACGGGTCTCTTCGCTGGTGGCGCGGGCCTCTCCGAATGTTTCCGGGGCATTTGACGAATCGCCCAGGCTGAATGCTTCTTCTGCGGCGATTTCGCGAAGAGACTGCACCAAGGACGCTTCGACGCTCGGCGCGTCGTCCGCGATACTGCGGTATTTCATAGTTGACTTCAGCTCGTTGTTAGCTTCTCTAAGCCTTTCTTTTTCGTCAAACGCGAGGAAGGCTGCTCGCACGTCGTCGAGCATTGTCCTTGACACTGGCTCTCTGTTCTTCGACCTCTGCAAAAAGTCCACGATCTTCATCAGCATCGCGATCAGAGATGACACGAAGGAACGGTGTCCTTGGACTTTCAAGGAGGTGCTGTCTTCGAGAGCGGCCTCGCCGTGTTGCTGCGGCGATTCACGATCAATCCCCTGTCCAATCACGAACAGAGAATTCTTGAACACTCGCGTACAGATGACGTCCCACAAGTGCCTTGCAGCTTTATCGTAGGAGAAGTCGGCGAGATTCAAGCATACGGAGCTCTGCTGATTGTGACACTTCTTGGTCAACTGCAGGTACGTGTTGACGAACAGGCTTTGGCGGGCTAATCGATTGATGTTCTCAGTTTTAGGGTCATGGAAGGACCCAACGTGTCGAATGCGCTCGTAGACTCTTGCGAGTGCGACTTGGTCGCGACGAAGAGCCGAGTACAGTCGGCTAAAATACACAGCTTTTGCGACTGAGATGGGCTTGTGTGTACCCTCGAAGTCAGTAATTGTGAACGGCTGGGCGACGATGCTTGCGACTTCCTCCGGAGCATGGTCGACCAAAAGCCGCTCGAGATCGATTCTGGCGGTACTGGACGACATGTCGCAAAAAGCGAGAGCTGACGGATCGCGTCCAAAGGCAGGTATCCCACCTAGAAAATGAATCGAAGATGGAGTCGGGGATGTCAGTCAGCTTATTAATTACTGTGGTGTGATGCGAAGATTCTCACTGCCGCTGCCCGCAATTGTGCAATACGTTGGATCTCAGAGCGTGTGCCCGATTGTCGTAGTCGACGCGCACTTAGGCCTTTATTGCATGACTGCATTGTTGAGGTGCCTTGGTTTCTACGTTGGACAGCAAAGCCTACAATCTGCGCTTTGAGTCAGCGAGTGAGCGATGTCAACGAGCACGGGATTGCTTGCACAATGTCTTCAGTCCTCCCCTTAGAGGTCCGTCTTCAGTCCACTGTGCACGAGCAAAGGTCGGCGACCGACGACTCGTGGGCACAACGACTGGGGACATTGACTGACGACTGCCGACCAAAGTCGACGACGAACGGAGCGAGCGAGCGAGCGAAGTTCAACGACGAACGATGTTCGACGACGACAACCACAACGAACGAAGTTCAACGACGACAACCACAACGAACGACGTTCAACGACGACGACCACAACGACCGAAGTTCAACGACGACGACGACGACGACAACAACGACGACAACAACAAACGAACTTTGACGACGACGGCAACAACGAAAACGACGACGACGACAACGACGACGAACGACGACGAACTTCGCCCTCACTCAGTCACTCACTCACTGTCTGACTGTCTCACCCAGTCACTCAGCATCCTCCGCCTTGGTGCATACATTCCCACTCTCACTCTCCGGTAATTCCATCCGTTCACTCAATCTTCCTCGCCTTCACACGCTTTACTAGCTCTTCATATAGGTAGTGACTCAATCAGTTGAGATACCCCGCACTCAGCGGCTTTGGCATGCGTTCACATGAACGAGGTCACTTCAACATCGTGCGCGGAAGGGGCGCCGATGTCGATGAGTGGCGCCCCTTCGCGGCGGCCAACTTCGTTCGTTCGTTCGTCAACTGATTAATGGGCGCTACGAGTGAGTGAGTGAGCTCGACTGATTAATTGGAGTTGTGAGTGAGTGAATGGAGTCGACTGATTAATGGGAGTTAACAGTGAGTGAGTGGCATCGACTGATTAATGAGCGTTATGAGTGATTGAGTGAAGTCGACTGATTAATGGGAGTTATGAGCCAATGAGTGGAGTCGACTGATTAATGGGAGTTATCAGTGAGTGAGCGGAGTCGACTGATTAATGTGAACTATCAGTGAGTGAGTGGACTCGACTGATTAATGTGAACTATCTGTGAATGAGTGAAGTCAACTGATTAATGGGAGTTATAAGTGAATGAGTGGATTCGACTGATCAATGAGCGTTATGAGTGAGTGAGTGAAGTCGATTGATTAATGTGATCTATGAGTGAGTGAGTGAGTCTGACTGATTTGTGGGAGTTATGGGTGAACGAGTCAATTCGGTTGATTTGTAGGACGTGGGGGTGTGTGAGTGAACTGAACTGATTTACAGGCATTATGAGTGAGTGAGTGAGTGAGAAGTTGATCGACTGCCGACGAATGCACACGAATGATTTGTGGGACGTGTGAGTGAGTGAGTGGAGTTAACTGATTTATGGGAGTTATGAGTGGAGAAGTGAAGTGAAGTGAAGTGAAGTCATTCCATGCATACATTCATCGATGATGACAACGTCAATCAATCTATCAATGCTATCGATGCATGTATGCTAGCCTAACCTTTGTTACTGTTCATGTTCCTTTCTCTTCCAGCAACCGACAAGATCTCTCTCACCAAGCGCTGATTTAGCCCCGTTTTTCAGA
>ENA-OWNT01002895-OWNT01002895.1-seawater-metagenome-genome-assembly--contig:-NODE-2895-length-17008-cov-4.923218_pt1 | contig 17008 bp, 23 predicted proteins | sample MGYA00238136_ERZ651165 | MGnify/ENA primary metagenome ERZ651165 (study PRJEB26861, sample SAMN08777766) | seawater metagenome | isolation source: coastal seawater | place: USA: Florida | collected...
AACGAACGAACGAACGAACGAACGAACGAACGAACGAACGAACGAACGAACGAACGAACGAACGAACGATCGAACGACGTCGTCAACGTCGCAACGTCGCAACGTCTCTCTCAACGTCGCCCACCATCGCTCACTCACCGTTCACTCACGGTCCCAAAGATAGTCCCTGGAATAACATCGCATTACCACCGGCTTTCTATTTCAGTACCCCAATTGTCCACTTTACAATAGCACTGTTACATACTGTACATTGGGTTTCACTCAAATCGTCAACCGTTGCGCAGTTTTTGTCAGTTGCCCACTCACTCACTCTCTCACTCACCCACCCACCCCTTGCACGCACTCACTCACTCACTCACTTCCTCAGTCAGTGGAAATGAATCTTCGAGCCCAGCCAGATTCCCTGTGGGCTCTGTATAACCCACCGGGCGCTACGCCACCCATTGCAGTTTCAAACCTTTGTGGGTGCCATGGAGCCCATTAACATTGTGGGCGACTTTCGTGGGTGTTACGGAGCCCATTAGCATTGTGTGCGGCGATCTTGCAGTATGGGCTCCTCACCGCCCACTACAGTATCGCACTGACGTGGGTTCCTCAGCACTCATGCCCAATGTGGGACACTGTGGGAGCTGCAGAGGTATGGGCGCTACATAGCCCATTACGATACGCAACGACTGACGTTTAAACCCCGTCGTTGATGTCGCAATCCCAACTGCGCTGGTCGAGCTGAGTGACTGCTTGACTGAGTGAGAGTGGGTGAGTGAGTGGGTGGGACGCTGCGCTGCGGCCTTCGGCGGCTGTGGCCAGCCAGCCAGCCAGCCTGCCTGCTGCCGGCTGTTGGTTGTTGGTTGTTGGTTGTTTGCTTTGGCCACACGCCACACTCCACAATGCCTTCGACGCTGCGACAGTGTCGCAACCAGCGCAAGGAACGTCGATGCAACCTATCATCGTCCCCGGATGAACGACCAAGATGGCGTGCTGTGGGGCGTTTGGACGCGCACGGCGACAGTGGGGGATCCTGGCGAAGCTGAGACCTGCTGTGGCTCACGCATTCAGGTGTTGATTGTTGGCCGAAGGGAGGACGGTGCAGTGTTGATGAAACCGGTCGGCGAGAGTGCGGGGTGAGTTGTGACCAGCAAGTCGGCGTGCGGCACAAAACAACCGCGGGGTGGACGGATTGGTCGCCTATTTCATGGCGCACCGCAAAATGAGATACGGTTTTTCTCTTGCACAACTCTGGCTCCTTGTTTGCAGTTGAAGTTCACGCCGCAAACCTGCAGAACTTACTGCAGTCTACCGCGCTCAGTTTCCACGCCCGTCCGCGGCCTCAGCCGTGGCTGCGCGCCGGTGTGTTGTTGTGATTATCAGAAGCACAGCATAACAATGGAGTGTGTTGCGTGCGATTACGCCTGCCGCGATGGCGCCGACCAGGTCCATCACTACAAGTCGGACTGGCACAGATACAATTTGCGTCGTCGCGTCCGTGAGATGCCGTCAATCACGTTCGAAGCATTTGAGCGCCGGCTCGTTGCCGCGCAGCAGCTGCTCGCCGACAAACAAGCTGAGAATATGCCCGATAGCCAGAACTACACATGTGTTGTGTGTAGAAAGTCTTTTGGATCAAAAAATGCCTGTGACCAGCACCTCAACTCGAAGAAGCACAAGCAAGCCATCAAGAAGCGCAAAGGAGACGGGCCGGTCATTAAGACTTTCGCGAAGCCCGTGGAGGCAGAGCAGGATCCGAATGAGGCCGCCCCAGGTCTTCCACAGCCTCACGAAGATGTTACGAGTGGCGGCGCTGGTAAGGATGAGCCCGTGCTGGACGATGACGAAGAACTCAGCGGTGAAGAAGAATTCGATGAGATTGACGAGTTGGCACTCAAAGGTCGCAAGCCGATCCCGATCAATTCATGCTTGTTTTGCAACCACGACAGTGTGGACGTGGAACAAAATCTGGAGCACATGCGCGCAGAGCACAGCTTTGCCCTGCCTGAACAGAAGTACATTAGCGACCTGGAAGGTTATTTGACATATTTGGGGGAAAAGGTCGGTCTCGGCCACTTGTGCTTGTATTGTGCCGGCGACAAGCATGGCTTCAAGTCTCTGCAAGCGACGCAGTCACACATGAGGGATAAGAAGCACTGCCGGATCTGCTACAACGACGATTTCGACAGGGTGAGTTTTCTCGATGTTTTGTGTTCTGCAGTGGTTACGGCTCGATTGTGACGTGTGATGTTGTTGTTGCTCCTCTCCTGATCCTGCTCCTGACCGCTCCCGTTGCTGCTTCCTCGTTCGTTGCGCAGGTGGAGTTTGAAGACTTTTACGACTACAGTGCTGTCTACGAAGATGGCGTCCGTATCCCATTGGGCGAGCGCCTTGCTGTCGACCACACCGGAGAAGCTGTTCTCTTTGACGGCACGCGCATCGGCCACCGACTGTTCAAAGCTGTTTACAAGCAGCGTTTCATCTCGGACGATCAACGTGAGGCCGTGCAACTCAACAGGAAAGCCATTGCCGACCGATTTTGGTCCAAGGCTCTTGGTGTGCCTCACCAAAGCGCCCCGAAGGGATTCCACAACACAGCCAAATCTATTATTATGTACAAACAGAGCAAAATGTTGGCCGTTCAGGTTGGTTTCGTGCGCGCATGTGATGTCGCGAGGCGTCGCAACTGATCGTGTGTATGTGTTGATTCTGCCAGGCACATGCCCAGTTTGTGCGGCAGCAGAAGAACCATCAAAAAAGCATTGACCGTTTCGCAAACAAGCTCACAGGCCAGGTTCGCGGAGGAAACTTCGCCAGTTACACGTATGCTCGCTAAATGTAATCATTTGCAGTCAACGACGGGATCTAGAACATGTGTGCGCAACGGGTTGCTCGTGCGAGACACACTCGTGCACACAGACCACACTACACACCCGCGTTTCGATTCTGCTTGCCTCCGCATTGCCGCCACGAATGCACGCATTTCAGCCCGCGTACAACATCAAGCAAAACACATACTGTAGCTGCATTCTGCATTTCCTACACCAATGTAACACGGCTCCGGTGTCGATCTGTAAAGCAAGCACGTGACGCACCCAACACATTTCAAGAAGCTGCCTTGTTACGGATTAAAGCTCAGAGACTTTCCGTGCGATTTGGGCAGCGAATACTAAGTTTTCAGTTTGAGCAACAAACGGCGGCGCGTCCATTTCCATGTCGCATGCTAGCTAGGCGACTTTCGTGGACCCCCGGCAACAGCACTTCTCACCGGCGCGGCTGCCCCACTATCAATAAATGAGTTCAATGCTGCAATAGCGTCTACTCGTTGTCGCCGTCCTCGGCAATCTTTGCGTTAAGTTCTTGGAATGCCGTCTTCACCTGGTTAAGCTCCTCCAACAGGCGCTGGTTTTCGGCTTTAATGGCAGCGACGTCATCCTGTTGGGGGGCGCCGATGAACTTCTTCACGTACTCAACTGCATTTGCCGGTCGCTCCGGCTCCTCGTAGAGGCCGACGAGAACTGCAAAAACACAACGGCGAAAGCAAAACCGCACAACGCAAACAAAAGCCCATGAGTGATTCGACGTTTGCAAATCAGAGTCTCACAGCGACCCGTCACAAGCAAATAGCAGCGGTGTGAGCAAATGGGTGCGACTCGGTAACACCAAACATACCACGAGTGAGGGCATCAATCACACCCGACTTTTCCAAGTACTTCCTGAACTCTTCCTTTTTGGAGTCTGGGGTCTGCAGATTATCACAGCCAAGGAAAACATAAGAAGTCCGCCGGGGCACGCAGTTGGTGGCCGGTGGCTACAGCAACGCGAAAATGTGAAGTCGTTAAAGAGACACTGACCTGGTAATTCGACATGGTGAGCAGAACAATGTGGGGAAACGAAAGTTGCGGAAGAAAGTGCAAACAAAGAATTCGATCTCCAACAATGCTCGATTTTCGGTTCGAACGAAAAAAAAGAGACTCAAATCGCGCGCAGCATCCTGTGTCTCTGCCTTGTCACGTTTGTTCAAAGCTTGAGCGGGTCAACGCACAACTTCGAGTAGTAACAACAACACATTTGACGGAGCGTCGCAAAGTCGACCACCGACCTGTTCCGCGAGGCGTCAAGTACCTTCCCGCGCCGTGTTCGTCCACCCGGGAGTTGGTTTGCTGTCTTCACGACCACGTACTTCCACTCGATCCAACGCCGAATTTCGAGCGACGAAACAATAACAAACGACGACGACGACGACGACGACGACGACGACAACAACGACGACAACAAAACTCATTCGTTCGTTCGTTCAATCGTCGTTCGTCGTTCGTCGTTCGTCGTTCGTCGTTCGTTCGTTCGTTCGTTTGTTCGTTCGTTCGTTTGTTGTCGCCAAGAAGAAGAAGAACGCCACTGCACACTCACTCACTCACTCACTCACAGTCACTCTTTCACAGTCACTCTCTCACAGTCACTCACTCACTCACAGTCACTCACTCACTCACTCACTCACTTTGTGCGTCATCGATTTCGAAACGTCACAGTCACTCACTCACAGTCACTCACTCACTCGCAGTCACTCACAGCGCCCGAAACGGCGGTTTTGGCTGCCAGCCAGCCAGCCACACACTCACTCACTATCTATCGATCTATCCCTCACACTCACTCACTCACAGTCACTCACAGTCACTCACTCACTCACTGTCACTCGTTTGGTCGTTGGAATTCAGAATTCAGAAGAGAGAGAGCGGCATTCATTCACAGTCACTCACTCACTCACTCACTCACTCACAGTCACAGCGTCACACACAGTCAGTCACTCATTCACTCACTGACCGACAGTGAAGTCACAGTCACACACAGTGAGTGGCAACCCTCCCTCCCTCCCTCCCTCTGCCTTCCTTCCTTCCTTTCACTCTCACTCTGTGACTGACTGTGACTGTGAATGAGTGAGTGAGTGACCTTTCAACTTTCAACTTTCAAAGTTCACTCACAGCTCACTCACTCACTCACCTCACAGCTCACTCACAGCTCACTCACTCCCACCCACAGTCCACTGTGCGTTGACTGCGGCTGTGGGCGTGGGCTGTCAGGCTGTGAGAACAAAGGCGGAAATGTCGTTCCGTCACCGTTGACGGGTTTAATTAATTAATTAGCGCCCCTTCTCAATCAAAACAACTGCTGGATTTTTATTCAACGTTTTGTGGTACTTGGTACGTTACGTGGTACTGCAGTATGTCAAATACCTGAATTGCCTTAACTGTGCACTTTCGCGATTTTTGCACTTCGTTGGCTTCGTTGCTGCGTTGCTTCGTTGCTTCGTTTGCTTCGTTTGCTTCGTTTGCTTCGTTTGCTTCGTTGCTGCGTTTGCTTCGTTTGCTTCGTTTGCTTCGTTTGCTTCGTTTGCTTCGTTTGCTTCGTTTGCTTCGTTTGCTTCGTTGATTCCTGGCTTCCTTGCTTCCTTGCTTCCTTGTTGCTTCCTTGCTTCCTTGCTTCCTGCCATTGCTTCCTGCCATTGCTTCCTGCCATTGCTTCCTTGTTTCCTTGCTTCCTTGTGCTTTCCTTGTTGCTTCCTTGTGCCTTCCTTGCTTCCTCGTTGCTTCCTCGTTGCTTCCTTGTTGCTTCCTCGTTACATCCTTGCTTCTTTGCTTCCTTGTTGCTCCTTTGCTTCTTTGCTTCGCAGCACTTGTACCGGTTTCTATTTGATTGTTTTCGTGCTCGCTACTCTTATCGCGGGTCGGTTGCGGCCGTAAGAATCGTGTGAGTTTGGCATGGCGGTACATCGAAACTCGTGCATGGACAAAATGAACCGCAACTGAATGTTGTCGAAACTCTGAACAGAAGCAACAACCACCCTCAGAGTGGCAGTGACATCCCAGCCGCGAAAATATGTGACACGTCAAGATTGTTTTCCAGGCTGACGGAGCTTGAGTGCTATGTCAGCGGCTCCAGACGGCAAAGTCAACACTGAAGACGCCGACGAGCCGACTCTCACACGTGTTCCCATTGTTCTCGGGGACAGCGTTCGACGCTGGTGGAAACGTGAGAGAAACGGTGCCCAAAATGTTTCACCCGCGTCCGACGCTCCTGCCACGACTACTGTTTTGCGCTTTGTGACAGAACCCCCCGCGAATACGAGCCTCGACGGCGCCCACATGAAATTGCGTCAACCAAGCAGTGCGACGTCCGGCAGCAACGCCCAGTTCTCGGTCGCGACCATAGCGACATCCACAAAGTCCAAAACTCTTGGCAAGGACAGCGGGGCACCAGCCAAGAAGCGCAAAAAGCTCACATTTGAAGGAGTCACGGATACGGACAGTGCCACCGATGGCAAGAACTTCGTGTTGTTGTACAACGAGAAGCGCAAGTGTTATATCCTCGAAAAGCCCGGTATATTTATTCACTCAATCAAACCAAAGGGCACTCGCAGATAGCGTGCGGATAACGAGATCACAAGTTGTAAAGTTACTCATCAAGCAGTTCTGTAGCGAAAGCTACGCTCGCTGAGTTGAGTTGAGGTTGCACGTGGCTTTGACACAGTGCTGTTGTGTCACCTGGCGCTCGCACTCTTGCGTTGTGCGATAGTCCCAATCAGAATCGACTTGACCGGGGTTGAGCTGCTGTGGTTGTTCGGTTTCCATGGTACCTACAACAATGCATGAAATCCCAAGCCATCAATTATGCGTTGCCCACTGCTCGCAAATACCACTGTTCTTTCAACGTTTACCTGTCCTTCCGCTAGTTTCTGCGTTGCAAAGTACTTGTTTTCCACCTTTGGATCCGCCAGATGTTCGGGGTAAGGGCTGAGCGTCATGGCCTTGTCGAAATGGATGCTTTTCTTTGGTGGATGCGTTGGCTTGAATGGCGGACGGTCTCTGGCAGCTTCAGCATCCTTGCGCGCGAGGTAACGTGCCTGCACGCACCACACAGTCATAGTCATGCTGAAGAAACAATGGAGAGAAGTTTCTTGCGGTTGCTACTTACCCTCGCTGCTCGCGCCTTTTCCTGTGCCAACCGGTTGTGGCGTCCCTTTTCGCGTGGTTTGCCATCATCGTCCTGAAAAATTGAATCCAAGAAGCGACCGACGTATGAGACACAAACAGTTGTTGCAGCTCCAGCCATCGGTGCGCCACCACGTACGCGTCCTTTGCCGTAGCACTCTGCGTCAGTCGCAAACGTCCCCCGTCCACGCGTGGAAACCCGAGCCTTGAATGCCGGACGACCTTCCATCTACGAACGCACGGCACAAGCACGAAAGGCATCGTGACAAAGAGAACCTTAAGATGAAGCAAACGCAAAGAACACTCGCCTTGGCTCGCAATTTTGCTGCTCGCTGTTTCTCTAGTTCGCGCTCGCGTCCGTACTCCGATGGCTGATATTTCCACATGGTGTTTGCTTCTCCTGCATATTGTGGCATCAAAGTGCCAGCGACTCCAAAACTTCCCTTCTTTGCGGGCGTGGTGATGAAGTTTTTTGGCGCGAAGGTCTCCTTTTTGACCTTGGGGGCGCGCGCGTTGAGCGCCTTTAGAAGGGTCTTCACAGCACTGGGGTCAGAATTTGCGTCGAGCTCAGACTGGAAAACGGGTTGCTTGTACTTAATTTTCCCAGCAGGCTTGAAACCAGGCCGGTCAAGCCACTTTTTACGGAGGGACTTGGCATAAGCCACTCGCTGGCGTCCAGGGTCTACGTAGTTGTCTCCGACGTGGATCGAAGCGACAGGGCTTATCGCGCCGTCTGGGGACTTCATATTGCGACCCGATCCAAGAGTATGGAACTGTGCGCCGCCGCGTGGGTGCTTAAGCGCATAGTCAGGATCTTTGTAAGGTGCGCCAACCGCCTGTCGATTTATAGCAAGCGGATTACATTCAAAATAAAATACAAATCAACCCAAGGTCCGCGGCAATCAACCATTCCAACCCACATCGCATTACACAGCACTCACCAGCGATCCAGGGGTGCCGAAGAACCCATTTGATGGAGACGAAAACCGCTTTGCGCCCTCCGCAACATATTGCTTGCGTTTCTCCTCTCGCCATTCTTCGCCCTTGTCTTTTGGAGCAGACAATCGATCCCATATCGACGACCTCCCGGGCATCTTCACGGTCGTGCGCAGCAGAACCCACAAGTTGTTATCCGCAGACGACTTGGACAGTGAGCAAAATCTGGTTAGTTGTCACATTGGACTTTCCTTGCACACTGACAAGGTTGTACGGTATTTAGGGGCATCTTTGTCGTGGTCATTGCCATCATTCAGTTGTGTTCTGTTCCGTTGCGTTTCTGTTCGCCGCCGTGTCGTTGTGATGCACCTATGTCGTTGCTACGTCGTCGTCGTCGTCGTCGTCGTCGTTGTCGTCGTTGTCGTCGTCGTCGTTGTCGTCATTGTCGTCGTCGTTGTTGGTCATTCGTTCGCTGCGTTGTCAGTGTACAACTATGTACGATGTACAGTGCACAGTGCACAGTGTACAGCGTACATTCCAGTGGCGCAGTTCGTGCGCGCGCGCAAAATGAATTGCCGCATCGACGACGCTGTGGCATACGGCATACACACACACATACATACATACAACGCCATTGGCAGCAGCTACATTGTACATTGTTGACGTCGTTGTCGTCGCCGCCGCCGTTGTCGTAATTGCTAATTGCTGTTTCCATTGCGGCGGCCGTTGTTGCGGCCGTTGTTGCGGTGGCGGTCGTCGCTGTGGTGTTCGTTGTTGTTGTTGTTGTGGTGGTGGTGGTGGTGGTGCGGCCGTCGTCACCGCGGCGGTCGTCGTTGGCAGTGTCATTGTGGTCGTTGTGGTGGCCTTTGTCTTGTCGGTGCTGTCGTCGGCTCCGCTATTGGCGTGGTTGTCGAGTATTTTGATTTCGTTATCGTCGTCATTGTACCTTTTGTTTTTGTTTTGTTTTAGTTTCGTGATGGTCGTAACAGTGATCGTTATCATGTCACACAGCATGGCCAGAGTTGGGACATTGACATATTTTTCGACTAGGATCTAGTGCCAACAGCATAAGCACGTTGGAACGATGTTGTGCATGCATACACAAGACGCTGGAAATAAATGGCTGGCGTGCGAGACTGCGCAATTACTCAGAGTGTAGCACCATGAAGAGAGCCACAGAAACAAGTGTAGTTAGTTGTAATGTCAACGCTGCTGTCGCAGACCCTTGCAGCGTGAGTGTGCATCTTTCATTTCAATACTCGAAATTTCTCCGCGTGGCGTCGTCTTCCAAGTCCTGCTCCAACGACGCCAACGACGCGCTGGCTGCTCGCGCGGCGTACGACTTGCCACCTATCAGCAGTGCGGATGTGTAAAATCAAAGTCGGTTGCAATGATGGAGGCGATGACAAATGGATTGATCTATGCTCACCTGAAAACCGCGCCGATGGCGGTGGTGTGGAATGAGCGTATTGAAGCTCCTCGCGAACGAGTGAAGAGTTGTGCTCGTGCAACTCGCGGAAGTCCCTGCGACAAGATCGACACATCATGACAGAGGCATAACATTAAGCATCTTTCCAGAACGTGGATGCTCAGCCTTACGAGAGGCGGTACCTGTCAGAGTCTGGGTGATGGTGCGGACGCGGCACTGGCGAATACCTCTTTGTTGCGGGGTCGATGTCGTCGTAAGTCAAGCGGCGCCTTGAATCAGTTTGCTACGGCATCAAACAACATTTGGCGTGTCAACAGACTTCACCATTGTACAATGTTTGGACACTGTATAGTTAGGGCAACAGCCCACACGCCACACGCCACACGCACCCTGTGCCCATGTTGTGCTGGCACCAGTTGCCGGCGGCCGCCAGAGTAGGGCGCTGGACTGATATCAAATGGAGACTTCGTTGGTGACGGTGTTCGGCTTTTACGGCCACCGTGGTGCGTAGAAGATGGTCCGGAAAGCCCTCTTCTTGATGTCTGCAGCATTGAATAAGTTGAACAACTTCAGAAGTGCAGCAAAACGGTTTTCTGCGAATGCAATCCCTTCACGGCACGTACCGCGCCGAATTGGGGCGAGTATCGAGCAACGATGGCTATCGGAGGCTGCGGAATTCGCTGGCCCTAGCAATGAAAAACATCACACAGTTCACGTTGTGGCGACCCAAAGCATTGCTGCGTTGCTGCCACACCTACCTGGTGCTGATGATGCGGGTGCGTAAAGCCAACACCGCGTCCGTGGCGCTGGTGCTCTTGAATATGGTGCCGGAAGTCACGACCGATGTTTACACGGCTGTGTCGGCGAGGATCCAGTTCGCCTTGCGGCGATATCGGCGACGGGATGCCAGGTGACACGGGAGAACTGTGTCGCATTGAAAAGTCCGGCGACGTTTCGTACGCCGGAACGCGGTTGGGGTACGGCGTGGGATGTCTGCCGTAGGTTCGTGCTGGCTTCGAAGTGGAAAAGTGGTCCAATGGCGGGGCATCCCAGTGAATGTCGGACGGGTTGTCCATTGTGTAGAAGTACGGGCGCCTGCACGGAAGGATCACACAATTATGAAAACTGTGCCTGAGCACCAGTTGTCGCAACACGTACAAACATCCTCGCGTACCCGTTGATCATGCCCTGTTTCCACTCGCCTGCAGGTGGCTTGAATGTCACTCTTCGAACTGGCTCTGGTGAAGTCCGTGATGCCCTTGGGGCAGGACTTTTGAATGATTGAACTGCGTTGTTGGAGCTGTGCCGCACCGACCGCGAAGCCAAAGCTTGTTCCGGATCAAATGTTGTTTCGAGGCTTAACTCGCGGGCCATTCGATCAAAGTTGTCCGCGATGGAGTTGGTGACTAGGTCTTCGACGCGTGCAAGCTGCAGAAACAACAGGGGTAAACAATAACAGCCCGTCAAGAATCCCTTTTCACTACCCACAGGGTCCTCTGCAGGTTAAGGCGTACCTGATCTCTGTACAAGTTCAACGTCTCATTCACGTCGTCTTGGTCAGCGACGAGACTTGCTTGCTGGTCTTGGATCTTGTCCATCAAGGTTGAGATCTGTGTGGCAAGGGTCTTCTTCATTTTCTACATTGAAGATTAGAAGTAAAGGAACGCGAATAGGGCAGAGTCCGACCACACCAAGACAAGAGCTCAAAGACCTTCTCGACACGGGACAGCTGAACTTTGATATCGTAGTCCAACTGAGCACTGGCCGCGAGTTGGTTCTCCAGCGTTCTGACAGTTTTTGACAACTTCGACGCCAGAGAACGCTCAAGAGCCGCTTCAGCAACCTGAAATGGACGGAATGACCCATCCTGAGTCGGACTTTGCAGTGCCTCGACATAATCTCAAAGCACGACTCACCTGAAGCTTTCGATGAGCACGCTCATTGCTCTCCTCGATGTGTTGTGCAAAGGCCATCAGTTTTTTGTCTAGTGCCCTGCAAAACGGAAACGTAGACAACTACTGAAGGCATACTTGGGCGACAGACCGTGCCTTGCATCCACAACTTACTTTTCGACTTGCTTTTTGTGACGTCGGTCGTGTTTCTTTAACATCTCACGATCGCGCTGAAGCACCTCTTCGACAATTTGAAGAGATGAATTAATGTCCTGGCGGACCCGTTCGGCCGGGTCATGCGTAGGGTGATCCGATGGTGACAGTTCGGGCTTGCGCTGCTTCTGTCGATGCCTGCGCCGCCGACTTCGCTTCGACTTCTTTTTCTTTCGCTTTTCACGGCGACTGTGAGTCTTCGACGCCGTGGTGCTGGCACTGTCTATGGGCGGCAAATTTGATACTTGCTGTCGCGGAGCAGGGCTTGAAATACTCGCGTTTTCGGACGGCATTGGTCGCTCCATTGCCAAACGACGCTTGACGGCGCTGTCAATGAGATCGCCAACAGTGCTATCTTTTTCAGGAGGGGAGAGCAATTTAGTGATGGTTTCCCGCACTGTGGTCTGAACAGCGGATGTGATGTTCTCTGCATCCTTTCGCGCTCGAAATGGGGTTCGATGTTTGCGACGTCTGATGTCTTTGGGAGGGGACTCCTCAGAAGTGTCCGACTCGGGGTATCGTCGCCGGTGCCGGCCATACGCATGTGCAACGCGGGCCTCTCTGCGGCTGTACGCTCGTGCAATTCGCTCCTCTGTTCGCCGTTCTTCTCTCCGAAGGCGGGCTTCTTCCACAAACTCGACCACCGCTCGGAGGCGTGCTTGAGCGTGATCTCTTTCCGTTTGCAGCTGTGCCTGGAGTTGGTGGTCTCGGAACGGCGTCGTGGTGCGAGGCGGAGAGTACTTGTGCGGTGGTTCGTTGTCCCGAAGCGGCGACACAGTAGCGCGAGGTTCATGAACCACAGCGGAATGCGTCGATGGATGAGAATACACAAAACTTTCGTGTTTTTCGGGCTCAACTGGTGACGGGCTAGAAGACGAATCGGAGACATCGCGACTTTTACCATGAGCGCGTGGCGCAGGACTCGGGGTTCGCGAATGGTGTTGATCTGGCGACGGTTGCACGGACTTCGAAGCCTCTGGGCTATGATCACGGCGCGCGACGAGGGTTGCACTTCGTGGATGTCTTTTGTTGTCTTTGGGTTTCTTTGGTTTGGATCCACTGGACTTTGCGAGCTGAGGCAGAGACGAACTGGGGCCTCCTGCGGCCGTCGGCGGTGCGGAGTATATCTGCATTTCTTCTGAGTGGTGATGTGTCGTTTGAGGGCGTCGAGGCACGGAGCCGGCGTTGTGCACAACGGGAGGTTGCAACACATCATCAAGCTCAATTTGGTGCGGTGCGGATTCCAGTGATGACTTTCGGCTCGAGCGTGCTTTGCGTGGAGACGTCGACAGCACCTGCAACGACAACAAAAAGTTAGAAAATTCTGTGCGCACTGCCTCAAGCGGATTCATTTTTGTACAAACGTCTCGAATACTGTCAATCCAATGGTCCCTCTCTCGCCAACTGTCAAAATGAGCTTCAAATCCGTACATGTTGGTGTTGCCTGCGCATGTTCCACCAGTAAAAAGGCGCTCGACACACTTTCACATATCGCATAGCAACCGCACCGCATAAGCTGGGCGTTGACGCTTGCACGAACAGGCCGCATTCTCCACGCACGCCCACTTCACATTCATAATCTAGTTGGAGTTTGATCTCTGGCCCCTGTGACTGTGACTGTGCGGCAAAACGAAAATCCAGAAAATGTGTCAAACAAACACGTGAGGCCGAGGTAAACGAGCACAGGCAACACAAGCCTACGAACCTCCGTTGCATAATATTGCAGTGTGTGAGCCACCGGGTCCAACTTGACAAAGCGTGTTGCTAGTTCACGTTTGTGATAAATCCCAGAACCTACGAAGAGAGGCGTACAAGATGACACAAGCGGCACCTTCGCAAGACGGTCTGGGACAGCTAATACCTCTTGGGCTTGAGCCTCCATCGCCCATGGGCCATACCCGCGCCCAAGCGCTCAGACCACGGTTACCCTGTGTGGCGATTGGTTCCGGCTTTCTAGGTTTGGTGTCTGTGGCGACCGGATTGTACCTTGCCAGTGATGCGGCCATGGCCGCAACTGGCGACGGCTCTTCAGACACGGATGGCTGGCTGTCGCTCTGCATTGACACAAATGAATACAATCAGCCATGTCATTTACAGCCCGTGAAGACGCTGGCTGTTGAACTTGTGCACAAACGAATCTTACATCGAATTTGGAATCGTGCCGTCCGTCGTCCGTTTCAGACGACTCAGATCGAGTCGTGTCGGGATCACCCACAGGTGTTCTATGTTCCCGCTGTGGAGTCTGCTGCTTTTGCGGAGGGGTGCTGGCCGACAGTCTACGCGCCGCTAACTTTTTGCGGACTGCTTCCTGTTTTGCTCTTCTTTCGGCGTCCAGTAATTTCTCTTGTTCAGCATTACGCGAAGATTCTGCGACAGCTCGAGCTCTCTCTTCATCTGCAAGTGCACGCCGTCGGTTCTCTTCATGTATCACTCTTTCGCGCTCTTGGAGTTCCTCATCTTTGGCTTTTTGACGCAAAGCCTCTTCTTCGGCTGCCTTTGCTCTGTCCCTCTCACGACGTTGGCGTTCAGACTCCTGCAGCTGCAAGCGAGCCTGGTCCTTGATGTCTTGCGTTTCACTTAAAATCTGCTGAACACGTGGCGACGCTTGTTCGGTAGGAGGTGCGTGACTATATGCAGCTGACGCAGGTGTGTGTACCCCAGACTACGAGCATCCAACACGAAAACTTTCAATATACTGTTCGGCTGTGAACCATAGCCATGCAGCAACTCACTGGAAGCGCCGGAGTTTCACCGCGCGCTGCTTGAGTATTCATTGGTTCTTCTGCCACCTGAATATCGGTACAAAACAGCTGTGAGCACTTGCGCCAGCGTGCGTACGTGATGAAGAGAGTGCAATACCTCAGCCTCATATCTTTGATGCGTTTGTGCTGTTCTGATCCGAGATCGCGGCACGTACTCCTCAAAGTCTCCGTCGTCGTAGTAGATGTTATACGTGCCATCCTACAACAAGAACGCAAGGGTGCATGGGTTCACAACACGCGTTGCATTCTCGACCGACAAATGGCTCGTACCGTGTGTACAGCATCAACTTCCCCAGGATACCATTGGCCCTCACCCCTATAGTTTGCGTACACGCGTGTCTCTTCGTCGAGAACATCCTCACCGTCGCCGAGTGGCGCACGACTAGAGTGCTGCTCGTCTGCAACATCACTTGTTTCCACGGCAGAAACTATCACCCCACTCGCTGGACCATCATCGCTGGATGGTCCAGGTGTATCCCAGTTTGATTCCTCCGCAGCACCATGGTCTGAGGCGGCGGCCTCTTCGTCAATGGCGACCATGATTGCACGCGCACTTGACTTCAACCACGCTTTCCATTCCAAGGTTGAGAAATCGCGGCCGAAAGCTTGCGTCTACAAGTGGTTGCATCTGTGATGAATGTGAAAAAACAGTAACCAATCCTTTTCATTTGAAATACGTACCTGGTCAAGACGCAGCTTCTTGATCGACATGTCTTCATCCGGATTCTGCGCCTGCAGGTCATGACACCACGAACTGTGAAACTGGTCATCATGGTCTCAAACTGATTGTCAATGCCACCTACTTCAATTTGATTCCGAAGGAAGAGTTGCAGGGACCGAATCTGTCGAGAAAGATCAATTGCCACACAATTAAACGGCAACGCTCGCAACCCCAACGGCACTGTTAGTCGACTCTACCTGAGCAACGGAGCACTCATCGGGCTGCAACTTCATATCATTGGGCCCGAAGCAGTCGTAATCCACTTCTTCGGTGTTGTTGATCTCATCCTTGTAATTCATAAGATCTCTACCATGGTCACTCGACGCCGTACTTTCGGATTCAGACACAGATCTCAACCCAGCAGCCTGCGACCTCGACCGAGATCGCGATTGCGACCCGGACCTCGAACGAGACCTTGACCGCGAACGAGACCTTGATCGCGAACGAGACCTTGACCGCGAACGAGACCTTGATCGTGACCTCGACCGCGAATAAGATCTTGATTGCGGTCTCGATCGGGAACCGGATCTGGAGCGCGACCTCGAGCGAGATGCGGATCTGGAGCGTGATGGAGACGCGGAGCGTGATCCAGATCCGGACCCACTTCCCTGTGGCAAGTCGGGCAAAGTACGAATTAGTTCCTGTTGTCACGGCTGAAGAACGCAGAACAAAGGCAAAACAGCGCTAATTCGGCAACTCTACGCACTGCTTCGTCGAGTTCATCTAAGATGTCTTGGCAAGTTTGCTTGAACCAAGCCTTCCATGCAGGAGACTGAAAAGTCATATCAAATTCCGCCGCCTGAATGAACACAAAGTCACAGAACATGGACCAGTGATAAAAGTATCGAGGCATTGCAGTCGACTGTTTGAAGTCACGGTACGTTGGAGAAGTGAGGCCAACACAAATGCACACAAACCCCTCTCACCTGTTCGAGTCTGAGAGCTTTGATTGAAATCTTCTCATCCGGCGGCACATCCTTTAACCTGTCGAAAAGGGCAGCCTTGATGGCACTGAGCTTCTGAGCACCCAGCAGTTGAGGTTCATCAACATCAATCGATGCGTTTGCATCGAACCCTCCTAGTGGGTCGTCGGGATCAAACCCGTCGGCGGCATTTGCTTCGCGCCCGGCTTTGAGCCCGTCAGCACTGGACACCGATCTGCGCCGCGATGGAGCACTTTCCACGGAGCTCGACCGGGAATCGGTTCTCGGGGGCTGATCTGCGTCAGCAGGATCGACACCGTCAGAAGGTGCCTTGTTGTCGGGCTTGCCGTCCTTTTCTTTGTCTGCAGAGTTCGCGTTCCCCATGGCTGCTGGCGATGGTGAGGTGCACCTAGGTTTGGAACTGAGGAATTGACATCTTCAGCGTGGGTTTGAACGAAGCCGCACAGCGACCAATAATGTCAGTCATGCACCACCAGCACGGCATCGACGCCGGGACCACAGCTCCCTACAAATATCCCGAAAAAGAAGCAACGTGGTTGTCACAGCAGTACTTTCTGTTTGCGCTGCTGATTGTGCACGAAGACAGAACATTCCAAGACGCAAGCATGTTCGTTTCTGCACCTTCACCACCACTCTATCGGGCTGGAGGCTGTGCAGATTGCGCTCGCCGACCAACAGAGAGTGATTCGTGCAGTGTATGTTGTGGAGGCGTGCGTATTTCAGATTCTGCCTCTCGAGCGCAATCTGCACTGCCGCCAGCCCAACTCTGCCCACCATCCACCGGTTCAAAGTACAGACACCAAAATCCACTGACACGTGCAGCAAAACTACCGCGTTGCAGCAATAGCGACAACGGCAAGCACATGACAACTGTCGAAAGTCGCAACGACCACATCACAACAACCACGTCGCAACAACCACGTCGCAACAGCCGACAACCACGTCGCAACACGTCGCAACGTCGCAACGATGACACCGATGACCGAACGGTGATGGCGACAACGACAACGGCAACGACGACGACACTGATGACGAACGACGACGACAACCGCAAACGACAAAGGAACAAACGAACGAACGAACGAACGAACGAACGAACGAACGAACGAACGAACGAACGAACGAACGAACGAACGAACG
>ENA-OWNT01002897-OWNT01002897.1-seawater-metagenome-genome-assembly--contig:-NODE-2897-length-17003-cov-3.840364_pt1 | contig 17003 bp, 14 predicted proteins | sample MGYA00238136_ERZ651165 | MGnify/ENA primary metagenome ERZ651165 (study PRJEB26861, sample SAMN08777766) | seawater metagenome | isolation source: coastal seawater | place: USA: Florida | collected...
CAAAGCGGGTGCGCACCACCCGTTCGCCAGCAGCCAGCGCCTTGGCGCGGATGGGTTTCACGCGCCGTTGGCGTTCCAGCTGGCATTCGCCCTCGGCCACGATGACCTTCAATCCGTTGAACTTGGTCGAAAACGCCTCGCGCAGCGTGTCGCGCATTTGCGAGACCTTATAGGTATGCACCGTGCGCAGCCATTTGACGCCAACACCCTTCAGCGCATCCTCGATCGTGGTTTCGCCATGCGTTGCGCTTTGCTCCGCCGCCGCCAGTTTCATTGCGGGATCGGGTGAGGAGATGACCTCCTGCGTGCCGGTGGCCGAGGTGTAGCCATTCTTCATGATCACCAAGACCCCGTCGCCGCCATTGAGAAGCCGCGAGGTAACGCCCGACAGCAACCCGTTATGCCAGAACCCGCCATCGCCCATCACGGCGAGCGGGCGTTTCTGCTGAAAGCTGGCGACCGAGGCGTTGGAGGCAAGGCTCATCCCATAGCCGAGGATGGAATTGCCGAAGTTGAACGGTGCGAAGGTCGCGAAGGCGTGACAGCCGATATCGGCAGAGTAGTGGACCGGCCCGATCTCCTGCTGGGTCAGCTTTAGCGCGGCAAAGAAAGGCCGTTCCGGGCAGCCGGTGCAGAAACTTGGCGGGCGCGGGGGGACGGGGGCGGCGAGCAACTTTTGCGCCTCTGCCCGCAGCGCCTCGATTTCCTCGGCATAGGCCGTATCGCCCAACTGGTTGCCGATGCCCGGCAGATGTTCGCGCAGGAAGCTGCCGATGCCCTTGGCCATCACCTCGGACGTGTATTCGCCTGCCAAGGGCAGAATGTCCTTGCCCGCCAGCACCACCGGCGATTTCGCGCGGCGCAGGATCGTGCCGATCTCATTCTCGATATATTCCGGCTGGCCTTCTTCCAGCACCAGCACCGCGCGTTTGCCTTCCGCGAAGCCCAGGATTTCCTCGGGCACCAGGGGGTAGACCACGTTCAGCGCCATGATGGGCAGGTCGCATTTGCCCGTCGCATCTGTCAGACCCAGCTCCGCCAAGGCCCGGATCAGCGCATTATACAGGCCCCCCTGAACGATGATCCCCACATCGCCCTGCGGGGCGTCGAAGACCTCGTTCAGCTTATGCGCGCGGATGAAATCCCGCGCGGCGGCCATGCGTTCGCTGCTTTTCTTGCGTTCATGGCCGAAGGTGACGGGCGGATGCGCGAGGCGGTCATATTCATGCGGGGCGGGTTCTGCCAACAGACGGCGGCCCGAGATGTCCGGCGCGATATTGTCCTTGGCCTCGAATGATCCCTGCACATGGCAGGCGCGAATGCGCAGTTCCATGATGACGGGGGTGTTTGATGCCTCTGACAATTCGAACGCCCGTTCTACGCAATTGACGATGCTGGGCAGGTTCGGGCGCGGGTCCATCAGCCACAGCGTGGATTTCATCGCATAGGCATGGGTGCGTTCCTGAATGACGCTGGAGCCTTCGCCGTAATCCTCGCCCACGATGATCAGCGCGCCGCCCATGACGCCGGGCGAGGCGAGGTTTGACAGGGCATCGGCGGCCACATTGGTGCCGACGATGGATTTCCACGTCACCGCGCCGCGCACCGGGTACATGATCGACGCCCCCAGCATCGCAGCGGCAGAGGCTTCGTTGGTGCAGGGTTCAACATGAACGCCCAGTTCCGCCATGTCGGGGGCGGCCTGCACCATCACGTCGATCAGGTGGGACACCGGCGCGCCCTGATAGCCGCCCACATAGGACACGCCCGATTGCAGCAGCGCCTTGGTGACGGCCAATATCCCCTCACCATGAAAGGTTTTGCCCGCGCCGAGCTTTAGCTTTTCGATTTCCTTGGCGAATGAGACTTCCACGCGCAGCCCTCCCGATTGGCGTGCCTTAGCTTTCGGGGTCAAAGCCCCTTTCGTCAAACGGATACAAAGAATAGTCTGCATTCATGAAATCAATAAAGATACGCACGCTTGACCTGAACCTGCTGCGGATGCTGGTGGCGCTGGATGACACGCGGTCAGTGTCGCTGGCGGGCGAAAGGCTGGGTCTCAGCCAACCTGCGGCCTCTAACGCATTGGCCCGGTTACGCCAGGCGCTGGACGATCCGCTGTTCCTGCGCAGTCGGGATGGGATGGTTCCCACGGGTTTTGCCGAAACCATCCTGCCCGAGATCCGCGCCCATCTGGGGGCGCTGTTTGCCACGCTGGAACGGGGCGGGCGGTTCGACCCTGCCACCAGCACCCAGGTGTTTCGCCTGTCCCTGTCCGGTCTGGGCGAGGCGGTGTTTCTTCCTGGCTTGGCGATCCGGGGCTGCGGCTGGCGAATATCGCCACGCCAACCGATGCGCTGGCGCAGGCGCTGGAAACGGGTCAGGTCGATCTGGCGATCGGCATGGTGGCGCTGTCGGGGCGCGGCATTCGATCCGCGACGCTGTTCAACGAAGACTACGTTGCCGTGGCGGGGCCGGGCCTGCCCGACCCACCCGAGGATCTGGAGGGGTTGCGCCGGGCGCGGCTGATGGTCCCCGCACCGGCGACCACTTTTGGCGCGGCCATTGACCGGGCGCTGGACGCCAAAGGGCTGGAGCCGCAGGTGGCGCTGCGCCTGGGGCATTTCGGGGCGCTGCCGCAGCTGTTGGCGGCGCTGGATCTGGTGGCCGTGGTGCCGCGCCAGTTGGCGGATCAGCTGACCGGGGCGGGGCAGGCGCGGTTGCTGCCGATCCCGATCTCGGACAATGCCAGCCCGATCAACATGCTTTGGCATGACCGCACCGAGACCGATCCCGCCTGCCTTTGGTTGCGCCAGGAGGTGCGGGCGCTGTTTGCTTCGGATCAGTGATGGGGCGGCTGGCCTGTGGGGCCGTCATGGCTTGCCAGCGGGCGGGGCGTGGGCCGATAGTGGCCCCGACCGCCGCGCGCCGCCCGGCGCGGCCGATGCAAGGACCCTACCGATGAGCGATGCCGCCCCGAACCTGCAAGACTGGATCGGCCGCAGGGAAACTGCCACCGACCTGCTGCGCCCGCAGCCGGCGCGTTTCATGCAGGCCACGCTGGACCGGGACGCTACGTTGACGGATGGCGATGCGCTGCCGCCGCTGTGGCACTGGCTCTATTTCCTCGATGCCCGTCCGGCCAGCGAGCTGGGGCGCGACGCCCACCCCAGGAAGGGGGGCTTTCTGCCTCCGGTCGATCTGCCCCGGCGGATGTGGGCTGGCGGGCGGTTTCGGTTCCATGCGCCTTTGATCTTGGGGCAACCGGCCAGCAGGCAATCCACGATCCGGTCAGTGTCGCAAAAACAGGGGCGCAGCGGCAGGCTATGTTTTGTGACGGTGATCCATGAGCTGTTTCAGAACGGAACCTGCGCTCTTCACGAAGAACATGACATCGTCTATCGCCAAGACCCGTCCCCGGACGCCCCGCACCCCATCCCCGCCGCTGCGCCCGAGGGGGCCGAAGTCACCCGGCCCGTTGTGCCGACGCAGGTCATGCTGTTTCGCTATTCGGCCCTGACCTTCAATGGCCACCGCATCCACTATGACGTGGATTATGCGCGCCAGGTCGAGGGGTATGACGGGCTGGTCTTCCATGGCCCGCTGACCGCGACCCTGCTGATCGACCTTGCCTGTGATCATCGCGGCAGGCCACCCAAGACGTTTTCCTTTCGCGCCACGGCCCCGATTGCGGGCATGGTGCCGTTCCACATCGAAGCGCAATCCGAGGGCGACACCCTGGCGCTATGGGCCAGGCGGCATGACGGGGCCTTGGCCATGCGCGCGGTGGCAGAGTTCTGACCGCACCAAAGCGCTGCTCTGCATAAATATCCGCAAGTGATGTACCGCACAGCCCGTATGCCCCCATGGTGGTCAGGCCGTGGCTGGCGGTTGGCGAATGTGACATGGGCACTGCCATCGCGCACCCGACAAACCCGCTATCGCGCCGGTTTGGTCCGTGATGGCGCCGGTCTGAACGCCCCTCGCGCCCGTCCGGATTTCGTCTATTCTGTGATTTGGTGACTGAGTCACCGACGGGGCCCTGTGCCTTGTGGCAGGACTGTGCAAGACCTGCCGGGCAACAAAGGCCCCGCAGGCAGATCGTTTCGGGCGTCGGATCAGGGAGAAACCGAATGCTGTGTTCAGGCTCATCGACGGGGACGGCGGCGCTGGATGGCAGAATTCTGGAAGAAACGGTTCTGGATGCTGGTGGCGAGCTGCATTCAACCGACCCCGGCAAGACGGCCTTTCACTGGACCGGGCGCGCGCGCGCCTTTGTGCTGGTCCGCTCGGGCCGGGTATCGGTGCGGTTTCGCACGGCGCGCCCGTCGCTGCCCTGGGCCGAATGCCGCGCCACGGGCGGACAGGATTGTATGCCCGTCACTGCCGCCATCCTGTCCGATGCGGATATCACGGTGCGCGCAACCTGCCTGGAACGGACGATCTGGATTGCCCTGCCACCGGTCAGCCTGGTGCTGTTGGTTCATAGCCAGCCCGAGTTCCGCCGCGCCCTATTCGCACAGCACGCAAGGCGCTTGCCCGCCTTTTTCGCGCGGGTGTCCGAGGATGGGGCCGGGTCGAACGATCAGCGCCTTGCGGCCTGGCTGATGACCCATGCGGCCAACGGGATCGTGCGGGCCACCCATGGCCGGATCGCGGCGGATCTGATCACCGCCCGAGAGGTCGTATCCCGCCAGTTGAAGACCTTTGCCGACAAAGGCTGGATCGAACAGGGGCGCGGCCAGATCACCATCGCGGCCCCGGCGGCGATTTCGCTGGTGGCGCAGGGCGAACAGCCGCCCCTGCCGGCATCATAGGGACGGCCGCGAATGCAGGCAGTATCAGACCCGAACGCTGCGGCGACCCCAGGGGCGCTGGCGAAAGAGCGGATCATCGCGCCGGTGGCCCGTGACCTGCGCGCAGCGGGGTGGCTGTCTGTCCTCGCCGGGGCCCTGTGGCCGCTACAGGCCGCCGCCATTGCCTGGGCGGTGTCCGATTGGGTTGGTGGCGGCGCGGATCTGCAACAGACGGGACTTGCCGCTGCGGTGTTCGTACTGTGCGGGGGGCTGCGGGCGGTGCTTGACCATCGGGCCGGGGCGATCCTGTTCGGTGCCGCCGACCGCACCATCGCGCGGGAACGCGCCGCCCTGGTCCGGCGGGAACCGCGCGCCCCCACGGCGGCGGGGTCGGCCTCGGTCGCGTCTCTGGCGGTGCAGAAACTGCCGCTGCTTCATCCCTGGATCACCCGTTATCATGTGGCGATGACACGGGTGTCGGTGCTGCCGGTGCTGCTGTTGGTGCTGGCATTCAGCCAATCCTGGGTGGTCGGCCTGACCCTGCTTGTCACCGGCCCGCTGATCCCGGTGTTCATGGCGCTGGTGGGGATGGCCGCTGAAGATGCCTCTCGGCGGCAGATGGATGAGATCGGCACTATGAATGACATGCTGATGGACCGGCTGTCGGCGATGCTGGATATCCGGCTGCTCGGCGCGACCGATCGCGCGGTCGAGGCGTTTCATGCGCGGGCGGACACGCTGCGCATCCGCACCATGGCGGTTTTGCGCATCGCGTTCCTGTCTTCCACGGTGTTGGAGCTGTTTTCGGCTATCGGTGTGGCCCTGGTCGCGGTCTTCATTGGTTTTACCCTGTTGGGTGAGATCGGGTTTGGCAGCTGGGGCACGCCGCTGACTTTGGGCGAGGGGCTGTTTTTGCTGCTGATCGTGCCGGAATTCTTCCAGCCGCTGCGCGATCTGGCCGCCGCCTGGCATGATCGCGCGGCAGGCTTTTCCGTCGTGGAAGAGCTGGAGGCGCTTGATCGGGCGGATCGGTCGCCCATCGTCGGGGCAGGGGCCGCTGCCGCGCCGCTGGAGGGCCCGCTGACCCTGCGCATCGAGGCGGCCGTGGCGGCCATTCCCGGCGGGTCCGTCCCGCTGCCCGATCTGATGCTTGGCCCTGCGCAGTCGCTGGCGCTGACCGGGCCAAGCGGGGCGGGCAAAAGTACCGCGCTGGCGGCCATTGCAGGGCTTGTGCCGCTGGCGGCGGGCCGCATCATCGTGTGTGGACAGACCCTGGATGCACAGATCGCCGATGGCTGGCGCGCGCGCATGGCCTTCGTCCCGCAGCGCCCCCACTTTCCTGATACTGCCCTTGGCGCATGGCTCGATCCCCGGGGCACCGGCACCGATCCCTGGGAGGCGCTGCGGCTGGCCGAGGCCGATCAGATCGTGGCCGCCCTGCCCGAGGGGCTGCACACCCGTCTGGGTGAAAGCGGCGGTGGCGTTTCGGGGGGCGAGGCGCGCCGCCTGATGCTGGCGCGCGCGATCCTTGCGGGGGGCGATCTGATTTTGGCGGATGAGCCGACGGCGGATCTGGATGCCGAAACGGCGGCCCGGATCGTCGCGACGCTGACGCGGATCGCGGCTTCGGGGCGGGCGCTGATCGTCGCCACCCACGATCCGGTATTGGCCGCCGCCATGGATCTGCGCGTGGAGATCCCGCAATGACGCCTATCCTGCGCATTATCCGGTTGCTTTTGACCGCTGACTCCTGGGCCATGGCGCGCGGGGCCGCCCTGGCCGTTGTCGTGCTGATCATGGGGGCGGCGCTGTTGGGGGTGTCGGGCTGGTTCATCACCGCGACGGGCCTGGCCGGGCTGGCCGGGATCGGCATTGCCTTCGATGTGTTCCGGCCCTCGGCTGCGGTGCGGTTCCTTGCCCTTGGACGGACCGCCGCGCGCTATGGTGAACGGCTGCTGACTCATGATGCGACCCTGCGGGCGCTGGCGGCGCTTCGCGTGGCGTTGCTGCGCCGACAGGCGGGGCTTGGGGCCCGTGCCCTGACCCGACTGCGCAGCGAAGGCGTTCTGACCCGGATCGTGTCGGATGTGGATGCGCTGGACGGGATCATACTGCGCCTGGTCCTGCCGGTGGCCGCGGCGCTGATCACCCATCTGGTGGGCTTTGTGCTGTTGGGCTGGATCGTCGGGTGGCCCGTTGCCCTGACCGTTCTGGCCGGATACCTGCCTGCCGCCGCGCTGATCCTGTGGCGTCTTGCCCGGCGCACGATCAGCCCCTCGGACAATGCGGAACGCGAAAGTCAGGCGCTGCGCCGGGCCTTGATTGATACGATCCGTGACCGCGAGGCGCTGATCCTGTCCGGCCAGATCGCCGCGCAGGAGGACCGGCTGATCCGCATCGACGACCGGTCCCGCAAGGCCGCCGCAGCGCTCGACCGGGCCGAGCGGACTGCGGGGGCCCTTTTGTCGATGCTTGTTACGATGGTCAGCGCCGCGGCCTTTGTCTGCGGCGGTGTCCTGCTGACCTTGGACGTGGTTGATCCGGCGCGGGCCGTGATCGGGTTCTTCGTGGCCCTTGCCCTGGCCGAAACGGTGCTGCCGCTGCGGCGTGGCTTCGCGGATCTGGGCCGCATGGTCGGTGCGGCGCGGCGGGTCGCCCCCGATGATGCCCCCCCGTCGACCCCGGATCGCCCGAAGCTGGAGGAGAAGCCGGTTCTGGCCGTCACGCGGCCCGAGATCGCCTTTCACGTGGCGATGGGGCAGACCCATGCGCTGACCGGGCCTTCTGGGGCGGGCAAAACGACATTGCTGAATGCCATCGCGGGCCTGGAGCCGGGGCAGGGGATCACCGTGGCCGGACGCGCGCCGGACGCGTGGGATGACCGGTCGTTTCGTGACCGTGTCACGCTTCTTCCGCAACGCAGCGCCCTTGTGGCGGGCAGTATCCGCGACAACCTGTCCCTCGCCGGTCCGGCAGAGGACGATCGCCTTTGGGCCGTGCTGGACGCGGTGGCCCTGTCCGACACGATCCGGGCGCGCGGTGGCCTGGATGCGCGGCTGGCAGAGGGCGGTCGCGGGCTGTCCGGTGGTCAGGCGCGGCGGCTTACTTTGGCGCGTTGTCTATTGAAAAGGCCCGATCTTTTGTTGCTTGACGAACCGACAGAGGGGCTCGACCCGGCCACGGCAGACGTGGTTCTGGACGGCGTTCGTGCCTATCTGCCAGAGGCCGCGATTGTCATTGCCCTGCATCGCGGGACGGATCGCGCGATGTTTGATCACGTTCACAAATTGACCGCCTGATTGGTGATGAAGTCACCAAGACATAAAATCATGGCATGATAGCGCAAAGCCATCACGCCCTGACCGTGAGTCGTTTCCAGTTTCAGGGCGGTTAACTTCAGGAGAACACGACATGGAGCTCGATATCGTTGAGCTGTCACGCCTGCAATTCGCGATGACGGCGATGTATCACTTCCTCTTCGTGCCGCTGACATTGGGATTGTCGATCCTCGTCGCGATCATGGAGACGGTCTATGTCATGACCGGCCGCCCGATCTGGCGGCAGATGACAAAGTTCTGGGGCACGCTTTTCGGGATCAACTTTGTTCTGGGTGTCGCCACGGGCATCACCATGGAATTCCAGTTCGGCATGAACTGGAGCTATTACAGCCACTATGTCGGCGACATCTTCGGGGCCCCGCTGGCCATTGAAGGGCTGATGGCCTTCTTTCTTGAAGCGACCTTCGTGGGCCTGTTCTTCTTTGGTTGGGATAAGCTGAGCAAGGTTCAGCACCTTGTGGTGGCCTGGCTGGTCGCCATCGGATCGAATTTCTCGGCGCTGTGGATTCTGATCGCCAATGGCTGGATGCAGAACCCCGTGGGGGCCGAATTCAACCCCGACACGATGCGGATGGAGATGACCTCGTTCTTCGATGTGCTGTTTAACGAGGTCGCGCAGGCGAAATTCGTGCATACCGTCAGTGCTGGCTATGTGACCGCGTCGGTCTTTGTTCTGGGCGTATCGGCCTGGTATCTGCTGAAGGGGCGCCACACCGCGCTGGCGCGCCGGTCGATCACGATCGCCGCGTCTTTCGGGCTGTTCTCGGCACTGTCGGTTGTCGTCCTGGGCGATGAAAGCGGCTATTCTGCCAGCCATACGCAACGCATGAAGCTGGCCGCGATTGAGGCGATGTGGGAAACCCACGACGCCCCGTCGCCATTCACCCTTGTCGGCTTTCCCGATCAAGAGGCGCGCGAAACCCATTACGCGGTGGAACTGCCCTGGCTTATGGGCCTGATCGGCACCCGCTCGCTGACCGAGGAAATTCCGGGCATCAACGATCTGGTCGCCGAAGCCGAGGAACGTATCGAAAGCGGTATCATTGCCTATGACGCGCTGATGACGATCCGCGAACAGCGTGATGCAACATCTGCTGAAGTGCGGGAAACCTTTGAGGAGCATTCCGGCAATCTGGGCTTTGCCTTCCTGCTGTTGCGCTATGTGGACGACCCGCGCGAAGCGACGGCGGATCAGATCGCGACCGCAGCCGAGGACACGATCCCCGGTGTGGCGCCGCTGTTCTGGGCGTTCCGCCTGATGGTCGCGCTCGGCTTTTCGTTCATTGCGGTGATGGCCTATTTCTTCTGGCGCTCATCCTTCCGTCAGCAGAGCTATCCCCGATGGGCCCTGCGCCTTGCGGTGCTGATCATCCCGACCCCCTGGATCGCGGCAGAGCTTGGCTGGTTCGTGGCAGAGTTCGGTCGCCAGCCCTGGACCGTCGACGGGGTGCTGCCCACGGCGTTGTCGGTCAGCCATCTTAGCGTGCAGGACCTGCTGCTGACGCTTGGCGGCTTCGTGACCTTCTATACGATCCTGTTCATCGTCGAGATGGGCCTGATGTTGAAATACATCCGCAAGGGACCGTTCCAGGATGTCGAGGAAACCGAAATCTGGGAGGCGCGCCACGAACACCGTCTGCGCACCCATGACGGCCAGGGGCCGTTCGAAACCCCCGCGGAGTGAATGCTATGATCCTCTATGAACTCTTTTCCTACGATGTCCTGCGTGTGATCTGGTGGCTGTTGCTGGGCGTTCTGCTGATCGGGTTTGCCCTGACGGACGGCTTTGACATGGGCGTGGGGGCGTTGTTGCCCTTCGTCGGCAAGACCGATGTGGAACGCCGCGTCGCGATCAATACGGTGGGTCCGGTCTGGGAAGGCAACCAGGTCTGGTTCATCCTTGGTGGCGGCGCGATCTTTGCGGCCTGGCCGCCGCTCTACGCGGTCAGCTTTTCGGGCTTTTACTTGGCAATGTTCGCGGTGCTTGCCGCGCTGATCCTGCGGCCCGTGGCGTTCAAATACCGTTCCAAGCGGGACAGCGTGCTGTGGCGCAGCAGTTGGGACTGGGCGCTATTCGTGGGCGGTGCAGTGCCGGCGCTGATTTTCGGCGTGGCCGTCGGCAACGTGTTGCAGGGCGTGCCTTTTGAGCTGACCCCGGATCTCTTCTCGCGCTATGAGGGCAGCTATTACGGCAAGTTCTTCGGGCTTCTGAACCCCTTTGCCCTGCTGGTGGGGATCGTGTCGCTGGCGATGCTGGTCACCCATGGTGCGGCCTGGCTGTCGCTGAAATCCGAAGGGCCGGTGGCCGAACGGGCGCGGGCCATCGGGTCGGTCACCGGGCTGGTCACCATTGCGGGCTATGTGGCAGCGGGGCTGTGGCTGGCCTTCGGTATCCAAGGCTACGCGATTGTCGGAGAGGTCGTGACCGACGGCCCGTCAAACCCGCTCTATTCCGAGGTCGCGCGGACCGGCACATGGCTGTCGGCCTATGCGGCGCGGCCCTGGATTGCGCTGGCCCCGGCGTTGGCGCTGGCGGGCATGGTCATGGCCGTGTTGGGATTGCGGTCAGGGCGCGAGCTGTCGACCCTTCTGTGGTCCAAGCTTGGCATCTTTGGCGCGATATCCAGCGTCGGGCTGACCATGTTCCCCTTCATCCTGCCGTCATCCATCGACCCCCGGTCGTCGCTGACGGTGTGGGACAGTTCGTCGTCCCATCTGACGCTGTTCATCATGCTGGTGGTCACGGCGATCTTCATGCCCCTGATCCTCGCCTATACGGCATGGGTCTACAAAGTGCTGTGGGGCAAGGTCACCGAGGACGATGTCACCGGCAAATCCGACACCGTCTACTAGGACAGGAGGGCCGATCATGCCGCACCCAACCCAAAGCCCGCCGGGCCTGCCCGACCAGGTGGTTGACGCGATTCTCGTCGCGCTCGACGATGAATATCACGCCGAGGCCACCTATGAGGCTATTCTTGCCCGCTTTGGGCAGGTGCGGCCGTTCTGCAATATCGTCGAGGCAGAGCGGCGCCATGCGGCAGCCCTGATCGGGGTTATGGCCTCATACGGGTTGCCTGCCGCGCCCAACCCCTATCTGACGGGTGAGAAACGGCTGGACCCGGTGCCCGCAACGCTGACTGACGCCTGCGAAACGGCTGTTGCGACTGAACTGAGCAATGTCGCGCTCTATGACGACCGGCTGTTGCCTGCCGCCTCTGGCTATCGGGATGTGGAAACCGTGTTCCGCAGATTGCGGGATGCCTCGGCCGACCGCCATCTGCCCGCCTTTCGCCGCTGCGCCGACCGTCACCGGGGCGCGGCGGCCCCCCAGAAACAGGAGATATAAGTTATGTGGTACTTTTCTTGGCTTCTCGGATTGCCGCTGGCGGCGATTTTTGCGGTGATGAACGCAATGTGGCTGGAACTTCAGCGCGACCGCGTGCTTGCAGATGAGCATGAGGAACGCGCCTCTGCGGTGGATGACTGACCCCGTCGCCGCTCGGCCATCCTGGAACCGGGGCGTTTGACCCTCAGCCCGGCGCGATCTCTTCCGACCTGCGCCGGGCCTCTTTCAGATGGGCACCCAATGTTCTGAAAACCCCCGCATGGGCCGAAGAGGCTCGCCAGGCCAGGACAATCCGGCGGGGGCAGGCATCCGGCAGATCGATCAGGGTCAGCGCATGGCCCGTCGCAGCCCCGGCATCCAGCGCCAGCTGCGGCAGCAGGGTAATGCCCAGACCTTCCTCGACCATGGCGACCAGCGTCGGCAGGCTGGTCGCGGCGAAATCTTCGTTCTGGTCAAGCGTGACCGACGGGAAACTGGACAGCGCATGGCGTTGCAGGCAATGGCCGGGTTCAAGTAACAGCAATTGCCGCTCGACAAGATCGGGCCCGGCCACATGTGTCCGGTTGGCCAGCGGATGATCCAGCGGCGTTGCCAGGCTGTAGCCGTCGGCGAACAGCTCTTCGACCACGATCCCCGGCGGCAGCGCAAAGGGCAGGGCGATCAGGATCAGGTCGAGCCTGCCCTCTACAAGTCCCGCGATTAGCGACTCGGTCAGTTCCTCGCGCAGGTAAAGCTTCATATCGGGCAGCGCTTTTCGCAGCATCGGCATGGCGCGCGGCATCAGATAGGGGCCGATCGTCGGGATCGTGCCAAGCCGCAGCAGCGTGATCCCGGCAGCACTTTCGCGCTGTGCCCGATCCTCGAAATCCTTCACGCGTGCCAGCAGATCGCGGGCGCGGTCGGCCAGATCCTCGCCCACAGGTGTCATCATCACCGAATGCTTGCTGCGTTCCGCCACCTGCACCCCAAGCCGCTGCTCCAGCTCTTTCAGCCCAGTGGACAGCGTCGATTGCGTGACATGGCACATCTCGGCCGCGCGCGAAAAGTTGCGCGTTTCGGAAAGGGCGGCCAGAAAGCGAAGCTGTCGGATAGAGGTCATTTCGTGATCGCATTATTGAATAACGGGTCGACATTAAATCAATTTCCAAGATCAACGGCAAGCCCCTACATCTGTGTCATCACAACCGAAAGGAACCCCAAGATGACATCCCCCGACACTGCAATCCCCGCCTTGCCGCGCCTGAATGAACCGGCACCGGATTTCACCGCCCTGACGACCCATGGCACCGTGTCGCTGTCGGATTATCGCGGCAAATGGCTGATCCTGTTTTCGCACCCGGCGGATTTCACCCCGGTCTGCACGACGGAATTCATCGCCTTTGCCCGCCATGCCGAAGATTTTGCCGCACTTGATACCCAGCTTCTGGGTCTTTCCATCGACAGCCACTATGCCCATATCGCATGGGTGCGTTCGATCAAGGAAACCTTTGGTGTGGATATCCCGTTCCCGATCATTGCCGACCTGGATATGAAAGTGGCCCAGGCCTTTGGCATGATCCAGCCGGGTGCCTCGGACACGCAGGCGGTGCGGGCGACCTTTGTGATCGACCCCGAAGGCATTCTTCGCGCCATGGTCTATTACCCGATGACCAATGGCCGGTCGGTCGATGAATTTCTGCGGCTGGTGCAGGCGCTGCAAACCTCTGAGACGCATAAGGTCGCGACGCCGGAAAACTGGCAGCCGGGGCAGGATGTGATTGTTCCCACACCGCAGACCACCCAGGCCGCAACCGCCCGGATGACCGAGGGCTACCAGACCGAGGATTGGTATTTCTCCACCCGGTCCCTGTAACCGGACAGCAATGGGCGCGGCGGGATCTTCGCCGCGTCCGACACGACGACAGAAGGACGACCCAGATGAATGACGAGCAAGCCGGATGGATCGACCGTTTCGAGGGGCTGAAAAAACTGCCGCCCGACATCCGCGCCGACCTGACAGGCGGCAGTCAGCGCGTCTCGGTGCCCGCCGGAACCCAGGTGTTTCGCCCCGGCCAGTCCGCTGACAACCTGCTGTTGCTTCTTGATGGCTCGGTCCGGGTTCAGCAGAAATCAGAAACCGGGCGCGAGGTCTTTCTCTATCGGGTTCATGCCGGGGAAAGCTGCGTTCTGACCACCGCCTGTATGCTGGCCTTCGAGGATTACGCCGCCGACGGTATCGCGGAAACCGACGTGCAGGCCGTGGTGATCCCGCGCAAGACCTTTGACGATCTGGTTACCCGGTCACCGCTGTTCCGCGAATTTGTTTTCACCGCCTATTCCCGCCGTATCACCGATCTGTTCACACTGATCGACGACATCGTGTTTCAGCGCATGGATGTGCGCCTCGCCTCTCGCCTGCTGGATCTGGCGGATGAGACGAATGTGGTTCATGCCACCCATGCGGTGCTGGCCTCTGAACTGGGGACGGCGCGCGAAGTGATTTCCCGCACGCTGTCGGAATTCCATCGCCGTGGTTGGATCGAACAATCGCGCGGCGAGGTGCACCTTGTCGGACGCGTCGGGCTGGAACGGATGATCCGCACTGCCTGACCGGGGGCCGCCCTGCATAGGCGCAGGTGGCGGGCCCCGCCTGATCGCCTATTTTGGCTGGGTGCTCATGAACGTGTCTTCGGCCACGCGGAAGAAGCTCTGGATCAGGTGAAGGTTGGCTTTGTTGCGATGGGCCACCAGGTTGATCGGATGGGTTTCGGGCATCTCGTCTATGGGCAGGGCCACCAGCCCTTCCTCTGACGTGGCGCTGTGCTCCAGGAACGGGCCGATCCCCACGCCGTGCAGGATCGCTTCCTTGACCAGGGGAAAAGACGTCATCTTGATGGTGCTGGCCATGGCGATGTCATGCTTGGCAAAGGCTTTGCTGACCAACCTTTGCGTCAGCGACCCCGCCTCGGGCAGGATCAGCCGCCGGTCCGCCAGATCCGCCAGGCTGACGCTGTTACGGTGCGCCAACGGATCGTCACGGCGCATATACATCGTATAGCGCAGCGCCCCCACCTGGTGGGTGAGAAATTCAGGCGACCGCCGTGGCGCAGCCACGACCCCGATATCCACCTTGCGGCTGCCCAATAGCCGCATGGCACTGGTCCAATCGTAGAGCGTGAAGTCGATCTCTACATCCGGGAAGACCTTGGCATAGTCGGCAATCAATCGCAGCGCCGGTTGCGGGGCATTGGCGATAATCGACAGATATCCGCGCCTGAGCTGCGCGAAATCGGCGAATTTCTCGGTGATCATCTGGTCGGCGGACAGATAGTGATCTGCCAGCGCGAACAGCTCTTCACCGGTTTTGGTCAGTTCCAGACCGTCGCGGGTCTGCAGGATCAGCTTTGTCCCGGTCACATCCTCCAGCTTTTTCAGATGCTGGCTGACTGCGCTTTGGGTCACGCCAAGTTTGCGGGCCGCCGCCGATATCGTGCCCTCCCGGACGACATGGGCGAATGCATTGATCTGATGGGGGCCGGGGCGGCGTGATGTCTGAACCATGCGGATACTGTAGCCCCCGTTAGTGAGACTAATATGACGTCACATAATCGAGTCATCCGCTCCGTATCCCTAGTCCAGTGACCAAGAGCGGAGGGCACAATGGCGTCCATCGAACTAGTGCATATCGTCAAAAGCTTCGGCGACACCCCGGTGTTGCGCGATGTCAGCCTGTCGATTGCAGACCGCGAATTCGTCACCCTGGTCGGCCCGTCGGGCTGCGGGAAATCCACGCTTTTGCGGATACTTGCGGGGCTGGAGGCCGCCGATGGCGGTGCCGTGCATATCGGTGGGCAGGACGTGACTGGCGTGCGCCCGGCATCCCGCAATCTGGCGATGGTGTTTCAAAGCTATGCGCTCTACCCGCATTTGACGGTCGCACAAAACATGGCCACACCGCTCAAGCTGCGCGACCTGCCACGGTGGGCGCGCCTGCCGGTGATCGGCCCGCTGGCGGCGCGCAAAGCCTATGAAAAGATCGGCGCGCAAGTGCGCCAGACAGCCGAAGTGCTGAAGATCGAAGCCCTGCTGGACCGCAAGCCCGGTCAGCTGTCCGGCGGTCAACGACAGCGCGCGGCCCTGGGACGGGCAATGGTGCGCCAGCCGGTGGCCTTTCTGATGGATGAACCACTGTCGAACCTGGATGCCGCCTTGCGGGTCCATATGCGTGCAGAGCTGTCAGAGCTGCACCGCCGTCTGGGTGCGACCTTCGTCTATGTCACCCATGACCAGGCCGAGGCGCTGACCATGTCCGACAAGATGGCGGTGATGATGGGCGGGCAGATCCTGCAATTCGGCCCGCCGGATCAGATCTTCGCCGATCCCGCAACATTGGAGGTGGCGGAATTCGTCGGCTCCCCGAAAATCAATGTTCTGCCCGGCGAGGTCGACGCAGAGGGCCGCATTCGTGCGTTCGACCTGCCTGTGCCGGGCAGGCTGACGGCTGGCGCAGGTCCGGTGCAGATCGGTCTGCGGCCCGAACATCTTCGGCTTGAGGGCGGGGCGGATGCCTGGCCGGGGCGGGTGATCCACCGCGAAAACCTTGGGCATGATCTCTACTTCCATGTGGTGCTAGACGCCGCGGAAACGCGCCTGATTGTGCGTGGGGCGCAGGATGTTCATGGCAATGTCCCCCTCGACGCGCCGGTTCGGATCGGGTTTGACCCGGCGCGGGTGCTGATCTTCGGCGCTGATGGGCGTCGTCAACGCCCGCTCGTCGCCCCCCCGATGGTGGAGAGCGTCTGATGCCTGCCTCTCGTGCCCATCTGTGGTTTATCGCGCCGGCGCTGATCCTGATCGTGCTGATCCTGATCCTGCCCATCATCCTTGCCGCCGCGATGAGCCTTACCAATTACTCCCTTGGCAACCCGTCCTTCGATTGGGTCTGGTTCGAGAACTACGAACGCATTTTCACGCGATCTACCTATGAACGCATGTTCGGGGCCACGTTCCGCTATGTGGGCGTTGTGGTTCCGTTCTCGGTGGGGCTTGGCCTGGGGGCGGCGCTGCTGATTCACTCGCTGACGCGGTTCGGGAACCTTTACAAGACGATCTACTTTCTGCCGGTTATGGCCGCGCTGATCGCCATGGCCATTGTCTGGGAATTTGCGCTTCACCCCACCGTCGGCATTGTCAATCGCACGCTGGAATCCTTTTGCGGCACGCCGCTGGAGCTGTGGCGCTGGCATCGGGCGGGCTGTGCGGACGGGTTTCCCCTGTGGCTCAATGATCGCGACTATGCGATTTGGACAGTGGCCTTCATCGGCATCTGGCAAGGCTTCGGCTTTAACATGGTGCTCTACCTTGCCGGGCTGACGGGGGTATCCCGAGAGCTTTATGCCGCAGCAGAAATGGATGGTTCGCGCTCTTATTGGGAACGCTTCCGGCTGGTGACATGGCCTGCCCTAGGGCCGACAACAGTGTTTGTTGTCACCATCACCTGCATCCGCGCCTTTCAGGTCTTTGACACGATCGAGGCGTTCT